>ERZ772910.75-NODE-75-length-59883-cov-22.286037_pt1 | contig 59883 bp, 47 predicted proteins | sample MGYA00511357_ERZ772910 | MGnify/ENA primary metagenome ERZ772910 (study PRJEB29015, sample SAMEA2738096) | human oral metagenome | biome: human oral; feature: human-associated habitat; material: saliva | place: China | collected 2193 ... | reverse complement strand
GCACCCCAGGCACCCCCAAATTAGCCAGCCGCGAGCGCATCTCCCCCGCCGCACGGGCGGTGAAAGTCAACGCCAATACCTGGCTGGGCTGGTACACCCCCTGGGCCACCCCGTTAGCGATGCGATAAGTAATGGCTCGGGTTTTACCCGTGCCAGCGCCCGCCAACACGCATAGCGGCCCCGAAAGCTGCTCAGCTACCTGGCGTTGATCATCATCAAGGGCTTGCAGTAGCTGCTCGCTAGTGGGAGGCGTTGAGGTCATATAGCTACTTTAATGGCTCCCTGGCTGCGCCTTAGCGTGACCGGTATGCTTGGGTGCCCGGCGCACTTGGGCGTGCCCGGCAGACCCTAGCCGCTCGCTCTACGGGCGCATCTAGGGCTCAGCGCGGCTGGGGCTCAGCGCGGCTGGGGTATCTCGCGCCCGTACCAAGCACGCACCAAAGCGTGACCGCTGGAGGCCCGCCCGGGCACAATCACCTTGCCTGCAAGCACAAGTTGGGTAAATTCCTCACGGCTAACCCAAAAAGCGTGGCCTACCTCTTGCATATCAGCCTTGGGTTCTTGTTGGCCGTCAGCGCGGGCGGTGAAAGCAAACATTAGTGAACGCGGAAATGGCCAGGGCTGGCTGGAGCAGTAGCTGGCCTGTCTGATCTTGATGCCGGTTTCTTCTAAAGCTTCACGCTCCACCGCCGCCTCTAAAGACTCTCCGGCCTCCACAAACCCGGCCACCACCGAGTAGCGTCCTGGCTGCCAGGTGGCGCCGTGAATTAGCAGTAGTCGCTCGGCATCGTCGGTGATTGCCACAATAATTGCCGGATCGGTACGCGGATAGGTGATATGGGCGCAGGCGCTACAGTGTTTCTCCCAGCCCGCGCAGGCAAGCTTTAAGCTGGCGCCGCAGCGCTCGCAGAATTTAGTGTTTTTGTCCCAAGTTGCTAGGGCCACGGCTGCCGCCGCCAGTTCACCCTGGTAGGGCTCTAGCATTCCGGCCACTGCCCGTAGCGGCGCAAAGCAGTGCTGCCAGTTCTCTTCTAGCTGCTGGCTGGAGGCTTCAACGCGCGCCGCCAAGTAGCTTTTTTCACCATATTTACCCAGGTAGTACAGTTCTTGGGGGCTAAAGGGCAGTTGCGCCACCTGGGCGTGGCTTAACTCAAGTAACTGCTCGGCTTCCATATGGGCGTCGGGTGGGGTTAGCCCGCCGTGGGGTGCTTGGCCATAGACATGGGCCGATTTAATGGCCACCTCCCCGCGCGCTGTAACCAGGATGTAGCTGGTGTTGGGCGAGTCTTTAAGCGAGTTCAGGTAGTTGGCGTCATTGCGCCTGGCGGCGTCTCTATCAAACTGGCCGCTAGCCATAGGCAAATCCATGCTTTCAACTATAGGCCGCCTGTATTTTCTAAACTAAAGCCATGAGCTTGGCCTATCTAGATCACGCAGCCACCAGTCCGGTCCGACCCGAAGTGGCTGAGGCTTACGCTAAAGACTTAGTTGATTTTTTTGGCCTGGGCACTAACCCTGCTTCCACCCACAGTAGTGGCCGGCGCGCCGCCGGGGCCTTGTTTGAGGCCCGTGAGCGAGTAGCTGCCCTGCTTGGGGCCAGTGCCCATGAGGTTATTTTCACCAGTGGCGGCTCTGAAGCCGATGCCCTGGCGGTTAGCGGTTTTGCTTTCGACGCCGCCCAGCGCGGCCAGGGGTGTGCCCTGCTAGTTAGCGCCGTGGAGCACCCAGCGGTGCTTGACTCAGCCCAGCGCGCCCAAAATTTTGGCTCCACCACGCACTTGTTGGCGGTTGATGCTCAGGGCCAGGTGGATTTGGAGGCTTTAGCGCAAACGCTGCAGCAGGTAAGCGTGGATGATGCCCTACTGGTAAGTGTCATGCTGGCCAATAATGAAACTGGCGTGATTGAGCCGCTAAACGAGATTGCCCAGCTGCTTGCCTCCCAGGCCGCCCACCGCGCTGAGGTTATTGAGCAGCGCGCCGCGAATGGGGGCCGAGCCAAGCGCGTGGGTAGCGCGGCAGTGGCGGCGCTTAGCCCCCAAAACCGGCCCTGGCTGCACACTGACGCTACCGCCGCCGTCGGCAAAATGCGGGTGGATATGGGCCAGCTGCAAGTTGATGCACTGAGCCTGTCTGGCCACAAGCTGGGAGCCCCGGTAGGGATTGGGGCGCTGGTAGCCAACCGCTCTATGCCGCTGAAAAGCCCTTATGGGGGCGGCGGCCAGGAGCGGGGGCTGCGTTCAGGCACGCAGGATGTGCCCGGGGCGCGAGCTTTGGCTTTAGCCATGGAATTAGCTGAGGGCGAGCGTGAAGCTAAAACTGCCCAGTGGCATCTGTGGCAGCAGCAGTTGCTCGATTGCGCGCGCGCAGCGGGAGGCACGGTTTCTGCTGGGCAAGCTCCCACGATTAGTTCCACCGCGCATGCCTGGTTTAGTGGGGTTGATAGTGAAGCGGTGCTGATGGCTTTGGATATGGCGCAGGTGGCGGCCTCTGCTGGTTCGGCCTGCCATGCGGGCGTGGCCGGGGCCTCTCACGTTTTGGAGGCTATGGGGGTTGACGACGACGCCGCTAGCTGTGGCCTGCGTTTCTCCTTTGGCTGGTCTACTACCCAGGCGCAAATTGACGCCGCACAGGCGGCTTTGGGCGGCGCTATTGAGGTTGGTAGGCGGGCTTGGGCCACGAAAAACAGGTCGAAACTAAATTACCTTTAGGCTTTTGACACCATTGTCTGTAACACTTGTTACATGAGCGCCTATGATCCTAGACAGCGCCGCGAGCCAGCCGCGCCTGAGAATTCCCAGCAAAACGGCTATTTTTCTGCCCAGGATGCCCCTGCCCAGGGGCCTAGCGCAGCCTTTCAGGTTAATTATGACGGCGCCCGCGAGCAGCCCACCACGGCTTTTAACGCTTCTGGTCAGGCCTCCTATGACTATGTAGAACTAGATCCGGTTGTTTACCAAGCCACCCAGGCCATGCCCCCGGTTGGTTCACAGCCTGCCTCTGGCGGCGCTCACGCCGCTCCGCCGGCCACCCAAGCCATGGACCCGATTGACGCGTTCACGCCAGAACCCACCCAGGCAATGGACCCGATTGACGCGTTCACGCCAGAACCCACCCAGGCCATGCCTCCAGTTATTCAGCCCAAGGGCGCGGGCCAAGATCTGCCTTATGCCACCCAGGCCATGCCTCCAGTTGATTCGCAGCCTGCCGGCAGTGCTCACGCCGCCCCGGCCACACGAGCTATGCCGGCAGCTACCCAGGCTATGCCTGCGGCCACCCAGGCTATGCCTCCAGTTGACGCTCAGGAAGCTTTACCGCCTTCAGTTTCCCCGCGCCGTGGCCGCGCAGCGGCAGCTGTAGGAGCTGGCGCGATGTCAGCAGGCGGAGCGGCTAGTGCTGCGCAGCGTCCACCAAGTGTGCCGCCAGGCAGCATTCCTCCAGGCAGTGTCCCCCCAAGTAGCATTCCCCCGGGCGGGCCACTTACTGATGATGAGCCCGCTGAGGATGAAGAGCCCACCAAGCGCAGCAAATTTATGCTGTGGTTCATTTTGGCGCTGCTTGCCTTCTTGGCGGTCTGTTTCGCTATTGCTTGGTCTGCTACCGGCAATTCTGTGCCCGACCCCACACCTAGCGCTCCGGCTGTGATTACTCCTTCGTTGGACAGCACGGCTACCCCTGCGCCAACTTCCACCACTAAGCCGCTGGGTAAGTCCTCGCCGTCGCCGACGCAGGAAAATAACAATAACAACAACAATAACAACCAGCCTGAGCAGCCTAGCCAGCCTGAATATACTCAGCCGCCGCAGCAGAATTACCCCTCTGCGCCGTCGCAGCCTAGTTACACTTCCCCTTCGCCTTATCCGAACGATCCGGGTAATGGTGATGACGACGACGATAACGATGACGACGATGGCGATAATTACATTGTGCCTGGACCAGGTGACCCAAATAACTCAAATAGCTAACAAATATTACTATTTGACCTAATAAACCCCCGCTTCCAGGTTATTCTCAGACTACTTCCAGTCAAATTTGTTATTAATTTATTGGCTGGTTTAGTCCAGCCGCGCTCCCCAGCTCAAAAATTCGGCGGTAGCGCACATGTAAGAACAGGAGGTGTAGAAATTGAATATACGATTCGTACCATTTAGTCAGTGGGATCGAGACGTTAAAACCAAGTTCTACACCTTAGTAATTGCCGCAGTTATGGTTGTGGCTTTGCTAACCGGTTTGAGCATGTGCGCGCCTGCCGCAAAATCTAAAGGCGGCACCCCTCAAGTTGCGGCAACCACTCACACCCCCACGCCAACAGCCAAACCCTTGGCGGCTGGGTTAGTTAAACCAAAGCCAAAGGACTCTCCCTTGCCTGCGGCTACCGCAACCCCCACTGAAGAGCCCACCTTTGAGGCAGAGCCCACTCCCACCCCAGAACACAGCACTAGCGCCACCCCAGAACCTACTAGCGCCCCCACGCAAGCACCCGTTCAGCAGCAGCCAAATATAACTATCCCCACTTCTGCTCCTACTACTAGCACAGAGCAGCACCCTGTCACCCAGCCCACCACCGCCCAGTCCCCTGAAACTAAGGTGCGCCCGCACCGTCCGCGCAACCTTGACCGCTCCAATGAGGTCTACTATCGCAGCTGCCGTGATGCCTACTACGCCGGAGTCACCCCTATCTATTGGGGGCAGCCCGGTTACCGTCGCGGCCTAGACCCCAACGGTAACGGCATTGCCTGCGAAACCTGGGGACGCCGCTAAAAGCAGCTAGAGTCAGCGCCGGGCTGCAGTTTCACCAATAGCCAGTGCCCAACAGCAGTTTTGCCAGTGCCCAACGGCAGTTTTGATAGAGCGCTCACCACGCGCTGATTTCAATTGACGCTTAAACCTTTACTCCCCTAGAGTCTGGCTTTGCTGGTTTTGTGCCTAAAGGGTGCAAACACCCCAATCTTTAGGAGGCAAATATGCGTGTTTTGGCGGCACTTAGTGGTGGAGTGGATTCTGCGGTGGCCGCCGCACGCTGCGTGGAGGCTGGCTACGACGTCGTCGGCGTACATATGGCCCTTTCACGCAACCGCGCCCAATCACGCTCAGGTTCACGTGGCTGCTGTTCGATTGAAGACGCCTCCGACGCGCGCCGAGCCGCAGACGTGCTGGGTATCCCCTTCTATGTGTGGGACCTGTCGGAAGAGTTTGAGGCGCTAGTAATCGAGGATTTCCTAGCCGAGTACCGCGCTGGACGCACCCCCAATCCCTGTATTCGTTGCAATGAGCGGGTTAAGTTTGATGTTTTGCTAGAGCGCGCCATGACGCTGGGCTTTGACGCGGTAGCTACCGGACACTACGCCCGCATTAGTGGCGGCGCTGCCAGTGGCAAGCCTGGAGACACCAGCCAGCTAGAGCTACGCCGAGCAGTAGACACCGTCAAGGACCAGTCTTATGTGCTGGCTGTTTCGGGCCGCCAAGCCCTTTCACGGGCGATTTTCCCGCTGGGAGATGTAGAAAACAAGGCTGCGGTGCGCGCCGAGGCCGCTCGTCGGGGCCTGCCGGTAGCTAGTAAGCCTGACTCTTACGATATTTGTTTTGTGGCCGACGGCGACACGCGTGGTTTCCTCCAGCGCAACCTGGGTGTACAAGAAGGCCAGATGGTTGACCCTGAAGGAAACGTGCTAGGCACCCACCAGGGCTACTACGGTTTCACCATTGGCCAGCGTAAAGGCTTGGGACTAGACCACCCCGCTGCTGATGGGCGCCCGCGCTACGTTTTAGAAACTCGCCCCGCCACTAACCAGGTGGTGGTAGGCCCAGCCCAGCTGCTTAGCCGCACCACGGTCAGCGCCACTGACTTGATCACTTTGGTTGATAACGCCGACTGGGAGCACGTGAGCTTGCAGCTGCGCGCCCACGGGCGGGCCGTGCCCGCACAGGTAAAGCTCGACACCCAGGCCGCCACCTTGGAAGCCCAGCTGCAAGAGCCGGTGCGCGGCATTGCGGCAGGCCAGTCGCTAGTGGTTTACGACGGCGAGCGCGTACTAGCCCAAGCCACCGTGGCCTAGAACAAGCCAGCGCGCCTAGAAAGCGCCGCGCCGGGCCAGCCATGCCGAGCTGGCCATGCTGAGCTGGCACTTGGCCCCACAGGGCCAACCACCCGCGCAGGCGCTAATGCACAAACAAAGCGTTGGCCCCGGTTAGTAACTAACCGGGGCCAAGGTTTTTAGCTAACAGGCCAGTTAGCGAGTCTTGGCTAGCTCCTCAATCAGCTGAGGTACCACCGTGGACACGTCGCCAACCACGCCAAAGTCTGCCATCTCAAAGATGGGGGCCTCAGAATCGTCACAGATGGCCACAATAGTGCCGGCGCCCTGGATACCACTGGTGTGGTGCACAGCTCCAGACACACCCAGGCCAATGTATAGGCGCGGGGCAATAGTTTCACCGGTCTGGCCTACCTGCGCTGAGCGCTCAATCCAGCCCTCATCGCAGGCCACGCGAGTGGCGCCCACAGCCCCGTTAAGCAGCTGCGCAAGCGAACGGACCAGGTCAAAGTCGCCGTCGACACCGCGACCACCAACCACCACAGTGCGGGCCTGAGCCAGCTGCGGGCCGGCAGCAGCCTCATCTTCGGTGTGGCTAACTACCTCAACGCGCTTAGCGGCCTGGCTTACGCTCACCGCCAGGGTCTCAACCTGGGCTGCAGCCCCACCACAGGGCTCAGCCTCTACCGCGCCGGCGCGCAGGCACACCAGCGGCGGGTTGGCGCCAGAGTCAGCACGCAGGTCAAAAGTGGTGTTCCAAGAACCCGAAAGTACCAGCTTGGAGGCGCGCACATGCTGGTCAACAACCTCCAGACAGGCGGCGTCAGCGATGCAGGCGCTGGCTAGCTTAACGGCGGCGCGGCCAGCAATTTCCTTGGCGCGGTGGTCGCTGCCCAGCAAAATCAAGGCGGGTTTAACCTCACGGGCGGCAGCAATTACTGCGTCAGCCCCGGCGGCAGAAACCAGCTCGTCAGCCCCGGCGTAATCAGCCACCAGCACGCGGGCAGCCCCATAGTTCCCCCAAGCGGCGGCGTCGACCTTACCCGAAACCACGGCCACCACATCGGCGCTGGTCAGCGAGCGGGCGGCAGTTAGTAGTTCAACGGCAGCAGCACTGGGGGCGCCGTCACTTAGCCCACCAGCCACCAAAATCGTAGCGTCTAACATATTGCCTTCTCCCCTCACACCAGCTTGTTTTCCACTAGCCAGGTAGCTAGCTGCTTACCGGCTTCACCGGCGTCGGTAACGATTACGCCACCGCTGCGGGCCGGGCGAGCCTGCGCGTCAACCATTTCAATGACGCCGGGAGCCGGCTCGATACCTAGATCGCTAAGCTCCCAAGTTTCTAGCGGCTTCTTCTTAGCCGCACGCATGGCTGCAAAGTTGGGGTAACGCGGGTCGTTAGCCTGGTCAGTTACAGACACCAGGGCCGGCAGCTGGGCACGTAAAACTTCGTGCACGGTACCCAAGTTGCGCTGCACGTTTACCACATCGCCCTCAACCTCAAGGCTGTGGGCCATGGTCAAAGCCGGCAGGTCCAAAGCGCTAGCCAAGGCCCCGGGTAGCATGGCACTCATCGAGTCCAGCGAGGCCATACCGGTAATAACCAGGTCAACCTCACCGATTTTTTCAATTGCCGCAGCCAATACGCGGGCGGTAGCGACCACGTCGGAACCAGCCAACGCCTCATCGCTAACCAAAACGGCACTATCTGCCCCCATTTGCAGGGCACGACGCAAACCTTCTTCAGCGTCTTGCGGGCCCATAGAAAGCGCCACGACCTCGCCGTCGTGCTCTTCTACTAAGGACACTGCTGCCTCAACAGCATTTTCATCTAGTTCGTTTAGAACATCGTCCTCGCCGCGCACTAGGCGCTCGTCTTCAAGGCGACGTTCGGATTGCACATCCGGTACGTGCTTCACGCAGACCACAATTTTCATAGCAAATAGACTGCCACAGGCCCGCCAGCAACACCATGTTAGGCCAGCCTCATGCTTAGCGTTTCACAATTGGCTTGATTAGCCCAGCCTACAAGTACATGTGAGCTGCACCTGTAATCAGCACGTAATATTTATTTTGTCCCACGCTGGTTCAAAATGAGAGACAATAACCCTGTGTGTCATATGCAAACCGATGAGGAAGTTCTACTGCCCGCCCCTCTAAGCGAACAGGCAGCATTAAACCCCTACGTTTTGGGCGCTACGCCTAACGACGACGGGGTCGATTTTGTAGTGAACGCCCCTGGTGCAAGTGCAGTTGATCTGTGCTTGATCGACGGCGAAGGTGCCAACCTGCGCGAACGCCGTATCGGTATGCATGACCACCTGACCGGCTCATGGTCAGCCCACATTAGCGGCCTAGGTCCCGGCCAGCGCTACGGCTACCGCGTTTACGGGCCCTGGAACCCCAACGAGGGCTTGCGTTACAACCCTCACAAGTTCCTCCTAGACCCCTACGCCAAGGCGCTAGCTACTAAAGCAGTCCTAGATGACTCCCTTTACGCCCACAAAGTAGACATCCATGGCCTACCAACCAGTGCCAACTGGGAGATTTCTGAGCTAGATTCCCTGCCTTACGCCGCCATTGGTGTAGTGACTGACCCTAACTACCAGCCGGTTGCTCCTTCACCGCGCATCAGTGCCGCTCAGCGTGTGATTTACGAAACCCACGTGGTGGGTCTAACCAAGCAGCTAGAAGCTATTCCTGAAGATCTACGCGGCACCTACGCCGGTGTAGCCCACCCGGTGATGATTGAGCACCTAAAAAACCTGGGTGTAACCACCATTGAGCTACTGCCTATCCACGCCAAGTTCGACGAACCCTGGCTAACCCGCCGTGGCCTTAGCAACTACTGGGGTTACTCCACCTTGTCTTACTTTGCCCCTGAGCCCACCTACGCCACCAAGGCCGCCCAGGAAAGCGGCCCCCAGGCAGTGCTTGATGAAGTGCGTGCCATGGTTTCCACCCTGCACGAGGCCGGGCTGGAAGTAGTTTTGGATGTGGTCTACAACCACACCGCTGAAGGCGGCTTTAATGGCCCCACCCTATCTCTGCGCGGCTTTGATGATCTGGGCTACTACCTGCACGATCCGGTAAACAAGCGCCAGTACCTGGATGTTACCGGCACCGGTAACACGGTAGACTTCCGTAACCGCCTAGCTATCCGCCTCACCCTAGACTCGCTGCGCTACTGGGTTAGCGAGATGGGCGTGGACGGTTTCCGTTTCGATCTAGCCGTAACCCTGGGCCGTCACGCCGGTGAGTGGCGCCGCGACCACCCGCTACTGGTGGCCATGACTACCGACCCGGTTTTGTGTTCCAAGCTGTTAATTGCTGAACCTTGGGATGTGGGCCCGGGAGGCTGGCGCACCGGCGAGTTCCCCACCCCATTCCTCGACTGGAACGACCGCTACCGTGGGGCTCTACGTGAATTCTGGCTCAGTGACCCCAAGGAAATGAGTCACGGCAACAACGGCCATGATGCCCGTGAGCTAGCTACCCGCATTGCTGGTAGCGCAGACCTGTTCGCCTGGGGTGACACCGTGCACGGCCGCACCCCGCTAGCCAGTGTGAACTTCGTTACCGCCCATGATGGTTTCACCCTGCACGATCTAACCACTTACAACCACAAGAACAATGTTGCCAACGGCGAGGACAACCGTGACGGCACCTGGGATAACCGCTCTTGGAACCACCATGATTTTGATGGTGAAGCAGACCAGGTTCCTGGCGCTGAAATCGTCAACATGATGCGTTTGCGTAGCGCGCGTAACCTACTGGGCACCTTGTTCATCTCCTCTGGCACTCCCATGCTGCTAGGTGGTGACGAGTTTGGCCGCACCCAGGGTGGTAACAACAACGCTTACTGCCAAGATAACGAGATTTCCTGGTACGACTGGAACTTAAAGACTTGGCAAAAAGAACTCATTGCCACCACCAGCTACCTAATTAAGCTGCGTCAGCAGCACCCAGCGCTGCGTCGCTGCCAGTTCGCTACCGGTCAGGTTGCCCCTGGGGACGAGATTCCCGACCTGTCCTGGTACGACATCACCGGTAACCTCATGCGCCCTGAGCAGTGGCATGACAACTACACCCGTGTACTTTCCATGCTGCGTTCAGGTAAGCCCCTTGGTGACAGCGACGCCCTGATCCTGATTAACGGCACACTCAACCCGCATGAAATTAAGCTTCCTGCCGGGCGCGGCGACGACTACGAACTGGCTTGGTACTCGGTTTGGGACACCCCCCACGCTGATTACGCCCTGTTTGATGACGACGACGAAGACACCGACTCTGTGACCACCTCGCTGGCTCAGCCTGGCTCCATGATTGCTTTGTCGCCCCTGAGCATGCGTATCTACCTGACTAAGCCTAAGCGTCAGGCCCGTTACAATGGGGCTCATGACGCAGTCGACACAGCCAACTAAGGCAGAACAGGCGCTAGCCAACTCCACTGACGAGGCTTCTTTGCGGCGCACCCAGGCGCGCAGTGAAGAAATTGCCGCCCAGATCGGTGAGCATCCCGAATATTTCCGGATGCTCACCGGTGCTCGTCCTACCGGGCACCTACACCTAGGCCACTACTTTGGCACTATGCAGTCTTGGAAACAGCTCCAGGATGCCAATGTAGACACTTGGATTTTGGTTGCCGATTACCAGGTAATTACCGACCGCGACGGCGTAGGCCCGCTGCGTGAGCGGGTTTTGTCGCTGGTTGCTGACGCTTTGGCGGTGGGGGTGGACCCTGAGCGTTCCACTATCTTCACCCACTCGGCCGTGCCGGCCCTAAACCAGCTGATGCTGCCCTTCCTATCTCTAGTTACCGAGTCTGAACTACATCGTAACCCCACCGTTAAGGCTGAACTTGAGGCCACTGACGGGCGCGCCATGAGTGGGCTTATGCTCACCTACCCGGTACACCAGGCTGCAGACATTTTGTTCTGCCAGGCCAATTTGGTGCCGGTAGGTAAAGACCAGCTGCCCCACCTGGAGCAGGCCCGTCTAATTGCTCAGCGTTTTGACAAGCGCTACGGGCGCGCCGACAAGAAGCACCCGGTGTTCCGCCGTCCTGAAGCCCTGCTAAGTGAGGCTCCCCTACTGTTGGGGCTGGACGGAGCCAAGATGAGCAAGTCTCGCGGTAACACCATTGAGATCCGTATGAGCGCTGATCAGACCGCCAAGCTGATTAAGAAAGCCAAGACTGACTCGCAGCGCACCATTACTTACGATCCCTCCGAGCGCCCCGAGGTTTCTAACCTGCTGATGCTGGCTTCACTGTGCAACGGCCGCGACCCGCGTGAGTTGGCTGAGGAAATTGGCGACGGCGGCGCAGGCAAGCTAAAGGCCCTGGTTACTGAGGCCGTTAACGACTACTTCGCCCCCATTCGTCAGCGCCGCCAGGAGCTGGCCGCCAACGAGGATTACCTACTGCAGGTGCTTCACGCCGGTAACGACAAGGCCAACCAGGTAGCCAGTGAGACATTAGACAATGTCCGCAAAGCCATGAAGATGGATTACTAAAGGTTAGTAAAAACCATCTACCGTCCCGACTTGGGGACTCTTCCCCGTGCTGAAAAGCTAAATCAGCACGGGGATTTTCTGTGGTTAGGGCAATTCGTGAACTAGGATGGCACCTAGGTTGCTTGGCAACTAAATGTAAACCCAATTTTAGGAATGCTATGCGTATTACTACGATACGGCGTCGCCTAACCGCTTTGACAGCGCTGCCTCTTGCTGCGGCGCTGCTGGCCCCCGTGGCCGCTGCGGCAGATGCTTCGTCAGCAAGTGACGCTGAGTTGGCTGCGGCTCTGCCTGCCTCCGCCGCCCAGTTCAAGACTGGTGAGAACACCTACCGTATTGGTGCCCCCAAGGCTGGGGGTAGCTCTACCGGAACTGTGCCCGCAGGTCTAGAGTCCTTCTACAGCCAGAAGATCGAATTCTCCAAGGCTAACTGTGAGGCCATGGGCAAGGAAGCTAGCCGCGCTGTGTGCGGTTATGCGATTGTGCCTGTGGACTACTCCAAGCCCAACGGCCCCACCATCGCCGTGGCAGTGGTGAAGGTACCCGCCAAGGGCACCAACGCCTCCCCGGTTTTCTTTAACCCCGGCGGCCCCGGCGGCTCGGGTGTGGACCTGGTACTGGCCTACCAGAACGATGCTGGCGCTATCGGCAAGCTCAACGAAACCCACGACCTGATTGGTTTCGACCCGCGTGGTGTGGGCGTCTCCCTACCTTTCGCCCAGTGTGAGACCAACGCTGAGCGTGACAAGGCCCGCGAGCTGCTCTACACCGGCACCCCTGAAGAGATCGCTAAGAAGCTGCGTGCCGGCACCGAGAACTCTGTCAACGGTTGCTTCAACAACACCGGGCGCATCTTCGGTTTCGACGCTGACGGCCGTAAGGACCTGCTCTACCACCTGGGCACCTCCACCGCCGTGCGTGACATCGACACCCTGCGCTCTATCATGGGCGCCACCAAGCTGGACTACGTGGGTTACTCCTACGGCACCCGCCTGGGCTACGTCTACCTGCAGACCTTCCCGGCTAACGCTGGGCGCATCGTACTTGACGGTGTAGTTGACCCGCTTTCTAGCACCGCTCCTAAGAGTGGTCAGCGTGTCGACTCCTCCAAGATCACCGATGCACAGCTTGAGGCCGCTAACTCGGCTCTGCTGGGTCAGGCTAAGGGCTTCCAGGACAACTTCAACCAGTTCTCCAACTGGTGTATGCAGCTGGATGCCTCCGGTAAGACCTGGGGTGACCTGATGCCGCGTCTGGTTAAGGGCTCTCGCTTTGAGACTGAGAAGGCCACCTGTGCTCTGGGTAAGGCTAAGTACCAGCCTCACGACGGCGACCTGGCCGACGACGACGCCAGCATCCCGGTGGCCACTCGCGCCTTCCAGAACATGATGCGTCCGCTGGCCACCAAGGCCATCCCGGCTGGTCGCGACGGTCGTACCCTGAACTTCGACCTGGCCCTGACCGGTATGCGTCAGGCCCTGTATGCCGAGTCCTACTGGCCCTACGCCGCTTTGGCCATGGAGCTGGTATCTGACTACAACAACGGTTCGCTGTTCATGTCTCTGGCTGACTCTTATGACGGCCGTAACCCTGACGGCACCTACGACCCCTCGCAGGCTGCCTTCACCGTTATTCGCTGTGCTGACTCAGCTAACCCCAACGGTTACGACCAGACCCTGTCTGACCGCCTGACTCAGATTTACCTCAAGTACTCCCCGTTCCAGGACCCGGGCGCTCCGGGCAACAAGGTCGGCTCCCCCGGCGCCTGTGACCTGTGGAAGTTCTCCGGTAACCTGCAGGCTGGTGGCGAACTCAAGGGCCTGCCTAACACCTTGATCATCTCCACCACTCACGACCCGGCTACCCCCTACAAGAACGGCCCGGTCATGGCTGAGCTGGTGCACGGCACTCTGCTGAGCGTTGAGGGTGACTCCCACACCGCTTTCGGTAACAACGCTGAAAAGTACGCTTGTGTAAACGAGATCACCCTCAAGTACATCAACGAGGGTGTAGTACCTGCCGACGGCGACTACCCGAAGATCTGCTCGATCAAGTCCTACAGGCAGACGGTCAACCCGGACAACCCGGTCAACCCGGTTCCGACTCCTAACCCGACTCCGAACCCGACCGCTGCTCCTACCAGTGGCCCCACCAGTGGCCCCACTGCTGTGCCGCTGCCGACCATGGCCCCCAGCGCCCTGCCTACCGCAGCTCCCACCACCGGCAAGACCGTTGTGGCTGCTCCCGGTAACGGCGGTAAGAAGCCGCTAGCTCACACTGGTGTTTCCAGCGTGGCAGTTGTGGCCTTCCTGCTGGCCAGCCTCGGTGGCGTAGCTATGCTGCGTAGCCGTCGCAAGGAAGCCTGATCGGTAATCAATTAGCGTTACAAACGCTAACGCCGCAACCGGCTGATCATTAGTTTGGGCCTCAGTGCAAAAGCGCTGGGGCCCAAATCTTTTATTTGTTGAGCAGCTTTTAAACTGCAAATGCTTTAGATACAAAAAAGCTCCCATGTTTTACATGAGAGCAATTTATTGCTGCAGTTTTAAACACTGCATTGGTGGACCCGGCGGGACTCGAACCCACGACCCTCTGGGTGTAAACCAGATACTCTAACCAACTGAGCTACAGGTCCTTGCGGGTATAAAGTTACCCTACCCGCTAGGGAGATTACAAATTATTTGCGACGTGAAGAAATTCGCACTCCGCTCCAGGCGTCACTTACTTGCCGTGCACTGGTAGCGTGCATACCCGCATTGCCTGCCGCCTCTTCCACCACAATCGGTGAAACTGCGCCAGCGCTGCGAGCCTTGGGGGTAAACACCCAAATTAGCCCTTCCCCATCCAAGTTAGCGGCGACGTCAACCAAAAGATCGGTGAGCTCATCTACGCCCCCGTCTTCCTCACGCCACCAAGCGATAGCGCCGTCGACAACATCTGCATAATCTTCGTCTACTAGCTGGCTGCCCAGCGCTTCCTCAAGCTGAGCCCTTAACGCCATGTCGGCGTCGTCGTCGAAGTAATATTCCTGAATGATTTGCCCGGCCTCAAAGCCCAGGCGGGTAGCGGCTGAAGTTGTGCCGTCGTGGTTAAGCGACATGGAATAAGCACACCCCAAAATCGCTGGCTTTGCAAGCTGTAGGCGCGTTTTACCTGCATCTATTCAAATGTTTCTGACATATAAGCGAGCTCAGCCACACTTAGTATTGCCTGTATCTCCATTACCTTCCCCATCAGGAGCGTTAAAACATCCCCACCCAGCACACATGCACTACTTCACACCACTATCTGGGACTTAATGCCCGATTTATTCGCTTTATCTAGGTCAAAAGTCGTAAATTAGTTAGGTACAGCGGGCTTAGCCCCACGGACTGACGCTCCGGCGCGCGCAGTCGACCACAACGACGCGAAGGGAATAACCGTGGCCCCAACGAATGAATCCACGCCGCTTATCGATGGCCTGTTAGCCAAGGTCACCGATAATGATCCACAGGAAACAGCTGAATGGAAGCAGTCTCTAGACGCGCTTATCGCCGAAAAGGGTCAAGCCCGAGCACGCTACATCCTGCTATCCATGCTGGCTGAAGCACGTCTAAAGAACGTGACCGTCCCCGGCCAGCTAACCACCCCTTACGTCAACACCATTGCTGTTGACGAAGAACCCTACTTCCCCGGCGATGAAGCCGCAGAGCGCCAGTACCGTCGCTGGATCCGTTGGAACGCCGCCGTTATGGTTACCCGCGCCCAGCGTCCGGGCATCGGCGTGGGTGGACACATCTCCTCCTACGCTTCTGTAGCTACCTTGTACGAAGTAGGTCTCAACCACTTCTTCCGTGGCAAGGACCACCCCGGCGGCGGTGACCACATCTTCTTCCAGGGCCACGCCTCCCCCGGCCCTTACGCCCGCGCCTTCATTGAAGGCCGCCTAACCGAGGCTGACCTGGATGGTTTCCGTCAGGAATACTCCCACCCGGAGCAGGGACGCGGCCTGCCCTCCTACCCCCACCCGCGTCGTATGGAGGACTTCTGGGAGTTCCCCACCGTTTCTATGGGTCTAGGCCCCTCCCAGGCTATCTATCAGGCTTGGTTTGACAAGTACCTGCACATGCGTGGCATTAAAGACACCTCCCAGCAGCGCACTTGGGCTTTCCTGGGCGACGGCGAAATGGATGAGCCTGAAAGCCGTGGCATGTTGCAGCTAGCTGCTCAGCAGCAGCTGGACAACCTCACCTTCGTAATCAACTGCAACCTGCAGCGTCTAGACGGCCCGGTACGTGGTAACGGCAAGATCATTCAGGAGCTGGAGGCCTTCTTCCGTGGCGCCGGCTGGAACGTCATTAAGGTGATTTGGGGCCGTGGCTGGGACCGCCTGCTGGCTGCCGATAAGGACCACGCCCTGGTGCACCTGATGAACGAAACTCTCGACGGTGACTACCAGACTTTCAAGGCTAACGACGGCGCCTACGTGCGTGAGCACTTCTTCGGTCGCGACCCGCGCACTGCAGCCCTCGTCAAGGACTGGACCGATGAGGAAATCTGGGCCCTGCAGCGTGGCGGTAACGACTACCGCAAGATGTACGCCGCCTACAAGGCCGCTACTGAGCACACTGGTGCCCCCACCGTTATCTTGGCCCACACCGTTAAGGGCTACGCCCTGGGCTCCCACTTCGCGGCGCGTAACTCCACGCACCAGATGAAGAAGCTCAAGCTTGATGACCTCAAGGCCCTGCGCGACACCCTACACATTCCGATCAGCGACGCCGAACTAGAGGCTGACCCCACCCGTCCGCCTTACTACAAGCCCGCCGCAGACGACCCGGCCCTGCTCTACATGCTGGACCGCCGTCGTCGCCTGGGTGGCTTTATCCCTGAACGCCGCCCTAGTAACAAGGAAATTGAGCTACCCGACCCCAAGATTTACGACATCCTCAAGGGCGGATCCGGCAAGCAGGAAGTGGCCTCCACCATGGCCTTTGTGCGCCTGCTTAAGGAACTGATCAAGGATAAGCACATCGGTAAGCGCATTGTCCCGATCATTCCTGACGAGGCACGTACCTTCGGCCTGGACTCGATCTTCCCCTCAGCTAAGATCTTCAACACCCTGGGCCAAAACTACCTGCCGGTAGACGCAAACATGATGCTGTCTTACCGTGAAGCTCAGGCCGGTCAGATCATGCACACCGGTATTAACGAGGCTGGTTCTGCTAGCGCCTTCCAGGTGGCCGGCACCTCCTTCGCGGTCAACAACGAGCCGATGATCCCGGTTTACATCTTCTACTCGATGTTCGGTTTCCAGCGCACCGCCGACCAGTTCTGGGCTGCCGGCGACCAGCTCACCCGTGGTTTCATCATTGGCGCCACGGCTGGGCGCACCACCCTAACCGGTGAAGGCACCCAGCACATGGATGGCCACTCGCCGCTGATCGCCTCTACTAACACCGCTGTAATCAGCTACGACCCGGCCTACGCCTACGAAATCCGCCACATTGTGCGTGACGCCCTAGAGCGTTGGTACGGCCCTGACAGCGGCCGCAACCGCGACATGATGTACTACCTGACGGTTTACAACGAGCCCATGGTCCAGCCGGCCGAGCCGGAAAACGTGGATGTTGAAGGCATTTTGGGTGGTATCTACAAGGTGGCTGACGCCCCCGCCGGCCAGGGCCCGCAGGTAAGCCTGCTGGCTTCAGGTGTGGGTGTGCCGTGGGTTTTGCAGGCCCGCGAGATGCTGCTTGAGCACTGGGGCGTGCGCGCCAGCGTTTACTCGGTGACCAGCTGGAACCAGCTGCGCCGTAACGCCCTTGAGGTGGATGAGCACAACTTCTTGCACCCCGAGCAGCCGGCCCAGGTGCCGTTCCTGAGCCAGAAGCTAGCTGGGGCCACCGGTCCGTTCATTGCCACCAGCGACTACGACCACCTGGTACCCGACCAGATCCGCCAGTGGATCCCCGGTGACTACCACGTTTTGGGTGCTGACGGCTTTGGTTTCTCCGACACTCGCGCTGCTGCCCGTCGTTTCTTCAAGATCGACGCCGCCAGTGTGGTCACCAAGGCCCTGGAGGCTTTGGCTAAGCAGGGGCAGGTTGACCGCTCCCTAGTAAGCCAGGCCATTGACCGCTACGACCTGCTCAACGTGCGCGCCGGCAACTCCGGCGCCCAGGGCGGCGACGCCTAAAAACGTGCATGGCGTGTATCTGCCCTCACGTATCTGCCCGTTTTGAGCCGATACACGCCACGCATGCAGATACACATCGCGCGCAAAGCCCTAAAGCTTTGCAGTAAATAGTGTGGGGGCCTGGCTACCAGCCGGGCCCCCACTGCTTAGCTAACGCCGCTTAGCTAGCTAACTCCGCTTAGTTAGCTAACGCCGCAGCTTAGCTGCGACTTAACTGCGGCTACTCAGATACCAGGGTGTTCGGGTCACCGCCGGAGTAGTACTTCTTGGAGCGGTAGTGCGGGCGCAGCAGGTTTTCTACACTCAGCAGCTCATCTAGGGTGGCCTCGTCTAGCAAGCCCATCTCTAGCACCACTTCGCGCACGTTGCGTCCAGAGCGAGCACATTCACGCCCAACCAGGTCACCATTGTGGTGCCCAATGACGGGGTTGAGGTAGGTGACAATCCCAATGGAGCCCAGCACATGGTTACGGCACACATCCACATTGGCGCTAATGCCCACAACGCACTTTTCACGCAGCGCCTGCATGGCGTGGATAAGCAGGCTGGAAGACTCAAAGGTGGCCTGGCAAATTACCGGCTCCATCACGTTTAGCTGTAGCTGGCCAGCCTCTGCCGCCATAGTGACGGCCAGATCATTACCGATCACCTTGAAGCAAACCTGGTTAACCACCTCAGGGATTACCGGGTTTACCTTGGCAGGCATAATCGAAGAGCCAGCCTGGCGCTCAGGCAAAGAAATCTCGCCCAAACCGGCACGCGGGCCCGAAGAGAGCAGACGCAGGTCGTTACAGATCTTTGATAGCTTGACGGCTAGACGCTTAATAGCGGCGTGGATAGACACATAGGCGCCGGTATCACTGGTGGCTTCCAGCAGGTTGGTGGCCCCCGAAACATCCAGGCCGGTGATTTCGTGCAGGTGGCGTACCACGCAGTCCTGGTAGCCATCAGGGGTGTTTAGGCCGGTACCAATGGCGGTGGCGCCCAGGTTTACCTCTAGCAGCAGGTTGGCGTTGTTACGCAGACGCGGAATTTCTTCGCCTAGCAGCACTGCGAAGGCGTGGAATTCCTGGCCTAGGCTCATGGGCACCGCGTCTTGCAGCTGGGTGCGCCCCATCTTGAGGATGTCTTTGAACTCGTCACCCTTGGCGTTAAACGCGCCAATCAGCAGGGACAGCTCGGCTTCTAGCTGGTCAACCTTGTGGAATAGGCCTAGACGGAAACCAGTGGGATAAGCGTCGTTGGTGGACTGGGATTTGTTGACGTGATCGTTGGGGTTAATGATGTCGTAGCGGCCTTTGGCGTAGCCCATGTGTTCTAGCGCCAGGTTGGCAATAACCTCATTGGTGTTCATATTGATGCTGGTGCCCGCACCACCCTGGAAGACGTCAATGGGGAACTGATCCATGCAGCGGCGGTTTTCTAGCACCTGGTCGCAAGCCCACACAATGGCGTCAGCGATCTGAGGGTCAATTACACCCAGCTCTTTGTTGGCTAGCGCGCTGGCTTTCTTGACGGTAACCATACCCCGCACAAAGGTGGGTAGGTCGGCTACTTTTTCCTTAGAGATTTGGAAGTTTTCTTGAGCCCTGAGGGTGTGGATACCCCAGTAGGCTTCAAGGGGCACCTGACGCTGGCCAAGGAGATCTTCCTCGATCCGGGTTGCCTGAGTCATTATCTAAGTTCAGCTCCTTAATAGTTGCTGCGCTAGCACCCTTTTGGGTCGCTAACACTTATGCCTGACGGCATTACAACACTAACGGTTTGCTAGGGCTTTTGCACCCAAACACCACCAGTAACACTGACAATCTGTCAGTATTGTTGAGACATAGATGACATGGGCCCTAACATAAGCTTATGGAACCTTTGAGCCCGGATGCGATCAATACTCTGCGTGAGGCCAAGGAACGGCTAATTGAGCACTCTATAGACCGCATAAGCGCGGATCTTCCCTGGTTCCGTGAGTTGCCGCGCGCTGACCGCGAGCGCATTGAGACTGTGGCTCGTGCAGGTGTTTCTACCTTTATTGATTGGATTGCGGGTCAGGTTGATACCGGCGCACCGATGCGTATTTTCTCTGCCGCCCCCCAGACTTTTACCGGCGTTATTAGTTTGGATCAAACTATTGCCTTGGTACGCATTGTGGTGGATACGGTGCAGGCGGAGGCGCCCACGATTGTGCCGCCCCAGATGCGTGATGCGGTGCGATTGGCGGTGGCCCAATTTGGTTCTGACGTTGGTTTTGCTACTGCTGGGGTTTATGCCCGCGCTGCTGAGGTGCGTGGGGCTTGGGATGCGCGCCTAGAGTCGGTGGCGGTTGATGCTTTGCTTCACGACGACGCCAGTGTGGCTATGACGCGGGTGTCTGCTGCAGGGTGGCGCTGCCATGGACCGGCAGTGGCCATTAGTGCCCAAGCCACTTTGGACGCCGTCGCTGTAGCCCGCCTGCGCCATGAAGCCCATAACGCAGCCTATGACTGCCTGATCTCGGTGCACTCGGAAAATGTACTGATTTTGCTGGGCTCTGAGGGTGACTGGCAGGACAAGCAGGTGCATGAGCGGCTTGGTAAAGCCGCCACTGAGCTGGCTAAGACGCTTGAGGGCGACGCGGTGATTGGCCCGATTGTGACTGATATTAGTGAGGGCTCGTATTCGCTGCGCTGTGCGATGGCGGGTTTGGAGGCTTTGCCGGCGTGGCCAGGGGCGCCGCGTCCGGTGCAGGCTAATGATTTGTTGCCTGAGCGCGTGTTTGCTGGTGATGAGTTAGCTAAGGCGCAGCTGTTTGAGCAGATTTATAAGCCTTTGCACGCTTTGGGCTCCACTATTGAGGAGACTATTTACACCTATCTGCTCTCTGGGGCTAGTTTGGAGGGCACGGCGCGGGCTTTGTTTGTGCACACCAACACGGTGCGTTACCGCCTGGGACGGGTGGCGTCGCAGCTGGGTTGGGATGCCACGGATCCGCGCGAAGCTTTTGTGTTACACACCGCAATTATTTTAGGCCGTTTGGCCCAAAGCGTTAAGGCTGACCAGTAGAATCTATATCGTTACTAGTCCTGCTTCAAAGGAGTCGATATGGCACATGAACGTAGTGAAATCGTTAAGGCAATTGCCCAGATCATCAATGAGGAGACGGGGGTAGACACCGCGCGAGTAGTTGAGGGCGCCAGCTTTGCGGCGGATTTGGATATTGACTCTTTGGACCTGTTGAGCATTACCACCCGCATTGAGGAGCACTTCAACATCACTATCGCCGACACTCAGGCCACTGCTTTGCGTACTGTGGGCGAGGCGGTTGATTTGGTGGCTTCCCTAGAGTCCTGACAAAACATCCTGAAACTAGGTTTTAGCTAATGGAGCGCGTTGCAGTTACCGGCCTGGGCACCATTAACCCGCTTGGGGTTGATGTGGCCCAAACTTGGGCCGGGGCACGCGCGGGGCGATGCGCGATTAGCGCCCTTGAGGCTCCTTGGGTGGATGAGTATGGGTTGGCTGTGCGCGTGGCCGGGCAGTTGCCCACTCCCACTAGTGAGCTGCTATCTGCTCGCGAGGTGCGGCGCTTAGATCCGGCCACCCAGTGCGCTTTGATTGCTGCCCGTCAGGCTTGGGCGCAGGCTTTTGGCTCGACGGCGCAGGTAGATCCCGAGCGTTTGGCGGTTAGTTTCTCCCCCGGTATGGGCTGCGTAACTACGGTTATGGATGCTTGGGATACTTTGCGCACTAAGGGGCCGCGTAGGGTTGCCCCCACTACTGTGCCGGCGCTGATGCCTAATGCCCCTGCGGCCACATTAGCTATGGAGTTTACGGCCCGCGCGGGTGCCCACGCCCCGGTTTCAGCTTGCGCTTCGGGGGCGGAGGCTATTAGTTATGGCGCTGATTTGATTCGTTTAGGCAGGGCCGACGTGGTTGTCTGTGGCGGCTGCGACGACGCCCTGCACCCGCTAACGGTGGCGGCTTTTGCAGCCATGCGGGCACTATCTACTAACCCTGACCCGGCCGGGGCTTGCAGGCCTTTTGCTAGCGACCGTGACGGTTTTGTGCTGGGTCAAGGCGCAGGCTCACTGGTGCTTGAGGCTGAGTCTTACGCCAAGGCGCGCGGGGCTAAGATTTTGGCTTATCTTGATGGCAGCGCAGTTACCTGCGATGCCTACGATGTGGCGCGTCCGATGGCTGATGGACACTGTCAAGAACAGGCTTTACGCCAGGCTATTGCTCAATCTGGCATTAGCCCCGCGCAGGTGGGGCACGTTAACGCCCACGCTACTTCAACCCCGGCTGGGGACGGTATTGAGGCCGCCATGCTGGCGCGAGTTGTCCCCCAGGCAGCGGTTAGTGCCACTAAATCTATGACCGGTCATCTGCTGGGTGGGGCTGGTGGACTCGAAGCGGTGCTGACGGTTTTGGCATTGGCTGAGCAGTGGGCTCCTCCCACGCTTATGCCAGGTGAGTTAGAAGCGCAAACTACCATCGACGTCGTCGGGCCCCAGGGGCGCCAGCTAAAGACCCAGGCGGCGGCCTCCACCTCCTTTGGCTTTGGCGGGCACAACGTGGCGCTCGTATTTACGGCCGCCTAAAGCGGCCCCGCTGTTTGCCGCAACCTAAAGCGGCCCCGCTATTCACTGTCGCCTTTCACCGCCACCTAAAACACTAAAGGAAAACCGCGCCCAATGGACGCGGCGGGAAGGGAATAAGGGTACTTGGGGAGTTTAGGCGAACTTGTGCAGCCAGCGCACCGAAACGTCAGCGCCCGCATAACGGAAGGGCTCCAGCTCGTCGTCCCAAGCCTGCCCCAGGGCCAGGTCTAGTTGACGGCGCATCTGTTCGGGGTCACCAGCCTCAAGGGCGGCGCGAATACGGTTTTCGGGAACCACAATGTTTCCATGCACATCCATCTGTGCGTGGAAAATACCCAGGTCGGGCGTGTGCGACCAGCGTGAACCATCGTGACCTAAGGTGGCTTCCTCAGTTATTTCATAACGCAGATTAGCCCAGCCACGCATTGCCGAAGCCAACAGTGCCCCAGTACCAATGGGACCTACCCATGAATACTCAGTACGCAGCACACCTGGGGTGGCTTTTTGAACCCCCCATTCCAAGTGCACTTCAGTTTTCAATACGTCTTCTAGCATCCACTGCACGTGCGGACACAAAGCCCTGGGTGCAGAGTGCACGAAAACTACACCGCGGGTGTAACCAACAGCCACGACGAAACACCTCCTGAGTGGTTTTTAGCTCGTCTTCCCCTACGTCTAAAAACATCGTGTCGAGCCGAGAGTGTGTGGATCACCTAGCGGCGTTATACGCACGTTATGTATAACGCGAAGTTTATACCAATAGGGCGCCTGCGTCATCGTTAACTAGACAATGATTTAATTAATTGTATGTTTGCTTGGTTGCATCCGGGCCCGAGCTTGCCCGCCCCAATCCATCAGGCCTTTCGCGCCGATTTACTTGCCGCTTACCGTCTAGAAGGTGACGACGGCGCCTGGCTGGTGGCCACTAAAGCCGGCCTGGTTCGCGTAGCTAACGACGGGGCCAAAACCCCGCTTTGCACTTGGGATGAGGTAGAGCGAGCCGCTTGGGATGGCCAGGAACGCAAATTCACCATCAACCTCATTAAAGCCTCCCCCACCCAGTGCGTACTAGCCGAGCCCGCCAATAAGGGCGAGCGCGAGCAGCTTGATCAATTGGCGCGCACTTTAAGGCAGCAAGTTGAGCGCGCCATTGTGGTGCGCCACGACAATGTATCCCTTGGCGATGGGGCGCTAGCCACTATCACTATCCGTCGCCGCAGCGATGATTCACTGTATTGCCTGTCTTTAATTGAGTCCGACGACGCCCTTAATGAGGAGCAATTGGCGGCCCTAAAACAGGCAGAAACCCAAACTAAACTTAGTGTGGGCCTGACCACACCGCAAGATTAGCGCGAAATTTCAAGGAAAACTCGCCTTCACGCCGATTAGACATGAGTGGGCAGGCTTGATAAAGTTTCTTCCTGCGCGAGCAATTCCTGCGTAGCTCAACGGCAGAGCATCCGACTGTTAATCGGACGGTTACTGGTTCGAATCCAGTCGCAGGAGCCAGCACCCCGGAGGCAAAACCTCCGGGGTTTTTGTTTACCTAAGCGCCCTGGGCTTTCCCGCACCAAACTCCCCTCCTCCAGGCTTCCCACTCAGCCCCCAGCGGCGTACTGCGCCGGCCCTCAGCAGCCACCACTATCCGGCGGCGACGCCGCCACCTGGGCCAGTCTGGCGCCGCCCCAGCCACGCCCTGCACCAGCCTGGCGCCGTCGAGTCCGCCCGGCGCCGTCGAGCCCCAAACAAAACCCCGCCTGCCACCCAAAACGGGCCGACAAGCGGGGCATAAGCGCTTTAGATGGGGCTGGTAGTGTAAACCACGGTCCCCCACGGGCTGGTAACCGTCACGCGGTAAATCAGCTTGGCACTAATGCGCTTGGGGAATGTAGCCGGCAGACGCGAAGGCCAGAACAGGTCAAAGGTAACCGCACTGGCGCCGTCATTAGGCGAAGTGAAGTTCTGGTTGAGCTGCAAGGTCAAATCCCACTTAGTGCGGCCATTGGCACCCTTAGAGCGCACCCCAAACCAGTGATTACCATCCGAAGTGGAACGAGTACCCTGCACCACCGAATACCAGCCCTGGTCACGCACCACTAGTGAAGGCCAAGCCGGGTTAGCAGCCGTGCCGCGAGTGTAACGCGTACCCCTAGGCACGTCCTCCTGGCTAATGCGGGGAACATCAGCGTACTCATCCGAACCGGGAGATGAAGTGTCGCCAATGTTTTCAATCACCACGTGAATTTGCTGGCCCTTACCAACCTGCTCGTAGTAGCCGCTCTTACTGGCTGGAGCCGGAGTTAGCTTGCCGGTACCCTTCTGTGCTGAACCCAGCGTAGAAGCCGCCGTGGCATTAGTCACCACCAGCGTATTTGAACCAGTTTTAGTGGCAGTGGGGTAAATAATCCACGGCTGGTAATGCTTATCGGTACCGGTAGTTTTACCCTGACCAACATCAGAGAAAGTGTTAGACCACAGCACAGCCACCACCTGGCCAGCCTGCTTATCAGCAGAAACCGCCAGTGCAGGGGCTGCTGAGGTAGCAATCAAAGCCGGCGCACTCCAAAGCGCCGCGCGCGTTACATTACGGCGTGAAACCTGCATATGAACCTTTAGGGTTGATGGGAACTTAAACCTTACTACCAGGCCATTTAGGGGGACATGACCCGGCTATGGGGGGCGCCTTAAACGCTAACTGGGATAGTTTATACCGTTCCTTAAGCCGTGAGACAATAGGCCCATGGCTTACCGCGATATCCGTATTATTGGAGACCCCGTACTACGCACTGAATGTGACTGGATCACTGACATCAACGACACTGTTAAGCAGCTTGTTGAAGATCTGCTAGAAACCGTTGACGATGAAGGCCGCGCCGGCCTGGCCGCTAACCAGATTGGTGTGGGGCTGCGCGCTTTCTCTTGGAACATCGACGGCGAAATCGGTTACGTCCTCAACCCCAAGCTGGTGGAAGTTTCCAAGGACGAGTACCAGGACGGCGACGAAGGCTGCCTGTCCGTGCCCGGCCTATGGTTCCCCACCGAGCGCGCCTGGTATGCCCGCGTGGAGGGCATCGACCTGGACGGCAAGCCGGTAGTGGTTGAGGGTGAAGAGCTCATGGCCCGCTGCTTGCAGCACGAAACCGACCACCTCGAAGGCAAGCTTTACATTGACCGCCTAGAGCGCAAGTACCGCGTACAGGCCATGCGTCAGCTGCGCGAAAAGGGCCTATAAAAGGGCCGGTAAACCCCAATAAACCTAACGGTCATGGTGGAAAAGCTGGCGACGCTGCGTTTCCAGCTCCACGATCTGCGTAAACACTTGGCGATATTCAGGATCGTCCAGGGCCATACGGCGCTGGCGTGAGCGCAGATCGGCCAAACGGCGGTTAAAAGACATCTCCCCTGCCGAGCGCAGCACCCCGGCACCATAGTTGATCTGCCCAGCGACGTCGTCGTTTTTAGCAGAAACCGGCAGGGGGGCCACCGCCAACTCAGTGAGCAAAGAATCAATTATTTGCGGGGTGAACTCGCGCACCTGCGCACCCCACTGCTGCAGGGCTTGGCGCTCGCGTTCAGCTTCTGCCAGGTTCGGGTGGGCGGCGCTAATTTCACGGGCAATTTCGGTGTATTTAGCGTAACCGCCGGCGGCCATGATGGCATCAAATACGGCGCGGTAACTGGGCAGGTCAAATAGTTCCCGGGTCCAGTTATCTACCCCGGCTTGGGCGGCCAGTTGGGGCAGTTGCAGGGCTACCTCTAGGGTTTGGCGCTGTAGGCGCAGCAGTGGGTCTGCTTCTATGGCCCGACGCCGCGCCTCGCTAGCACTGGCAGCTTCCGCCGCCCCGGAGACGCCAGCACGTTCACCGTTGGGTCCTAGCCCGCGCCGCCCAGCGGCGCGCACGGCTCCAGCTACTTCAGCCTCACGCATCCCCAGCCAGCCAGCCAGGGAGCGGGTGTATTCGCTGCGCAGGGCGCGGTCACGGATTCCGGCCACCACCGGGGCGGCGGCGCGCAAACCGTTAACCCGCCCTTCAGCGGTTGATAAATCAACGTTTTTAAGGGCGTTGCGGATAACGAACTCAAACAGTGGCTTGCGCCCAGCCACCAGGGCTTTAACTGCCTCATCGCCGCGCGCTAGGCGCAGCTCGCACGGGTCCATGCCGCCTTGAGAGACAGCTACGAAAGTTTGGGCAGCAAAGTGCTGGTCTTCACCAAAGGCACGCAGGGCAGCTTTTTGCCCGGCGGCATCGCCGTCGAAAGTGAAAACCACTTCCCCACCCCGGGCCCCACCAGAACGCAGTAGTACCCCGGCGGCTGGGTCAGCCGAGTCACCAATCAGGCGCCGGGCAATGCGCACGTGGCCTTCCCCAAATGCGGTGCCGCATGTGGCTACAGCGGTCTCAACCCCGGCCAGCTGGGCGGCCATCACGTCTGTGTAGCCCTCAACCACCACAATCTGGTGGGTGGAGGCGATAGCTTTTTTAGCCAGGTCTAGTCCGTAAAGCACCTGGTTTTTCTTGTATAAAACAGTTTCGGGAGTGTTTAGGTATTTGGGGCCTTCATCATCGTCATAGAGTTTGCGGGCCCCAAAGCCCACGGTGACCCCGGTAATGTCGCGGATAGGCCAGATCAGGCGGCCTCTAAAACGGTCATAAACGCCGCGTTTACCGGGTGTGCACAGGCCTGAGTCGGTTAGTTCAGCTTCGGTGTAACCCAGTGAGCGCAGGTGGCGGGCCAGGTTGTCCCAGCCTTTAGGGGCGTAGCCGATACCGAAACGCTCAGCCACCTGGCGGTCAAAGGCACGCTGGCCTAAAAATTGGCGGGCGGCGGCGGCTTCTGGGCTGGTTAGTTGACTGCGATAGAAGGCTTCAGCAGCGCGATTAGCAGCCACTAGACGCTGTCTGGTACCGGGTTCAATGGCGTTAGTGGGGGCGCTACCTTCCTCATAGCGCAGGCTCACCCCGGTTTGGGCAGCTAGTTGCTCAACTGCCTCAGCAAAGGTCAGGTGGTTGATTTTCTCAACGAAAGTGATTACGTCTCCACCTTCACCGCAACCAAAGCAGTGGAAAAAACCGGCCTGCGGGCGCACATGGAAGGAGGGGGTCTTCTCGTCATGGAAAGGACACAGCCCTTTTAGTGAGCCCACCCCGGCGCTTTTGAGCGTGACGTGCTGGCCCACGATCTCTTCAATGTTTGCCCGTGAGCGGACCTCATCAATGTCTTCACGTAGGATCTTGCCAGCCACAGGCTCATACTATCGGGTTTTAGCTAACCTGATTTTTAACTTCCCTGGCGGGTTAAATCTGGCTAAACCAGCCGCAGTAACGCGCATGCCAAGCCCGCGCTGAGTTGTCGGTTAGCGAGGCGAGTTGATCCACAATTACGCGCTTGCGGGCACTGTCGCTGGTGTCAGCTCGCCAGTCAGCGCGAAACACCGGGTCAAGTAGCTTTTCGCCGCCTTCTTCCATGGCCTGGGCCAGGTCAAAAAGGATGGTGCGCTGACGCAGGTAGGTGGGTTCATGTTCACGTGGCGCCATTACGTAACGCACGGCGGCGCCTTTAAGGATCATGATTTCAGCTTGAATTTCGCGTGGCACCACTAGATCAGCGGCGTAGCGGGTAAGCGCCCCGGCCCCGTAGCACTGGCGCGTAGCCAGCACGGTGGCATCTACAAAGCGGCCAATGAGCTGGGAGCTCATAGTTTTAAGGGCAGCTTGGTCAACGCGTGAATGGTCATAGCTAGCTAGCCAGTAGGAGCTGTTGCGCAGGCGGTGCCAGGCCTGGCCTAGCTCATCGGCGCTAAAGTCGGGGTGGTACCAGGAAAGCGTGGAGTCGATTAATCTCTCTAACTCACTGTCTTTATCTGCCCCTACCGGATCCATGGCCCCTAAGCTGATGGCATCTTCCACGTCATGCACTGAGTAGGCGATGTCGTCTGAAAGATCCATGATTTGGGCTTCAATGCAGCGTTTGAAGCTGGGGGCGCCTTGACGCATCCAGGTCGCAATATCGGCGTCGTCGCTGTAAAAGCAGTATTTGCGGGCGCTTTTACCCTCTAACCCTCCAGGCCCGGCGCCTTTAGCCCAAGGGTATTTAGCGGTGGCATCCAAGCTGGCGCGGGTCAGGTTTAGGCCTAAGCTGCGTCCATCGGGGGCAATCACTTTGGGCTCTAGGCGGGTAAGTAGACGCAAAGTTTGGGCGTTGCCTTCAAATCCGCCAATGTCGGCGGCAATTACATCTAGGGCTTTTTCACCGTTGTGACCGTAGGCAGGGTGGCCCAGATCGTGGCTGAGGCAGGCGGTGTCCACCACGTCAGGGTCGCAGCCCAGCTCACCGGCTAGGGCGCGGCCTACTTGGGCTACTTCCAGCGAGTGGGTTAGACGGGTGCGTACAAAATCATCACTGGTAGGGCCAAGAACCTGGGTTTTAGCGCCCAGGCGACGCAGCCCTGAAGAGTGCAGCACGCGGGCACGGTCACGTTCAAAGGCGGTGCGCTCAGCCGATTTGCTGGCTTCAGGCAGGTACCGCTCACAATCATGCGATCTATAAGCGCCAGTTATAAATTCCATAAGTTTCCCTTTTTAGCGCGACCAGGCCTGCGCTAGACGCTGTCCAATTTGCTCAAGCCCCTGGGCTACCTGTTCACTACTAGCCTGCCACCAGGGGGTATCTAGTACCTCATCAAGCGTATGTAGGCGGGTTATGCCAGCTTCAGCCAGCTCGCTACGCCCCAAAGTGCCTTGCCCTAGCAGCGCCACCACCGGCACCCCATGCTCAAGCCCCGCCTGCCCCACAGTTTCTAGGGGGCTGCCCGCGACGACGTCGAAAGCCTGCCCATAGCCGGTAACTAACAGTTGCGCTTGGCTCGCTAGCTGCACCAAGTCGGTGGCCTGGGCGTAATAGTTGCCGGCCAAAACCAAATTAGCTCCCAGAGCCGCCAAAATCAGGCTCACGCCTCCAAGGGCGCCGCTACCCCAAGCGCTAGGCGTTAAACGCGGGCCTTGGGTTAGCAGCTGACGCCTATGGGCTGGGCGAGCTGCCTCTAATTGGCGCAGGCACTGGGCGCTAGCGGCGCCTGCGCGCCGATCAATTTTCTGCACCTGGACGGCGTCTAAATCTGTTAGCGCACTCAGGTTGGCCCCGGCCCCACTTAAACCAGACAGGGCCATGGCGTCACTTAAAGCCACAATCAGCTGGTAGGGCGCAGTTAGCTGCCAAGCCGCCTGCGCTCCACCCAGGGCCTGTAAGAACCCGGCGCCGCCGTCGTGAATAGCGCTGCGGCAGGCCCCCACCACCACGGTTGAGCCCGCCGGAAGCTGCTCTAAAGCCGCTTTAAAAGCGAGCCCCAAAGCAAAAGTGGAGCCGTCAGCAGCCTGGAGGCCGGCCTGGTGAGTATCAGCTGGCAGCGGGCTCAGGCACGCTAAATCAATGTAATGCTGGCCTTGGGCGGCTACCACCGGCCCATAGGCGCCAGATTCCACCGCCATGTCGGGCTGGCCGGCCACATCAAGGCGATCGCCAGGGCGCTTGGCACGCCAGCCCCGAGCCAAACAATCAGCCACCCAAACGGCGCTATAAGAGCCTGCAACCAGGGGCACTCCCCCGGGCTCGTAAGCATACGAGCCCGGGGCTAGTACTACGCGCATAGCTCAGTCTTCAAGCGCGCCGCCTAGTCGCGCCAGTAGCAGAGCCTGAGCCAACACAATATTTTCCAGCTCCCCTAGGTGCATGGATTCGTTGGCGCTGTGAGCGCGCGAATCAGGATCCTCAATGCCGGTCACCAGCACCTGAGCCTGCGGGAATACTTCGCGCAGGTCAGAGATGAAGGGAATCGAGCCGCCCTGACCGATCTTTACTGCATCACTCTGCCAGGCGCCAGCCAGGGATTGCATGGCCTCAGCAGTAGCCTCGCTGTCGCCGTCAGCCTTGAAAGGCTGACCCAGCTCACGGTTAAAGACCTTCACCTGAGCCCCAAAAGGAGCGTGCTCAAGCAGGTGAGCTTCTAGCGCCGCGTGGGCTTCACGCGGGTCCTGACCAGGGGCAATGCGCATAGAGATGCGGGCGCTGGCACTGGGGGTGAGCGTGTTAGAAGACTGGGCGATTGAGGGGGTGTCAATGCCGATTACGGTGATGGAGGGCTTGGTCCACACCCGGGCGGTTAGATCACCAGTGCCCATCAACTGCACGCCTTCAAGTAGGCCAGCATCGGCACGAAAATCTTCCTCCGGGTAGAAGGGGAAGTCCGGGTCTGCCTGTCCCTGGCTGACCAGGCCCTTAACAGCCACGTCGCCAGCCTCGTCATGCAGCGAAGCCAGTAGACGGATCAGGGCGGTGGTGGCGTCAGGAACCGGCCCACCAAACTGGCCCGAGTGTAGCCCGTGGTCCAAGGTGGTGACGGTGACGTCGCTTTGCACCACGCCACGCAGCGAGGTGGTCAGCGCGGGCGTGCCCACCTTCCAGTTGGAAGAGTCAGCCACCACGATCACGTCGGCTTCTAGGCGCTCACGGTAGGTGTTTAGGAAGTTAACGAATGAGGGGCTGCCAACTTCTTCTTCACCCTCAATGTAAACGGTGACGTTTACCGGCAATTCACCCAGGGCCTTGAGCGCCCGCAGCGACTCAACGTGGGTGATTACGCCGGCGCCGTCGTCAGCAGTGCCACGCCCGTAAAGACGATCCCCGCGACGCTCAGCCTTAAAGGGATCGGCCTGGTCCCAGCCGCCCTGGCCTGCTGCCGGCTGCACGTCGTGGTGGGCGTATAGCAGTACGCGGGGAGCTCCGGCGGGTCCGTCAAAGTGGGCGACGACGGCGTCCTGGCCCTTTTCACCACTGTCGGTGGGGGCGGAAAGGATCTCTACCTGCCCACCTAGCTGCTCAAATAGACCTGCCACGTGCTCAGCGCTACGACGCACCTGGGCTAGGTCATGGCCGGCAAAAGCCACAGAAGGGATGGCTACCAGCTCGGTTAATTCATCAATAATCGCCGGCATAGCCTGCGAAATTTGCTTGCGGAGTGCTTCAGTTGTTGCCATAACTTCAGGGTATCGCGTCAAGCGGCTAATCTAGGCATGTGAAGTGGTTTAAGAAGTCCGAGCCGGAGCCTGAAAAAAGCACCCCGGCGGTAGAAGCCAAGCCTGTGCGCGGCCGGGGCCCCAAGGGACGCCCCACCCCTAAACGTAGCCAGTCTGAGGCCCGCAACCTCAAGCCCCTAGTTCCCGCTGACCGCAAAGCTGCGGATAAGGCTTCTCGTGAGCAAAAACGTGCCGAACAGCAGCACGCCTATGAGCGCATGATGGCCGGTGACGAACGCTATTTCCGCACCCGCGACCGGGGCCCACTAGCGGCCTATATTCGTGACTACATCGACGCGCGTTACTCCATCGGCGAGATTTTTGTGCCGTTATCTTTCGCGATCCTGATTGCCCTGCTGGTGATCGGTCAGGGCGGCACCCGCGCCACTATGACTTCTTTCGTGGTGCTGATGTCTATTTACATCATGTTCGTGTTGGCGATCATTGATGCCCTGGTGGTTTGGTTCATTGTGCGCCACAAGCTGGCCAAGAAGTACCCGGACAAGCACCTGCCTTGGAGCTATGTGTTCTATGTTTTTGGCCGCTGCTTCCAGTTCCGCTCTTGGCGTCAGCCCAAGCCGCGTGTAAAGCGTCGCCAGTTCCCCAAGTAAACCAACTTATAAAACTGCGTGAGGCCCGCTTTAAGCGGGCCTCACGTTTTTAGTCGCAACCAGCAGCTACCAGGCGCCAGCTAGCTTCCTGGCAGGCACCAGCTGGCGCCCCGACAAGCACCACGGCAGGCGCCCCGGCTGGCACGCTGGTAAGCACCTTGTCAGGTGCCCCGTGCTAAAGCAGCAGCTGCACTAAATGCACTGGCACTTAAGCACTCAAGGCGCGGTTAATGCGTCCGGGCCAAGCCGGGCCACCGTAAATGAAAGCGCTGTAAGCCTGTAGCAGGTTAGCCCCAGCCGCCAGCATGTCGCGACCATCTTGGATGGAGGAAATTCCACCCACTCCAATAATGGTGGGCTCAGGGCCTAGCTTTTCGCGCAGGCGGCGCACCACCGCTAGGGCGCGCGGACGCAGCGGAGCACCAGAGAGGCCACCCTCGCCCAGGTTGTGGGCAATAGTGGTGTTAGTAGCCACCACGCCGTCGAGCTTAAGCTCAAGCACCAACTCAGCTACGGCGTCGATGTCCTCATCAGCCAAATCGGGGGCGATCTTAACGAACAGCGGCACGTGACGGCCAGCTGCCTTATCAGCCGCCTGGCCCACGGCGGTGAGGATGGGACGCAAGCTATCTACGCTTTGCAGGTTACGCAGCCCCGGAGTGTTAGGACTGGAGACATTAACCACCAGGTAGTCGGCCCAACGCGCCACAGCCCGCGCAGAGTAAACATAGTCAGCTACCGCATCTTCCAGCGGCGTCACCTTAGTTTTACCAATATTGGCACCCACAATAATGGAGCGGCCACGCTTAGTTGAACGCAGTTTACGCAGCGTAGCTGCGGCTTCATCGGCGCCGGAGTTGTTAAAGCCCATCTTGTTACGCACTGCGCGCACATCCGGGTAGCGCCACAGTCGCGGCGCCTCATTGCCTGGCTGGGCTTTAGCAGTAAACGTACCTACCTCAACAAAACCAAAGCCCAGCATGTCCATGCCGGCAACGGTTTTACCTTCTTTATCCATACCTGCCGCCAGGCCCAGCACCCCGGGCACAGGCCGGGCAAAGGGGCCGCTAATAGTGGGGCGACGACGCCCGGGCAGGTAACCCCAAGTGCCACGCAAAAGGTCAGACACTAGCGGCACGGCTGCAGCTACCTGCAAGCCTTTGATAGTTAGGTCGTGGATTTTTTCCGGATCAGTGTGGGTTAAGACGCTTTTATAGAGCAGGTTATAAAGCACGTGTTCAGGCTACCGCAAAGCTAAGCGAGTCTGTAGATGTGTGGGAAGCTATGACTATGACGCAAACTCTCATCATCGCGCTGAGCGCCCTAGCTATCATCGCGTTAGCTGAACCTTTAAGCGAGAAACTGCGCCTGGCCACGCCCGTCATCTTGTTGGTGATTGGGGGCGCTTTAAGTTTTCTGCCTCAGTTTGCCGGATTTGAAGTGGATCCGGAATTAATTATTGAAGTAATTTTGCCGCCGCTGCTGTTTGCTACCGCAGTTAATACCCCGGTGCAGGATTTTCGCCGTAACCTAAGCGCAATCACTTCGCTGGCATTTTTGCTGGTGATTGCCTCCACAGTGGCACTGGGCTTTGTGCTTAACGCGATTATCCCGGGCCTGGGCCTACCGATTGGTATGGCTATGGGCGCGGTTATGAGCCCCACGGATGCGGTGGCCACCACTATTGTTAAAAACCAGGGTGTGCAACGGCGTATTGTCACAATTTTGGAGGGTGAAGGGCTAATTAACGACGCCTCCGCCCTGGTGCTGCTGCGTAGTGCGCTGGGGGCAACGGCTGGCTCGGTTAGCTTGCTGACCGTAACCCAATCGCTGGTGTGGTCGGTTGTGGGCGCACTGGTGGTGGGCATGATTGTGGGGCATTTGACGCTCTGGCTGCGCTCACACATTGGGGACGCCCGGGCAGCCACGATTTTGAGTTTCATTGTGCCTTTTGCGGCTTCTATCCCCGCCGAAGAAATGCACTCTTCAGGCCTGGTGGCGGCGGTGGTAGCTGGACTGGTTACCTCCTATCACCATGACGATAAACTCAGCCCAGCCCAGCGCATAATTTCCTATAACTCTTGGCAAACCTTTGGTTTGATCTTTGAGTCTTTAGTGTTCTTGCTGATGGGCTTGCAGCTGAACAACATTTTGAGTTCATTTAAAGATTCCGGCTATGCGGTTTCATTGGCTTTTAAAGCCGCAATTATTTCTCTGCTAGTGGTTACTTTAATGCGCCTAATAGTGGTTTTTGCTACCACCTATTACACGCGTTTCCGCGCCCGAAATCTGATTTCTAAGCGCGCCCAGTTTGACTCTTGGGAACTGATTCTTGATGAGGTCGACGACGGGCAACTGCCTGCGGGCTTACCTTACGGCCCGCAGTTGCCCGGCTTGGTACGCCGTCGCACTCCCACTTCTCAGCAGCGTTTAGAGCGGATCCGGATGCGTTTGGACCGACGCCGCGCGGATATGCAGTATTACGAAGAAGCTCACCTGGGCTACCGTGAGGGCCTAACTATGGTGTGGGCTGGTATGCGTGGGGCTATTACTTTGGCTGCGGCGCAAACTTTCCCATTGTCAACGCCGAACCGTAATTTATTAATGTTTACCGCCTTTTTAGTGGCGGCTATTTCGCTGATTATTCAAGGCGGCACCCTGGCTGCTTTTATTCGCTGGATTAAGCCTGACACCGCTGGAGGCTACGCCCCAGATGAACTTGACGCCGTCTACCAGCTTATTGAGGTGGCTAAGGAAAGCGTGGATGTGCCAGAGGAACTAACGCAGATTATTGGCCCCTGCGACTCCCACACGGTTGCCGCCAAGCTGCGTAAATGGAATGCGCACCACATTGAGGACCCGTTAGTGGCCTTGGAAGTGCGTATTTTGATGTGCAAATACCAGCTTGAAGTGCACCGTGCTGAACGTGAGGCCTTAGTTGCGCAAAACCGCAAGGGCACAATTACTTCTGACGTTTATCGCCTTACTTTGAAGCTAATTGATGGCTCTGAAATGCGCGCTGAAACTCAGCTAGATATGGCCCAAGGCGGCATGAACCGAATCCTTGAGGATGAGGAAAACAGCCTGGCCCAAGACAACCGCTCCGACGACTAATTAGTTAGCGTTTAACTGCCCTACCAAGGTTCGGTAGGTGTTTATCAGCTGAGTTAGTAGAAGTCGTAGGTTTACGACCTAACTCAGCTAAAACATCAGCCTTTGCGTGCAGTTGTTTTACGAAGAAACAAAAGTATATTTGTTCCTCGTGAATCAGAACTGGTTCAAGCGAGAACGAGCATCCCCAAGTTTTTGGATGACTTCGCTCCTCCGCTGCTGGATTGATTGTACTTTCTGCCGCGCCGCCGACTGACGGTCAAGCTGTTTCTGAGAAATTTCCCTCCAGTGCGGATTACGCATTGATGGCGAGCGTGCGGATAGTGCTCGCGAGTAGTTCTCTTCAGCACGTTGAAGCGCATTCTCCACGTTGCGAAGTTGTTCCTCAAGACGCCAAACGCGTTCTTGAGCGCGTTGACGAGCTTCTGCTTTACGCTGCTCACCAGCTCGCTTTGCAGCTTCAAAAAGCTGATCTTTTGCAGACTTGTACTGCTGCCACAAACGATCTCTGTCTTCTTTCGCACACGGGCCTATTGCTCTCCACTGAGTGTCCAGTTGCCGCGCCTGATCTTTCGCAGCTCGATAGTCGTTAGAGTTCACCAATAAGGACATCTGATAAATCAGGCTTTCTTTCGCAGCCTTATTAGAAGCCCACTCACGCTGACGCTTCTCAAAATCCTGCTGCTTACGATCCCTCAAACGAGTACGAGCCTGATTAAACCTACCCCAAAGCCGATCATTATCCCCCTTCTCACACGGCCCAACCTGCTTCCACTCCTCACCAAGCCTACGCATCTGTTCCGACGCAGAACGCAAATCAGACGAGCCAGCAAGCGACTCCGCCTGCGAAACAATCCGCTCCTTCGCAGCCTTATTAGAAGCCCACTCACGCTGACGCTTCTCAAAATAAGCACTGCGAGCAGAATTGAACTTTTCCCTAGCTGCCTTAAACCTCTCCCATTGAGCAGCATCGGCTGATTTCTCTCCACGCCCAACAGCTTTCCACTCAGTCAGCAAACTTTTAAATTCTTCGCCGCCTTTTTTCCAATCTGTCGTTGTCGCCAGTTGTTCAGCGCGAGAAATTAGTTTTTCTTTAGCTTCACTGGCCACCGCCCAGTTGTCTTTGACTTGCGGAAACATTTTCCTTGAATGCCGCATGTCATGGTGCCCTGGTTCGCCAGTCTTCTGGTTCCAGGCATGTACATGATCGACTTCCTGTTGGATGTCTTGAACATGTCCCCGGGCAATGAGTACATCTTCACCATCCGTTGAATATTTAGCAGTTACTCTTCTGTTCTTCTCGTCGAAGCCGTGAATGATTCCGTCTTTGGTCCACCTTGAGGCATTCATGCGAAGATGCTATCAAGCTATTCAAACTTGTGTGTTGGATTTGTGTATGGGACGAGCGTAATCGGGCAAATAGATATAGAAACCCTGACACATATGAAAGTACTGGCTCTTTTAAACTGAGCCACGCCTGGCAGCGGCATGAGCCCGGCGGCGATATTCGTCTTTATCAATCGCCCCGCGCACATAGTCAGTCAGATTTTCTACGTCTTCACGTGTATGTTGCACGCCTTCATGCCAACTAGCAGCTAGAGCTTGCATGACAGCCCAGTGCTGAGCCTGATCAAGCTGGGCAAACAGCTCTGGCCAGCGCTTATCAAGATCAAGTGTTTCAGCCATTATGTCCCCTTCCCTTAACTTGTCCATCATTTTAGATCCTTAATACAAACTACGAGTGGCTTTCCTGAAACTACAAAGGGGCGTTTAGCATTTCGCTAAACGCCCCTAATTGCTTGGCTCAGGCTTATACGTTAAAGCCCAAAGCTCGTAGCTGTTCACGCCCTTCAGGGGTGATCTTGTCCGGGCCCCACGGCGGCAGCCACACCCACTGCACCCGTACGTCGTCGGAAAGGTGATCTAGCACCTGGCGGGCCTGCTCCTCAATCACATCAGTGAGCGGGCAGGCAGCCGAGGTCAGTGTCATGTCCAGGGTGATCTCATTGCTAGAACCAATCTCCACCCCGTAAAGCAGACCCAAATCCACCACATTAATGCCCAGCTCCGGGTCAATCACGTCACGCAGGCACTCTTCGACGTCGGCCACGTCAAAGCTGCCCGGCTCAGCACGCGGGGCAAAAGCGTTATCAGCCGCTAGTCGGGCTGCACTTTGGCCATCAAGCTGAGCCTGGGAGGCGGCCTTAACCTCCTCCTGACTAGCCACACGCGGGGTGTAGCTAGCAGCCATAGGGTTGTCGCTCATCTACTAACTCCTTTATTCGTCACAGTGAGCAGCACTGGCACTGCCACTAGCAACCTGGTCGTTAACTACTGCTTTAGCTACCGCGTCTTTTAAAGCCATCCAGCCCAGCAGGGCACACTTAACCCGGTTGGGGTATTTAGACACGCCCTCGAAAGCTGCGCCGTCGTCAAGCGCATCCAAAACCGCGTCATCCACTCCCTGACCGCGTGAATGCATCAGGGCGTCAAAGTCTTCCTCTAGTTCACGCACCTGTGCCAGGTCTTTACCCACCACCAGATCGTTCATCACGGAGATGGAGGCCTGCGAAATTGAGCAGCCGCTACCCTGCCAACCCAGCTCGGCTAGGGTCTGCCCCTCTAGGCGTACCTGTAGCTGCACCTCATCGCCACAGGTGGGGTTGACCTGGAAAGAGTCACCCTGGGGTGCCTCTAGCAGGCCCTGACCATGGCGTTCACGCGAGTGGTCGAGGATAACTTGCTGGTAAAGCTGATCTAGTTCATTCATAAGCTACCTAGCGGTTGAAATACTTACGTACGTTTTGTAGCGCGTCGAGGAATTGAGACACGTCTGCGGGCGTGGAGTATACCCCCAGCGAGACGCGGGCGGAGGCACGCAGCCCGAAGTGGGCGTGGATTGGTTGGGCGCAGTGGTGGCCGGTGCGTACCGCTACCCCACTGGCATCTAGCACCTGGCCGACGTCGTGAGGGTGCACCCCCTCCACTTCAAAGGCCACCACCCCCAGGCGCTGGGTGGTGTTGGCGGGGCCCAGTAGGCGCACGCCTTCAACCTGATCCATGCCTTCAAGTAGCTGGCCGGTGAGCTCATGCTCGTTAAGCATGGAGCGTGACAGGTCAAGTTCACGCAGGTAATCGACGGCGCTGTGCCAGCCGGCGGCCTGCGCAAGCGGCTGGGTGCCCGCCTCAAACCGGGCCGGTGGGGCCATGTAGGTTGAGTTTTCCATATTCACCAGCTCAATCATGGAGCCGCCGCTGAGCACCGGAGGCAGACTGTAAAGCAGCTCCTCGGTGGCCACCAGTGCCCCAATACCGGTGGGGCCCAGCATTTTGTGGGATGACAGGCAGATCGCATCCACCCCGGCGCTAGCCAGCTGGGCGAAAGAAAGTGGCAGGTGAGCACTGGACTGGCAGGTGTCTAGCACCACCACGGGCTTGCGCTCCTGGGCGCGTACCGCCGCCAAAATGGGTTCCAGGTCAGTGATTGCGCCGGTTACGTTAGAAACGTGGGTTAACGCCACCACGCGGGTGCGGCTGTTGATAGCTTGGGCCAGTAGCGCCGGGTTAGTGTCAATGCGCCCGTCAGGGGTTAGTTCCAGCCAGCGTAGCTTCGCCCCGGTGCGTTGGGCCAGGATCTGCCAGGGCACCAGGTTGGCGTGGTGTTCGGCGCGGGTTACTAGGATTTCGTCGACGGCGCCCAGGTTTAGATCCAGCGGCCCGTCACCTCCCGCTACCCCCTGGGAGGCGTTACCGATACCCAGCGCCACCAGGTTGATGGCTTCAGTGGCATTTTTGGTAAATACCAGCTGCTGAGCGGGGGCGTCCACAAAGCTGGCTACCGCTGCGCGAGCGTCATCCCAGGCAGCGGTGGCGCGGTCAGCCAGCTCATAGGTGGAGCGGCCCGCCGCGCCATTGGAGCGCTCATAGAATTCGGTGACGGTGTCGATGACGCAGTTAGGTTTTTGGCTGGTGGCAGCGCTGTCCAGGTAGGCTAGGTGGCCACCGTCACGGGCCGGGGTAGCCAGGGTCGGAAAATCGGCCACAATAGCTGCCAGCTCTGACTGGCTAAGCGCCACGCTGTCGCGGGCAGCAATACCAATTCCAGTTAATTGCGTCATGAGAATTCTTAACTTCTTAGGTCTATGCCCGCCGCAGCTTGAAGCTGCGGCGGGCCGGTTAAATTTGTGTGCGCCTAGCCGGTGGCGGCGTGGTTGGATAGCGCAGTTGGCCTATTCAACCACGCCAGCTAGGGGCTTTGCGCCCTCGCACTGGCTAAGCAGCTAGTAGGTTACTTCAAGAAGCGGTCGTAGCCTTCTTCTTCGAGACGGTCGGCCAGCTCGGGGCCACCTTGCTCGGCCACGCGGCCGTTAACAAACACGTGCACGTAGTCAGGCTTGATGTAGCGCAAAATACGGGTGTAGTGGGTGATCAGCATGAAGCCGGCCTCGGACTCGCCATGTAGGCGGTTTACACCCTCAGAGACGATACGTAGCGCGTCAACGTCCAGACCGGAGTCGGTTTCGTCAAGCACAGCAAAGCGCGGGCGCAGCAGTTCCATCTGCAAGATTTCAAAGCGCTTCTTCTCACCACCGGAGAAGCCGGCGTTCACGTCACGCTGAGCGAAGGCGGGGTCCATACGTAGGCGCTCCATGGCGGCGTTAACTTCACCGATCCACTGGCGTACCTTGGGGGCTTGGCCGTCCATGGCGGTTTTAGCAGTGCGCAGGAAGTTAGCCACGCTTACGCCGGGTACCTCCACTGGGTATTGCATGGCCAGGAACAGGCCGGCGCGGGCGCGCTCGTCCACGCTCATTTCCAGCAGGTTTTCGCCGTCGAGCAGTACTTCACCTTCGGTGACCTCATAGGCGGGGTGACCGGCAATGGAGTAAGCCAGGGTGGACTTACCTGAGCCGTTGGGGCCCATGATGGCGTGTACCTGGTTGGAGCCAATGGTTAGGTCTACGCCGCGCAGAATCGGCTTGGGGCCATCGTTGGTTTCTACCTGTACGTGCAGGTTCTTAATTTCTAGGGTGCTCACGTCTTTTTCCTTAACTTATTTGATTGGATCAGGCTTCCAGCAGCCCGTTGACTTCAAGTTCTGCTTCGATGGCGCTCATCAAGCGTTCTTCCACCTCGGGCACGGCAATTTCGGCCACGATTTCGTTGAAGAAGCCCAGCACCACCAGGCGGCGAGCCTCAATCTCGGGAATACCGCGAGCGCGCAGGTAGAACAGCTGCTCGTCGTCGAAACGGCCGGTGGCACTGGCGTGACCAGCACCTTCAATCTGGCCGTTTTCGATTTCCAGGTTGGGTACTGAATCAGCCTTAGCCCCGGTGGTTAGTACCAGGTTGCGGTTGAGTTCGTAGGTGTCGGTGCCACGGGCGCGACGGCCGATGAGGCAGTCACCTACCCACACGGCGTGAGCGTCTTTACCCTGTAGGGCGCCCTTGTAGGTGACGCGCGAGTAGCAGTGGGGCTGAGTGTGGGCCACGTAGGGGCGGTGTTCTTGGTGCTGTCCGGCATCGGTGAAGTACACGCCGTAGGCGTCAATGTGTCCGCCTTCGCCACTAAAGCCCAGTTCGGGGCTGATACGCACGTCGCCGCCTAGGGATACCACTACGTGTTTGAGGGTGGCGTTGGCGCCTACCTCGACGCGGTGTTGGCTGGCGTGTAGGGCGTGGTCGTCCCATTCCTGGTTGGTGACCAGGGTTAGCTCAGCGTCGGGGGCTACGCTAACTTCGACGCCCTGGGTGTAGTAGGCCATGCCTTTGTGGGAGAGCACCACGGTGGCTTTGGAGCCAGTTTCAGCGATGATGCGTAGATGTCCGGCGCTGGGGTGAGCGGCGGCGTCGTCGGCGTCTTTAGCCTGCCCGGTAATTTCCACTACCAGGGCCTGTGTTGCCTGAACGCCGGCGCCAATGGTTACCACGGTGGCTTGGTTGAAACCGTTCCAGGCTACTGCGGAGGCGCGGTCGCCGGGCTGGCCTACCTGGCCTAGGCGCTCATCGGTGCGCTCAACGTTTTGCACGCTGATGCCTTCAACCTGGTTGGCAGTTACCTTTACCTGGTCTTTGGCGGCGCTGACGGCCTCTAGATCAAATAGCGGGGCAAAACGTTTGCGCGGGGTGAAGCGCCATTCTTCTTCCTTGGTGGGGATCGGGAAATCCGCTAGGTCGAAGGAGGTTTTGCGGTCTGCGCGGCTGGAGACGTAACGCGGGCCGCCGTGTGAGTGGGCCCCGACGAGCTTGGCTTGGGAATGGTCGGTTGCTAGGTTTTGACTCATTTTCTTCTCCTCGCGGTCAGCCGACCGAGTTTTCCATCTGTAGCTCGATTAGACGGTTGAGTTCCAGGGCGTATTCCATGGGTAGCTCACGGGCAATGGGCTCGACGAAGCCACGCACGATGGTGGCCATGGCTTCGGTTTCGGTTAGCCCGCGCTGCATCAGGTAGAACAGCTGGTCTGCGCTTACCTTGGAGACGGTGGCTTCGTGGCCCATTTCTACCTCGTCGTTGCGTACATCAACGTAGGGGTAGGTGTCTGAGCGGCTGATTTCGTCGATTAGTAGCGCGTCACAGAGCACGTTGGACTTGGAGTGATGCGCGTTGGGCATGATTTTTACTAGGCCACGGTAGGCGCTACGTCCACCGTTACGGGAGATGGATTTAGAGACAATGTGGCTGGAGGTGTAGGGCGCCATGTGTACCATCTTGGCGCCGGTGTCTTGGTGCTGGTCTTCGCCGGCGAAGGCGATGGAGAGGGCTTCACCGCGCGCGTGGGGGCCGAGCAGGAATACTGCCGGGTACTTCATGTTGCGCTTGGAGCCGATGTTGCCGTCTACCCATTCCATGGTGGCGCCTTCTTCGCAGGTGGCGCGCTGGGTGACTAGGTTGTAGACGTTGTTAGACCAGTTTTGGATGGTGGTGTAGCGAACGCGGGCGTTCTTCTTGACCACGATTTCCACGATGGCTGAGTGCAGCGAGTCGGTGGAGTAGATGGGGGCGGTGCAGCCTTCTACGTAGTGCACGTATGAGCCCTCGTCGGCGATGATTAGGGTGCGCTCGAACTGGCCCATGTTTTCGGTGTTGATACGGAAGTAGGCCTGCAAAGGGATTTCTACATGTACACCCGGGGGCACGTAGATGAAGGAGCCACCTGACCATACGGCGGTGTTTAGGGCGGCGAACTTGTTGTCGCCGGCGGGAACTACGGTGCCGAAGTACTCCTTGAACAGTTCGGGGTACTTCTTGAGGGCGGTGTCGGTGTCGACGAAGATAACGCCCTGTTCTTCTAGGTCGCCACGGATCTGGTTGTAAACCACTTCAGATTCGTACTGCGCGGCCACACCGGCCACCAGACGCTCGTGTTCGGCTTGGGGGATGCCTAGACGGTCGTAGGTGTTTTTGATGTCTTCGGGTAGGTCGTCCCAGCTGTTGGTGGGACGCTCAGTGGAGCGCACATAGTACTTGACCTGGTCCATATCTAGCTGGGATAGGTCGATACCCCAGGTGGGCATGGGTTTGCGCTCGAAAATTTCGTATGCTTTCAGGCGGCGTTCGAGCATCCATTGCGGTTCTTGTTTGATGGCCGAGATGTCTCGTACCACCTGCTCGTCCAGTCCACGCTTGGCACTTTGGCCGGCGGCGTCTGAGTCATGCCACCCGTAGTCGTAGGACGTGGAGATAGACGCAATGATCTCCTCGTCGCTACGTTGTGCCTCATTCGTGGTACTTGTCATCGTTGTCCTTCCTTTTGCCTGCGTAAGTTGGCAGGCTCCTGTGGGTGCCTGATGGCCCTGGCGCGCACGGTAGGCATTGCTAGTGGCACGTGGGTGGTGCACACGTGTTCTCCCCCTGCTAGGGTGGCCAGTCTTTGTACCGGTACTCCTAGTAGCCGGGAGAACGCAGCGGTCTCCGCGTCGCATAATTCATTAAATTTGCCAGCTACTTCGCGTACTGGGCAGTGGCCTTGGCACAGTTGGACCGCAAAGGTACCGTCCCCGATTTCGCGAACGGTAGCTGCGTATCCGTCAGCGCTAAGTGCGTCCGCTAGGGCGCGTGCGCGTGCTGCCGGGTCTTTGCCTACGCTCTCGACGACGCCGCTGTAGCGCCGCTCTAACTCTCGCCCGCGAGCTGCGGCAAAGGAATCTACCGCGTCTTCGCCAGCGATTTGGGAGAGGTAGGACAGGGCCCGACTAGCAAGTTCTGAGTAGCCTTCTTGGAGGTTGGTGCGGGCGGCTGCGGTGGCTACATAGTGGCGTGCGGGGCGCCCACGGCCGCGCCTGGCCGCCGCTAGGCGGTCATGGACTTCAATCTGACCGGTGTTTTCTAAGGCGGTGATATGACGTCTAATTGCGGCTGGGGTTAGTGAAAGTACACGCGCGAGCTGAGCGGCTGTAATGGGCCCCTTCTCAACAATGAGATCAAGGACTTTAGCCCTAGTGCCGGCGTCGTCGCCGTAGTTCATTGGTCCTCCTTTACGCATCGCCCGCAACTAACTTAGGGATGCCATATATCCTGGTCGCTTCCAGCATACCTGGCACCCACAACAATAGCGAAGATTAGGCTTGCATAAATACTAAAACCGCTTTGTTGAGAGCGGAAACACGCCAACTTTGCTCAACCTAACTTAGGTTTACCTGCACAATTTCACGCTTTAGCCACTGTCCTACGCCAAGCCGATTCCAAACTGGATACTTGACCACATTTGGCCAGCAGCGAGCATAGCAGATAAGGACCTATGTCCTTAAATAAGTAGGGCTTACGCCACCACCTACCGGCAGGTGACGTAAGCCCATGAGGCAGCCAATTAGGCCGCACAAATCAATTTTTAGATGGCAATAGCTCAATCGCAGGGCGCGGAGCCGCCATGGCGTTAATAGGAGCCTGCGGGTCACCGTAACCCAAAGCAAAACCAGTAATCAGCTTGTAATGCTCAGGAATCTCAAACTCAGCCTCCACCGGGGCACGCCAAGTAGACAAAATCCCAATCGCACACGAATCAATCCCACGCGACTTAGCCGACAAGAACAAGGTCTGCAACATCAAACCCGCATCCATAGCCGACCAAGGCAGCATCTTTTCGTGCACAAACACAAAACCCATCACCGGCGCATCAAACGCAGTCACATTACGCCTATTAGCGGCGTCGCGCCCAGCATGATCAGAGCGCTCCACCCCATAAGCCCCATACAGCAGCTTAGCCACCTCAACCTGGGCCGGGCGTAGCTCGCTAGGGTAAGGCTTCCACACCGGGAAATCCCCATCAGGCAAATCCCCACGCAGCGCCGCCTTAGCCCCCGCCATAGCTTTGTGATGCTGAATATCTAGCGTCTTATCAAAACGCTCCACATAATCCTTACGCAGACGCTGCGCCTGCTCCCCCTGCGCAATAGCCAGCCGGAAAGCACGCGTATTAGACCAGCTGGGGGCACTAGCGGCGTCGTCGAGAATAGCGCGTAAATCCTCAGCGCTAACCGGCTTATCCAAATAAGCCCGCACTGAACGGCGCGAGGCTGCCAAAGCAGAAAAATCATTCATAATTTCCACCCCTAGCAACCCCGCCCCAGTTACAGCGCCAAACAGCTAGCTAACAGCTTAAACCTCAGGCTCAACCTCAAAGCCATAAGGAGCCCGCAGCCACGGCGCATCCGCACTACGCAGCCCCTGCCAGCCCTTTGCACGCATCCGCTCCGTAGCCAGCAAGCCAGCCACCGCCGCCGCATTATGAATCTGGCCAGCTAACGCCGCATCCACCGCCTGCGCCAAAGGCACCCAGGTGGGACGCAAATCAGCTTCCTCATCTTCGCGCACAAAATCGTTACGCTCCACGCGACGCAAATCCCGCGCTAGCAACACCCGCAGCGACTCAGTCAAACAGCCAGCCGAAGAAAATACATCAACCAAGGTGTGCCAAGTGAGCGCCTCCATATCGGTCTCCTCGCGCAGCTCACGCTCAGCCGCCACCAAAGCAGACTCACCCGCATGATCCATCAAACCCGCCGGCAACTCCCATAGGTTAGCGCGCACCGGGTGACGATACTGGCGGATCATAAGCACCTCAGGGGCGCCGTCGGGCTGGGAAGAATCCTCACCCTCACGCAAAGCCACCACCGCCACAGCCCCATGATGCGCCAAATACTGGCGCCCAATCGGATCCGCACCCGGCTCTAGACGCAACGTGTCCGCATCCAAAGCAAACACCGGCCCAGACCACATACGCTGGTGACTTACCAGCTCCCGACTAAGATCGCGCTCATCACGCAACTGCATCAGCGTTCCTCTCCATTTTTAGCTGCGGCCGCCTCACGCGCCTGCAAGCTAGCCTCACGCGGCAGCAAGTGAGCCTTAGGCGAAGCAAAAACCTCACTGCGCCGAGCCAAAGCCGCCTTAACCAAGCCCGCAAACAACGGGTGAGCCTTAGTGGGGCGAGACTTAAACTCAGGGTGAGCCTGCGTGGCCACATAGTAGGGGTGAAGCTTAGAATCCAGCTCCACGAACTCCACCAAACTACCATCCGGAGAGGTACCACACACGTGCAAGCCCACAGATTCTAGGCGCTCGCGGTAGTCATTGTTGACCTCGTAGCGGTGACGGTGACGCTCGCTAACCTCACAAGTGCCATAGGCTTGGGCCACCACTGAGCCGGCGGTGAGCTTAGCCGGGTAAGCCCCCAGGCGCATAGTGCCCCCCAGGTCGCCTTCACCTTCCACAAATTCACGCTGCGAGTTCATGGTGGTAACCACCGGGTCAGGGGTTTCGCTTTCCATCTCAGTGGAGGCGGCGGCGCTTAGCCCCAGCAGGTTACGGGCAGCTTCAATCACCATGCACTGTAGGCCCAGGCAGATACCCAAGGTGGGCACGCCATGTTCACGGGCCCACCGCAGTGCCCCCAGCTTGCCTTCAATGCCGCGCACCCCAAAACCGCCGGGTACCACAATGGCGTCCACCCCGGCCAGGGCCAGCTGCGCACCGTTAGGGGTTTCGCACTGGTCAGAAGCCACCCAGCGGATATCCACATGGGCGTTGTTGGCAAAACCGCCGTGCTTAATAGCTTCAGAGACGGACAGGTAGGCGTCGTGCAGATCCACGTACTTACCAACCAGCGCCACCTCAACGCGGTACTTAGGCGAGTGCACCCGCTCTAGCAGCGCATTCCATTCGCGCCAGTCCACGTCACGGAAGGTTAGCCCCAGGCGCTGCACCAGGAAGGCATCTAGGCCCTCACGGTGCAAGGTGGGGGGAACTTCGTAAATGGAGGCGGCGTCTTTACATTCAATTACGGCTTCACGCTCTACGTCGCACATGAGCGCCACTTTGCCCTTAATGCCTTCAGGCAAGGGCCGGTCAGTGCGTAGCACCAGCGCATCTGGCTGGATACCAATATTGCGCAGGGCCGCCACCGAGTGCTGGGTGGGCTTGGTTTTGAGCTCGCCGGCGGCGGGCAGGAAAGGAATCAAGGATACGTGCACGAAAGCCACGTTGGCGCGGCCAATGTCGGCGCGTACTTGCCGGGCGGCTTCTAGGAAGGGTTGAGATTCAATGTCACCAACGGTTCCGCCGATTTCGGTGATGATTACGTCGGGGGCGTTGCCGTCGCTGTCAGGCTCAGCCTGGGCGCGCATGACGCGCTTGATTTCGTCGGTGATGTGCGGGATGACCTGTACCGTGTCGCCTAGGTATTCGCCGCGACGTTCTTTAGCAATTACGTTTGAGTAGACCTGCCCGGTGGTGGCGTTGGCTTTGCCCGATAGGTTTACATCCAAGAAGCGCTCATAGTGACCAATGTCTAAGTCGGTTTCGGCGCCGTCTTCAGTTACGAACACCTCGCCGTGCTGGAAGGGGTTCATGGTGCCCGGGTCTACGTTGATGTAGGGGTCTAGTTTTTGCATGGCCACGCTTAGTCCGCGTGAGCGTAGCAGTCGCCCCAGACTGGAGGCGGTTAGCCCTTTACCGAGGGAGGAAACTACGCCTCCGGTTACGAAAATGTGTCGAGTTACGTGGGCGTGGTTTCCGTATGCATCTATCACGGACTTCCAGCCTACTCCCCTATTGCAGCTACTAAAGAGCCAGGACCCGGTCTAGTTGCTCACGTAGTTGCGTTTCCCCAGGGATTTTGGCGACGGCGGCGCGCGAGGCTGCTTCTAGGGTTTCGCGCCGCTTAGGGTCGCTGATTACGGCGACGACGGCGTCGGCTAGCGGACCTGCCTGGGGCTCTACCAGCTGGCCACAGCCGGCCAAAGTGTAGGCGCTGCCGCCAACATCGGTGGCCACAATAGCGCGCCCCGCTTGCATAGCTTCACGCAGAGTTAGGGGCTGACCTTCCCAGTAAGAGGTTTGCACCACCACATCAGCTTGGGACAGCAGAGCGCCAATGTCTTCACGGCGTCCCAGCAGCTTAACGGGTAGGGCGGCGGTAGCAATTTGCTGGTTTAGTTGCGCTTTAAGGGGGCCGTCTCCCGCCACTAGCCAGGTGAAGTCAATGCCGCGTTGTTTGATTAGAGTGGCTGCTTCTAGCAGCAGGTCTAAGCCTTTTTGGGGAGCCAGGCGGGCAATGGTAAGCAGGCACGGCGCCGCGCCAAAGCTAGCCTCAGAGCTGGAGGCACAACCAGATCCTGCGTCAACACCAGAACCAGAGCCGATACCAGGACCAGAGCCAGCTCCAGGACCAGAGGCGGGGTCTAAGCTGGCAGTAGTTCCAAAGTCGGTTTCTGAGCTGGCCGTGCCGGCGCAGTCCATGCAGCCGCGCGCCGGGGCGGGCACAACCGCGATTTCCCCTGCCTTTAGGCCTAGCTGTTTAGCTTTTTCGAGTAGATCTGGGCTTACGGTGAGCACATAGTCAGCGCCTTTAACCACCACTAGGTGCAGGGCCTTGCCTACCAGGCGGGTGGGGGCTGAGCCTACCGGCAAATTGTGTAAGGTCACCACTACGCGCGGGCGCTTGGCGGCAGGTAGACGCTTAGCGGCCAGCACCGCTAAAGCTCCAGCGCGCAGGCCGTGGGCGTGAATTACCTCTACGGTGGCGGCCAGCTGTTTTAGTTGGCGCAGTGCCTTTAAGTCAGCGCCTGAGGGGCGGGCACCAATATCGATTTGGTAAGTGCGCAGGCAAGCACCACCCACAGCGCCGGGGGCCGGCGAGATGACGTTACTAGGTCCCGCCAGCAAAACCTGATGGCCGTCTTTAGCTAACAGCTGGGACACCTGGCGGATGTGTGCACGCACTCCCCCAGCAGCCTGGGCGCTTAACTCTAAAACGCGCGTCATGCTCACTCCTGATCAGTTTTAGCCAGCGCTTTACGTGAGCGCAGCACTTTAATGCTTTGGGGCACCGCATAGGCTCCGCCTAGGGCTATAGCGCCAGCTACGGCTAAAGCCAAAGCTAACAGGCCTACCACCCCTAACGCACTAGTGGGGTCAAGTAGCTGTGCTAGCGCTAATGCCGGCGCGCTCACTACCAGATACAAAGCCACTATTTTCAAGCTGGGCACCAACGCCCTAGCCCCTACCCGGCGCGCCAATACCAGCGCTAAAGCCACCCCAGCCAGGCTCATACCAGCTGAGGAGGCAGCCCCCAAATACACCAGCACCGCAGAGCCTTTAGCGTTAGCGCTAAACACCCAGCTGGCGCCGGCCACCAGCAACCACCCCAGGCAAGTGGCCAGGGCGGCGCTACGGGCGGCGTCGAGCACATAAAGCACCCGGGTGAGTTGATAAATCAGGGCATAACCCACCAAGCCCGGGGCGAAAGCCACCAGCGCGGCCCCCATATAGTCCACGGCGGTGATCAACCCAAATACCTGCTGGGCTAGCGGCGCCCCCAACATCAAAGCACCCGAGCCCACGCAGGCAGCCAAAGTAACTAAAGCTGTGGAGTTAGCGATTAGATCCTTTGTCTCACGTGAAACATGCTTAGCCGCTAAACGGGCCGCCAACTGCGGATATACCACCGTGGCCAGGGGCACTGCGAGAACCGCATAGGGCAAAACGTAGATAGCCTGGGTGTACTGGTAGATAGCTATCGTGCCGGCACTGCCGTAGCGACGCGCAACCGCCACCACCGTTAGCACGCTTATCTGCTGGGCAATCAGGGCTGCAATCCCCGCCCCCGCCAGTGAGCGCAGCTGGGTGAAAGTACCCGCAGGCAGACGCAGGCGTGCACGCAGCCCCAACCCTAGGCGATGCACCGGCCACAGCAGCGGCAAGCTCAGCGCGGCCACGCCCGCAGTTGTACCCCACCCCAGGGTAAGCACCGCCTGAGCGTAGTGACCTGCATCTATAAGCGCGCCATAGATGCCATAGGTAAGCATCACTACCAGACTGGAAAAAATCGGGGCCAGCGCCGGCCAGGTGAAACGGTTGTAAGCCTGCAGCACGCCAGTGAGCACCACACCCAAGCCATAAAGCGGGATTTGCAGGGCAAACATGCGCAAAAACGCCACCACCAACTGATGACTGCCACCCCAGTAGACAATTGCTGCCTTATCGCCGCCCATGCGAGTGTCGCTGGTGACCAACAGCTGCGCCAAAGGCTCAGCAAATAACGCCATCAACACTGCCAGGGGCACCAGCACTGCCAGGGTTAAACCCAGCAGGCCACTAGCAGTCTCACGCACCTTTTCGCGTTGACCGTGGGCAATAGCGCCTGCTAGCAGGGGTACTACTGTGCCAGCCAGGGCTCCCCCCACCACCACCTCGTAAAACACGTTGGGGATCTGGTTAGCGGAGCTGTAGGCCCCGGCCATGGCGCCAGAGCCAACCGTGGCTGCCTGCACTACCCAGCGCAAAAATCCCAGCAGTCGCGAGGCTAGGGTGAAGGTGCCTACCTGGCCTGCTTTAGCCCCCAGGGAGGCGCCGGTCTTAGCGCCTTGATTAGCAGAAGTGAGGCCTTCATCCTCCGGGTGGGCGCCGCGAGATTTTACAGCGGGCGACGCCATAGCTGGTCAAGCCAGTTCAGGGCCGGGTTGGCGGCAATCACCTTAGAAAACGAGACTTTCTCAGAAGCCAAAATCAAACTCACCACGCCCAGGGCGGCCCCCAGACGCAATTTCCAGGAGTCATTGGCTGCCAGGGAGGTACCCAGCAGGGCGCCGGCAGCGTTGGCGCCGGTGTCGCCCAGCATGGTGGTTTCTTGTAGGTCTTCCACCAGAGCAGTGATAGCGGCGGCGTTAAGCCCGCTAGCGAGCAAACGCTGGGCGCTAGCTGCCGAGGCCGGTGAAACTGGCTTGGCTGACGGCGCATCTGACGCCCCCGAGGCCGGAGTCTTTGCGCCGGCGCAGCTGAGGTAGCTTAGCGGCGCGGCCACCAGCACCGTAGCTTTAAGCGCCCGCCCTGGACGCAGATCCAACAGGTTCGCCAGGTTAGCGGTGCCCGCAATCAGCACCGTATTTAGCGCCAGGTCCGATACTTTCCCGCCCACGCTGGTGGCTTTGGAACCTACCAGGGCACTTGCTGCGAGCGCACTAGCGCCAATTCCAGCAATTTTGATTACGCCGGTAGTTACCTGCCCGTGGGCTAGGGCGCCTAGGTGGCCTTTGAGGCCTTTAGCTACCTTGTCGCCGTCGTGGGCGCCTTGATCGACGTCGTCGATATAGCCGGCCAGGCCCCCACCCAAGGAAGCTACAACCCCACCCAGGGCGGCACGGGGCTGGTCGCTGAGCGCGCTGGCCACGGCGGCGCTAGCCACGCTGGCACCGGCCATGGCCACGCCTCCGCGTAGGCTCACGGTAGCGCCATGGAAATTAGTGCGTTCCCATTGGCTGGCTTTAATGCGTTTGCGGCGCAGCACATAACCAAGGCCGGCGCATACCCCGATGCCGGCGCCCACTACGGGCAGCTGCCGGGGGCTGATACTAAGGCGCATAAGGCTAGCTCCTATTTATTTGCTCCTGTTTTACTTGGCTACTACTTGGCCACGCCGGGCATGAGGCCGTCGGCGTTAGCGGCGAAACCGTAGGCGGCTTTGGTGGCCGCCTTGGCGTTGGCCAGGGCCAGGGCGGAGGTAACTGCGGCGGGGGCTGAGCCCACACTGTCCACGGTGGTTAGGGTGGTGCCGGCGCTGCGGGCGGCTGAAACTAGGTCTGTATCGCTGCTAGCAGCGCCCTCTAGCACGGTGGGGGCCACGGAGCTGACTCCACGCAGAGCGGTGAGCCAGTTGGTGTTTTGGGTTGCGGCCTCAGAGGAGTTGACGCTCTTGGGGTCAACTGAACGCGGGCCTACCACCACAATGCGCCCGGCGACGCCGTCCTTGCTTTCCACCTTGATCAGGGGGTTTTCAGAGGCGGTGAGTAGATCCTGCAGGTTTGAGCCCTGGGATTCGGGGCTGGTTAGGGCTACGGCTAGGCCCTGACCCAGCAGTTCGTTGCCGCTGGCGGCCTTAACAGTGCCGGGCAGGTAGCTGGCGAACTGGGCGGCGTAGGTGGAGCGGAAAGTTTCGCGGCTCTTGCTTACCCACGCGTCGGTTAGGCTTACGCGGGCACTGATGGTGGCGCCGGCGTTGGTCAGGGCGCTTACGGTGGCGTCGACGTCGTCACTATTAGCTCCCGGCAGGCTCACCACAGCCACTCGCTGCCCAGACAAAGACCCTGCCAGTAGGGTCTTGGAGCTGGCGCTGATGTAGCTGTCGCGGTCATTGACGGCTTTCTGGGTGGTTTCCAGGTTGCGTGAGAGGCTGTTGCGATCTGCACGCAGCTGGGTGACCTGGTCAGATAGTGCGCTGCCGAGCGTACCCTGCAAGGGGCCGGCCCCCAACACCACGCCGACAGCTAGCGCCATGAACACCGCGATCAAAGAAACTAGGTGGTAGCGAAAATCAATCATGGCAGTAGTCCTTAAATATTGGGGGTGGTGGGGCGTAGGCCAACCCATGAACGCACGGTATCAACCATGTCATCAATACCGGCCGCCAGCAGCCCTAATAGGGTCTGACCGGCGGGCGTGGAGTATAGCGCCGCGAAAATAGCTAGTAGTCCAGCTAGTGCCAGCAAAATAATTTGCCAGTTAGAGACGCGGGTGTGGTAGATCTGCGAAACGCCCTTGGCGTCAATTAGTTTGGAGCCTACCTTAAGGCGGGTTAGGAAGGTGGAGCTCATACCTTCACGGCCCTTGTCTAAAAATTCCAGCAAGGTTACGTGGGTACCCACCGCTACGATCAGCTGGGCGCCGCCAGAATCGGCGATCAGCATGGCGATGTCTTCACTGGTGCCGGTGGCGGCAAAAACAGTGTGCTCTACCCCTAGTTCCTCTACCCGAGATAGCCCTGGGGCGCGCCCGTCACGGTAGGCGTGCACAATAATCTCGGCGCCGCTCTTTAGGGCCTTGTCGGAAACTGAGTCCATATCCCCAACTACCAGGTCGGGTTTGAAACCGATTTCCATAACCGCGTCAGCGCCTCCGTCTACACCAATGATGATGGGGCGATATTCGCGAATGTAGGAGCGTAGCGCTTTTAGGTCTTCTTTGTAGCTGTAGCCACGCACCACTACCAGCACATGTTTACCGGAGAAGCTGGTGCGTAGCTCAGGCATACCCACGTCGTTTAGCAGCAGGTCACGTTCCTGCTTCATATAGTCCATGGTGTTGGCGGCGAAGGCTTCCAACTGGTGCGATAGGCCCTGGCGGGCTTGCTCCATCAGCTGGGCCACGCTTTCTTTGGTTTGCAGCGTGCCTTGGGCAATTAGCTTGCCGGATTTGGAGAAAACCTGGCCGTCTTCCTCAATGCGTATTTGGCTGCCCTCATGTAGGGTCATGATGTCTGGGCCTAGGCCGTCAATTAGCACAATGCCGTTGTCTAGCAGCACGTCTGGGCCTAGGTTGGGGTAACGCCCTGACACCGACGGCGAGGCGTTAAGAACTGCCCGCACCTGGCATTCCACCAGGGCTTCGGCGGCTACCCGGTCTAGGTCGCCGTGGTTGATGACGGCAATTTCACCTGGTTGTAGGCGTTTGGTTAGATTCTTGGTACGCGTATCTACCCGCACTCGACCCTGTGATAGGTCTGCGGTGGAGGCTGCATTTTTACGGAAGGGTAGCTTCACAGTTTCGATTGTGCCATGTTCGCTTGTTCAAGTAACTCCTCGGCGTGGCGTAAAGCCGTTTGTGAGTCACTTTGTCCTGATAGCATTCGCGCCAGTTCACGTACCCGCTCAGGTCCGTTTACGGTCTCGACGGCGGTGGTTGTGGCTTCATTACTGGCTTGTCCCACCTGTTTGACTACAACCAGTTGGGTTTGGGCCCAGGCGGCTACTTGCGCTAGGTGCGTAACCACAATCACCTGATGGTGACGGGCCAGGGCGGCTAGGCGACGGCCGATTTCTACGGCGGCGCGCCCACCAACACCGGCGTCAATTTCGTCAAAGACGAAAGTGTGGCGTTTGGTGGCGGTGTGCTGTGCCAGAACCACTTCCAAGGCCAGCATGATACGGCTTAGTTCACCGCCACTGGCGCCTTTTTCTAGCGGTAGCGCCGCCGCGCCAGGGTGGGCGCGTAGCAGCAGCTCTACTTCTTCCATGCCGGTAGGGCCGGGCTGCTCTAACGGGTTAAGCCGTACTTGCAGCTTGGCCCCACGCATCATTAAACCCTCCAGCTCGGCGCTGACCTGCTGGCTTAGTAGCTTGGCGAGTTTAGTGCGGGCTTGGCTTAGGCGTTTAGCAACAGTTTTTAGTTCTTTACCGGTGCGCTCAACTTCAGCTGCTAGCTCTGCTTCGCGATCTAGCGGCCCATCCAGTTGAGCTAGGCGGGCGGCGCAGTGCTGGCCAAAAGCTAGTAGCTCATCGACATTGGCAAATACTTGGCCCAAGCCACCAATTTCTAGGCAACCGCGCCGTAGCTGTTCGCGCCGCTCATGCACCCAGGCCAGGCGGTCAGGGTCGGCATCGAGGTCAGATAGGTAGTCGGTTAGCTCCATGGCTAGGTCACTGGTTAAAGCTGCCACTTCGTTAAGACGGGGCATTAGGGAGGCTAGGCGCGAGTCGTGGTCGGCAGCGTTTTCTAGTGAGCGGCGGGCCACGGAAACTAGCGCGATAACGTTAGCGACGTCGTCGTTAAGCTCATCGCCGCTAATGGCGTTAGCGGCCTGGGCAGCCCCACTACGCAGCAGGTCTAGGTTTTCTAGGCGGGAGGCTTCTTCAGCTAGGGCCTGGTCCTCCCCCGGCTTGGGGTCTAGGGCTTCTAGCTGTTCGAGGGCGTGGCGTAGGCCAGCAATTTCGCCTTCACGAGCCAGGGCCTGTTCACGCCAGGTTTCTAGGTCTTGGCGGGCCTGGTTCCAGGCGCGGTAGCAGCTGCTGTATTGGCGGCACAGCTGTTCATGCTCGCTACCTCCGACGGCGTCCAGGGCGCGGCGTTGGGCGGCGGCGGTACGCAGGCGCAGCTGGTCAGCTTGCCCATGGATAGACACTAAGCGACTACCCACCTGGCCAAGTACCGAGGCAGGTACGGCGCGGCCCCCTAGGTGTGCACGCGAGCGACCAGTTGCAGGTACCACCCGGGAGGCTAGCAGCAGGTCATCTTCAATTTCGCAGCCGGCTTCCTGAGCGATTTGGATGCACTTGGCGTCTTCTTCTAAAGCAAAGGCTCCCTCAACCACGCAACGCTGGGTGCCCGCGCGCACAATCGCCGGGTCAGCTTTGCTGCCCAACAGTAGTTTCAGGGAGGTGAGCACCATGGTTTTACCGGCGCCAGTCTCACCGGTTAGGGCGGTTAGTCCCGGACCTAATGGCAGTTCAGCTTGGGCGATAACACCAAGGTTTTCTATGGAAATAGTTTCAATCATTAATGACTCTTAGATTCACGCCAGCCGCGCACGGGCAGCTCGAATTTAGCTACCAGACGCGCCGAGAAGGGCATCTGGCCAATACGGATCAGTTTCACTGGGCGCTGCGCCACGCTCACACTCACTGTTGAGCCAGCTGGAGCTGTTATGGAACGGCGCCCGTCGCACCAGATTTCACAAGGATAATCGCCGCACCACTGTACCTGCACTTCCAGGCGTGAATGCGGGCCAATTACTAGGGGCCGAGTGAACAGGGCGTGGGCGGCCACCGGCACCACCAGCATGGCTTGAGTGTCTGGCCACACCACTGGCCCACCACAGCTAAAGGCGTAGGCGGTTGAGCCGGTGGGGGTGGCGGTTATCAGGCCGTCACAGCCAAATGAGGAGACGGCGTGGCCATCAATACCTAAAGAAATTTCGGCCATATGCGCCCGGTCGCGCCGCTCCAAGGCTGCTTCGTTAAGAGCCCAGCCGTGGCTGGTGTCCCCGTTGGGTTGGCGCACAGATACCGCCAGGGTCATGCGTGGCTCTACTGTGTAGTCGCCTTCAGCTAGCGCCTCAATGGCGTCAAGCATCTCAGCGGGCTCAGCTTGAGCCAAAAAACCTACGTGGCCAGTGTTGATCCCCAGCAGGGGAATGTCGTATTCGCGTGCAATCTCGGCGGCAGACAAGATAGTTCCGTCGCCGCCTAGCACCACAATGGCCTGGGCTTGGTTAGCTTGGCTGCGTTTGCGTAGCACCTGCACCCCATGTTTAGCCAAGGCCTTAGCTACAGTGTCTAGCTGTGAGCTAGAGGGTTCACGCGGGCTGCGAATAGTTGATGGGGGCAGGGCTCGATTCATTTCGAGCACCAAAACTCTACGCGGTGAGGTTGTGCGCGCAGCGGCCAAAATCTTCCTCCCCTATCTTGGCTTAGCGGCGAAGCTTAGCTTTCGCGCCTTTTCCAGCCGGACCTGAAATTATGGCTGCCTCTATCTCAGCTTGTAAGTCAGCAGCGGTCAAGGAGCGTTCACATTCAGCGCCAGCGTGCATGTACAGGAAGTACTCTACGTTTCCGGCCGGCCCAGGCAGCGGCGAGGGCGCCACGGCCTCAATGCTTAAACCTAGCTCTAACGCACAGGTGGCCACCTTGGTGATGGCCTGGGCGTGTAGGCGCACGTCACGCACCACCCCGCCGTGCCCAATAAGCTCTTTACCTACCTCAAACTGGGGCTTAACCATTAGCAGGAAGTCAGCGGCGTCGTCGGCCACTGCCACCAGCGCCGGCAACACCAGGGTCAGGGAGATAAAAGATAGATCCGAAACCACCAGGGTGGGGGCAGGGGTGATGTCCCCGGCTGCCAGGGTACGCACATTGGTGCGGTCCATGACGTTCACGCGCGGATCGCTTTGTAGCGACCAGGCCAACTGCCCATAGCCCACGTCAGCGGCGGTAACCCGGGCCGCCCCGCGCCGCAGCAAAACGTCGGTAAAGCCCCCGGTGGAGGCGCCGGCGTCGAGGCATTGGCGCCCGGCAACCGTAGCCTCAATCCCGCGCTGGGCCAGGATGTCTAGGGCGCCAGCTAGTTTGTGGGCGCCGCGTGAAACATAGTTAGGCCCCTGGTCTTGGCTTACCAAAATGGCTTGCGCCGGGTTGACCTGCCGGGCAGGTTTGGTAACTACCTGACCGTCAACTTTCACTTTGCCATCGCTGATAAGCGCGGCAGCCTGGTTACGTGAAGGTGCTAGCTGGCGGCGTACCAGCTCGGTATCTAAGCGGGTCAGCCTAGCCATTAACGCGTTTCTGCAACCGTGATGTCTGGCAGGTTGATTAGAGTTTGGCCCTGATCAGCCAGGTCCCAGGCAGCCACGGCGGCGGCCCGGTAGGCGTTTAGGCTCAAAGTTACGCTCTGGCCGCCCAGCTCAACGTTTTTACCGTCAAAGCTTAGGGTTACGGCGCCGTTTTCTACCTTGGCGACGGCGTCGCCCACCTGCCAGCCTGCAGCAGTGCGTTGGGGCTGGGGTTGGGGCTCAAGCAAACCGCGCAGGTCGGTGTGCAGGAAGGTGGGCCGGTACTGGGGCGGGGCTAGCAGCACGTCGCGTGCGCTGGCCACACCGGTAAGTACGTGCAGCGAGGGCAGCGAGGATTGGCGTGCCCCGGCGTGGTCGGTGTTTAGCCTGTCACCTACCGCGATGGCTTTGCCGCCACCGGAGCGGGCGATGGCGCGCGTGTAGATACCGGCGAAAGGCTTGCCGGCAGCTAGCGGCTGGCGTTCGGTGGCGTGCACTACTGCGGCCACCAGCGAGCCGTTACCTAGCGCAAAGCCGCGCTCGGTGGGCAGGGTGGAGTCTAGGTTGGTGGCCACATGCAGGGCCCCGTTGGTGATGGCGTAGGCGGCTTCACTCATGGCCGCCCAGTCAACACTGGGGTCATAGCCCTGTACCACTGCGGCTGGGTTGTCTAGGGCGCTGCGGGTAGTGGTGTAGCCGGCCTCGGTTAGGGCCTGCTCCACCCCGGCGCCGCCGACTACTAGCACGGTTGCGGGGGCTGGCACATGCTCAGCTAGTAGCGCCACCGCGTCCATGGCGGCGGTGTAGATCTGCTGTTCATCTGCCTCAATGCCAAAGCCAGCAAGTTTAGCTACCACCTGGGCGGGGGTGCGTGAGGCGTTGTTGGTGACAAAGCAGGTGCGCAGCCCCTGGCCTTTGGCAGCCATGACCGAGTCGGTGGCGTGCACAACCGGATCTGCGCCGGAGTAGCACACCCCATCTAGATCCAGCAGGGCTAGCTCAAATTCTTCAACTAGCGCCTTGGTGGTGCCTAGCAGGGTGGCGCTCATTTGCTGCGTCCTTCGATTACGTCCTCTACCTCGGCGGCAATGGGGTCGACGACGTCGGTCTCACTACCCACAGCAGAGTCCGCAGCCTCGCTATCAGCAGCGGCGCCGTCGGCGGAACCATCCTGGCGGGCAGCCTCTAGCTTCTCAGCCTCACGACGACGCTCAGCAGCCTCAGCCTGGCTCTGCTCCTCTAGCTGGCGAGCAATTTCGGCCAGTTCAGGGGCAGATTCTTCCTCAATGTCGTACAGCTCCACTTCGGGTTCTTCGGGCACGTAAATGCGCTCACGAATAGCCTCAGCTTCACGCACCCGGCCTAGGTCTTCTAGGCGGTCAGCGCGCACGGAGTGCAGGCGACGTAGGGTCTCAGTGTCCTTGGGAGCCTTACGGATGGCGTCTTCAATGGTGATCAGGGCCAGCTCGTCATTGCCCTGGTCATGGTAGATGCCGGTGACCACAATGGCCAGCTCAGCACGCTCGTCGTCTTCCAGGTCTAGCTGTAGAGCGTTCTGGGCCGAGCGCAGTGCGGCGTCAGGGCGGCCCAGGGCGCGCTCACAGTCAACTTCCATGGCGCGGTACATGGTGTCCATACCGCTGAGGCGACGGGCGGCGCGCAGTTCACGCAGCGCCTCTGAGTACAGTCCGGCCACGTAGGCGGCGATACCGGCAGCTTCACGCACAATAGCGATACGGCCGGCGTGTGAGGCAGCATAGCGAGCGTGGGCGTAAGCGACTTCCGGGTCGGTTTCTAGCAGACGCTGGGTCATCACTAGGTGACGGGCAATGTTTTCGGCGTTAAGGCGGCTAAGCGCACGCAACCCCATGCGGGCAGTGCTGTCTAGGTCCTTGGCGCTAACGTCTTCAGGCAGTTCCGGCTCGGGCACACGGTTACGCTGGGGTGGACGCGAGTTGCGGCGCTCGCCGCGCAGGCGGTCACGGTCAAAACGGCCGTTACGGTTGCCACCACGGCCCTGGCCACGACGGAAGTCTGAGCGTTCGCCGTCGCGGCGCGGACGCTCATCACGACGGTCTCCCTCACGGCGGGGACGATCTTCGCGGCGCTCACCATCACGCCAGTTACGCTCTTCACGACGCTCACCATCACGACGGCGCTCGTGACCACGCTCTTGCCAGCCACGCTCGTCGCGGTGGCCATCTTCGCGGCGCGGGCGCTCTTCACGACGCTCACCATCACGACGACGATCCCCGTCACGCCAATTGCGGCCACTGTCGCGCGAATCGCGCCAGTTACGCCCGCCTTCACGGCGTTCGCCATCACGCCAGCCACGCTCTTCACGGCGCTCACCGTAGCGGGAGTTTGATCGTTCGCCGTAGCGTTCGCCATCATGGCGACGGTCGCGGCCGTGCTCGTCTTGGTTGCGGTAGTGTCCGCGCTGGCCTTCACTGCGGTAGTCACGTGCTCCAGAACGGTTGCGCGGTGCGTCATCTCGACGACGTCGATCGGCACTGTGGCGGTCGCCGCCACGCCCCTGATTGCGGTTATCGCCGCCTGAACGAGAATCATCAAAGCGTTGCGCCATCAAAACCATCCTGTTTAGTTGAGAATATACGTAGAAACCTAGTATCAAGTTTAGCCGGGTAGGTGCAGTTCTAGTATGCCTGTCGCCTAACGGCAGGCGTGTCTTTGACTACCTTTAACGGCAAGTGCCCTATAAACACATAAAAAAAGGGGGGTGCCCCCCACCCCCCAAACACACCACAAACAAAACATAAAAGTAGGGGGTGTGTTAGAAAATCTAACACACCCCCTACAACGCCCGATCTTCAAGACCACAAACAAAAAAAGGTGGTGGGGGCGCCGACCCTCAACAGGACCAAACACCCCCACCACACAAAAACACGGTTGGCAGTGCCCTACTCTCCCACAACCTACCAGTTGCAGTACCATCAGCGCAGAAAGGCTTAACTTCCAGGTTCGGAAAGGATACTGGGTGTAACCCCCTCGCTAAAACCACCAACACAACCAAAATAAGCAACACCCCAAAAGGATGAAACCCAAGTCAGTGAAACAATATATCCACATGTACCAACCCAACCCACAAACCCAAAGGTCCGCCAGGCCGTGTTGGTCGTGAACCGCACAGTGGACGCAAACACCATCAAAAACAAACCACTAACCAAAACCAGTCAGTGAAATTATTGTTAGTTATCGGTCAATTAGTACTAGTAAGCTGGTCACTTTACAATGT
>ERZ772910.74-NODE-74-length-60082-cov-6.080614_pt1 | contig 60082 bp, 62 predicted proteins | sample MGYA00511357_ERZ772910 | MGnify/ENA primary metagenome ERZ772910 (study PRJEB29015, sample SAMEA2738096) | human oral metagenome | biome: human oral; feature: human-associated habitat; material: saliva | place: China | collected 2193 ... | reverse complement strand
CCTTAAAATTCCTAAAACTCCTATATCCGTAGGATACTCTTTTAATTACCTTTATTTTGTTGTTTTTACTCTCCACCATAGCATTCGTATAGTCATATTTTTAAAGTGCATATTCTTGTAAAAATATTTCCTATTTAAATCTCCCTTCCTTTTTCTAATATTTTTAAATTTAGTCTTCCCGGTAAGAATCAATGTATTGATGTTTTATTTTATGTAATACGGGTAATAAACAATTGTAAATATAATACAGGTAATAAACAATTGTACAAAATTAACCAAAAAAATTGATATTTTGCGTAATTGTTTATCATTTAGATATTTATATTAAGTGTTATACGCATTGGTATAACACACTTCATCAAGGACAAGTACCTATAGGTGAAGAAGATTTGAATTTTATAAAGTAAGAATTTAGGAGGATTTAAAGAATGAAGAAAGTTTTAATAGCATCGGTCACACTAGCATGTGCCCTAAGCTCTCCGCAAAATGTTTTACTCGCGGATGAAGCCATCAGCCCACCAACTTCGGCAAACACTAGCATCAGTACCCCTGCTACAAATAATACAGGGGAAACTACAAATGGAGGCAGCGAAAATGAACTTGCTGGTAAGGAAAATAAACCAGAAAGTAAGTCAGTTGAAAACTATGATGATGCCTGTACAGACACAGTTACCACAACTAAAGAGGAAAATAGTGTCAACCTAAAGGCAAAGATGGAAGCAAGTGACGGAACAGAAAGTGAATTAAACAAGGAAAAGACAAAGAGCCCTTACAACAAGGCCCATGACCATACAAATCCTGACTACGAGAAGTTCTATGGAGCTGGTGATATGGAGTTTAACTACTGGACTAACAAGACAGCTAATCAGGAAAATATCAGGGTTAACTTTGCCACTGATTATAAGATAGATGGTGCCAAACTAGAGGTTGGTCTTCCATATGGGGATTTAAATACACTTATAACTAATGGTAAGCTTAAGATATCTAATGCAAGTAAGTGGTTAACAGAAAGATATTATAGAAATGAATCGGGCTATGATACAATAGACCCTAACGTAATACCAGACTATGTAATAGAAGCTAATAAGATAATCTTTAATCTTGGTAACCTAGAAGCAAGGACTGCAGGGAGCCTACAGTTCCACAGGACGTTTGATACAAATGAAGAATTCAACAATGCCATAAAGGATACTAAGGCCACTGCTGAAATGAAGGGAAAATGGAACTTTGATAATCTAGTCCTACCTGGAAACAGTACAACTTACAAATATAAGATCAACGAAAATAAGGAAAATACAATAGACGAAAAGGACTATAAGTCAGATCAGAAGGTCTTCTACAACGAGGATGGTACTCCAACTAAGAATGGATACATAGTTGGTGAAGATATTAGTATCGTAAAGCAGGGCAAAGACGGAGCTTGTGATATCATAACAGTTGAAAAGAAAATAAATGACAAGGTAAACCTAAATGCATCTGCAAAAATAGATACTCGCCTAAAAGATTATTCAAACAATGGATATACAGAAAAAATTATAAATGAAAATAACCACAGTATCACTACTGAAACTGAAAAGAAGGCCGCTGAAAAGCTATCAGGACCAGGTAACCTTGAAGTTCAACACTGGCAAGATGGACCAAATGAAAGCACAAAGCAGCAGCATTGGAGATTCGTATTTGCGACTGACTATGCTATCAAGAATGGTAAAATCACTGTAAAGCTACCTTACGAATTAAAGGATAACTTTACAATAGAGGATACAACTGATTGGCTTGTAAATAGGTACTATCCAGCAGTAACTGGTAAGAAGTTCTATTCAGACCTAAATGTAGTAAACAAGGATACGTACAAGTCAAAGATCCAGATAGATGGAGACAAGCTAACGATTGATGTTGGAGACATTCCAGCTAGAACTGCCCTTTCATTTACAGTTCATAAAAAGTTTGCTACTCCTCAGGACTTTAGCAATGATATAAAGGAAGCAAGCATTAATGTTTCAGGTAACTGGAGATTAGACGAAAAGTATATCAAGCTACCAACTACTAAGATTTCTCATGATATAAAGTGTGGTACTTGTGAACTTCCAAATACTCCTGTTCCAAACAAGCCAGAGGAACCTAAAAATCCAGTGCCAAGTAAGCCAGTACCAAACAAGTATGTACCTAGCAAACCACAGGATACTTATAAGATAACTAAGGTTTCTGAAAATAGCTTACCAGACACAAACTCAAACATTTGGTCACTAGGGGCAGGTGGAGTTTTATCGTTAGCTCTAGGCTTTATTCTATCACGTAAGAAAAAACAGGATAAATAATGAGATCAAAAATAAGTAAAATACTAATGATTCTAGGCTTAGCAGTCATTATCTATGTAGGGGTTAACCTATATAAGATGGAGGTTACTCAAAATCATTACTTGAAGCTTGCCAAAACTAAAATAGAAAAGGAAAGCAAGGCTCAAGCTAAAGAAAAAAATAATGACAAGGCAGACAGTGAAGATGTTAAGGAAGAAGTAAAGGTTGGAGATGTTATTGGAATACTCAATATACCAAGACTAGATAGGGAAATACCTATCATTGAAGGAACAGATTCTGATAGCCTAGACAAGGGTGTAGGTCACCTATCTAGTTCTTATATGCCTAGAGAAAATAACATGATATTCTTGGCAGGTCATAGGAATACAGTATTTACGAATTTCAATAAGATACAAAAGGGTGATAGCTTTTATTTTAAAAACTCAAAAGGCAACTACAAGTATACAGTCAAGAATATTAAGATAGTGCCTAGGAATGATAAGAGCATCATCAAAAAATATGACGAGGAGGTTTTAATAGTCTGCACCTGCTATCCTTTTGGATACCTAGGAGATGCACCGTACAGGATTATTTTTTATGCCTACCCTAGCCAAGACTAAACCTGTCATATTTAACTAAATAGCAAAATAAAACCACCAGCCTAACTGGTGGTTCTTTATTCCTACAATAAGGGCTATGCTTAAAGCATAGCCCTAGTTTGTTACTTTTAAAAATCAGCCTTTATAGCGGTCAACCTCTTTGGATAAAAGTCCACCTACTACTAGGTTTGTATTTTCCCTGATAAGCTTAGCATTAAAGCTTGATATATTCCTATTATTGAGCAAAACTATCTTGTTGCTACCATTTAATAGGTTGACCGCTGAAAGGGCATCAGCATAATTACCTCCATAGGTCAATATATTCTGGTTGAGATCAGATAGTTTGGCATTTATCGTTTCATTTGTTTCATACCTTGATTGACCCGAAATCCTCTCTACTCGTATATTCTATCCCCTTAATATTTTCTTTTTCGTTACCTAAAATTACTAAATATTATACAACCAAAAATTCTTCTTTTTTTTTAAGTTCATTTAAGTTTCAGATTATATAATATAGTCAGTAAAAGGGATAATGTATTCGAGAATTATTTATATATCACTAAATTTCAACAAAAAGTAGATATTTTAAAAATTTAAAAAAATTTTTTAAAAAAAGTTTTTTCTTTAAGTTTACTTTAAGGTTAATGTTTTATAATATAACCAAGATAATAAAAAATTTTAAAAATGAGGTGATAATATGAATGATAATAGAAATAATTTCAATGAAAATGAAAATATTCAAAACGAAATAAATGAAACACAAAAACTTTTTACTGAAGAAGAAATAAATGACATAGTTGATGAAGACTATTTAGGAAACACAGAAACAAATAATAAAAATTTTGAAGCTTATGTTGATAGACTTGTTCAAAAAGAATTTGAAAAGAGAAAGAAGCAAGGTAGAGTAAAATCACTTGCAAAATATGTATTAGCTATTATTCTAGCTAGTTCAATAAGTATTGGTGGAACAGGTTTATACCTAAATAGTAATAAATCTGAAAAGTCAAGTCTTAATCAGTCTCCGACTGATAAGAATGCAAATAAAACCACTGTAAATAATTCCGGAAGTACAACAGTAGAAAAAGCAGTTGCAGAAAAAGCAATGAGTTCCGTAGTTGGAATTACAACTGTTGGAGTTTCTGAAGATATGTTTTCTAATCAAAAACAAACAAGTGGACTTGGTTCTGGGGTAATCGTGAGTTCAGAAGGATATATTTTAACGAATAATCACGTTGTTGACCCTTCCAAAACAACATCCGTAACAGTAATTTTAAGTGACGGTACAAAAAAAGAAGCTAAGGTATTATGGAGTGATAAGACTTTAGACTTAGCAGTTATTAAAATAGATCCGAAAGGACTTGATTTAAAAGCTGTTGAATTTGGAGATAGTTCACAAGTTTCAATTGGTGATAAAGCAATAGCAATCGGTAATCCGCTTGGTATAAATTTAAAATCAACTTTAACATCTGGATATATTTCAGGAAAAGATAGAGTAATTACATTACAAGATGGCTCTACAATGGAAGGTTTATTCCAAACAGATGCCGCAATAAATCCGGGAAATAGTGGTGGTGGATTATTCAACGATCAAGGTCAACTTATCGGAATAAATACAGCAAAAGCTGGTAATAGTGATGGAATCGGATTTTCAATTCCTATTAATCTTGCAAAACCTATTTTAGAACAAATCATTCAAAACGGTAAGTTTGAAAGTGTTGTTTTAGGAGTTAAGGGAATAGATGTTACAAAATATAATGTTTTAGGACAAGAAAAACTACCTGTTGACTCAGGAGTTTATGTTCATGAAGTGTTATCCGGTTCACCTGCTGACAAAGCTGGATTAAAATCAAAAGATATTATTACAAAAGTTGGCGACTCAAAGGTTACATCAAACTCAACTTTAAAAACAGCTCTATTGAATTACAAAATAGGAGACAAAGTAAAGATTGAAGTTTATAGAGATGGAAAATCTACAACATTAGAAGTTACTTTCACAGAATTTAACTTAAATAATGTTGAAAAAAAGACTAACAGTTATAACCGTAACAGAAACAATCGTAATGATATAAATAACGATAATAACGGTAATGACGAAGATTAAATAGCATACTAGTAGAGATTTTTTTATAAATCCTCCGTAAAAATAAATAAATGCGAAAAAAGTTATGAAAATATTTTCATAACTTTTTTTGTTATATAAATTTTTTAAGCATTTAGTTAATTTTTTTAATAAATTTTGTGTAAAAGTATTTTGAAATAGTATTTATTTTTTACTTAATCATTATTTTTTAATTTAATATTTGAAGAAAACTTTACTAAAAAAACAATTTATGACATTTTTATTCATTACTTGTGAAAAAAATTTAACTTATTTTTAAAAAAGACGAAATACTTTATTTTTACTATTGAATATTAAAGTGATATACTAATGATAAGGTTTTTTGCAAAAAAACTGTACATATTATTATTTACATAGGAGAAATTTGAAATGGCAAGATTTAAATTACCTAGAGATTTATATCATGGTAAAGGTTCCATTGAAGAATTAAAAATTTAAAAGGAAAACATGCTTTTGTTGCAGTAGGCGGAAGTGCGATGAAACGTTTTGGTTTCTTGGATAAAATAGTTAATAACTTAAAAGAGGCCAAAATGGAAGTAGAAGTATTTGAAGGTATTGAACCTGACCCAATCGTAATAACTGTAATGAGAGGTGCAGAGGCTATGAAAAGCTTTGAGCCTGATTGGATTGTTGCGGTAGGGGGAGGCTCTCCAATAGATGCTGCAAAGGCAATGTGGGCATTTTATGAATATTCAGAAGTTACTTTTGAAGAATTATGTATTCCTTTCAACTTCCCAACATTAAGAACAAAAGCTTTATTCTGTGCTATCCCATCTACATCAGGAACTGCAACAGAAGTTACTGCTTTCTCAGTTATTACTGACTATGATAAAGGAATTAAATATCCTTTAGCTGACTTTAATATCACTCCTGACATTGCAATCGTAGATTCAGATTTAGCAGAAACAATGCCAAAGAAATTAGTTGCACATACAGGAATGGACGCTATGACTCATGCTATTGAGGCTTATGTATCAACTCTTCATTGCGATTATACAGACGGACTTGCTCTTCATGCAATCAAAATGATTAGAGAAAACTTAATTAATTCATTCAACGGATATGGACGCAAGAGCAAAAATGCATAATGCACAATGTCTTGCATGAATGGCATTTTCAAATGCTTTATTAGGAATCGTTCACTCATTGGCTCATAAAACAGGTGCAGCTTATAGTGGTGGACATATTGTTCATGGTTGTGCAAATGAAATGTATCTTCCAAAAGTAATTAAATTTAACGCAAAAGAAAAATCAGCAGAAGTAAGATATGCAGAAATTGCAAAATTCTTAAGACTTGAAGGAGCAAATGATACTGAAAGCACACAAAACTTAATTAACGAATTATTAAGAATGAAAAAAGAATTAGAAATTCCAACTTGTATTAAAGAATATTAAGGTGGAATCATTGACGAAAAAGAATTCAATGAAAAACTTCCAAAAGTTGCAGAACTTGCAGTAGGAGATGCTTGTACTGGTTCAAACCCAAGAGCAATTACACCTGCTGAAATGGAAAAATTATTAACTTGTTGTTTCTATGATAGAGAAGTAGATTTCTAATAATGGTTTAAAATTCAAAAAGACGAGGGTTTCCTCGTCTTTTTTGCTATTGTTTTAATTTTTATTGTAAGATGGATTTTTAGGACTATGCATTTTTTTCTTTGCAAGGTCTAATTGCCTTAAATCCTTTTGTGAGAAATTGTCTAAAACTTTTTTGCAGATATCTTTTGATTTTTCTAAATCTTCAGGTAAATAACCACTTAACTTATGAAAATTAAAAAGTGGAATAAAAAGTTCTTTTGGTTTATTGTAACTCTTTAAATAATACAAAATTTCATCTGTTCCTGTTGTATAGAAAGAATAAAAATAGGCATCATCAAGATTTATATTATTAAAAAAAGTATTCATCTCAACGACTCTATCATAAGTCATCGCCCTTTTATATTTTTTTGTTTTTTCTAAGTACCAAAGTTCAGTTCCGGGAATTACCATAAGACCTGTAAAAGTTATAATTTTAGGTTTTATCATATTTAAATATTTTGCATTGGTAAGTCCTGAAAATTCTCCCATACCTTCGCCTAAAAGACCCGGAATTAACATTATATTTATATCGATATTGGCTTGTTTGACTTTTTCAATTTGTTCAAGACAAGTTTTTAAATCATAACCTTTATTGGCAAGTTTAAATCCCTCATCAGAAATATTTTCAAGCCCTATGTAAATATCTGTTAGACCATGTGATTTTAAAGATTTTAATTCTTCCAAAGTCTTTTTTCTTATATTATGTATAGTTGCGAACATTGTAAAAGTTTCTACCGTTGGAATATATTCTCTAACAGTATTGAAAACCCACATTAATTCATCGTAAGTTAAATTTAAAGGGTCGCCGTTTGTTAAGTAAATTCTATTAATATCATCTTTTTTAGAAAGTTCTTTTATATCTTCCAATATTTCGTCTTTATCACACATTGAGTAAGACATTTTTCCGTATAGGCTACAAAAACTACATTTATTGTAAGAACAGCCATGTGTTACTTGAAGGGCGGGATTTTTTGCCTCAGGAGCTAATCTATAATTTTGGTCATCGTAGTGCATAAATACCTCCTTTAAATTCTAAAAATCTGTAATATATTTACCCAAAAGAAACAAATAAATAACAGAATAATATGGTATTTAGCTAATTCGTAAATTTATTCACAATTTTTGTGGATAAGTTAATAAAATTGTGGAAAAATATATTTTTTAAAGTGTATAAAATATAAATTTATCCACAGAAATTTAAAAAAATGCTTTAAAAATCAATATTTTTTTATTATGTTAACAAAATTATGATAAAGTGGTATCATAAACGCAAATGCAATTTATTCCTATTAATAATAGGGTTTAGGAGGGTTTATGAAAAAAAGAACGATAGCTATGTTGTTACTTAGTGCTTTAGTTTTAAGTGCTTGTGGTAGCAAAAAAGAAGTTAAAGAAAAAGAAAAAGAAAAGATAGATGGGAGTCTTTTTGAAGAAAATGATTCAAAAAAGCGTAAGTATAAGGGATATACTGTTGAGGAAGTATATATTAATGGAAAAAAAGTTAAAATAGATGTCCAATCTTATGGCGACTATTATCATATTATTTATAATGGAAAGAAATATAGCTTAGATAAAGAAAAATATGAAGAGCTTTTTAAAAAAGATAATAAAATTGTTCTTGAAAGTGAAAATATGGAAAAGAGTTTAAAAGATATTTCTCCTGATGAAATTATTTCATATTATAAGCATGGCGACCATTCTCATACTTATGCAGGAACTCAAAGCGTTAATCCGACAAAGGTTAAGTTTAAGTTTGATAATTCAGAAATAATCGGCTTTGATGAAACAGGATACTTTATTAATCATAAAGTTGCTACTTTGTCAGACGGTTCAGAATATTTCAATATTTATCATATTGACGGTTTCCCAAAAGGAGCGTTTGAACTTCCTAATTCTATTAGTGAAAAATTAAAAGTTTCAGAAGAAATTGTATCAAAATTAGTTAAGCATAGAATTTCAGAAGTGGAAAATTTAATCAAGTCTAAAGAAAATCAAACTGAATTATTGAAGAAATCAAAAAAATGGAAAATACAAATGAAAAATTCAAAAAAATAAATGAGTTTGAAAAGAAAGTTTCCGTTGAAAAAGAAATTAAAAAAGATAATAAAAATGCTGAGTTTGAAAAATATAAAAAGTTATATGAATAGAATAAAGAAAAAGTTTCCGTTTCAGACCAAGCATATATTGAAAGTTTGATTAATGCAATAGGAACTGCATTGACAAAAAATAATGAATCTTTTGCTAAAGAAAAGCTAAAAGCCTTAAAGACAGAGTTATCAAAATATATTCAAATTTCTGAAGAAAAGGTTGAAAACCAAAAAGAAGATTCAAGAAAAGCAGACTTTGAAAAATACAAAAAGTTATATGAAGAAAACAAAGATAAAATTCCAATGTTTAGTCAAGCCTATATTGAGGGATTAATTCCGTCATTAGAAACTGCTTTTTCAAACGGAAATAAAAATTTTATAGACAAGAATTTTCCACTTTTGAAAAAAGAATTGTCAATGTTTATAATAATTAATTAAAACGAAAGCCACGATTGTGGCTTTTTTGCTTTTAAAATTTTACTTTTCTCTTTGATTATGCTATAATTAATGCTTAAGTTATTACTCAAAAATAAGTCGTGATATTTAATGTGTAGTTTGTTTTTGTCTTTTTCTTTCGGAACTAACGTTAAGGTTCACGAAAGAAAGAAAGGAAAAAATATGATAGAAAATTTTAGTGATTTTAATTTGTCGAAGGAAGTTTTAAAAGCCATTGTTGAAATGGGATTTGAAGAACCTTCTCCAATTCAAAAACAAGCAATACCAACTATGTTAAATGATGAAGACATTATCGGTCAAGCACAAACAGGAACAGGAAAGACTGCGTCTTTCGGTATTCCAATAGTAGAAAAAGTAGATAGAAATAATAAGACAACTCAAGCTATGGTTCTATGTCCAACAAGAGAATTGTCAATTCAAGTTGCAGAAGAAATTTCAAAACTTGCAAAATATAAAGGAGTTTCAGTTATTCCAATTTATGGTGGACAACCAATAGAAAGACAAATTCGTTCTTTGAAAATGGGAGTACAAGTTGTTGTTGGAACTCCAGGACGTGTTATAGACCATATCAAGAGAAAAACTTTAAAAACAGAAAATATTAGAACTTTTGTACTAGATGAAGCTGATGAAATGTTTGACATGGGCTTTAGAGAAGATATTGAAAAAATTATAGGATTTTTACCTTATGAAAGACAAACAACTTTCTTCTCAGCTACAATGGATCAAGAAATGATGGATTTTGCTGCAAGATACCAAAGTGAGCCAAGACTTATTAAAGTTGTGCCAAAGGAATTAACAGTTCCAAAGGTAACTCAATACTATTTTGCACTTAAACACAATATGAAACTTGAAATTTTATCTCGTATTCTAGATGTTCAAAATCCAAAACTTACAGTTGTTTTCTGTAATACTAAAAAAATGGTTGATGAACTAACAGCAGGACTTCAATCTCGTGGATATTTTGCGGATGGACTTCATGGAGACTTAAAACAAATCCAAAGAGATGGAGTAATGAATAAGTTTAGAAATTCAACAATTGATATATTAGTTGCAACAGATGTTGCAGCTCGTGGTATTGATGTTGATGACGTAGATTTAGTTATAAATTATGATATGCCTCAAGATGTTGAATATTATGTTCACAGAATAGGTAGAACTGCAAGAGCTGGTAGAGAAGGAACTGCTATAAGTTTTGTTTCTCCAAGAGAAATGAATACTTTATCACAAATCCAAAAATATACAAAGACAAAAATAGAAAAAAGAGATATGCCAACTCTTAAAGACTTAATAAAAAGACATGAAGAAAGATTTATAGAAGAAATAAAGGAAGAAATCAATAAGAATGAGCATACAAAAGAGTTAAATCTTATAAATATTTTAATGAGTGAAGATTATTCTCCGATTGATATTGCAGCTTGTCTTTTAAAACATTATAATGAAAATAATAAGCTTAACAATCATGAAGAGCTTATGGATGTCGATATTAAGAAAAATAATAAGAAAAAAGGAAATGATAAGACTTCAATTTCAAATAAGGGTGGAAAGTCTAATGTTACTGAAAAGAACTCTGGAAGAATTTATATCAATATAGGTTCAAGAAAGGGAGTTTCTCAAAGACATATAGTTTCAGCGCTTTGTAATGATGCAAATATCAGCTCAAGAGATATTGGAGATATTGAAATTTTCGAAAAGTTCAGCTTTGTAAACATTCACAAAAATGCACTTAAAGATGCAGTAAATAACTTAAATAATGCTCATATTAAGGGCTTTAAGGTTTTGGTTGAACTTGCAAATAAAAAAGAAGATTCTTCAAAATTTTCTGCAAAACCAAAAGATAAGAAATTTAAGAAGGATAAAAAAGACAAAAAAGGCGAAAAGTCTAAACATGATAAAAAGAGAAGATAATTTGATTTAAAATAAGGTTAATTATGGAATTTTGTAAATATAAAAAAGATTTGAATTTTTCATACACAATGGGAGCCTTCCCAACAATTGAGCTTTTAGAGTCAAAGAAGTACAAAACTATTGCAGTTTTGGTACATTCAAAATATGATGATAAAGAAAAGCTTGAAAAAATTTGTAATAAAAAAGGAATTAATTTAATCTACAATGATAAAATTGTAAATAAACTTCAAAGCAAAGAAAATACATTTGTAATAGGAGTTTTTGAAAAGAATTTCGTAAAAATAGAAAAAGACAATCACATACTATTATGTGAGCCGAGAGATAAGGGAAATTTAGGTACAATTTTAAGAACTGCTTTAGGATTTGACTTTAAAAATATTGCAATAATAGATGGTTGCGATGTTTTTGATCCAAAAACTATTAGAGCATCAATGGGAGCAATCTTTAAGATGAATATAGAAATCTTTAAGACTTTTGAAGAATACAAAAACTCATTTGAAGAAAATAATATCTATTCTTTCATTTTAAATAAAGACTCAGTATCGCTAAAAAATGTAGAAATTAAAAAGCCTTTTACATTAATGTTTGGAAATGAATCACATGGACTTGAAAACTTTGACTTAAATGGAACAACTCCAGTATTCATAGAACAAAGTGAAGACATAGACAGCTTTAATTTGCCAATAGCAAGCTCAATAGCAATGTATAAATTTACAGAAAAATAATAAATAAGTAAAAAGCAGGGTAAAACCTACTTTTTTATTATATAAGTCCTTTACAGGACTTACTATTATTTGTAAACAAATAATAGTTGAGATCTTTCGACTTCGCTCAAGATGACGTGTTGGGGGCATCTCTTTGCAAAGAGCTATGACGTGAAACATTTCAATTAATAAAATATATAAATAAAAAAACAGGGTAAACCCTGCTTTTTTTGTCTTAGTATGGATGCATTTAAGCATTAATAAAGTTTTCTATTTTTTCTTTTAATTCGTCGTATTCAAATCCACCTTTAATAGCAACCATTTCAAGAGTTGCAATATCTTTCATCATAGCGAAAAGTTCTTCGTTATCAAGATTTGAATATTCTGGATTTAAAGTCTTTAGGAAGTTTTTAACTTCAGGATAATTTTCTACTAATTCACCAATTTTTGTGCTTCTTTCTAATTTCATTTTTAATTCTCCTTTATATTTGATTTTATTAATTATTTTTTATTGTAATAATATTATAATCTAATTTAGAATGAAAATCTGTTGCATTTGAAACGAAAATAAAAAATTCATAAAAAAATTCCTATGAGCAAAACTCATAGGAATTGGTCGGGGTGAGAAGATTCGAACTCCCGGCCCCATGGTCCCAAACCACGTGCGCTACCAAACTGCGCTACACCCCGTCACGATTACCTACATATTATATACCTTTTATTTTGATTTGTCAACACTTTTTTAAATTTTTTTGTTTAAATCATTGGTAATATAATATTTTAATCGTAATTATTTGTTTTTTTGGTGTAAGTTTATTATATCCATTGTTGTTGGTTTATCTTTGAGATATGTTTTTATAACTGCAAAAGTTTCTCTGAAATATGATGAAACAAAAGCTCCTGTTGGTGTTTTTGCAGGAACAGTTTTTGCTAAAACTCCAAATCTATAAAGTATAAGTTTTGCTCTAAATAAATGATAACTTGATGAAATTACCATAATTTCTGAAGGTTTTTTATCAAGTTTTTCTAATGCAAACTTTATGTTTTCAAAAGTGTTTTTACTTTTTGTTTCAAGGATTAATCTATCTTTATCAATTCCCTTTTCAATTAAGTATTTTTGCATATATTCAGCTTGAGAAAACTCGTTGTTATTTTCTTTTCCTCCACAAAGAACAGCCTTTGCTGTTTTGTGTTTGTTTAAGTATTCGATTGTTGTATCTAGTCTATTTATTAAAGTTTTTGAAAGATTTCCATTATTTGCCTTTGCTCCAAGAACTAGAACATAATTTTCATAAGTATCCATATCATTTTTTTGTGAAGCGAAAATTAACGATTGAATAAGGATTATTAAGCAAAAACCTACGAATAGAAAAAATTTAAATAGTCTTTTCATAGTGCCTCCTTAAATGTGATTTTCTAGCTGTTTAACAAATGCTTCTAAGAATATTTGTTCTTCATTTGAAAATCTGTTAAAAATTGGTGAGTCAATATCCAACACACCAAATAATTTATTGTCTTTAAATATTGGAATTACAATTTCTGAATTACTCTTGCTATCACAGGCGATATGACCTTCAAAATTGTGAACATTTTCGATATTTAAAGTCTTTTTAAGACTTGCGCTTGTTCCACAAACACCTTTTCCATTTTGAATTCTAACACAGGCTGGAAGTCCTTGAAAAGGTCCTAGAACAAGAGTATCTGTCTTTTCATCTAGTATATAAAATCCTACCCAATTGATTTTTTCTAAAAAGAAATTTAATAGGGCAGACGCATTTGATAAATTTGCTATTGTATTTTCTTCGTTATTACATAATTCGTAAAGATCTTTTATTAAATAGGAGTATTGTTCTCCTAAGTTTCCTTCATATTTAATTGGATTAAACATATAACTCTCCTTTTTGTTAATATAATAATATTAACATAAAAGTCTATTAATTTCTAGTTTAATACTCAATTTAATACTAAAAGCTGACTAAAAAGTCAGCTTTTTTAAATTAAGTCTGATAAACTATTCATATTACATTCGTTAAGTAAGTCTTTTATACCTGTTTTTATCTCTTCTCTATCAAAATCATGTTCGTTTAAGAATTTTGAACTCTTTTCATTTAGATGTGAATAAAATAAAAGTCCTATTAATAAACTATCTTGAGTTTTGAATTTTATTAGGTTAAATAAAGCATCTTCTGCTTCATTTATATTACCAGCATCAATTTTTGATTTTAAATCTTTTAAAATTTCCTTACTTGCTTCTAGTTTCAACAGTTTTTCTGGTGAAGAATTTTTGTCGATTTTAAAGACAAATTCTAAAATCATACTTATCCATTCTTCAATTTTTCTCATTATATAATCGTTTTTTAGCATATTTTCTCCTAGTCAACTACTTCAAGAAATGCTAGGTAAAAGTAAGCGGTAGAGCATATCAATCCTAAGTTTAAAATTATCCACAATCCTACTTTTTTTGAATATCTTGAAAAGTAAGCTCCAACTGCTCCAACTATCTGTGGGAAAAAGAATCCTAAATACAAAATATAATCTGGCAGATGAATTCCTTGTCCTGTTTCAAAGGATTTTACATATAGGAGTAAAATTGATTCTACTATAGCACCTATTGAAAATAGTATTATTGATAAATTTTCTTTTTTCATATTAAACCTCCAGAAACCAATATAAAATACATTATAAATATAACTCTGTTATTGTGATAATATTTTTACTAAATTATCTTAATTTAAATTTAATAAAATCAATATAAAAATCATAATACTTTTAATATTAAATGTAATTAAGAAAAAAATTACAGATATTATAGAGTAAATTTTTGCTAAATTTCTTGTAAAATATATTGAAAATCCAAGTAAAATAAGAGTTGATACATATAGTACTAAAAAATATATTCCATCTATATCATTTGTATAATCTGTAAGATAATTTACAGAATATAGTAATATGGTAATTAAAAATGAAATCAAAGATAGTGTAAAAACTATTTTTGGAAATTTTTTTGCTTCCATAGTAACCTCCTTTATTTAGAAGAATCTAAAAAAGTTTCTTAAATTCTTCTTGTGCTAAAATAAGCTCGTGAGTCATTGCAGGATCGAAAGAAGTGTGACCTGAAATAGGGAAAATCAATTTTGAATTATTTAGTTTTTCGTGTAATAAATAAGCTCCAACAGGTCTGCAATCTACATCATATCTGCCATGAACAATTATTGTAGGAATATCCTTAATCTTATCAACATTATTTAAAATGTAATTTTCTTCAAAGAAACAATTATTTACAAAGTAATGGCATTCCATAATCGCCATTGAAATATCTTCATCAGTAATTTCTTCTGAAATAACTCTTGGTTCAAGAGCAACAACTGAATTTTCAAATGCACTAAAAGATTTTCCGTATTTTTTCTTTGTTTCGTAATCGTCTGAAGTTAAGTATTTATAGTAACTTTTAATATAATCTTTTCTTTCTTCTTCGTTAAAAGGAGATTTAAAGATTTCAAAAGCTTCAGGGAAGAACATTCCTGCTCCGCCTTGATATAACCACTTAACATCTTCATCTCTTCCTAAGAAAATTCCTCTTAAAATTAAACCTACAACGCTTTGTGGATAATTTTCTGCATAGTATAAGGAAAGTGTAGTTCCCCAAGAACCACCATAAACTAGCCATTTATCAATCTTTAAATGTTCTCTTATCTTTTCCATATCCTTTGCAAGATTTTGTGTATTATTATCTTTTAATTCCAAAAATGGTTTACTTTTACCGCAACCTCTTTGGTCGATTGTTATAATTCTATAAAAAGATGGATCTAAAAATCTTTTAGATTTGTCGCCACATCCACAACCTGGTCCGCCGTGAACAAATACAACAGGTGCTCCATTTGGATTTCCGGATTGTTCATAATAAACTTCGTGAATATCATCAACCTTTAAATGTCCTTTATCGAATGATTCAAATTCAGGAAAAAGTGTCTTAAATTCCATATTTACCTCCTAATTAGCTATTTAGTCTATACTATAATAAATAAAATCTTTTGTCAAGTTGTTTTTTATGGTCAAATTGTGATAAAATCATTAAATGTAGATTAGGAGGATATATGATAGGAATAATTGCAGCTTGCCTTACAACTTTCGCATTTGCACCGCAAGTAATAAAGATAATAAAAGATAAAAATACACAATCTCTTTCTTTGATAATGTGTATTATGCAAACAACAGGAATTTTTCTTTGGTTAGTTCATGGATTAATGATAAAAGATTTTCCGCTAATTTTTGCAAACAGCATTTCATTTATTTTAGTATTAATTATACTTGTACATAAAATCAAATATAAATAGATTTATATAAAAATTTGACTTACGTAATCATACGTGCTATAATATATTACGTAAGGAGGTAGAGTGCACATGCCACTTACTGGGAAAGAAATGCTTAAGCTCCTAAAGAAAAATGGTTGGAAAGAATTAAGGCAAGAGGGTTCGCATCATATTTTAGAAAAAGATGGTGCAATAATTGTAGTGCCAGTTCATGGGAACCAAGATTTAGGAAAAGGTCTTGAGCAGAGAATCTTAAAAGATACAGGACTAAAGAAATAGTCCTGTATCTAAAATTTTAAGGAGTGATTTTATGTTTGTTGTGTATCCATTTGTATTTAAAAAAGAAAGTCCACAAGGTTACTTTATTGAGAGTGTCGATATAAAAGAAGCTTATACAGGAATAAATACCGACGATATTTTTTTTGGTATTTTAATGGCAGAAGAAGTATTAGGTCTTGTTTTATCTGAATATGTGGAAAGAGGAATTGAGTTACCAAAAGCCACTCCAATAAAAAATGTAAAGACAAAGAATGATGAATTTGTTACATTAATAAAGATAGATTTAGAAAAATTTCTAAAAGATACATCTTTAGTAAAAAAGACTTTATCAATACCTAAATGGGCGAACGATAAAGGAACAAGATTGGGAATAAATTTTTCAAAAGTTTTAACTGAGAGTATATTAAAAATGTAAACAATTTGTTTAAAGGCAATTATCAAGATGATAGTTGCTTTTTTTATAGTAATTAAGTAAAAAAATATTAAAAAAATAAATGATTTATGAGTTTGTGAAATTACCTTAAATATGATAAAATATAGCTAGAGTAAAATTTACTTAATAATTTTTAAGGAGCGAAAATATGGATTTACAAAAATTTAACAGAATCAAAAACGATGAAGGTTTTATAGCAGCTTTAGATCAAAGTGGTGGAAGTACACCAAAAGCGCTTAGATTATATGGTATAAACGAAGATGCTTATTCAAATGAAGCTGAAATGTTCGATTTAATTCACGAAATGCGTTCAAGAATTGTTACTTCAAAGGCGTTTAATAAAGAACGTATATTAGGAGCAATTCTATTCGAAATGACAATGGAAAGAAAAGTTAACGGTAAATTCACTCCGGACTATTTATGGAATGAAAAAGGAATAGTTTCATTTTTAAAAGTTGACAAAGGCTTAGCAGAAGAAAAAGATGGTGTTCAACTTATGAAAGAAATTCCAAATTTAGCTGAAATAGTAAAAAAAGGCGTTGAATATGGAGTTTTTGGAACAAAAATGCGTTCAGTAATTAAAAAAGCAAATGAAGAAGCTATCAAAGAAGTTGTAGCTCAACAATTTGACTTTGCGAAACAAATTATCGCAGGTGGACTTGTTCCAATAGTTGAACCTGAAGTTGATATAAATTCAGATGAAAAAGAAAAATGTGAAGAAATTTTAAAAAGAGAGATTTTAAAAGAACTTGATAAATTAGAAGAAGGACAAGAAGTGATGTTAAAACTTACATTACCAACTGTTCCTAATTTCTACAAAGAATTAGTTGACCATAAGAGAGTTGTTAGAGTTGTTGCTCTTTCAGGTGGATATTCAAGAGAAGAATCAAATGAACTTCTTGCTAAAAATCATGGAGTTATCGCTAGTTTCTCAAGAGCTTTATCAGAAGGACTTAATGTAAATCAAACTCAGGAAGAATTTGACAAAATGTTGGACAGCTCAATTCAAAGTATATTTGAAGCATCAATAAAATAGTTTATAATACAGCCGAGAAATCGGCTGTTTTTTTATGGGATTATTTAAGAAAAAATTAAAAAAATGTTGACATATATATCGAGGTGTGATATATTATAGATACATCGAGATACGATACATAATAATTTGATATAAGGAGTCAAATATGGATTTAAAATTAAAGAAAATATATGCGCCTATGTCAGAAACTGCCTTTTATATTCTGTTTAGTTTACAAGTTCCTAATCATGGATATGGTATAGGGCAGGAAGTCAAAAAAATGACTCAAAATGAAATAAATATAAGTCCGGGAACAATGTATGGAACTTTGTCAAAAATGGAAAAAGACGGACTTATCACTTTCGTTAGAGAAGAAGATAAAAGAAAAATTTATTTGATAACTGAAATAGGTAGAGAAATATTAAATTTAGAATTAGATAGAATAAAAAGATTGTATAAAAATAGCATTGGAGATGAATATTATGGCTAGAAGAAAAACTAAAATAAGATTTTTTACAATTGGTGATTATGTTGAAATAGAAAAATGGCTAGAGGAAAATCATAGAAATGGCTGGAAGTTAGTTAAGTCTAGATTTCCTTGTTTCTTCATTTTTGAAGAATGTAAGAAAGAAGACTCAAATTATAGATTAGATTTTAAAAATGAAAAAGTAACAGAAGATTATGTACAAATGTATAAGGACTATGGTTGGGAATATATAGGTTCCTGTTTTGGTTGGAATTACTTTAGAAAAATAAATATTAATGATGATTCAGAAGCTGAAAAAGAGATTTTTTCTGATTCTGAATCTAAACTAAATATGATTAATCATATTTTTAAAACTAGAATGTTTCCTTCATTAACTTTTTTCTTTATCGCTATAGGTGTAAATGGTTTAAGACTTACTAATGATACTCATAGAACTGTAGATATATATTTTGTAGTATTTTTGCTAATTTTATTTTTGATATACTTATTTGCTTTTGTTCATTGTTTAATTAAACTAAAAAGGTTGAAAAAAGAATTAGAAAGATAAAATTTTTTAAAAATTCTGAAATTGAATTTAATAAGAATATAATTAAATAATTTATAATACAGCCGAGAAATCGGCTGTTTTTTTGTGTAAAAATTTATGTTGAAATAAAAGTATATATAATGTAAAATATATAGGAAATAAAATGCTAAAAAGTTATTGATTTAAAAAGTTTAAATAATATATTTTATAGGAGGCTTTATGTTGTTAATAATAGCAATTGGAGGAGTCATTTTCACGATAATTGGTCGTGTTATGGAAATTCAAAATAGGAGTTTCATATTTTATAAACTTATAAGTTATTTAATAGCAATATTATGCTTAATTAAATTTATTTACGATGTTATAAAATATGATAGTTACTTTACTAATACAAGTTGGGAAGCATTTTTTGAAGTAGCATCAACAGATTATAGAAGAATATTGATTTATGTGCTTATAATATTTATTTTTAATCTTATTCCTAGTTCGTTTTTAAAAAAATAATTAGAAAGTTGGTGTAGAATGAGTGATTTTAATATAAACGAAATGCTTGAAATGCAAAGAATATTACAAGATAAGTATAAGGATAAATGGGAAAAAATCTGTCCTGAAGTTGGTAAGAATAAACTACTATGGATGATTGGTGAAATTGGAGAAGTTATAGATATAATAAAAAAGAATGGAGATGAAAAATCTCTTAAAGACAAAGAACTTCGTAAACATTTAGTAGAAGAAATGGCAGATGTTCTTATGTATTACAATGATGTTCTTCTTTGCTACGGAATAGATGCTGAGGAACTAAAAGAAGCATATACGACAAAATTTGAAAAAAATATGAAACGTTGGTAGGTAGTATAAGTTAAAAGGCGATAGAAATCGTCTTTTTTTTTAATCTTTAAGTGTTTATTTACTATTAACGTTAAGCCCTTAATCGAAGCTATTTCCTTAAACGTCATTTCGACCGAAGTGAAACGGAGCGGAGAAATCTCACAATTTTGCTTTAGCAAAAGTGAATGTATCGAAGATACATATAATAAGTAAATCTTTTAAACTCAAATCATATCAACTTAAATTGAATGAAATATATTCTTATGATATAATCAGAATAAAGTATTTACAATGAAAATTTAGATATAATCTTCTTAAATAGAAAGGAGTAGAAAATGGTTTTAAATGAAAAACAATTAATATACGGTTATGATTATTACTTCAAAAATGAAAATAGACCTAGAAGTATTGTTGAAGTTTCTGAATATAATGGAGAAAGTGCAATTATAATAAATTGCACTCAGTTAGATGATAGTTCTAATTCAAAGTACAAAACTGCAAAGGCAAGAAAAAATGTTGTAAATGAATGGTGTGATTTTTTAATTAAAAATCCAACGGCTTTTACAGAACTTACATTTTGTACAAGAATGCCACAAGAACTTTTTGATGCGGTATGCTCTCAAAAAAATCTTAAAAAATTATATATTAAATGGGGAGTTTATCCAGATATATCAAAGATTTCAAATCTTGTTAATCTTGAATTTCTTCATTTAGGTTCAGGTTCAAGTGTTGGAAGTATTGAACCAATTTCGAAATTAGAAAATTTAGTAGCTTTAACAGTTGAAAATTTTCAAAAAATTCTTGACTATACTCCACTTATAAATCTAAAAAAATTGGAAAGTCTTACTATTGAGGGAGATAGCTTTGCTCCGAAAAACATTCATATAGATTCTATTGATTTTTTGAAAGATATGAAGCAATTAAGATTTTTTAGATTTTTTACAAGTGTTGTAAAAAGCAAAGATTATACTCCACTTTTGAGTCTTGAAAATATAGAGCATTTATCTATAAAGCCGTCTAAAGAAGTTAATGAATTATATGATGATATACTTAAACTTCCAAAACTAAAATATGGAACAATTGTATTTAATCCCGAATTTTATAAAAAATAAAATAAATTTAAAATGCAGTATCTTATAAATTAAAAAAATATGGTATAATATATTCTATATTTTAAAAAGAAAGAAGGAAAAGTTATGAGTCAAAAAACTCTTAAAATCTTGGGATGGATAGCAACATGCACAGCAATGCTTATGTACATTTCTTATTTTCCACAAATTATTAACAATTTAAATGGTAATAAGAGTGGATTTTTACAACCTATGGTTGCTGCAATCAACTGTATTTTATGGTGTAGTTATGGATTTTTTCAAAAGAAAAAAGATTGGCCAATTATTGTTGCCAATGTACCAGGAGTTGTTTTTGGAACAATAGCTGCAATTACAGCTTTATAAGAGGGTAAAATGTCGATATATATTAGAAAATATCGACATTTTTAATTTTAAAAAATAATCTATTTTTATTTTTTAATGTAAAAAAATCTATTAATAAAAAATTTTATGACTAAAATCTATAAAAATGTTTGACTTTTACAATACAAAATGATACAATTTAAAGTGATTATTTAAAGAAATTTTTTAATTTTGAATAATAATTTAGTAAATTTAAGGGAAATTTTTATATTAAAAAAAGGAGGAATTTAATGAACAAGAATTTAAAAAAGATCGTTCTTTGTATGGCTTTATCTACAAGTGTTCTAGTTTCTGGAAATACCGTTAAATATTTTAACGTGATAGATACAGTTAAAGCTGACGAGAACGTAACAACAACACCTGTAATGACAGATCCAAATAATGCTTCAATTGCAGATGCTCCGTTCAATAAACCGGGGTATGCATTAGATCCAAATACTAGTCGTTACACATTTGGAGTTTGGCAATTTCTTAGAACAGATCCAAACACAAAAACAAAAACAAATTTTGATTACTATGCAACGCTTTCTGTAGATAGAGACGCTATCACAGGTAATCCTGGATCAAATCCAAAAGTATACTTACGTATAGTTAAAAAATCAACAGGTGCTGAAGTTTATACAAGAGAACTTAATGCAGGAGATAGTGATATCTCATTACCAGACTACATTACAAATAATGCTGCAGGGGTTACAAACACATTGACTTATGTACCTGCAAATGGACCAACTCCTGGTACTTTAACATTCTCATTAGTACATGCAAATCTTGAGTATGAAACACTTCAAGTTCGTGATACTGAACTTCCAGGAAACGAAAATGAAGACAAACCAAATGTTCAAACTACAGTACCATTTAAAAAACCTGAACAAGTAACTTACTACAGAGAAATTGATGAGTCAAAATACACTGAAGGACAACCTTATAAACCAACAGGTGATGAAGAAGTTATTACAAAATACGTTCAAGAAGGTATTTCTGGTCAACAATATGTTGCATCAGATAACAGAGATATTAAAAAATATGAAAGAATAGAAGCTACAACTGATAACAATCAACCAAAAACAGGTCTTGTTAAACATGTGGCAGGTCAAAAATTAGTTGAACTTAAAGGTGGAGCTAACCATTACTATGTTAAACGTATTTCTGAAGTTGTTGATTCAAAGGGTTCAACAGTAACTAGACTTTATGCGCTTGATCCATCAGAAGTTGATAATTTTAATGCAGATGATGTTGGATCAACTGATGTTTCAAAATACACTTTATTATATACAACTAAAGTAAACGCTCCGGGAGAAATATGGACAGCTCCGGAAAGTAAAGTTACTAAAGTAAATAGTAAAAACGGAGACTACTATATCGAAGTTACTGAAACAGCAGGTAGCAGATCTCTTGTTGTAACTGGTTGGTTTTCAAAGACTGAAAAAGTTACTTATATAGCTGATGAAGATAAGCAACCAAGACAATATGATAAGCCATTTACAAAGGGTCCAGATGTTGCACTTACAGCAGCTGGTAAAGGTAATAATGCAGAGAATGTAATTGCTGGAAAGACTACTGCTATTGTAGCAAAAACTAAAGTAACTCAACCAGATGGAAGTTTTACTTATATAGGATTGGAAGGATTTACTTCATTCTCAAATAACTACTCAATTCCAACTCCACCAAATGGGTCTACTGATGTAAACTATTATTTCCGTAAACTAAAAGGTGAAGTTGAAATCACATATGTTGATGATAAGGGTAATAAGATTAAAGATCCTAAAAAAGACACACCAAAATCACCATATGATACACCATATAATGCAGATGAACCAGGCGAAAGACCTGACACTATTGAAAAAGATGGTAAGACATATAAGAGAGTACCAAAGGGAGATTATCCAGTAGGTAAAGTTGATGAAAATGGACGTCTTGAAAAGTCTGATCCAATTAAAGGAAAAGTTGAAAAACCAAAATCAACAATAACTTATGTATACAAACAAGTTGGTAATGTATATGTTCATTACAAAGATACAGAAGGAAATGTACTAAAAGATTCTGTAACTGATATGGATAAAGAAATAATAGATTCAGATTATGATACAGTAGTAGATAATAGACCAGCTGAAATTGAAAAAGATGGAAAAACTTATGAATTAGTACCAGCAGGAAGATATACAGTAGGAGAAGTAGATGACCAAGGACATCTTAAGTCATCAGATCCTACAACAGGAAAAGTAGCTGAACAAGATAAGAATGTAACTTATATTTACAAACTTAAAGAAGATCCAAAAAAAGGCGAAGTTGTTATCACATATGTAGATGAAAATGGTAATGAACTTAAAGATCCAAAACAAGATACACCAAAATCACCATATGATACACCATATGATACAACTGAAGAAGGTGAAAAACCAAATACTATCGAAAAAGATGGTAAAACATATAAGCTTGTACCAAAGGGAGATTATCCAGTAGGTAAAGTTGATGAAAATGGACATCTTGTATCTTCTGACCCAATAACAGGAAAAGTTGATAAACCAAAATCAGTTATAACTTATGTTTATAAAGAAGTTAAAGAAGATCCAGTACAACCAAAAGGTAATGTATATGTTCATTATAAAGATACAGAAGGAAATGAATTAAAAACTTCTGTAAAAGATATGGATCAACAACCAGTTGACTCTGATTATGATACAGTAGTAGATAATAGACCAAACGAAATTGAAAAAGATGGTAAAACTTATGTATTAGTACCAGCAGGAAACTATACAGTAGGAGAAGTAGATAACCAAGGACATCTTAAGTCATCAGATCCTACAACAGGAAAAGTAGCTGAACAAGATAAGAATGTAACTTATATTTACAAACTTAAAGAAGATCCAACTCCTCAACCACAACCAGATCCAGCACAACCAAAAGGTAATGTATATGTTTACTATAAAGATACTGAAGGTAATGTAATTAAATCTAGAGTAACTGATGAAGATGCTCAACCAGTAGATAAAGATTACGATACAGTAGTAGACAATAGACCACAAGAAATTGTAAAAGATGGTAAAACTTATGTATTAGTACCAGCAGGAAATTATACAGTTGGTTCTGTAGATAGTGAAGGACATCTTGAATCTTCAGATTCTACAACTGGAAAGGTAGTTGAAGGAGATAAGCACGTAACTTATATCTATAAACTTAAAGAAGAACCAGTAGTTCCAGGAAAACCTGGAAAACCGGGAGAACCTGGAAAACCGGGAGAACCTGGAAAACCAGGAAATCCAGGAAAGGGTAATAGATTACCAAAAACTGGTGTTGCAAGCTCATCTGCATTACTAAGTTTAGTAACTGTTTTAACAGGAGCAATGGGTATTGTAATTAATTCTAAAAAAAGAAAATAATTAAATATTATTTAAAGAATAAAGCCTTTAGAAATTTCTAAAGGCTTTTCTTTTTCTAAATATATGATTAAATATATGCTAAAAACAGTAAAAGTTAATTGACTTTTTATTTTTTTAATGATACAATTAAGCATATTGTTCACATTTTTTTATGTGATATTTTATAAAATTAAAAAATTTTTTATTTTTAATTAGGAGGAATTTTAATGAAAAAGAGTTTGAAAAATATAGTTCTTTGCATGGCAGTTTCAGCTAGTGTATTAGTTTCTGGAAATGCTATAAAAAATACAAACTATATACATGCTGAAGAAAATAATAATTTAATTAGTGAAGGTGGACATATTAATGTTGAAGGACAAGGAGCTAGATTAAGCGAAGATGGTAAAAGTGTAATTTACTCTTATATCATTGCTTTTCAAAGAATGCATTCAAGTGACCATGGTCAAACTGTAAGCGATGTTACAATTCGTTTTGCACCTATACCAAATGCTAAAATAAATTTAACATTAATAGGAACTAGAGACGAAAATGGGAAACCTGTAAAAGCAAATCTACCATTAAAAGGATTGAAAATGGATGATGAGCCACTTGATGACCCTGATGATATTGATTTACCAAGTGCAGAAGAAGTTGCTGCAGGAAAAAAAGGTTATTATCTTTTAGGATATAATTATGATGATCAAAAATATATAACTACATTAGGTGTTTTTCATAATGTTAATGGAAGTCAAGCTGTTAAACTTGAAATTAGTGTGCCTTTAGAACAAGCAAAGAAAATTAAATATTTACCGATTGATGCTAGAATGGTATGGAAAGCAAGTCAAGAAGATGGAGCGCCTGGTTATGAGTCTGGAGCTCAAAGCTTAGAAGAATACCATAATCACGTTTTAGGTTTGCCATCTGAAAAGGAAGATGAGGAAGGAACTCCAATTCCTAATTATGGCGGAATAGGAGACCCTACTTTAGTAACAGAAGAGTATGTAAAAAATGGACATCTTATCAAATCTGTTGCAAATCCAAGTACGTATATAACTCCAAATAATGGAGATTGGACTAATATTCCAGAAGATACAAATATTAAAGAAGATACTTTCTTCCACTATGCAAAAATCTTTACTTTAAGAGCTAACAGAGCTGTAACTTATTATATTTCTGAAAAAGAAGATATGGCTGACCAAGATGTTTCTGCATTATATTTTGGAAAAGTTGATGTTGATTATGTTATCCAAGGAACAAATACAAAAATTAAAGAAACATATAACGATACAAAAGAAACTCCTATTTATGGAGAAGACGGAAAATTACTTAAGTATAATGCTGCAGAAAATGAAAATGAACGTCCTGCAAAAATTACTTATGATGGTAAAGAATATGAATATGTTGGAGTTTCAGCTACATCTGCTCCAGAAAGTGGTAATTTAAAAGAAGGTACAACTAATGTAGTTTTCGAATACAAATTAGTTGAAAAAACACCTGAACCACAACCAGAACCTAGAAAACCAGAAGATCCAAAACCGGAACCACAAAAACCAGTTGAAAAAGAACAAAATGGTCAATTACCAAAAACTGGAATTGCAAACTCAAGCGCATTACTAAGCGTAGCAACTGTTTTAACAGGAGCAATGGGAATTGTAATTAGTTCTAAAAAAAGAAAATAATAAATATTAATTAAATATTAAAAAAGCCTTTAGAATTTCTAAAGGCTTTTGTTTTATTTTTAATAACTTTTTTTATATACTATTTTTAGGATATATAGTATAATTATTATATAATATAACAAGAAAGGGAGGATGTTTTAAATGGGAAACATAAAAAAAAATGCTATACATTTTTATTATGATGAATCTTATCATGATTTATCAATTACACAAAAAGATGGGATTCAAAACATAAATACAAAAAATACATCAACATATTTTGTTGTTTCTTTTGTAGGAGTCGAAGAAGATAAGACGAATGATTTTTTAAACAAATATCAAGTTTTAGAACAAGAATATAAAAATTTAATAGGTCAAAAAGAAGATCATGAGTTTAAAGGAACAATAATAAATAGTAAAAATTATAATAAAGGATTTTCAACAATGAGGAAAGTATTTATTAGATTTTACACTAAATTTTTTGATTTATTAGACAAGTATTCAGTTATAATTAATATTTCAACTATAAGTAAGTTTGAAATTGTAGTAAGTAGAATTTTTATAAAATATATAATAGAGTTAGGTAATTTTTATGATGATGAAGAAGTATATAATTTTATTTATGGTACAGTCAAATTTTTAGAACAACATAAGACAGAAAAATTAGTTAAATTAATGCATTCTGATGAATATAATTCAAAAGAATTACTTTTGGAAATAAAAAAAATTATAAATTATGTACTTGAAACAAGATTAAATTTTGAACTGAAAAATAGAGAGTGTAATTTTGCTTGCTTACTTGATCAGCAAATTAATAATATCGAAAAAAATTTAAATATTGAAGAGAAATATAAATGGGATTATTATTTTAGTTTTGATGGGTTTAAAAATTTACTTAATGAATTAAATATAAGAAGTGAGAATATTTATTTAGATATAGATGGAAAAGGAGATCGCACACAAAAAATTTATGACACTGCAATATCTATGTTTCCAAATGCGACTATAGAAAGATTTGAGTCAAAAGATAATTTAGGAATAAGAATATCTGATTTTATTAGTAATTTAATTGGAAGATTTATAAAAGTAATTGATGATGAATGTACTGATAAGCAAAAAAAGATTGAAGAAAATGCTGATTTTAATAAAAAAATTTTATTAGATGAAGAGTGGTTTAATCTGGATGAAGAAGCATTTGATTGTTATAGAAAAATAGGAGAGTTTTTTAATAATAGATCTAAAATTTATTGGACTACACATATGGGTGCTTATGATGATATACCTGTAGTTGTTTATTCATTATTTCAATATTTTTATGAACAAAATAATTATGAAGATTTTAAAAAAGTATCATCTTTAGAGCATTGTGAAAAGTTAAATAATATAATTGTTCATATGCAAATTTATAGACATTGATTATAAATAACAATAGAAGTATTTAAATAAAAAAATAATATATAATTCTGATTATAAGAGACTTAAGTCAGATGAAAATTCAAGATTGTCATTAAATTGGAATTTGAATAGAGAAATCTCTAAAATTAATTATAAGATTCATACAGATGCTATCAAAACATATTTACTAAATGATTTAACGGAAAGTCAATTAGGCTTTAAATATGCAAGTGAAGCAGATATGTTAAATGTAGTATTATTTAATAAAACTGCAAAACAATGGAGAGAAGAAAATCCAAACTTAAAAGGAAATATTAGAGACTATGCAAGTCTAAATGAACTTTTAGTTCTAGCAAATATGGAAAGCTACAATGCCGTTCTAATCGAAAAAGGACTATTACAAAAAGAAAGAATGATTGAGCTTAGAAAACTTGCAAGAACTCAAATTATTTCACTTGAAAAGTTGAATGACATAAGTATTCAAAGTCTCGAAGATAAGACAAAAAAATAAATAATAAAAATTGTAAAAAATTAGAATTTAATATTATTTATTCAGTATTATTTTATAATAGGATATAAATTTATGGAAGAACAAAAAATAGAGTGTAAATTATGTAAAAAAGTTTTTGATAATAATGATATGAGTGAAGAACATTATCCTGCTAGGAGTGTAGGAAATGATAATATTATTAAATTAAATATTGTTAAAATGATAGATTATTTTTCATCCGACGAGTTATATAAAAGAGTTGAAAAGAGGATTTCACAAGGAGAAAGTTTAGGACAAATTTCTGATGATATTTTCGATAATGAATTAACTGAACCATTATATCCAAAAGGACGAACAGCAAGAAGTCTCTGCAGAAAATGCAATACATTTTTAGGCAAATATGATGAAGCTTATTTAAAGTTTTTTTCTCATAATGGTGATGAAAAAGCTATAAAAGGGTTTAATAGAATTACTAAACTAAGAATTATTAAATCAATTTATGGAAAGTTTCTTTCTATTCCTGAGACGAGAGAGGAAGAGTTTGATTTTATTGAATTTCTTAGAGATGAAAATGCAACTGAGTATGATGGGAAGTGGAAAATTTATTTTATTAAAAGAAATTTTAGTAGTGATATTATGGGAATGCCTAGTATAGAAACAGGAGGATTAAAATATGATGAAGGCGTTGTATATGAATTATCAGATGAGAAGTTTATATTTAATCTTATGAATTTCAACAAGCATTCGTTTTATGAAATGACTAATATATTTGATATATTAAGTAAAAACTACAGATTAGTTAAAGGATTAGGAAAAGATGGAGGATATCATGACCAAATTTTAATGTCTAATTTATTTTCACAGATGTATGAAGATTAATCAATCTTTATTAAGTTAATTAATAAGAAAGGAATAGTTTTTGATGATTAAACATAAAAAGAAGATCATGGCTTTATTATTTACTTTATTTTTAAATATTCTGTCATCTTTTATATACGCGTTGATTCAAAAAGTAGATTTTTTTACAGCTTTTAAGATTATAATGAAAAATATATTTAATTTTGCAAAAAATATTTTAACTTTTAATTTTCAGTTATGGCAAGTTTTAGTAATAATTTTTATTTTATTTTTTTTAAAGGAAATAATCAAAAATAATAGAGAAGTTAATGAGATTCCTGATTACATGAGTTACACAACTGACTTTTATGAAGGGATATGTTACAAGTGGAGAATTGTAAGAATTTTGGATGATAAGTTTTCTTTAGAAGATTTCAGACCTGTTTGTGATTGCGGTGCAGAATTAACAATGAAATATAATTATAAAAATATAATACATTCAACAAAAAAGTTGTTTTGTGTAAATTGCAAAAAATTTATTGATTGTAATTATGATTATGAAATACATAATGATGCAAAATTGTATTTTGAGAACAAATTACGTAAAAAAATAGATTGTTATAAAAATTCAAGATAAAAAGGACTAATTTTAATTATTTAATAAAAATTATATATAAATTAAAATAATTTTAACAAACCTACTCGTGATTAACGAGTAGGTTTGTTTTTTCTCTATTTACTTATTACAAATACCACTGATAGAGAGTTTTCTTCGTCAAATTCTTCTTTTTTGAAATTTCCGTAGATTTCGTATTTTAGTCCAAGTCTATTTACAAATGAAATTATGTCGTCAACTAATAGAGGAACTAGAAGTTGAGTATTTTCAAAACTTTCATTTTCTGTAGTAAGAACTGTATTGAAACGGATTTTGCTATTTTCTCTATAATAATTTCTTGTGAATTTTACTTTTGTTCCAAGTGTTGGTAATGCTCCAAGGAATAGGTCATGTGTAAGGATAAATGGTTTAAAATTTACCCAACTTAATACTAATTTTCCATCTTCTTTTAAAAGTTCAAGAGTTTTTAGTATAAAGCTACATATTTGATTTATGTCTTCCAAATGAGCAATTGTTGTACCAATACAATAGCAAACGTCAAATTTTTCTTCAAAGTTAAGTTCAAGCATATTCTTCTCATATACTTTAAGGCCTTTTTTTCTTGCCTCATTTACCATGCTTTCTTCCAAGTCTATACAAGTTACATTATTTCCTAATTCTTCTAGGTTTTTAGCAACAAGTCCTGTTGCACAGCCAATGTCTAAATAGTCTTTTCCTTCTGAAATACTGTTTAGAAAATTAAGTTGAGCTTCATTTTTTGGAAAAATATCTTCATAATATTTACATATTTCGTTATAAAATTTATTCATATAATCCTCCACTCCCAAATATAATATTAATATAAATATACCCATTTTTTAAAATGTAACTTTTTTAAAAAATATAGCATTATATATATTTTTGTGATAAAATATTTAAGAATATTAATTCTTTAGGAGGAATAAAATGAATCCATTTCTTTTAGTAGCTATAAAATTATTACTTGGATTTCTAGCTCTAATAACTATAATAAATATTTCAGGAAAAGGAAACTTAGCACCTAACTCAGCAAGTGATCAAGTTCAAAACTATGTACTTGGGGGAATTATAGGTGGTGTAATTTACAATAATAGTATTAAAATACTTGACTTTATAGGTATTCTATGTATCTGGTGTGCTCTTGTATTAGGTTTAAAATGGCTTAAACAACATGTTGTAAAAGTAAAACAGATTATAGATGGAAAAGCATTAATAATTATTGATGATGGAGAAATCAATATAGATAATTGTAGAAGAATGGGATTGTCTGCGCATGATGTTACTTTTAAACTTAGAACAAATAAAGTGAATTCAATCAAAGATGTAAAAAGAGCGATAGTTGAACAAAATGGTCAACTTATTATTATTCGTCATGGAGAAGAAAATCCAAGATATCCATTGATTACTGACGGACATTTACAAACTGATATTTTAGAAGTAATTGATAGAGATGAAGAATGGTTAAAAGAAGAGCTTAAAAAAGAGGGATTAGAATCATATAGTGAAGTATTTTTAGGAGAATATATTAATGGAAAATTAATTCTTGCTCCTTACAACAAAAAAGTTTCAAGTGATAAATTTAAATTATAAAAAAGATAACTTAATTGTTGTCTTTTTTTGTTATTATAAGTTGTAGTTGTTAGCATTTTAAATAATTTTGTGGTAAAATATAAACGAATAGATTTATTTTTTTAGGAGGCAATAGATGAAATTTTTTATTGACACAGCTAATGTTGATGAGATAAGGGAAATTAGCAAATGGGGAATTCTTGATGGAGTTACAACCAATCCATCTTTAATCGCAAAAGAGGGAAGAGATTTTGTTGAAGTTATAACTGAAATCACTTCAATTGTTGATGGACCTATTTCAGCAGAAGTTATCAGTCTTGAAGCAGAAGGAATGGTAAAAGAAGCTAGAGAACTTTGTAAGATTAATAAGAATATTGTAATTAAAATTCCAATGACTGAAGAGGGATTAAAAGCTGTTAATGTTTTAAGTAAAGACGGAATTAAAACAAATGTTACTTTAATTTTCTCTGCAACTCAAGCACTTCTTGCAGCTAAGGCAGGAGCAACTTATGTAAGTCCTTTCTTAGGAAGACTTGATGATATAAGTTCTGATGGAATGATTTTAATTGAAGATATTTTTGAAGTATTTAGTAATTATGCAATTACAACTGAAATCATTGCTGCATCTGTAAGAACTCCTATGCATGTTCTTCAAGTAGCTAAGAGTGGTGCAGATATTGCAACAGTACCATATAAAGTGTTCAAACAAATGTTAAAACATCCACTTACTGATATAGGAATTGAAAAGTTTTTAAAAGATTGGGAAAGTGTTAAATAATAGGAGGAAACTATGGATAGAAATTTAAGTTTAAATTTAGTCAGAGTTACAGAAGCTGCGGCAATTCGTTCATCTTACTTTTTAGGAAAAGGAGATAAAAATGGAGCAGACGGTGCTGCCGTTGAAGCCATGAGATCAATGTTCAATGAACTTCCAATGGAAGGAACTGTTGTTATCGGTGAAGGAGAAATGGATGAAGCTCCTATGTTATATATCGGAGAAGTTGTAGGTAATGGACAACAAGGTGCTACAAAAGTTGACATTGCAGTTGACCCAGTTGATGGTACATCTCTTGTAGCAAATGGATTACCAAATGCGATTGCAGTTGCTGCATGTGCGCCTAAGGGATGTTTATTACATGCTCCTGATATGTATATGGATAAAATTGCGGCTGGTCCTTTAGCAGTTGATTGCATACATATTGATTTACCAATTGAAATGAATATTAGAAGACTTGCAAGAGCCTTAGGAAAAGAAGTTGGTGAAGTTACTGTAAGTATTTTAAATAGAGAAAGACATCAAGATATTATAGATAGAGTTAGAAAACTTGGTGCTAGAATTAAACTTTTTGAAGCTGGAGATATTGCTCAAGCTATTGCAACTTGTATTGAAAACAGCGGTTGTGATTTAATGGTTGGTATCGGTGGAGCTCCTGAAGGAGTTTTAGCTGCTGCTGCTATTAAAGCATTAGGTGGTGTTTTCCAAGGAAGACTTGTTCCAGCTGATGAAGAAGAATTTAAGAGATGTGAAGCTATGGGACTTGAAGATCCACTAAAAGTTTTAGAAATGAATGACTTAGTAAAGGGTGATGAAGTTCTATTCGCTGCAACTGGAGTAACTGACGGAGAATTATTAGATGGAGTAAGACATATTGGTAATGATAGAGTTAAGACTTACTCAGTTGTAATGAGAGCTGAAACAGGAACAATTAGAAGAATTGAAGCAACTCATAGAATTTCTAAAAAACCTGAATATGCTAAGATAAAGAGATAGTATGAATATAGAACTTTTAAAAGGAAAATATCTTGATGAATTAAAAACTATTGCAAAGTCCTATGGAATTGCAAATGTTTCAAAGTATAAAAAGGATGAGTTGATTTCTGAAATTTTGAAAGCTGATAATGGCTTTGAAAGTGAAGATTCTGAAAAAATTATTATAAATGAACCAGATGAAAATGATTCAAAGTCTAATACTACAACAGTTTGTGGACTCATTGATATAACAGCAGATGGTTATGGTTTTTTACGTTCAAATGGCTATGATTCTGGAGAGGAAGACACTTATGTTTCTCCAACTCAAATAAGAAGATTTAGACTTAGAAAGGGAGATAAGATTTTAGGATTAACTAGAGAAAGAAAAGAAACTGAAAAATTTTCTCCACTTATCTATATAAATGAAATAAATGATATTAAGGTTTCAGAACTAAAAGCTAGAAAAGATTTTGATGATTTAATTCCAATTTATCCAAATGAAAAATTCACTTTAGAAACAGAAAAAGAAGAGGTTTCAACTAGAATAATTGACTTTTTGGTTCCTATTGGAAAGGGACAGAGAGCTTTGATTGTTGCTCCTCCAAAGGCAGGAAAGACAAGCCTACTTCGTTCAATTTTAAAAGGAATAGAAATAAATAATCCAAAGAGTAAAATTTTTGTTTTACTTATTGGAGAAAGACCTGAAGAAGTTACTGAAATGAAGAGATTTACAAAAGCTGAAGTAATCGCTTCAACTTTTGATGAATTGCCTCAAAATCATATAAGACTTGCAGAATTTGTACTTGAAAGAGCAAAAAGACTTGTAGAACTTGGAGAAGATGTTGTTATTCTAGTTGATAGCATAACAAGACTTTCAAGAGCTTACAATGTAAATACACCGTCCTCTGGAAAAACTCTTACAGGGGGACTTGATCCTTTTGCATTGCATAAGCCAAAAAGATTTTTTGGATCAGCTAGAAATGTTGAAAATGGTGGAAGTTTAACTATAATTGCAACAACACTTGTAGATACTGGAAGTAAAATGGATGATATGATTTATGAAGAATTTAAGGGAACTGGAAATATGGAAATTCATTTGAGTAGAAAACTTTCAGAACTTAGAATTTTCCCTGCCATAGATATTTATAAATCAGGTACTAGAAAAGACGATTTACTTTTGAGCGAAGAAGAAATTCAATCTGCAAATTTAATTCGTAGAAAACTTTCAAATACAAATACAAATGAAATTATGGAAAATCTAGTAAAGAATATTAAGAAAACTGAAAACAACGAAGAATTTTTCAAAGTTATCTTAAAAAACAATTAAATTTTTAGTTTCAAATTGAAATTTAAGGAGATTTTGATGAAAATTTTGGTTGTATATTATTCCTACTCGGGAATAACTAGGAGATTAGCGGAAGATATTGCTTTAATCACAGACGGAGATTTATTGGAATTAAAACCACTAAGACCTTATTCTTTTTCATATAATACAGCTGTAAAAGAAGCTAGAATTGAAATTGATAAGGGATACTGTCCACCTTTAACTGAAGAAATAGGAAATATTGATGATGTAGATGTCGTTTTTATAGGTTCACCTAATTGGTTTAAGACTTTTGCACCACCGGTTCTTACATTTTTACGTTCTGCCAACTTGGATGGCAAAACAATTATTCCTTTCTGCACTCATGGTGGTGGAGGATTCGGAAGAATGATTGATTATATAAAGAAAGAATGTAAAAATTCTACAGTAAAAGATGGATTAGCATTAAGTGGATTTTATGATTTTGATGAATTACAAAAATGGTTAGAAAAAAATTTATAGAATTATGGATTTTATAGAAAAACTCAACTTTGAAAAAAGTTGAGTTTTTTCTATGCTATTTTTATACAATTTCTTATAAGAATTCTTGAAGTTAATTTACCTTTAACGTCTGGCTACTAAACGAAGATTTTTCCCTAATACGTCATCTTGAGCGAAACGTAGCATAGCGAAGTGCAGTCGAAAGATCTCACACTTTTGTTTTCAACAAAAGCGAATGTATCGAAGATACATAAAATAAAAGCCTTATTCAAGAAAAGTCATTAGGAAAATTTCGTTGCAATTATATCTAGCTGTTTTATTTTTTATTTCTTTCAGAAATACTATTGCTTGTATACAAGCAATAGTTGAGATCTCTCGACTCCGCTCGAGATGACGTGTTGGGAGGATTTATCTTAAAAGTACTATGACGTGAATATTTTTGCTATTTTAACTTTTTATATAATTAAAAAAACTCAACTTTGAAAAAAGTTGAGTTTTTGTTTTTATCCTATTTATTTATGATTTGAAAGACCAAATTTATTTAAGAAATGGAATATTAAGCTCAATACTACTGCAACCATACTTGCAAGAACCATTCCTTTTAATTCCATTCCGAAGAAATTTATTGAAATTCCGCTAAGTCCTGTTACGAATACAACTGAAGTTAAAATCAAATTTTGGCTATTTGAGTAGTCAACTTTTGAATCAACTAAAAGTCTTATTCCTGATGTACCAATCATTCCATAAAGTAAGAATGTTATTCCACCGATTACATTTCCTGGTATGCTTTGAATTAACATACTTAAAGGAGCTATAAATGCCATACAGATAGAAATTACTGCAGCACCTGCAATTACATAAACTGAATAAACTTTAGTAACTGCCATTACACCTATGTTTTCTCCATAAGTTGTTGTTGGAACTCCGCCTACAAGAGCTGATAACATAGTTGAGAAGTTATCGGCAAAGATACTTCTGTGTAAGCCCGGATCTTCTAAAAGATTTTGACCTATTATATTACTTGTTACAACTTGGTGACTTATATGTTCGGAAGTTATTACAAGTAATGCAGGAAACATTATTAAACTTGCTTTGAAGTCAAAAATAGGGAATTGAAAATCTGGTATTGTAAATAATGTTGAAGAAGTAACTGTAGAAAAGTCTATCATTCCAAAAGCAAGAGCTGCAATATATCCACATATAATTGCAATAAGTATAGGAATAGTCCCTAAAAACTTTCTAAATACTACTGAACCTAAAATTGCAACAGAAAGTGTTATTAAGAATACATATACATCTGAATTAGTTGAAGTTTCAGTCAATATATTTGCACCAATTTTTCCGCCTCTTATTGTATTTCCTGCAAGCTCAAGACCTATAAGAGATACAACTGCACCCATTGCTGCGGGTGGAAGTACAATATTTATCCAATCTGTTCTGAATTTGTAGATTATATAAGCCAAGATACAACCTAAAAATCCAGTAGTTGCAAAAGCACCAAGTGCATATCTATAACCCATAGTGTTTATAATAACACCGCCAACTCCTAAAAAGGCAAAGCTTGAACCTAAATATGCAGGAGCTTTTCCTTTTGTGATAAAGATAAACAACAATGTTCCAATACCGTTCATCAAAAGAACAATACCAGGGTTAACATTGAATAAAATAGGAACTAAAACAGAAGCTCCGAACATTGCAAAAGTATGTTGCAAACTTAAAGGGATAAGCATTGAAAAAGGTACTTTGTCCCTTACGCCAATAATTTCTTTATTATTCATAAAACCTCCTTTGACTTAAGTCTAAAAAAATATATAAAAAAAATGAAATAACAAAAGTTATTCCATTAATAATTAAATATAATATTTTTAAAGACAGTAAGTCTGTTATTAAAATTGAAAAAAGGAGTCGTCAAAACAAAATAAAAATAGTTAGATTTATTTGTAATAAAAAGCTTAACTAAATTCGTCATAACTTACCTCCTTGAATTTATCTTCACAATTATACATCATAAAAAGGAAAAAGTAAAGTTATAAATTGTATAAATTTATTAAAAATTAAAGATTTCATTTTAACTTTTATGATACAATTTAATTGAAAATATCTAGTTTTTAAAATAGCCGTTTTTTTATTGTTAAATAACAATATTATGAAAAAACTATCCAATGAAAAGTATCGTGTAAGGATTAGTTTTATATTTTGTTGTTTCTTAATTTGTAATAATAAAAAGCATAGAGATCTATGCTTTTTTCTTTAATATTGGTGATATTCTTTTGTATAATAATGATGTTACTATTGAAGTTACAGCTGTTTTAACTAAGTTAAAAGGTAATATTGAGAATAACATTAATGTAAAGTAACTTTTTACAAGTGGATTTATCTTTGCAACCATTCCTACAAAAGCATTTAAGTCAATCTTTAAAAGTTTTGCATAAAGTGGGAAAATAACAAAATAATTGCTTAATGTTGCAACTAAAGACATTGTAATACTACCTATTACAAGTCCTAGTAAAGCAGATTTTTTGCTTTTATTGTGTTTGTAGATAAAAGCTGTTGTTAAAACGAAAGTTGATGAAACTATTAAGTTTGAAAGCTCTCCAACATAAAAAGTTTTTGTTCCATTAATTATAATATTTAATAAAAGCTTGATACAAACGATTAAAAATCCTGCAAGTGGTCCCATTGCAAATCCACCTATTAGAGCAGGTAGCTCTGCAATATCCATTTCCATAAAAGTTGGTGCAAATGGTAGTGGAACTTTAATAAACATCAAAAGTACGGATATAGATGCAAGAATTGCAATTTTTGTGATTTCTGAAATACCAAATTTTTTATTCATAATAACCTCCTAAATTTTAGCAAAAAAAAATGCCATCTTTAGGGCATGACAATTTCTTCTCTCATCCAGACTTTAACTGTCGGTATTGGAATTTCACCAATTCAGCATAATGCTCGCAGACTTTACTGCCGGTGAGGAAACGACCCTCGCCCTGAAGACAATTTGAGTATATCACAATAAATAAGCATTGTCAATAAAAGATAAAAATTTTTTAACTTTAATAAGATATCCTTATATATAAAGCTGTATTCATAAGGAACGCTAATCAATTGTCAAAATATTTGCAATTTATTTTTTTATGGTATATAATTTAATAGCACAAAATTTATTTTATGGAGGCAATTTATTATGAAAATGCTAAAAAAGATTTTTGCATTCGTACTATTGTTCTCGATAGTATTTAGTTCTATTGGAATAAGTACATATGCAAAAGAATCAAGTGCTCTAACGGAAGTTGTGGATTCTAGTATTACATCTCCAGAAGAAGATGGAAAGAGAGTTTTCACACTTAAAGGTTCTGATTTAGAGGATAATGATATTAAGGCAAAGGTAGTTGTTAAAGGTCAGACAGAACGTCTAGCAGATGTCGAAAACTCAATTACTTTTTCTGAAGACACTAAGGAAAGTTCAAGTAGAAAGGTAGTTACTTTAACTTTTCCAAAAAATGAAACTGCAAAAAGTATACAATATGAAGTTTCTTTTAGTGTAAACGGTGATAATGGTTCATTCTATGAAGAATTTAAAAAAGTTGTTAGAATCAGAAAATCTACAACAGATAATGGTGGAGTAGTAACTCCAGTAGAACCAGTATTTCCAAGACCTGTTATTGAAAATGCGATTGTAAATGTAGATTCAGATGTTGAAAATCTTTCAGCAGAAGGTGGAGAAGTTAATCTAACTGTATTTACTAAGAGAATTAATGATAAACACATTTCTCCAGATAAAATAAAACTTCAAGTATCATTAGATGGAGTTGTAACAGATTTAGGAAAAAATGTAGAAGTGAAGGGTGAAAAAGCTAAAAAGACAATGACTTTAAATTTCCCTAAAAATACTACTACAAAAGAACAAGTTTATACAATTAAATTTAATACTATTGGAGTTGATACAGAATATCAAGACGAACCAATTATAACTATTAAAGTTGCTCCTGGTGAACAAATAATTGAAGAAAATGCAATTGTTAGAGTAACACCGGAAAATCAAAACTTACCTACAGAAGGTGGAAAAGCTAATTTAGAATTAATTACTAAAAGAGTTAATGATAATCATATTACAGCTGATCAAGTAAAGGTACAAGTATTATTAAATAATGTTGATACTAATTTAGGAAAGAAAGCTGTAGTAGAAGGAGATAAGGCTAGAAAGACAATCTCAATAGATTTTCCTAAAAATAATACTAATAGTGAACAAGTTTATACTTTAAAATTTAATACAAATGGCTCTGAAACAGAATTCCAAGATAATCCAACAGTTAATGTTACTGTTGCTCCTGGTTCTGAAGAAAGTAATATGGTAATTAATGAAATTAAAGTAAAGACTCCAAATTTACCTAAAGATGGTGGTTTAAATACAATCACTGTAAGAGGTGAAAAGCTTGAATCTGAAAAAATTAAACTTGAAATTTTCAAAGTTGAAAATGGTGCAGAAACTAAAGTTAATCTACCTTATGAATTCCACGGAACAGAAAAAGTGCAAAGTGCTTCTTTGGAATTTCCTAAGTCAATTACAGATAAAGAAGATGTTTATAAGATTAAATTAAATGATAAAGAAGTTATTGTTACAGTTGGCGGAGAAGAAAGCGGAGAAATTGTAGACTTAGTTCCAAGTAATGTATATCTTGATAATAGTAAGACAAAAATAACTTTAAAATTTGATGAAGAAATATTTGCAGTAAAAGATATTGAAACTCTAAAATCTGGGATTTCATATAAAAAATCTGGAACTGATGAATTTGAAACTTTAAAAGCAGAAGATAAGGTGGAAATTGTTGAAGATAAAGTTATAGTTACTTTAGCAAATCCAATTGAAATAAAATTAGCTGCAAAAGTAAAATTAGAAGATAGAGTAATCAAAGATGGTAAAAACAGAGAAAATAGAGCTTTTGAAAGATTTATAAACGATGCTTTACCAACTGTTAATCAGGCAAATATTGTTGAGGGCGAAGTTTTAACTAAAATTGGTGGAAATGTAAAAGTAAAATTAGTTGGTGAAAATTTAAGTGAAGCTGTAATGGTTAAAATCTTAAAGAATAATAAAGATAAAACTTCTAATTCTGAAATTACAGATACAGCAAATGTAAAAGTAGAAGTAGTAAATAATAAAGAACAAAATATAACTTTTGTTTTACCACAAAATTCTACTGAAAAAGCTGAAACTTATTCAGTTATGGTATCTTTAGATAAAGGTAAAACATATTCTTCAGCAATTGGAGTTAATATTTTACAAAATAGAGCAAAAAGATTAGTTGCAACAGTTTTACCAACAGAAAAATTGACTGATAAGCCTATTTTAAGCTTTATGTCAATCCAATCTTATGGTACAACAGGTGGTGGAACTGATCATCCAGATGTAACTCATACATTCACTCCAGTTGGACAAGAAAGTAAAAAAACTTGGGTTACAATGTTTGGAGCTAATTTCAATAAGGCTTTAACAAAGATTAAAGTTGTAGATGAAAATGGAATTGAATGGTATCCATTACAAAATGAAGGAACATCAGATAGTATGGATAATTTCATAATGGTAAGTGCAGATGGAACTGGAATTTACGGAAACGGAAATACACAAATGTTTGAACTAATCTGCCCAAGAAATGTTACTATTCCTACAAATCCTAATGGAGATGTGACTTTCAAAATCTTAGTTGCAGTTGACGGAGAAAATTTTGATGAAGAAATTTATGTAAAGGCAACTGTTGTTAATGATAAAGTTGGTAAAAAAGAAAATCTTACAGCAGATGAAATTTCTGAAGTTAAGGTAAAACACGAAACTGTTGATGGAAAAGAAGTATTTGAAGGAGCTACTGTTAAAGGATATAAATGGTCTAAACTTAGATCTTTTAATGTAAGACCTAAAGATAATAAAGACTTTGAAGCTATTAAATACAAAGTTGTAAGAGCTGATGGAAGTGTTCAAGAAAAAGAAATTTTAAATATTCACGAAGAAAAAGTTAAAGATATTAAGGAAATAACTTTTATCTACAAGAGCAATATAACTCCAGATGAAGTACAAACTCTTACGGATTCAGAAACTAATATTTCTGTAACAGGTAAAAATTTAACTGGCAAAGAAATAGTAGTTAATAAAGTAGATATAATTAAGTCAAAAGATGTTGCTGTTTTTGATATTTATTTTGTAGATTCAGTTACAAAAGAAAAAGTTCAATTACCAATAGATGAATATACTGTTAAAATACCAAAAGAAAATGGTAGAGAAGCTATTAAGGTATTCTATTTGAACGATAATAACGAAAATGAAGAAATGAAATTTACACAAGATGAAAGTTTTGTAACATTTGTAGCAACTCACTTCTCTAAGTATGGAGTAGAATATAAGGCAAAAAATCCAGAAAATCCAGAAACATATAATTGGGTTCAAAATGATGATGGATCATGGACATACCAATCAGCAGATGGACAAGTAGCTGTAAAAGATAGCTGGAAATTAATAGATAATGAATGGTATAGATTTGACAAAGACGGAAAAATGTTATCAAATCAATGGTTTGAAGAAAATGGAAAATGGTACTATATTGAGAAAAATGGAACAATGTCGAAAAATGAATGGATAATTGTTAATGGACAATGGTACTATGCAAATGCAGACGGTAGAATTTCACAAAACGAATGGGTATTAGTAAATGGAAATTGGTACTTTGCAAACGAAAGTGGGCGTATTGCAGATAGTGAATGGTTCATGGTAGGTGGAAAGTGGTATTATGCTGAAAAAGGCGGATTAATCGCACAAGGCAAAACTCTTAAAATCAACAATGTAAACTATACATTTGACTCAAATGGTGTATTAGTTAAATAAATAATATTATTAAAAACTCCGATAATATCATCGGAGTTTTTTTTGTGCTTACTATTATAAAATCAATAGTTTATTATTAATCTTTATTATGAATAAGCATTATTAATTAAAAATTCTAATTTTACTTAATAATACATTAGTGTTATAATACAATTATAGTAATACAAGGTAATGTGTTTGGCTAAATGATAATATTTTTTTGGAGGTGATGGCTAAAAATTGTCAAATACTTACTTTTAAAGATTGAATTTATCATAGAAATTCTTGAGAAATATCTAAATGATAATGTAATATAAAGAAGGGAATATGATTATATCAAAGAGATTATGGGAAATTTGAGAGAAGAAATTTTAGAGCTAAGAAGAAATGCATTTATAGAGACAATAATGGGATTAGATAATGAAAGATACATAATAGGATACTTAGGAAAAACTGTTCCAAAAGAGATTTTTTATGGTTTTGACTTAGTACCTCTACCTTTGGATGGGGTAGATAGATACATACTAAATTATTCTAATGAAAAAAATTTATGTAGCATAGTTAATTCAACACTAACTTATGCTTTAACAAAAAAATGTCCTTTAATTTATAATGCAAAATTACTTGTTGTAGATAATTCCTGTCCTTTACTTTTAAAAACAATGAAAGAAAAACTTAAGGATAAGATTTATTTCTATGACGGAAATGTAGAAAAATTAAAAAATAGAGTTGTAGAAGTCTACAATAGAGATTTTTTTGAAAATAAATTTTTAAATGCAGTTGAATTATCCAAAATTATTTCTTCAAAGCTTGAAAAACTTTCCAAAACAGATATAGATTCCAGATTTTTATACGAAGTTGAATTTTATACTCAATTTATCTTCTCGTTGGAAGATAAAATTACTATGATTGATAGGGTATTGTCGAATTACAAAGATGTGGACAAAAAAAGACAAAAGCTATATGTACCAAGAGCAATTCAAATTTTGGATGATATAGATAAGGAATATAAAGACTATCAGATTGTAGAAAATTTTTGTCTAGGAGAAGTTTTTAAAACTTATAAAAAAAGTGGTTATGAGTTTTTAAAAGAAAAATATAATGAAAATAGAGTTGATAAATTAGATATTTTATTTGAGAATTGTCCCTATGATAATAAATAAAAATTTATTTTAGGAGGCAAAAAAATGGCTGATTACAGAAAAATGTGGGAAGATTTAAATATGGACGTTGATACTCATGATATCTTATGCGAAGTTTTACCTGTTGCATTTGGAGATGTTTTTTTAAGTCAAGAAAACAGACCAGATAGTATGGATTATTTCAATATGGTTGTTGCAGAAATTCACGGAATTAGACCTGCTGAGCTTATTGAATTCCAAAAACAAGGTGGAAAAGTTGTAGGTTCTTTCTGTATACACGTTCCTGATGAAGTTGTACTAGGGGCAGGAGCAATCGCCACTGGTCTTTGTAGTGGATCTCAATTTTGGGTTCCTGGTGGAGAAAAAGTTCTTCCAACATCAACTTGTCCATTAATTAAAGCATCACTTGGAGCAAGATTTGATAGAACATGTCCTTTCTTTAGAATTGCTGACCTTTTTGTTGGCGAAACAACTTGCGATGGAAAGAAAAAAGCTTGGGAAATTTTAGCGAAAGATGCTCCAATGTATATTATGGATATTCCACAAATGAAAAGAGAAAAAGACTTTGTTAAGTGGAAAGAAGAAATTATTTCCTATATGGCTGAATTAGAAAAATTAACTGGAAATAAGATTACTGAAGAAAGTTTAAAGAATGCTATTATAACATTGAATAATAAGAGAAGAGCTTTACAAAGATTAAATAGCTTTAGAAAATTAGAAAATGTTCCTATTTCAGGTAGAGATGTTTTGCTTATTACACAAATTGCATTTTATGATGATCCAGTAAGATTTACAGCACAAGTAAATAGACTTTGTGATGAACTTGAAGATAGAGCTAAAAATAATGTAAGTGTTTATCAAAAAGGAGCAAAGAGAATTTTATTAACAGGAACTCCACTTTCAATTCCTAACTGGAAGATTCATCAAATAGTTGAAAATATCGGTGGAATGGTTGTATGTGAAGAAATGTGTACAGGTAATAGATATTCAGAACATCTTGTTGACGAAAGTGGAAATACTATTGATGAAATGGTAGAAAACTTAACTCGTAGATATTTAGGAAGTATAAATTGTGCATGCTTTACTCCAAATACTGAAAGAGTTGATGATATAATGAGATTGGTTAAGGAATACAATATTGACGGAGTTATTGATATTAACCTAAAATTCTGTACACTTTATGACACAGAGGGAACAATCGTAGAAAAAGCTTTGAAAGAAGCAAAAATTCCTGTTCTTGGAATTGAAACTGACTATACAGATTCAGATAGTGAACAATTAAAAACTAGAATTGGTGCATTCATAGAGATGATGAGCTAATGTTATATTATATATTTTTTAAGGATACAAAAAATGGTCAGGAGCTTTATCAATTAATGAAAGAAAATGGTATAAAATGCACAATAGCACCTACACCAAAAACAGAAGATCACTGTTGTGGAATAAGTATTTTATATTATAATATTGAGGATAGAGAATTGATAGAAAAGTTGATTTTAGAAAATAAAATAGAGATTTTAAAATTCTACGAAAAAGAAAAAGATATTAATCCTGATAGAATGAGATTTTGTTAGAAAAAACCCTAGCTGTTACTTATGCTAGGGTTTTTATTAAAAAAATATTAAAAAAATATTAAAAAAACTTCGACTTTTGTCGAAGTTTGTTTTTATCTTTGTACATTAAATTTAAAAGTTTCTTCATCCTTATCGAAAGTTAATTCATAAGTTTTTCCCTTTTCAACTTCAAGTGAAAGTTTAGTAGGTCCCCAAGTTTTAGTTACATTCTTATGTACTAAGCCTGGTCTTGTATAACTATAAGCAAGTTCAACATCTACTGTTCCTGGTAATGCATAAATTACTGATTTAGTTCCTTCATATGCTATTTTTGGATAAGCATTTGAACTTAAAATTCTTCCAGCAAGACTATTGTTTGAAAATGCACTAAAGCTAGTAACTAGATAAATTTTAACTGCATCCGGATGGTCAGAAAGCCATTTTTCATATCCTTGTTTTCTTTTCTTCATCCAAATTACAATTCCAACTACATAAACTATTAATACTGCAGGGATTATATAAGCCATAATTCCCATATTTTTAATTATTTGTGAAATATTATTCATAATGTCCCTCCTATAAATTATTCCGCTTTAAGCGTAATTGGTTCTGATTTATCTCCGATAATAGTAAGATCTTCAATGAGCTTTTGAAATTGTTTATAACCTAATAATGAAAGATCATAACTTTTAGTATTATCATTTGAATCAGTTACATATAAAGTTAGAATATCATTATTTTTTATTCTAGCTTTCATTGCACATTCTTCTATATTATATTCATCAATTTTTTTGCCTTTTACGACTGTTAAAGTTTCATCAGTAACTTTAACATATAATTTTTTATCACTAAGTGTAAAATATAATGACACAATTCCTACAATTGCTACCACTATTACATTGACATATAGTTGGACAAAGAAATGTAAAATAAAGCCTAAAAATGCACAAGCAATAACCAACATTATCAATTCTTTTACAAATTGAAAAGAAGTTGATTTGTAGATTCTTTCGTTCATAAATTTCTCCTTTCAATAAATTTTTAAAAAAATCAACATACTTTATATAAAGCATGGTGAAATAAATTCCTTTGAAATAAATATTTTATTTTAAATTCTTTCTAGTAAATATCATTTTACCCGCAGGTGTTTGTAATATGCTTGTTACTGTTGTTTCAATAGTTTGTCCAATATAATCTTTTCCGTCTTCAACAACAATCATAGTTCCGTCAGAAAGGTAACCAAGACCTTGTTCAGGTTCTTTACCACGATTTATAACTTCTACAATAAGTTTTTCACCTTGAATTACAACGGGCTTAACTGCAAGAGCTAATTCGTTTACATTAAGTATTGAAATTTGTTGGAGAGAAGCTACTTTATTCAAATTATAATCATTTGTAATTAGCTTTCCATGATAATCTTCTGTAAGTTTTAAAAGCTTATGATCAACTTCTTTAATGTTCTTATAATCTTTATCTACGATTTTTATTTCCACATCTTTTTCGTTTTGAAGCAAATCTAGAATATCTAGGCCACGTCTTCCTCTTTGTCTTCTATTAGGATCTTCGGAATCGGCAATATATTGCAATTCTTTAACCATAAACATTGGAATAATAATAGGTCCTTCTAAAAATCCAGTCTTAACTATATCATAAATTCTACCGTCTATAATAACTGAAGTATCTAAAATCTTAGGACAAGATTGTCCTTTTTTTAGGGATTTTTCCCTTGAAAAAAGTTTAAACTTTAATAGTTCCTCTTTTTTATCAACTGCAATTTTAATTCCTGCAAAACCAAGTCCAATATAAATGAAAATTGTGATTGTTGCACTTAATAGAGTTCCTACAACAGGAAGCTCTATATTAGAAATAGGTAGGGAAATTAAAAAAGCTATAACTAAACCAACTAAAAGTCCAACAATTGCACTAACAATATCTGAAGTTGGAGTCTTTTGAGCTTTTTTTCTAACATCTTCAAATGTGTCTGTAAGTTTCTTAATTATGACAGGGAATAATAAATAAAAAATAATACCAAAAATAATTGCAAACACTGCATAAATTGAAACTAAAACATCTTTACTTAACTCTAACGACGTAACTTGACCAAAGCCATAGGCAATCAGGATGCCAATAAGGCCACCAAAAACAAAGGTCAAGTACCTTAAAACTTTAAACATACTTTCCTCCTAATGTTCTGTTGAATATTCTATAATTTTGTTTATTTTGTTCTTTGGAAAACCACTTACCATAACAAATTCTGAAATCAAAATTCGTTTAGCAAGATTTAACATAAACAATTCTTTTAGAGAAAGTTTACCTTTCTCATTTCTTAGAGCCAATCCTTTAAAAACATAAGCTATTTCAAAAATATCTGAAGACTTAAGTCTTTGTGTATTCTCTTTGTACCTTTGAACCCAATTGTTCGGCATAGGGCATTTTTCGTAACTAAGATAATCAAAAACTTTATCAAGTGTATCTAGGTTTACGAGTTCTCTAAATTGAAAATTTTTTATATCTTCTTCTTTGATGAAAATATGCAAATTTTGTTCAAAAGGGAACTCTATAACAAAAAATCGTTCTTGAATATCATCGAGATCTTTGTTTTCTATGCTTTTAATAAAACCTGCTCCATGCATAGGATAAAATATTTTTTCACCAACATCCATAGCAATCTCCTAAAAATTAAACCAACAACTACATAACGACCCTCCAATACTATTATACACCAAATACAAAAAAAGTTAAAGGACTATTATGTTTTATACACTAAATAATATTAAGCAAAAGCAGTAAATTTTCTTTAATTAATTTATTTTGCTTTAATATAAGAATGAAATTTTCAGTTAAATTTTTAGATTCTTTAAAGATTTTATTGTCGTATTTTGACTTAAAAACCTTAGCTTTAATATTATTTTCTATAAGACCTTCTTCTAATTCCAATTCTATTTTTATTTCGTCTTTATTACTTATAATGCTGTAATTTTGTTGATGAAAATTTAAAATTAGATTTTTAGGATTAGAAAGTCTAACAACTAGAAAGTTTTTTTGTATATAAAGAGTTTTCAAAACTCCAGTAAATTTCTTATTATTAATTGTAAGTATTCTATTTAAAATACTCTCTTTATATTCATAAATATGGCTTAAAACTTGTAAGTCAATATAATTATGATATATTAATTTTGATAGCATTTCATTGTCTTTAAGCTCTTGATACATTTTAAATATCTTTGGCATTTCTTGTTGATTAACATGGTCATGCACATCAAAACCAAGTCTTTTTCCTAAATTTATGGCTTTAAGACTAGGCTCTCCTAAAAAGAAATTTAGCTTTTGGAGTTGCCTATAAATATCAGTGTTTTCAAAATTGAATTTAGGAATATTATATTTTTCCATTTTTTTTCTGATGAAAGGGAAGTCAAATCTATCACCATTATATGAGATAATTTTTTTATTATTTAAAAGTTTTGAAAGCTCTAAAATCAGTTCTTTTTCCTCTTTTTCATCCTCGATATAATATTGAGAATAAATCAATTCATTATCTTTTTTTTCGCAAATTCCAAACATATACATAAAGTCCTTACTTCTGTTTAGACCTGTTGTTTCAATATCAAATAAAGTATAATTTTCAAAATTTGAATCAGTTTTTTCAATATTTACAACTTTTTTCATAACAACTCCTTTCTTAAAATGATTTTAAATAGAAAAAAAGTAGAGTCGAAAAACTCTACTTTTTAACTACTATCCATAGTAACATGGTGCAGGAAAGAGGACTTGAACCCCCACGTCAATGACACTAGATCCTAAGTCTAGCGCGTCTGCCAGTTCCGCCATTCCTGCATATATGGGGTGGATGATGGGATTCGAACCCATGACCTTCAGAGCCACAATCTGACGCCCTAACCAGCTAGGCCACACCCACCAAACTTTGCATTTATTCTAAACGCTTGTATATTATAACAATTTATTAAAAAATTGTCAATAGTTTTTTAAAAATTTTTTTAATTATATACAGTTTTCGTCTTTGCATTTATGTGTACTATGAGCTTCTTTACTAGAATCTTGTAAATCTTTTAGTTCTTCTTCTGAAAGTTTTTCCTGACAATTTTTACAAATACCTTTAATTTCTAAATAATGACCAGTAACGATAAAATCAGTTTTATGTTCTATATCATGAATTAAATTATGTATTGGGCAATGATTAATTGGCATTATTTTTTTGCATTTTTCACAGATTAAGCTATGAGTATGTCCTTGATTTAATTGAAAATAAGTAGTTCCGTCGATTTCTGCTGTTTTTTTAGCGATATTCTTATCACAAAATTGATTTAATGCTCTATATACACTTGATATACTATATTTATCGCCTTTTGTTGAAATAGCATTGTAAATATCTTCTGCTGTTGTAGGAACTTCTCTTTTTTCTAATTCTTTAAGAATTGCCATTCTATTTTTTGTGATTTTTAAGTCATTATCTTTTAGAATTTTCAAAAAAACTTTTTTCATAAATACTCTCCTTTACTTGATTTTTCGGCAAATAGGGTATATAATACTATAAGTAAATGAGTGCTATTTGCAAATAAGCTCTCATAATATAAAAAAGGAGTAATTATGAAAAAAATCATAACTAAAATCATTTCCTTTGCCCTTATTATAACACTTTTTTCAGCTTGTGGCAAAGATTCTGTAAAAAATGATACAAAAAAAGAAGATAAAAAAATAATATACACATCATTTTATCCACTACAAAGTATTACTAAAGAAATTGTTGGAGATAAAATTGAAGTTAGAAATTTAATTCCAAATGGTCAAGAAGTTCACCATTGGGAGCCAACAGCACAAGATATGAAAAACTTATCTGAAGGCAGTGTAATTTTAGTAAATGGACTTGGATTAGAAAGTTGGCTAGATAAATTTAAAGCTTCAATTAAAGATTTGAAAATTGTAGAAGTTTCAAAAGATGTTAATTTGTTAAAAGCAGAAGATGAAGACCATGACAATGATGAACATGGTAAGCATGATGAACATGGAGAGCATAAAGGTGAGGAACATAAACATGATAGGGAAGAAAAAGAACATAATCATGGAGAATATGATCCGCATATTTGGTTAAGTCTAAAAAATATGAAGACTATTGCAAAGAATATTTATAATCAAGTTGTAGAAATGGATAAAGAAAATGAGGCATTTTACAAAGAAAATTTAGGAAAATTACAAGTAAAACTTGATGATTTAGATAAAAAATATTCTGAACAACTAAAAAATGCAAAAATAAAATCTGTTATTACTTCACATGAAGCTTTTGCATATCTATTAAATGACTATGGTTTGAAACAAATTCCAATTGAAAATTTGAGTTCTGATTCTGAACCTAATTTAGAAAAGGTGAAAGAAGTTGTAGAATTAGCTAAAAAAGAAGGCGTAAAAGTTGTTTTTTATGAAGAATTAAGTGAAAATAAAGTTGAAGAAACTATCGCTAAAGAAATTGGTGGAGAAGTTAAAATGCTTTATACAATAGAAGGTCAAACTGAAGAACAAGCAAAAGAAAATAAAGACTATATTCAACTTATGGAAGAAAATTTAAAAGCCTTAGTTGAAGCTACAAAGTAGGAGAATGTTTTGAATAATATTATTTCGATAAAGGATCTGTCTTTTTCTTATAGTGGAGGAGTTAATGTCTTAGAAGATCTTTCTTTTGATATTCAAGAGAAAGATTTTATAGCAATTATAGGAGCAAATGGTAGTGGGAAATCTACTTTGCTTAAATTGATTTTAAGAGAACTTAATTCTTCAAATGGAGAAATATTTATATCAGATACTAATATTAAGAATTTTAAGGAATGGAATACAATTGGCTATGTACCTCAGATAAATGCTAGCAATATTCCAAATTTTCCGATTACTGCATTAGAGATAGTAACACTTAATCTATATCAAAAAATGGGCTTTTTTAAGTTTTCAAAAAAAAGCCATATAGAACAAGCAAAAAGAGCTTTAATGCAAGTAAATATGCTAGATTTTGCCAATACACCTATAAATAAGATGAGTGGTGGGCAACAACAGAGAATTATGATTGCAAAGTCTTTGATTAATAGTCCAAAAATTTTAATTTTTGATGAACCTACAACAGGAATTGACAAAGAAAGTAAAAATCAACTTTTTAGAATTTTAACTCACTTAAATAGAGTTCATGGAATTACAATTATACTCGTAACTCATGAGCTTGAAATTATGAAGGATAATTTGACAAGAGTTGTAGAAATAAAAGACAAGAAAGTGGTGGTAAGATAATGTTTCAACTTGAATTTATGAGAAGAGCTTTTTTAGTTGGAATTATGCTTTCCATCGTTATACCTTGCATTGGAGTTGTAATGGTAAATAAGAGAAATTCTATGATAGGAGATGCTTTATCCCATGTTTCTCTTGCGGGTGTTACTATAGGTCTTATATTTAGAGTAAATCCAATTATAACTGCAATTATTTCCTGTGCAATTGCAAGTTTTTCAATAGAGATTATGAGAAGATATTTTCCGAAAAATTCGGATATATCAACGGCAATAATGATGAGTTTGGGAATTGGGCTTGCAGCAGTTCTTTCAGATTTTGTAAAAGGCGCTGCTAATTTCAATAGCTTTTTATTTGGTAGTATTGTCGCTATAAGTGATTTTGAAGTTATTTTAGTTACATTGGTATTTTTCATTGTAATAACAGTTTTTACAGTGCTTTACAAGGCACTTTTATATGTTTCATTTGATGAAGTTGGAGCAAGACTTGCAGGAATAAAAGTACAAAGTGTAAATATAATTTTTACATTTTTAATTTCCTTATCTATCTCAATAGCTTCAAGAACTGTTGGAGTTTTGATGGTTTCATCATTAATGGTAGTTCCAGTAGCATGTGCATTAAGAGTTTCAAAATCGTATTTTCAAACTGTGATTTACTCTATTCTATTCGGAATGACATTTACGATTTCTGGTATAACAATTTCATTCTATCAAGGTTTAAAACCTGGTGGAACAATGGTTTTAACGGGAATATTAGTACTTTTTACAATCGTAATATTACAAAATTTAAGAAAGCTTTTAAAAATTTAAAGAAAATCAATTTGATTTTCTTTTTTTGCTTTGGGACTATTCTTTAACAATGATTTATGTTAAAATATAATTGGCTAAAAATTTATTTTATGGAGAGATAATATGATTTTTGTTGAAAATAAAAATTTTGATCCGGCATTAAATCACGCAATTGAACTTTATCTAATGGAAAATTATGATGAAGATATTTTTATGCTTTGGAGAAATAGACCTTGTATATTACTAGGTCGTTATCAAAATATTGATTTGGAAGTAAATTTAGATTTTACAAATGCAAATAATATGGATGTAATCAGAAGATTATCTGGTGGGGGTGCAATATATTGCGATACTGAGAATATGCAATATACTTTTATAACTAAAAAGACTGGAGAAGATGTTGATTCGTCATTTAAAAAATTTGCAAAGCCAGTTGTTAATTTCTTAAATTCATTAGGTCTTAATGCCGAATTTACTGGAAGAAACGACATTCAGATAGATGGAGCAAAGGTAAGTGGGAATGCTCAATATCAAAATAAAGAAAAGATTTTACATCATGGAACTTTCTTATTTAAAGCAAATCTATATAATTTAACAAATTCATTGAAATCAAGAGATATAAAGTTCAAAGGTAAAGCAGTACAATCTGTTAGATCTAGAGTTGGCTTTATTGGGGATATGATTGATATGGATGTTGAAACTTTTATGGATAAAGCTATTGATTACATAAAAGATGAGTATAATATTACTAATACTACAATTCTAACTGAAGAAGAAATGAAAAAAATTTACGAGATTAGAGATTCTATTTTTGCAACAAAAAACTGGAATTATGGAAATGGCTCTTTAAAAAAGAATAGAAAAGCAGAAAAATATTCTTGTGGAGTTGTTGAAATAGGTATTGATGTTGAAAACGAAAAAATTAAAGACATCTCAATTGAGGGTGATTTTTTCAGTGAATTGGGTATAGATAATTTGTGTAGTATATTAAAAGGAGTTCAATGTTCAAAAGAAGCCATTGAAGAGGCTCTTAAAGATATTGAGATTGATAGATACATTAAGTCAATGAATAAGGAAGTCTTTATTGATGATATAATTAAATTATTTTAAGAGGTGTAATATGCTAAGAAAAAAAGCAGAAATAATGAGAAAACCTGAATGGTTAAAATTAAAAATTCAGGGAGATAAAAATACAAGTGACGTTGAAAGCATGTTAGAGGGATTAAAGTTAAATACAGTTTGTCATGAAGCTAATTGTCCAAATAAAATGGAATGTTATTCAAGAAGAACTGCAACTTTCATGATTTTAGGAAGAAACTGTACTAGAAATTGTACTTTCTGTAATGTAACAAGACATACTCCAGATCCAATTAATTTAGAAGAGCCTGAAAATCTTGCAAAAGCAGTACAAATTCTAGGACTTAAACATGCTGTTGTAACTTCTGTTACAAGAGATGATTTACCAGATGAAGGTGCAAATCAATTTGCAGAAGTAGTAAGACAAGTTAGAAAATACAATCCAAATACTACAATAGAACTTTTAATTCCAGATATGTCTGGAAGAAAAGAACTTATGGATATTATTTATGAAACAAAACCTGATGTTTTAAACCACAATGTTGAAACAATTCCAGCGTTTTATCCAAAGGTAAGACCTGCTGCAAACTTCCAAAGAAGTTTAGAAGTTTTAAAATATGCAAAAGAATGTGGACTTAAAACAAAATCAGGACTTATGGTAGGTTTCGGAGAAACTGAAGAACAAGTTGTTGAAGTTTTAAAAGCACTTAGAGAAGTGGATTGTGATATGGTAACAATTGGACAATATTTACAACCTACAAAATTCCATATAGCTGTTAAGGAATATGTACATCCTCAACAATTTGATAGATATAGAGATATAGCTTTTGAAATGGGCTTTTTAAGAGTAAACTCAGGACCATTAGTAAGAAGCTCATATCACGCAGAAGCACTTTAATTATAGAACTCATTTTTACTTTTGTAGAAATGAGTTTTTTTACTACTGTATTTATTAATTAATTTGTGGTAAAATAATTGTAGCTTGTTATTATGAGGTGTTTTATGAAAGAGTTTTACATAAATTCATGTATAGACGATAAAAGACTATATTGTGTAGATTTTGCAGAAAATTTAAAAAATCCTAAAATGATTGTGCAAATTTGTCACGGAATGACTGAGCATATAAGAAGATATAAGGACTTCGCACTATTCTTAGAAAAACAAGGAATAAGGGCCTTTGGAATGGATAACAGAGGACATGGAAAAACTTGTGAAGAAGAGGAATTAAGAGGACATATTGCCGATACAGAGGGTGATATAAAACTTATAGAAGATGTATATACTCTTAACAAATATATAAGAGCAGAATTTCCGGATAAAAAAGTTGTAATTTTTGGACATAGTATGGGTTCGTTAATAGTTAGAAACTTTTTAAATGAATACTCTGAATGTGTTGACGGTGCAGTTATCTGTGGGACAACAGAACCTTATGGAATTAAACATAGAATTTCTATGCTTTTAGCCAAACTTTTTAGTGCAAAAAATGGAAGTAAAAAGAGTGAATTTGTAAATAGACTTGGATTTAAAGGATATAATTCTAGAATAAAAAATAGAAATTCAGATTTTGACTGGCTTACATCAGATGAAAATGAAGTTGAAAAATACATTTTAGATAAGGATTGTGGTTATCTTTGCACAAATATGTTCTTTTTAGATTTACTAACTTTAATAAAAGAAGCCTCATACAAAAAGAATATTGCAAACATTAGAAAAGATTTACCAATTCTTTTTATTGCTGGAAAAGAAGATCCAGTTGGAGCTTATGGAAAAGGAGTTTTAAAAACTTATAAAATTTATAAAAAAGTAGGAATAAAAAATCTAAAAATTAAACTTTATGGAAAAATGAGACATGAAGTTTTAAATGAAATAGGTAAAGAAAAAGTATATCTTGATATCTATAATTTTTTAGAAAATGTAAATGAAAAATTTTAAGTGTTAATTAGGAGAAAGTAGTAAAATAGCTACTTTCTCTTTGTTTTTTTTCTTCTATTTCTATAAAAAATCTATTGACAAATGTTTTTGTTACTGATATTATATTAATGTAATAATAGTAACTCGTAAGAGAAAGTGCACATAGGGTTCCGAAGAATTTTTCTTGCTGGTCCAAGCTGTGCAGGTGCAATGCACTACACCTAAGGGAGAAAAGCCCAGAAGGTAGGTTTCGCTTGAATCCTACTTTTTGGGCATTTGTTTTTAGTTGTTTTTATTTTTAGGGGTTATTTTTGTTTTTCAAAAATATTTTTTAGGAGGATTTATGAGCACATTTTTTGAAAATTTTTTCAAACTTAAAGAACACAAAACAAGTGTCAAAACAGAAGTTCTAGCAGGTATTACTACATTTATGACAATGGCTTACATATTAGTTGTAAACCCAGCAATTTTATCTGAAGCCGGAATGGATAAGGGGGCTGTTTTTACAACAACAGCAATAGCATCTTTTATAGGAACGGTATTAATGGCACTACTTGCAAACTATCCTTTTGCATTAGCTCCAGGTATGGGATTAAATGCTTACTTTGCTTATACAATTGTAATTGGTAAAGGATATAGTTGGCAATTTGCTTTAACAGCAGTTTTATTAGAAGGTATTGTATTTATAATCTTAACTTTTACAAAAGTAAGAGAAATGATTGTAAATGCTATGCCATATTCACTTAAACAAGCAGTTAGTGCAGGTATTGGTATATTTATAGCATTTTTAGGATTATATCAAGCAGGACTTGTAAAACAAGGTAAAGGAATACCTTTAGATTTAGGTGTAATCACAAGTGCAACTTCATTAATTACAATTTTTGGTATTTTATTTACTATTTTCTTACTTGTAAAAAAAGTTCCAGGTGCAATTTTATTTGGTATGATTGCTACAACAATAGTATCAATAATATGTGGAGTTTCTGAACTTCCAAAAGCAGTTATTGGAAAACCATCAAGCATAGCACCAATCTTTATGAAATTTGATTTTAGTAAAGCTTTATCAACAGAAATGTTTGTAGCATTATTTGCATTTTTATTTGTTGACTTATTCGATACAGTTGGAACTCTTGTAGGAGTTGCTTCAAAAGCTGATATGTTAGATGAAAAAGGAAATTTACCAAAAGCTAGACAAGCTCTTTTTGCTGATGCAGTAGGAACAACAGCAGGAGCAATGCTTGGAACATCAACAGTAACTACATTCGTTGAAAGTGCAGCGGGAGTTGCTGAAGGTGGTAGAACAGGACTTACATCAATTGTTACAGCATTCCTTTTCTTACTAGCTTTAATTTTCCAACCTATATTTGCTATAATTCCAACTTATGCAACATCTTCTGCATTAATCGTAGTAGGATTATTTATGATTACAGGAGTTAAGAAAATCAACTTTGACGACTATACAGAAGCATTACCAGCATTCTTAACTATTATTATGATGCCTTTATCATACTCAATAGCAAACGGAATTGTTTTTGGTATAGTTTCTTATGCAATATTAAAATTAGTTTCAGGTAGAAGAAAAGAAGCTTCTCCAGTTGTTTACATCTTAGCTCTACTATTTATCTTAAAATTTGTAGCAGAAGCATTTATGTAATTTAATAATATTAATTTAAAATGAGCCTATAAGGCTCATTTTTTAGTTGATTAATTAAGCTAAATATAGTATAATCTAATTTATGTTTAATAGAGAATAAAATATATTATGAGGTGAGAAAATGATTAATGTAATAGATTTAAGTTTGAGTTTTCAAGGACAAAAACTTTTTGATGATGTAAATTTATCTTTTACTCCAGGAAACTGCTATGGAGTAATTGGTGCTAATGGCGCAGGAAAGTCAACTTTTCTTAAAATTTTAGAGGGAAGACTTGAACCGGATACAGGAAGTGTTTCTATTAAGCCAAATACTCGTATGAGCTTTTTGGAACAAGATCACTTTAAGTTTGAAGATGAAAAAGTAATTGATGTTGTAATTATGGGAAATCCTCGTCTAATGGAAATCATAAGACAAAAAGAAGAAATTTATGCGAAAGAGGATTTTTCAGATGAAGATGGAATTTTAGCTTCAGAGCTTGAAGCTGAATTTGCTGATATGGACGGTTGGAGTGCAGAGGCAAATGCTTCTTCATTATTACAAGGTCTAGGAATTGGAACTGAATTACATAATAAGAAGATGAGTGAACTTTCAGGTAAGGAAAAAGTTAAGGTTTTACTTGCAAAGGCGCTTTTTGGTAATCCAGAAATATTAATCCTTGACGAACCTACAAACGACTTAGATATTAAGAGTATTTTATGGTTAGAAAATTTCCTTATGGACTATGAGGGAACAGTTATTGTAGTTAGCCACGATAGATATTTCTTAAATAATATTTGTACTCATATGGTTGATATTGATTTTAAAAAGATTAAGATTTTTGTTGGAAACTATGATTTTTGGTATGAATCAAGCCAACTTGCAGCACAAATGTTAAAAGACCAAAACAAGAAAAAAGAAGATAAAATTAAAGAATTACAAAACTTTATCGCAAGATTCTCTGCTAATAAGAGTAAGTCAAAACAAGCTACAAGCCGTAAGAAATTACTTGATAAAATACAAGTTGAAGATATTCAACCTTCAACAAGACGTTATCCATTTGTAGGTTTTGAAATGGAAAGAGAAGTTGGAAATCAAATTTTAGAAGTTAATGAAATTTCAAAGACTATTGAAGGAAGACTTGTTTTAGATAAGGTTTCATTTATGGTTAATAGAAATGATAAAATTGGTTTTATCGGTGATGAATTAGCTATTACAACTCTTTTCAAAATTTTAGCTGGAGAGCTTGAGCCAGATAGTGGTGATTTTAAATGGGGAGTTACTACTTCAAGATCTTATTTTCCAAAGGATAATACTGAATTTTTTAAAGACACTCCATATAATTTGATTGACTGGTTAAGACAATTCTCAACTGAACAATCTGAAATATATATTAGAGGATTTTTAGGAAGAATGTTATTCTCAGGAGATGAAGCTTTAAAACCTGCTCAAAAACTTTCAGGGGGAGAAAAGGTTAGAATGATGTTATCATATATGATGCTTAAAAATTCTAATGTACTAATTCTAGATCAACCAACAAACCACTTGGATCTTGAAAGCATTATTAGTTTGAATAATGGACTTAAAGCATTTAAAGGAAATATTTTATTTGCCAGTCATGATACTGAATTTATGAATACCATTGCAAATAGAATTATCCATATTGAAGACAATATCTTTGAAGATAGACTTATGACTTATCAAGAATATATTGATAGATTTGTTGAAGATCAATAATATAACAAAAACAAATCCGAGTTATACTCGGATTTTTTTAAAAATTTCATTACGGAGGTAAAAATGGCAACTGATAGTAATATAAAAGAAAATGAACAAGTAAATGAAGAAAAAGTAATTGCTAATAAAGATGTTGAGCTTGATTCTAAAAATAAGAAATACACTATGGTTAAAGTAGTTGTGCTACTTGGTATTTGGTCATTGTTTTGCCTTTATTTGCTTGTTTTCAGTGTGGTGGCTGGATTGCCTTATAGTGACCAAGAACTCATAGAAAAAGCACCATTTTTGAATACAATCACTACAATTATTTATTATACAATTCCAATAATATGGATTTTTGTACCGCTTTTAATTTTCGTGTATAAAGATGTAAAAAAATCTAAAAAATAATATTAGTATAAATGAAAAAATCCGAGAATTCTCGGGTTTTTTATTGTGAAACAACAAGGTTTCTGGGCACCACCCGATGCAAAGCATCGTGGAAGTGAGGGATTCATTTTAAATATTTTAAAATTATAGTATAATATTGTATAGATTAAAGAATTAAGGAGACTTTTATTATGTCTGATTTTTTTAGGTATTTTTGGATAGGATTTGAAAACATGTTGCAATATAGTAATACAAGAAATGCTATGATATTTCTTACTGTTACTCTTTTCATTATAATATTTCGTAGAATTTCAATAGCACTTCGAAGTGGAGGAAGTGTTTTTAGACCTTATCACATTTCAAATGGAAATTTTTATATACATAATGCTTTCTATTTTTTAAATAGAGTTATACCTTTAAAAAAGATAAGGTTAATTGAAGTTGACAGAATTAGGTCTGTAAGACTAAATGGAAGCAGATATATGCTAACTCTTGAATTTAAAAATGGAAAGAGGACAGCCTTTTTTTTCGGTAGAGATAAAGCAAGTGATGAATTGGTAAGAAACTTAAAACAGGATACTAAAAGGTATAATATTAAAATTCATACTATTAATTTTGATGAGAAAGACTAGGGAGAGGATATGAAAAAGATTAAATTTCATAGCATTTTTTATAGGTTTATATTGTTTATATTTGCTTTTGCCATTCTCGTTATAAATATGATAATAGCTGATAAAAATGCAATAATACAATTCTATAATTTTAATATAAAATTATTGAAATTAAATTATATTTTCATTGGAATTTTTATAACAGTTATTATAATTTTTTCTATTGTAGGTTGGAAATTTTATATATGTAAAGAAGGAATATACCTAAGAAAACTAGATTTACTCGTTCCTTGGGAAGATGTTGATGCTATAAGTCATGTTTGGATTAATGAATGGAGTATAAGACCTAACGGGAAACAATATTTTTATAATAGAAAATCTTTAGTAATCTACAGAAAAGATAATAAACCAATTTGCATTTATAATATTTCATTATTTGCTTTATATACAATAAAAATTTTAAAACCTAGCATTAAAACTAATATTATTGTTGCTACATTAGCTACTATTTTTAATATAGCTCTTAATTTTGGAATACTTTATAGTGTTTATTCAAGGGAAATAGAACTTATAAAAATAGAGCTATTTCTTAGCTATATTGTTGTATATATTATAAAGATGACATTAGTACCATTAGTAATGGTCAAATATGAAAATATAAAACACGGGAAATACTTATTTCACGATAATGCATATAACAAAAATTCTTCAAAAGTAATTCAATTGTAAGTAATAAGGAGAGTTATGAAAAAGATAAAATTTCATAGTATTTATTATAGATTTATTTTGTTTGTTTTTGCTATTTTTTTAACTAGCATAAATTCAATAGATAGAGTTAATAAAGTTACATTTGATTTTAAAGGGTTAAAAGTAGAATATTTAAATATTTGTTTTTTCGTTATTTCAATTGTTCTTATATGGTATTTTGAATTTTTTACTTGGAAATTGTATATTTGTAAGGAAGGAATATATCTTAAAAAAATAGATTTATTTGTTCCATTTGAAGAGATAAATTCTGTGAGTCACGTTTGGTTTAGTTCATTAGGAAGTGTTAAAGACCGTTCAAGTTATAGTAGAAAATCATTGGTGATTTACAGAAAAAATGACAAGCCCATTGTCGTTTACAATATTTCTTTATTAGCATTATATTTTATAAAAAAATACAATTCAAAAGTTAAAATAAATATAATGTCTGCAACATTAGCAACACTATTTAATGTATTAGTTAATACATGGTTTCTTTATAGAACATTTACAGATTTTAATGGTATGATTAATTATAGAGAATTATTTATCTATATCATTATATTTATAATAAAGTCATTAATACCATTTATAATGATTATAACTCAAAATAAAATACATGGAGATTACCTAGAACATGATGTACCATGGTATGGTTGGGGAAATGACAAGGTTATTAAGTTGTAGTTATGAAAAGGTCAATAAGAACCGTACCCTTCCACGATGCTTAGCAACGGGTGGGTGCCCGGGAACCTTGTTGTTTCACAATAAAAACAAAAATATAAAAAAGCAAAGACAAAAA
>ERZ772910.70-NODE-70-length-61316-cov-16.149002_pt1 | contig 61316 bp, 33 predicted proteins | sample MGYA00511357_ERZ772910 | MGnify/ENA primary metagenome ERZ772910 (study PRJEB29015, sample SAMEA2738096) | human oral metagenome | biome: human oral; feature: human-associated habitat; material: saliva | place: China | collected 2193 ... | reverse complement strand
TTATATTTGCTTTGGTATGTGCTTGTGCTTGGGGTAGTGAGGCTGTTTTGTGCTCGTATGGCATGAAATCTGGTGAAATATCTAATTTAAGTGCTATCTGTATTAGACAAAATTTATCCATGATTACCTATGGCATACTTTTTGTTTTAAATTTTATGTTTATGAGTAATGGTGAAAGTTTAGTTTTTGATTCTAGTTTTGCTTACGTAGGTGTGGCTGCAATATTTGGTTCAATATCGTATTACTGTTATTATCGAGCTTTGGCGACTATTGGGCCTAGCAGAGCAATGGCTTTAAATATCAGTTATACAGCATTTTCGGCGTTATTCTCTTATTTCTTCTTTGATATTACTTTAACCTTACATCAAATTATATTAGGCGTAGGTATAGTAATGAGCGGGTTAATTTCAGCATATGATTTCGAGAAATAAATTTAATGAGTATGTAAATCATAAGCAGTATGATTACATTGAACAACATAAAGTAACCAATGCGATTATATTGGCAGCTGGTAAATCTAAGCGCTTTAAGCCTATTAGTGATTATTGTCCAAAAGGGCTTAGTATTATTAAGGGTGAAGTCCTTGTAGAGCGACAAATCAAACAATTACAAGCTGTTGGTATAACTGATATTACCCTTGTGGTGGGTTATAAAAAAGAGATGTTCTTCTATTTGGAAGATAAATATAATGTAAAAATTGTTGTGAATAAATATTATGATACGCAAGATAATATTTCATCATTGCGGCTAGTGTTAGATCAACTAGATAATACTTATATTTGCTCTGTAGATAACTATTATCCGAAAAACCTATTTAATGCCTATGAATATCGAGGCTTTTACTCGACTATCTATGTAGAAAGTAATACTGATGAGTGGGTTGTAACAACTGATGAATATGGCTATATAAATGATGTAACAATAGGAGCACCTAGTGGCCATATTATGTTAGGATTTGTCTATTTTGATCGACAATTTAGTGAGAACTTTAGACAAGTTATTCTAGATGTAGAAGGTATAGATGAATATAATCATCATGTTTGGGAATATCTATATATGAAACATCTAGATAGACTAAAATTAGAAATAAAAGAATTTGATAAGACTAGTATATTAGAGTTTGATACTGTAGATGATGCTATTTATTACGATAAAGATTTTTTAGCAAATAATGTAAAGGATTCACTAGGATAATATATTAGTCATAGGTCATTATATTAATAGGGGAGTATAATGGAGTTAGTAGAAAATATTAGGGATACACAAAACTTAATGTTACCTGTTCTAGTTTTTATTGATAAAATTTGTAGAGAACATAATCTTAGATATTCATTAGCCTATGGTACATTAATTGGGGCTATTAGACATAAAGGCTTTATTCCTTGGGATGATGATATTGATATTCTGATGCCACGACCAGATTATGAGAAATTACAGAACATCATTAAAAATATGAATTCTGATGAGTTTGGGATAATGGACTCTAATGATTTAGATAGCTTTTATGTATCAAGAATGGCAAAGATCTTTAATAAAAAGACGTATCTAAAAGAGTTTCCTCATAAATATATTTTGGAATATGGTGCTTTTGTCGATATTTTTGCCGTTAATGGTATGCCTGATAATGTAGCAGAAATAAAAAAAATGAAGAAAGATATATTTTTGTGTAGCCGTTTCTTACACATGTATATCTCATCTATATATAGAATTAGAGGGAAACGCAAGAAATTTACTTGGTTCTTTAAGCCTTTTGCAAAATGGGCTCTGAATAAATCTAATGAAATATTTAACCGTTATGATTTTGATTCCTCTAAATATGCTATGAATTTTGAAGGTGATTCCATTGAAAAAGAATTGATGGAATCAGATTTGTTTAATCATTTAATCGATGTAGAATTTGAAGGACATCAGTTCAAGGTTTTTGAACAATATGATTCCTATTTAAAACACATGTATGGTGATTATATGCAATTGCCATCCATTGAAGAACAAGAGCCGCATCATTCGTTTGATTTATATAAAATATAAAGGTGTATTATGGCAACAATTACGGCTATCATTTTAGCTAGAAATGAAGAACAACATATTGTAGATTGTATTAATAGCATTCAATGCGCTGATGAAATTCTAGTAATTGATGATGGTAGCACAGATAGAACTGTAGAACTAGCAGAGTCATTAGGTGCTGTAGTTATACCTCATCCATTAAATAATGACTGGTCTCAGCAGCGTCGCTTTGGTATTAGTCAAGCTTCATATGATTGGATCTTATTTATTGATGCGGATGAACGAGTTTCTCCAGAATTAAATAAAGAAATACTAAAAGCTGTGAATAGTGGAGAGCAAAAAGCATATTGGTTATCTCGTCATAGTTTATTCCGTCATAATAAAGCTAGTCATGGAACTATGCGCCCAGATAAGGTATTGCGGTTAATGCCAAAAGAAGGAGCTACTGTAGAAGGATTTGTTCATGAAGCGTTTATTAGTCCGTTCCCGAAAGCTACATTAAAAGGAAAGTTATATCATTATACTTACGATAATTGGACACAGTATCTTGATAAAGTTAATAAGTATACGTCAGCTGCTGCGGCAAATTATTATGAAAAAGGTAAATCCTGTTCATTTTTGCTAGACATCATTTTAAGACCTCAATGGGCCTTCTTTAAGATCTATATTTTACAAAGAGGTTTTTTAGACGGCAAATTTGGCTTTATTTTATCTTTATACCACTATATGTATACTGTTACTAAGTATGTAAAACTGTACTATTTGATTAAATCGAATGGAAAATTATAAGTACAGCTATTTCTATAATTAATATATAAGCACATCCACCTGTAAATTTAGGCTATATAGTGACTCCATATCAATGGAATACCGATTCACTTATGGGGGATTTGTTATTTGAGGTGATAAAGGTGTTTCAATATATACAAGATCAATGGGCAAAAGGCCGAAAAATATATGGTAAGCGAAGTTGGAGAGAAACAAGACGAGTTGTATTGCACACGGCTCGCTCCTTAGGTCGCCGCCAACATATGAAACGATTAGAAAACTATTTTGCTAATTATAAACCTGATCCAGAATTACTACATCGTCAAATTGGTTTATATGAGTTGATGACGCGTATATTTTTCTTTAAAGAATCCACTGCAGATGAGCGTTTAGAGGCTATTATCAATCATTTTGATTATATACAAAATGTGTTTACTGATGAAGCCATTCAATCCATGTATTCTGTTGACGAAACTAATATTTGGGATGATGTAAGCCGTATTAAGCGCGGTTTCATTGTTTGGGAATCAGAAGAATTAAATATGAAGGCTCAACTCTATTATGGACCAGGTCAACGGAAAGAAGGCTTGTTAACATTATTACTAACACTAGAATCACAAGGTGTATATCATGCTAACTTCCGGTTTGGTAAAGGTTTTAATGGAGAAAAAGCCATGTGGATTGGTACGATTCAAGGCTATAAGGATGGTTTAGATAATGCAAAAATAGCTACCAAAAAGATGTTTGGTTATCGACCAAAAAACTTTATCATGTATTTACTTAGATTGATCGCTAAAGAATGCGGTGTAGAAACTATTTATGCTGTATCTGATGAAGGTTTTTATGCGAATACACATTTAATACGTATTCATCGTGCTAAAGTAGCGGAACTAGATTCTTTATGGCAAGAAAGTGGTGGCGAACTTTCACAAGATCCTAGATTTTATAAAATTCCACTAGAAGAATATCGCAAGCCAATTGAAGAAATTAAATCACAAAAACGTAGTCAATACAGAAAGCGCTATGAATTACTTGATGAATATATGGTACAAGTTCAAGAAAATCTAAAGCCATACTTAAAATAACATAGATGCCTATTGGCGATAAGTATGACTTCTACTTAAATTTTATATTGATTAGTTTTAAATAGTATAAAAATAAAAGACTAATGCTCGAATGTGATTATTTGAAGCATTAGTCTTTTTTATTGACAGAAATATTTTATTTACAGACATATTTTATTACAAAAATATTTTATTTATATAAGTAGTCTTTTATGTATGGCCTATTTCTTCATTTATTAATCTAAGAAATAGGTAAGGTAAATAAAATAATTACATTTAATTAAAAATGAGGAATTCATGAAAATTTTATAACTTTACTATAGAAATTTAACAATTATCATGTATACTATCAATATCGAAATTATTGAATATCAAATACTAATGTTTGGGGTTAGTATAATTCGGATTTGATAAATATTGAGGGAGAAGATATGAGTACTACATTTATGATGATGAACAATCCAATGGATTTGCTCATGAATCTAGTGGTAGACACTACTACTAATAGCGCTCACACTACATTAGAAGGGGCTATTGAAAAGTATAAAATTGATTTTGATGCAGCATCTAAACAAGCCATCTTTACTTTTAAAATGTATGGTGATTCTAAATACTATAAATTGCGTATGATCGCAGATGCAAATCATGATTTAGAAGAGTTAACTGCTACAGAATATTTCTTTAAGACTGTAAACGTATTAGGTCTTGCTATTAATATGGCAAAATCTAAGAAGAAATCTTTAGGTATTAAAGTAGACATGGAAAACTCTTATGTGTACTTAGAGAATTTAGATTCCAACGACGGTACATCTTATAAATTCCGTGGTTGGTTAGAGCATTAATAATACAAAATTTATAGTATTGACCTGTATTATTAGAGGTGCCAATATATAAGCTATTTGATGGGTAAAAAATGTAACATTTTATAAATAGTTTATATGAAAACTACATGAGAATATGGTAAAATTAATATAATGTAATTAAGAGAGTTTATTATCATTATATAAAGGAAGAAGGTTGTTTTCTTGATGTTGTGTTGAGAAAATGACCTTTTTTTTATAAGTATAAATAATGAAATTTATCGTGAATTAAAGCTGACAGATATAAGTGTGTTTAACATTGAGAAATAAATAAGCATATTATTTTAGAATAGGGAGATTAGTTCTAGGATAGGCAGCTTAGTGAAATAGTTTGAGAAGGCCCTTCATGATCAGAATACCAATCATAGAGCCCGTTGTATCAAGCAAAACATCGGCAACAGTTGCTGTCCTACCTGGTGTATAAATCTGAATGACTTCATCTAATGAAGCGATGCAGATTGCCAGTAGGATACTTTTTTTTGCTATATGTGTTTTGAAAACTTGATTGAATGTGTAGTAAATAACTGCACCGAGAGCCATAAACTCTGTAAGGTGAGCTAGTTTACGCACATAGGTATCCATAACTTTTACATTTGGGTGGAATCCAAGTTTGATTAATAGGGGTTGTATATTTGTAGTAAAGAACATGCTGAGTTGAACGGAGTCAGACTTAGCTTGATACGAATTACTCCAAATAAAAGCAATAATCAAGAGAATGATTACTGTGCTAATTGTTTTTTTCATTAATTGTAACCTCTTGTAATGAATCCATATGATACATATTTGATGTATTAAAAATGGGAAGTTAGTATCAATTTAAATAACTAGTTTATTAGTTATGAGGGGGTATATATGAAAAATACATACGTTAATTCTAATGTCATCGTTAAAACATTAATGGTAATTGTCGATTACATTTCTGTTATTTGCGGTATAGTATCCGCCTATAATTTGCGGTTGCTTTTACCATTTAGTGAAAGTGACATGGTATTGCATATCGATCATTGGTATGGCTATATTATAACACCTCTTGTTTTTATAACAGTTCTCTTCTTGAACCATGGTTATAAAATCGATACATCCTACTGGGAAAAGATAAAAATCATCTTCCGCAGTATTACTATTGGCATCGTATTGTCTATCGTTTTAATGTACGCAGGTCATATTTTAAATAATGTATCCCGCTTGTTCGTGATTTTATCTTATGGGTTTATATTATTCTACATTATTGTATTCCGTTATATCTTGGCTCGCACGCTTATCAAATTGAACGTGTTAGCCATTCCTGTACTGCTTGTAGGGGCCGGCAAAACAGCAGAGCTCGTAGATATTCATTTCAGCAACATGCCACTTGCGATGTACAAAATTGTAGGCTTTGTAGATGACAATCCTAAATCCGATGTGTTGGCTAATAAATACGAATGTCTTGGCAAGTTTAGCGATGCAGAAGCGGTAATCAAGAAATATAATATTCCAAATGTTCTCGTATGTGCGCCAGGTTTGGAACCTCATAAATTAGTAACCTTGATTAACAAGTTGCAAATCCTCGTAGAAAAGGTAACCTTTGTACCTGAGTTGTTCGGTATTCCTGCAGCTAATATTCAAGCCCGTGGCTTAATGAATGAACAAACCTTGATTTTAGAGGTTAAAAACAACCTAGCTCAACGACGCAATCGTCTCTTTAAACGAATCTTTGATATTACAGCTACAGTAATTGGTGGCATTTTGATTTTGCCTGTAATAGCTATCGTAGCTATCTTAATTTACTTAGACTCTCCAGGTCCTATCGTATTTGGTCATAAACGTGTAGGCCAAGGGGGTAAGGAATTCCCTTGTTATAAATTCCGTTCCATGGTACCTAATGCACAAGAGGCGTTGGAAATCTATTTGAAAGAAAATCCTGCAGCTCGTGAAGAATGGGAACGTGATTTCAAATTAAAAGATGATCCTCGTGTAACAAAAATCGGTAAATTCCTTCGTAAAACAAGTCTTGATGAATTGCCACAATTGTGGAACGTATTGATTGGCGATATGAGCCTTGTAGGGCCAAGACCTATCGTGCGTGCAGAAGTTGAAAAATATGGCGAATATATTAACGACTTCTACCTCGTACCACCAGGGATTACTGGCGTATGGCAAGTAAGTGGTCGTAGTGATACGACCTATGAAGAACGAGTTCTTATGGACTCTTGGTATGTACACAACTGGTCCGTATGGATTGATATTGTGTATCTAGTGAAAACTGTGTTAGCAGTTCTTAAGGGTAAAGGTGCGTATTAATATATAGGTGCAAACATGAAAAAGGTTATTACATACGGTACTTATGATTTATTTCATGAAGGCCATTATAATCTCTTAAAAAATGCAAAAGCATTAGGGGATTACTTGATCGTTGGGGTTACATCAGGTGACTTTGATAAAAATAGAGGCAAGTTAAATGTTCGTGACTCCTTGATGACTCGCATTAAGAATGTTGAAGAAACAGGTTTTGCTGACGAAATTATTATCGAAGAATATTTCGGTCAAAAAATCGATGATATCAAGAAATACGACGTTGATATCTTTACAGTAGGTTCTGACTGGAAGGGCCATTTTGACTATCTCAATGAATACTGCGAAGTGATTTACTTAGATAGAACGAAAGGTATTTCTAGTACAGAAATTAGAAATACAAATACTATTAAATTAGGCTGTCACGGTGTTGAACAAGTAACGGCGCGCTTCTTAGAAGAGTCTAAATATGTATCTGGTATGGATACTGGTGCCGTTTACGTCGAAAATGAGCCTCATAATTTAGACCAACTCGTAGAGGACTATGAGCTCAAGGTCTACAAAGATCAAGAAGAGTTCTACAATGCTGTTGATGCGGTATACATCGTAGTGGAGCCAAAATATCAATTCCAAGCGATTATGGATGCTTTGAAACATAAAAAGCATGTTCTTGTGGAGTTCCCAATTCTCGTAACAGATGAGCAACTTCAAGAGATTACAGATTTGGCAGATGCTAATGGTTGCATCTTCATGGAAGGTTTGAAAACAGCGTATACGCCAGCCTTTGGTAAATTGATTGCCTTGGCGAAGAGCGGCATCATCGGCAATATCTTAAGCGTAGATGCCAACTTTACTCAAATTTTAGGAAAACAATTGGCAGAACAAATTCGTTTAGTTGATGGGGGCAGTGTAAACGCATTAGCATCCTATCCATTCTTAGCTTTTGTTAAGTTCTTAGGCCTAGATTATAAAGACATTCAATTCTTTAGTCGCAACGACGATAAGGGTCTTGACATGTTCACTAAGATTCTAGTTTCTTATGAACATGCAGTGGCTACCTCCAATGTAGCTATCAGCGGTAAGAGCGAAGGGGACATGATTATCTCCGGTGATAAAGGCTATATTTACGTTCCTGCGCCATGGTGGAAAACAGAATACTTTGAAGTTCGCTTTGAAGATCTTAATATGAACCGCAAGTATTTCTACAAATTTGATGGCGAAGGCTTGCGCTATGAAATCGCTGAGTTTATTCAGTGCATCTTGAATAAGAAAAACTCCATCCTCTTAACAATTGAGGAAATTAGAGCGATTACGAAGATGATCAATCAATTTAACGTAGCCAATAAAGTTGTATTCTAAGTAACTTACAAGAAGTAGCTTATAAGGACGATTTTTAACGTAACTATGGTGCTACATATTCACTCAATAAATATATTTTTCCTACATGAGAAATCCCATTACATTAATAGATAGCAGGAGATGGCATTATGTACATTAATCCATTAATTGAACAATTGGAACGCAAATACCCAGGTGGTAACCGGGAAGGTATTTTGCGCTTAGATATGAATGAAAACCCTGGTGGCTTGCCACTAGAGGTGGTTGAATCTGTTAAAAGTAAAATGACGCCAGAGTTCTTCTCTACGTATCCAGATAAAGATCCTCTCATCAATTCTTTGGCTACATTCCATGGTGTATCCGTAGATAATATCGCAATTACAGATGGTTCTGAAATGGCTTTAAAATATATCTTTGAAGCTTTTGGTAAACCAGGTTCTGACTTTGTTAGCGTATTCCCAACCTTTGAAATGTACGGTGTATATGCGAATATGTACGGTTTAAACCATAAAAAGGTAGATGTAACAAAGGATTTTGATATCGACTTGAATCGCTTGCTAGAGTGTATCGATGAAAACACAAGCATCGTGTCCATGTTGAATCCTAACAACCCTGTAGGTCGTCCTTACACTGATGAAGAGTTTCGCCTCGTAGCAGAAAAAACAAAGGCTACTGGTTCTCTCTTAATCATCGATGAAGCGTACCATTACTTCTACGAAGGTACACAGATGCCATTGTTGAAAGAATACGATCACATCATCGTAACGCGTACGTTCTCTAAATTATTCTCCATTGCTGCGTGTCGTATCGGCTATGCCGTATCTTCCGCTAAAATCGTAAAGATGATTAACAATGCGAGACCGACTTTTGATACAAACTCTATTGCCTTGTTGTTTGCTAACGAGCTTATCAACAATAAAGAGCTTACTCAAAAGCTTATCGCTACGGAGTTAGAAGGTCGTGAGTACCTCATGGCTGAGCTAGATAAGGCAGGCTACGAATACGTATTCCAAGGTGGTAACTACGTGACAATTAAGGCTAAAACAGACGCTGAAACAGTGGCTGAGCGCTTACTTTCAGAGAAAAAGATTTCTATCAAAACATCTGGTTACGACATCCTTAAAGGCTATATCCGCGTAACTACTGGGGATGTTAAATATATGAAACTATTTGTAGAACATTTATTGGAACTAGATAAGTAGTATAACCATGAATCTACGAGAGCTAAAGAATAAACTTCGCAAGGTGAAAGCAGTCTATCTAGCCATTAACTTTGGTGGCTTATGCGTCCAAGTAGCGGCAAGAACTGTCTTTCGAGGGATTGCCTTCTTTATTCCTGTAAAGAAGAACCGCATTCTCTTCAGAGCTTACGAAGGTCGAGGCTACACTTGTAGCCCTAAATATATTAGTGAGTACATCAAGACCGATGATACGTACGAAATCGTATGGTCGTTCAAAAATCCTGAGCCTTATGATGAGTTACGCCGACAAGGCATTATCACCGTAAAACAAGGCTCACTACAGTACTTTTACTATTATTTGTCCTCTAAGGTCATCGTTTTCAATGACCTATTAGAAGCCTTTTTGCCGACTACTAGTAATCAAGTGTATATCAATACGTGGCATGGAGGCGGTGCTTATAAGAAATGGGGCATGTTGTTAGATTGGAACTGGATGGGGCGCGTGCGCTACCATATGACACATAAATTTAACTACTTCCTATCCTCTTGTAAGCTCTTTACGTACTATGCGGCGCAAGCCTTTGATGCAAAAGAAGAACAATTTATCGACTCTGGCTTGCCACGAGATGATATATTCTTCGTAGATAGTGCAACGATGGATGCTAAGCGTTTGGATATACTTTCAAAAATGAAACTAGATCCAAAGTACAACTATGTATTGTATGCGCCTACGTACCGCGAGTTTCAAGGAAGCAGTACGTACGATATCGATTTCCCTGCGTTGAAACAGAACTTGGAAGACAAGTTTGGCGGGGAATGGAAAATCTTGTATCGCGGTCATTACTATTTGGAAAATGATAGTAATATCCCTGATTACGTGATCAATGTATCTAGTCATGATGATATGCAAGAGGTATTGCTCGTAGCAGACGTGCTCGTTACGGACTACTCTAGCTCCGTATGGGACTTTGGTCTCTTAGAACGACCTTGTTTCCTCTATACGCCTGATAAGGTAGAGTATGAGTCTGTTACGAATTACTGTACACCTTTAGAAGAGTGGCCATATCCATTTGCGTTGACTAATGAAGCACTAGGCTTGCTCATCAAAGAGTACGATAAAGAAAAATACTTAGAAAGATTACATGCTCATCAAGAGCGTTTAGGTACATATGAAAAAGGACAAGCTTGTCCGATAGTAGCTGATTTTATAGCTAACATAATTAAGTAAAAGGAGCTTGAATTCTATGAAATTAGTTTGTCATGCTCACACTAAATATTCACATGATAGTATGTTGCCGTTTTGGTTACTTCATATGCTTTGCCTCCACAAAGGGATTACGCATATTACCATTACAGAGCACAACAATTTAAAAGGGGCATTGGCCTTTAAAGAGTATTGTGAACGAAAAGGGAATAAGCTTCATGTCATCTTAGGGGAAGAGGTTATGACTACGGCTGGGGAAATTATAGGTTTGTATATTAACGAACATATAAATAGCGGTATGTCACCGGAGGAAACGGTGGCTGAAATCAAGCGACAAGGCGGTATTGTCTACGTTCCACACCCTTATGATGAGAAGCGATATAAAACCGTTTTGAAAGAACCATACATTGAAAAGTTACAGTCTCAAATTGATTGTATCGAGGTTCACAATGGTCGTAATATTAGCACCGACTATGATGTAAAACAAAATGAAATAGCGGAAAAATATAATTTGCGCAAGGTTATTGGCGGCGATATCCACACATGGATTGAAATCGGCAAGGACTATATGGAAACTGATATAGCTCCAGAAACGCCAGAAACCTTTATTGCTGCCATAGAAAGCGCTACTTTCACTAGTTCACCATGCATTCCAATAGCCCATAAATTCACCATTATAGACCGGATGTTATCGTTTATCCAACGGGGAGATTTTTATGGATTGTATCGAATTGTCGTTAAACGACTTACAAAAAAGAAGCTATGAACTAGCCGATCTTGTTAAAGAAACGTATGAGCCGGATTTAATCATCTTTATCGCTAAAGGTGGTTACTTAATCGGCAAACATTTAGGTGATCGACTTGGAGTGCCTATCGTACCTGTTTACGCAGAGCGTCAAGCGAGCGGCTTAAAGACTGCCGTAGCACCGCTATTAAAGATATTGCCTAAATCCGTAAAGCTTATGCTTCGCAAAATGGAGGTAAATTCTGGTGTTCATAACAAAATTAAAGAGCGCCAAATTTCCTTCCCTAATGACGCTGTTATTGAACAAGTGCGTAAAGCGAAAAAAATCTTAATTGTTGACGATTCCGTAGATACTGGCGGATCCGTCGTATCCATTATGGATGCTTTAAAAGAGATAGATACTTCTTTGGTAGATATTAGAGTGGCACTACTCAATGTGTTTACAGAGGCAGCAGATAAATTGCCTACACATTACTGCTTGTTCCACAACACCATCATGATTACGCCAATGTCTAATGATTCTAAGGAAAATAGTCAGTTTATTTCTTTATACAATCAATATCTTAAAGAAAATGGAATGATGTAATGAAAGATTTAATCGTAAAAGAATTAACCATAGAAGAACTGAAAGAAGTAGAGCTCAATATTTTAAAAGACGTTGCTAAGTTCTGCGAGGAGCACGATATTAAGTACTTTTTATGCGGCGGTACCTTGCTAGGCGCCATCCGTCATAAAGGTTTCATTCCTTGGGATGATGATATAGATATAGCTATGCCGAGAGAGGACTACGAGCGGTTCTTCAAACTATACAATGGCTCTAATCCTCGTTATCATGCGGACTCCTTGGAGAATAATCCAAACTGGCATATGTCCTTTGGCCGCGTTGGTGACACAGAAACAATTCTGTACGAGCATACATTGAAAGAAAAATATAGAGAATACCATGCTTTTATTGATATCTTCCCTGTAGATGGCATTCCATCTTGCTCTTGGAAAGAACGGTTGCTATTGTTCACTCAAAAAACATTAGGTGTTATCGGTAATGCTTCTGCTTTCACCTATACACCAAGCAAACATTTTGCGGACTCTAAAGAGGACAATGTGGAGTTAAAGAATAAAATCAGAACTTTTATTAAATACGCATTTATTACAGTATGTGCTGGTTTTAATACACAAAAGGTATTCTCTCTTGTAAACTCTATTGCCGCGAAATATCGCATTAGCGAATCCGATATTGTTGGCTTGACCGTCTATGTTTGGAACTGGGATTTTGAAAGCTTGAAAAAAACGTCCATCGACGGTTATGTGAAATTGCCCTTCGAGGACACTGAGTTCTACGCACCTCAAGGTTATATCGAGTATTTAGAAAATACCTTTGGCGACTACATGACGCCACCTCCTGAGGATCGTCGCGTAAGCCATCATAATTTTAATGTGTATTGGAAAAACAAATGATGAATACCATGGAACAACCACTCGTAAGTATCATCATTCCTGTCTATAACGCAAAAGCTCACTTAGAAGCTTGTGTTCAATCTATATTGGACCAAAGTTATCAACAATTTGAGCTGCTTTTGATTGATGATGGTAGCTCTGATGGATCATCGGAGCTATGTGATGAGCTTTCACAAAAGAGCGAAAAAATACGAGTTATTCATAAAGAAAATGGCGGCGTTAGTACGGCTCGTAATAGAGGCATCGAGGAAGCACGGGGAGAGTTTATTATTTTCGTTGATTGTGACGATGTGATTTCTCAAAACTATGTGGAATCCTTTATTGAGTCTAGTGATGATGCGGATCTCGTCATCGGTTCTATCGAAGATGTGTATGTAGATGGAACTGGCAAGAATTATAAAACCGATTTGCGGATCCACAAGGCACCTAAAAAAGGCGTCTTAGCCGAAGAGTACTACGATCTTATCGATTGGATTCGCGGTCCTGTAGCGAAGCTCTATCGAAAAGCCATAATCGACGAGCATCATTTACGCTTTGATGAGAATTTATCTGTTGCAGAGGACCAAGTTTTTAATTTCTCCTATTATAGATTTATTACATCTTATAAAATAGAAGAAAGAAGTCTATATCAATACTTTCACTATGATACAAAAATATCATTGAGCACCTTATATACAGAAAAAACCTTTTCTGATGATGTGTTCAAGATGGATATAGAATATGCATTTTTAAAGGAGTATTGCCCAAATAGTTACAATACGATTTACATTCACCAAGTTATCGGTTTGCTCAATAAGTATACCGCATTGCAAGGTGACTCTAGTGCATCGTCGTATTATGATCGTGTGAAGCGATTGGCTACATTACATCCTTTAGTAATAGATCCGAGTTTAGGCAAGAAGAAGCAACTAATCGTGCGCTTGTTGCAAATGAAGCTCTACTGGGCGGTAGTAGTCTATTACCGATATAAAAATAGGCAGAATTAGATTGTTCAAGTATTATCAAAGAAAGGATTAGTATGGGACCGAAAGTTATTTCCTATCAGCTTATAAAGGATATTATTAAAGAGTATAAGAAATTACTCCTTGTTTTAATGGGAGGCATCTTTGTAATATTCCTTTTATTAGCGTTCTTGCTGCCAAAGCAGTATCAATCTAGTGTAATGATCCAAGTAAAACCAAAAGCTGGTGCCTTTGGTGCGTTGGCACAAAACACTGCATTATTAACACTAGCAGGTATTTCCAGTGGTGACTCTGTACTCGACTATATGTCTGTACTTAAGAGTGATAAGGTTATCAACCCTGTTATCAAAAAATTAGGTAATGAAGATGCAGAAAAAGAAAACTTTGACGCTGATGATTTTGTTAAAAAATATATGCAAGTAGATAACCCTCGTGGTACTTCTATCTTGTCCTTTACTATTACTGCAGATTCTCCTGAAAATGCACAACGCATTGCTAGTGATGTAGTAGAATCTTTGAAAACTGCTATTTCTGATGTAAGTTCTGCACAAGATTCTACATTAGTTAAAATCTTGGAAAAGAAAAACGAAGCTGCGAAACAAAAGATGGATGCAGACGTAGCGATTCTTGAAAAATACAAACAAGAAAATGGCGTATTCTCTCCAACAGAACAAGAGAAAATCTTGTTAGAACGTACTTCTGGTTATGAAAAAGCAAAAGCAGAAGAAACTGTAAAAATTAACACAAATAATGCTGTATTAGGTTCTATTGAGGCTCAAATCGATAGCCAAAACCAAAAATTAGTAGACTCTCAAATGGCGGACAACTCTGAAATTCAATCTATCCGTAAAGAATTGTTCAGCGAAAACGAAAAATTAGCAAAATTACAATTCAAATTTACTGATGACTATCCAGAAGTTGTAAAAGTTAAAGAAAATATTGCTTACTTAGAAGGCGAATTAGCTAAAACAGTAGCGAAATCCATCGCTTCTGAAAACGTAACAATCAGCCCAGTGCAAATGGACTTGTTACAAAAACGCGTAGTTGCTAAGAATAACATCGAAGCAGCGCAAGCGGCTCTTGCTCAACTTGATACATTGGGTAAACAAAATATAGAACAATCTAATCAATTATCTCAAAAATCCGTTAAGTTCTTAGAATTACAACGTAATGCGAAAGTATCTGCCGATACATACAACTTGTTAACAAAGAGCTTAGAAGAATTAAAAATTAAAGAAAATATCGATGGTATGGATATGCGCGTTATCAACGAGCCTACATTACCATTGAAACATTCTTGGCCACGTAAGCTTTATGTAATGCTTGCTGGCGGCTTATTATACTTAGTGATTGCAGGTGCATTTATTTACGTTCAATACACTAGACGTATGAGTGGCACGAAAGACTAGGTGATCCTATGGCATTTTGGATTGGTCTGGCCATATTTATACTAGCCTCCATTGTGGCGGAACGATTGCTTCCGCCACAGTATAAAAAGTTTATACCCATCCTTGTGATGTGTGTCTTAACCTTCTTTGGCTTATTTAGATATGAAATTGGCACGGACTATGACTGGTATATAGTGCTATTTGACACGGTTAAAATCGATGACCTCTATCCGGAACCAACGTTTTTGTTATTAGTTGAATTCTTACATCAATTCCACTTCTCTTATCAGGTGATGTTCATCGCCTATGAGCTGCCAATTATGTTGCTCTTATGGAGTGGTATTAGATATTACACAAAAGATACTGAAGTTCAGATTTTAATCGTCGCATTATACTACTGCTTACAATATTTCTTCTCCTTAAACGGTATTCGTCAAGGTCTCAGCATGGTTCTCATTTTCTGGGGTTATCGTTACTGTTTAGAACGTAGTTTGTGGAAATATTTGTTAGTAGTAGCCCTTGCTGCATCTATGCATTATAGTGCTGTCGTAGCTGCCGTACTATACTTTGTGCCTACTAGAGTATTCTCTTGGTACAAGTACGCAATCGTATTTATTTTGACGTTTATCGTATTTAAGTTAAATATTGTACTAGCGTTCCTATCCGCTCTCTTTGGGATCCTACAAGTAGATGGTCGTTATTTAAACTACCTCTCCGATGTAGACTCCGTCAAGATGACAGGCTTATACATGTTTGTACAATTTGGCTTGTTCTCCATTGCTCGCATTGCGATTATGGAACTGAAGCCACAGTATAAAGGTTTGTTAAATCTTTGGTTCTTAGGGATTTTAGGACACTTCTTGTTCTCTTTCTCCTTGCCGATTACGCGTTTAACAAAATATTTTGAGTATTTTATTATTCTCATCATGCCGTATACAATCCAATACTTGAATTCCAACTTCCTATTGCAAGTGAAAGATAAAATCTACAACTTTAAATGGGGCTACATCATATTGTTATTTTATATGTACACCTTCTTAAATATGATGTCTGGCATACCACAAGATTACTATTCAAATTGGCGTAACCCATATCCATCGAGTATGAATATTGAGTACCAATTTAACTTCAAGATGTTTGATCGGTAGAATAGGAGAAACTCTATGTCTCAGAATTTTTCCAAACAGAGAAAGGTTGGCACTTTGTTGTCCTATGCACTCTTGCTAGGCAATACGATCGTCAACTTAGCTTATGTACCGATTCTACTGTCTTTTATTGGCGTAGCTGAGTTCGGTTTATATCGTTTGCTCGGTTCTATCATCGCTTATTTCAACGTACTAGACTTCGGGTTGTCCGCAACGATTACCCGATTTTTAGTAAAATATAAGACCTTACAAGACCAAGAGAAAATCGATAAATTGTTGACGATGTCTCTCATCCTCTACGTAGGTATTGGGATACTCCTTAGTCTCATAGGTCTCATATTCTATTTCTGTATTCCATATATCTTTGGGGCTACCTTAGAACCATCTATGATTGGTAGTGCTCAACATATTTTCTTATTGCTCCTACTGAACCTATTGGTGCTCTTCGCATCTAAGGTCTTTGATGCGGTCATCATTTCCGAAGAGCGCTTCATATTCCATCGTTCCGTTAGTTTACTACAAATCTTGCTACAACCCTTTGCGATTATCGGTATGATTATGATCTATCCATCGGCGTTGAGCGTTGTGTTAGTACAAACCATCTTCAATGTGGTGTTAGTGATTGTGAAAGTTCTATACTGCCACAATACATTAGGTACTCGATTGGTGTACCGCGGCTGGGATAATGAAATTATCCTCGCCATGCGCAATCTGTCTCTTAGCATGTTCGTAGTGGCTATTGTGGACCAAGTGTTCTGGCAAAGTAATCAGCTTTTATTAGGCATGAAAATGGGCGCTGAATCCGTTGCGGTTTACGCCATTGCAAGCCAGATTTATATTAACTATATGAATATTGCTCTCGCCGTTTCTGGTACATTGTTACCGAAGATTACAGCTATGGTTACGAACAGATGTAGCGATGAAGAGTTCCAGCATTTGTTCCTCAAGATAGGGCGATTACAGTTTTATTTATTGTCCTTAATCCTCAGCGGATTTATCGTATTTGGACATAGCTTCCTTCATTACTGGGTTGGCGACGGTTTTGACTTGGTATATATCATTACCTTGCTCATCATTGTGCCTTTTACTATCGACTTGATCCAGAACGTAGGTCTTGCTATCATGCAGGCTCGCAATGTATATCATGTGCGCGCTATCGTGTATGTTCTCGTTGGTACCTTAAACGTAGTGCTAGCATACTTCTGGATTGATGCGTACGGCATCGTCGGTGGTGCGGCGGCTACTGGTCTTTCCATGGTGCTTGGGAATGGCCTCATCATGAATGTGTACTACCAACGGACGATGAAGCTGAATATCATTCATTTCTGGAAAGAAATTTTCCGCTTGTCCCTCGTTACTATCGTAGTAACCGCAGCGGGCTTATATATTATTCCTTATATTGATGTAAACAAATCCATTTATATTCTGATTATTAGTATGTTAGTATACGCTTTTATTTACTTCGGGCTTCAACGAGTGATTAATTTTAACGCTTATGAGAAGCAGCTAAGTGATTCAGTTTTAGTGAAGTTAAGATTGAAGAAAAGGTAATACTAAGGAGATAAACATGAACAAACGTAAGTTATTAATGGCATTGGTAGGCGCTGGTTTGGCTTGTAATGTAGCTATGGCAAATGCAGCTGGTGTTGAGTATATGGGTGGCGTTTCTACTTCTTATAATCAAGAGGTACAAGACGTATCTGTTGTTGATAGCCCTATTAAAGGTAGAGAGGTCGTTACGTTCAAAACAAAACATCCTACAAAGGAACAAAAGTTGACGATGGTACTAGAAAACGGCGAGTACATTGATCCAAAAGACAGCGTATTCTCCTTGGCTCGTACAGATATTGGGGAATACCGTTTATCTAAATACGATAAAATCAACCTTCATATGCTAGGATATAGCAATGGTGAGCTCGGCTTTACTGGTGGCGGCGATGCGACAAGTAAATCTGGTATTACCCTCATGATTGGCCCAGATGGCCGAATCAATACACCATATACTGGTGTTGTTAAATTGTCTGGTCTTACTTTGAATGAAGCAACAGCATTGCTTAACCAAAAATTCTCTAGATATGTACGTGATCCAGACTTAACAGTTAACGTATCTGAATACGGCGGTCGTCAAGTCTATGTAATGGGTGAAGTACCAAAACCTGGTATCTATCGTTTAGGCGCTGATTACATGAACGTATTTGCGGCACTTTCCAGTGCACAAGGCACAGCAAGAAAAGCTCGTCCACGTCATATTCAAGTAGTACGTGTTATCGATGATACGGTTTACGTACGTGAAGTAGATATGGAAGCTTTCATCAAGAAACAAGATATTAAACAAAATATCGCTCTTGAAGATGGTGATATGATCTACGTACCTAAATCTCACCGTATTCTTCCAAGTGATATTGCACCATTTGCATCACTTGCTTATACACTTCATAATGTAACTAACTAGTAGAATCTACTGATTTTTGTAATCTACTGATGAGAGCAATGTCACTAACTAGTAGTTACCCAAAAAGCAGGAGGGTATTACCATGAATGTAGCTATCATTTTTGCAGGTGGTACAGGACAACGCATGAGCTCGTCCGGTATTCCAAAACAATTTTTGCTAGTCAATCAAAAGCCCATTATTGTCCATACGTTAGAGCATTTCCAATATGCTCCTAATATCGACAAGATTATTGTAGTGTCTTTAGCATCCGGAATTCCACAAGTGGAGTCCTTGGTGGCTAGATTTGGTCTAACGAAGGTTGTATCCATCATTCCTGGTGGTAGTACAGGTCAGGAGTCTATCTTCCGTGGTTTGGAAGAATGTCGCAGACTATTCGATGATGACACTGTAGTGCTCTTGCATGACGGGGTTAGACCAATCATCAATGAAACGATGATTGAAGAGTGCATTTCCTGCGTGCTTCATCATGGTAATGCTATTACCGTAGCACCATCTACGGAAACTACCTTTGTAAAAGGGGAGGAGCCTCGTACGGCAGGTACAATTCTAGACCGCTCACAATGCGTAATTGCCAAGGCACCGCAGTGCTTCTTCTTAGGCGATATTCATAAGGCTCATCTAAAGGCGAATGAAGAGAAATTAGAATTCATCGATTCTGCGTCCATGATGCAGCACTTTGGGCACACCTTATATCTAGTAGAGGGCTTGCCTGCGAACATCAAGATTACAACGCCAATCGACTTCTACACATTTAAAGCCTATTTAGATGTACAAGATAGTATGAATGTTATTGGTTTATAGTTACTTAGAGGATAGATAATGAACAGAGTACTACAAGACGAGTTGATGCGGACCGTCAATGGCAACAAGGATTTGTTTACTTTCTTTAGTGGTCGCACTATTTTAATTACTGGTGCTACTGGCTTGATTGGATCTATGCTCATCAAGTCCATTATGACTGCTAATGATGTATTACATACAAATATCCGCGTAATCGGTCACGTGCGTAATATTGAAAAAGCAGAAGCTGTTTTTGAAGGCTTTAGAAGAGATACTTTTACCATTACGAACGTAAACGTAAAGGACATTGTTGAGCCTATCGACTATATTGTTCATACTGCATCACCAACGCAGTCCAAGTTCTTTATCAGCAATCCTGTAGAAACCTTGCATACATCCATCAATCAAACGGTGGAATGTTTGGAGCTTTCAAAAGCACAAAATATTAAAAACATGGTCTATTTGTCCTCTATGGAGCAATACGGCATCCAATACGAGGATTACCAAACTATGACCGAAGATGATTTGGGGTATATCAATCATCTAGACACGCGCAGTTCTTATTCGGAAGGCAAGCGCGCCTGCGAATGTTACTGTTATGCGTATGCCAAGGAATACGGGGTGAACGTCACCATTGCTCGCTTGGCACAAACCTTTGGGCCTGGCGTATCTGGTGAGGACAATCGCGTGTCGATTCAATTTGCGAAGAGCGCTCTGCAAAATAAAGACATTGTATTGCACACAAAGGGCGAGTCTTTATCGAATTTCTGTTATCTCACCGATGCCTTAACGGGTATTTTAGTACTGCTGAAAGCTGGCGCACCGGGAGAGGCCTATAATATATGTAATGCTAAGGAAACGCGTAGTATTTATGACATTGCAAAACTCGTGGCTCATGAGGTCGTAGGGGGACGCATTTCCGTAGTGATCGACATTCCAGAAACGAATAACTATGGTTATGCGCCAACGGTGAAGTATTATTTAACGGCAGACAAGCTCCAGGCGTTGGGCTGGGCGCCTCAAATTAACATGAAAGAAGGCTATCAACTGCTCATGGATTACTTGGCTCAAGAGGGTTAATATTCTATTATCTGTGAAAGTAGTGGCTATATTACACTAATTATTATTTTGAAAGACATAGTATGTTTTAATCGTACAATTTTTATTACACTGAGGAGAGTTATCGGGTGAAACGTATTAAATTATTAGTTACAAGCGCTATTATGGCAATGGCTATCGCTCCAGTTTATGGCGCACAAATTGTATCACCAAATGTAAATTTAAATTCCACAACATATGACATGATCGATTCCTTGCATGCTCAAGGCTATATCGATACATTGCCAACATCCAAGCCTTATAGTCGTTTACAAGTGGCTGAATGGGTACAAGAAGCGAATGGAAAAGTGGATGCGAATACACCACAATTCGTTCAATCTATGCTTCAAAATCTTGAAACTGAGTATGCCGATGATATCCAAACTTTGGTAACAGGAAAACAAGAGTCTAAAGTAGTAGTCGACTCTGCTACTGTATCTGTGACATCTACGAATTCTCCAGAGTATAACCAAAACCGTGGTGGTTGGGTTCGTACGGCGAGCACGTATCAACCATTGAACTCCAATAACAATGGTTATAAATACAATCGCGGCACTACTGTGAGCGGTGAAATGCACATTCGCGGTACGGCGGGCAACCATGTAGCGTACGCCATAACACCGCGTGCTGATCTATTTGCTGGCGACAACAGTGCACGCCTCGTAAATGGCTACGTGAAAACACATATCGGTGCCGTAGAGGTACAAGCTGGTAAAGATGAGCTTTGGTGGGGCCCTATGCACCAATCATCCCTCAATCTATCCAACAATATGAATGCTTTAACAGGTGTGAAAGTAACGACTATTAACCCTGTAAAAGTAGGCGGTACGTTCCGCTTCTTGCGTTCTATTAAGCCCACCTTCGTATATGCGAAATTATCTGATGATCGCAACGACGTGAAACATCCAAACTTTGTAGGTGCTCGTGTAGAAGTATCTCCTACAAAACGCGTTGTTGTAGGTGCGAGCTTAACATCTATCATGGGTGGTGCAGGCCGTCACTTGAGCCTTTCCGACTATGGTCGCTTCTTGACTGGTAAAAACGAAGCTAGCCGCTCCAAAGATAAATGGAATAGCATTGCTGGTTACGATATTAAATGGACATTACCATCCATGGAAGTATATGGCATGGTATATGGCGAAGACCAAGCAACAGGCCTTGGCTTTATTCCAAGTCCATCTAAAATCGCTTGGACTGCAGGCGTGTACTTGCCAAAACTTGGCAACCACGACGACTGGAACCTTCGCTTAGAAGGCGGTAAAACAAGTAACTGGTGGTATGCTCACTGGTCCTATAACGATGGTTATGTACACAAAGGCAATATTATGGGTGACTACATGGGCAACAGCAGTAATCGCTTGTATGCTCGCCTTGGTCACTGGGATAAAAAAGCAAACTTAACAGGCTTCAACGTTGAGTACTTGCGTCTTAACCGCGAACTCCATACAAATGCAAAAGCCCTAAACGTTTGGGTTGATCACAGCCGTAAATTATCTAATGATTGGTCCTTAGCTGCGAAGGTAGGCGTATCTAGACTTCACAACATGACTGAAAAGAAAGATAAAACAGCATACCTAGTAGGTGTAGACGTAAAACGCACGTTCTAATTTAAGAATATAATACTCAATATCTTAAGCTATTAAGTTAGGAAGATACTATGCGCTATCTAATCTAATAAAATAATATGCGATAGTATAAATCTAAGAATGTAATACTTAGATACTTTAAGAGGCTGCTCATGTAGAGCAGCCTCTTTTTATTATCGTCTAGTTGCCAACCCATTTTCAGATGAGATATTAATAGGTCGAGGTATTACCTCTAGAATTAATATATTCCCTCGTGCTATATTACATATGAGTAGTATTTTTACGTTCATATGTATAAGGAGATACTCTATGTTTAACTTTTATAGTGAGTTATTATTACGTTTACAGAAACAATTTGTATCCGAACATGAATCTGATTTCAAATCTATTGAGGATTTGTTAGAAGCATTTATGACTCAATATAATCGTGGTGATTTTAATAATACGATAGAAATGAAATTACGTGATTTATATGAGGCTGCAGAAGAGGCTGATACGAATGAGAAATCAAGGAAGTTATACAATGAAATCCTTGCATTATGTCCAGATGAAGTAGATGCTAAACGAGAACTCATAGCCCTTGAGTTACATCCAAGCTTTCAAATTTATCAGTTGAAACAGCTAGTAGAATCGTTGAAAAAACCAAAGAAAATAGATTGGAATATAATAGAGACGCGTCCTTATATGCGTTGCCTCATCGACATGGGGATGATATATTTAGAATATAATATGTATAATGATGCGATTGCCTGCTTTACGCCAGTTTTTCACGGAGACAAGCAAGATCATTCAGGATTTCTTGTGTATATGATGGTTGCTTGTTGTGGCGCTGCCAACTGGGATCGCGGCCGCAAGGTATATCAGCGATATCTTGCATGTTGCGATGATATACAAAATGCATTTAATCAGGCTCCGGATATCATGTTGCCTATGTATATGCTGTATATTCTATTGGCTTTGCAGTGTGGTGAAAGCAAGATAGCCCATGATGTATTAGCAGATCTTGTTGATGAATATGAAGATATTGATTGGTTATTACAAGATGCAACGCGCTGGAACGATTTTGTAGAAGATCATTTAGAGGCTATTATGTATATGGTAGACCAAGTGAGCAACATAGATTCTGACCCACGAGAATTAATAAGCTTATATACTGCTATCTCATTTTTACCAACTCAATTAGTGGATTTTGAAAGTCCATTATGGCAGACTCTATATGATGCGTATGAACGTGTTACCGGTCGAACTGTTATAAATCGGTACTCTAATGATAGTTATATGGGAAAACGCGAGTCCGCTCATATGAGCCCCGTAGAGGTTGCTAAAGGTGGGGCTTTGCGTGGAAATCCGGTATATGACAATATACGGTTCGGTGCACAAATTACACTTTCACAAGCCGGCCTATACACAGTAGATGATTTTAAAACAATTACTAAACAAGAAGTATTGATGCTACCGGGCATTGGTAAAAAAACAGTGGAACAACTAGAGCATAATGGTGTTATATTTAAAGCCTAAGATGTGACTTGAATTTAATAGCGATCCTAGGATAACGAAGGGCTATTTGTCTTTTTTATAATTAATATAATCCCTTTGATGAGTATCTTGGTACTGATCAAGGGGATTTTAAATTACTACAGGGTTGTACTAATTTTTGTCCTATAACCCTAAACTTCCAAACTACTATCGTGTAGACCTTACATATCAATTCTAATTTACAAACTAAAAGGACAGTTGATGAGAATCAACTGTCTTTTTATATGCCCAGATTCTGTTAGTTTGCCTAGATTCTGTTAATATGTCTAGATTCTTTTCGTATACTTATATTCTTTTGGGCATGAATATATATATATATATGCGTAAATTATGTCACAACATTCTCATATATATCTTGTATTTTATGGGGTATGTATCTGCTATATATTATATTCAGTTCTAATATAGTTATTGAAATTATCATAAATGGAGTTATAGATGAAGATGCATATAACTTCTCTATTATATAGGTATTGGGCTTTATCATCTTGTTATCAGAGTTTGGTAGTATCCAATTTTATAGTTTTGAGAGATATTTGAGGTTTATAGAATGAGAGGTTGAGCGCATGAGAGAAAGCAATATTGAGTTATTGCGCATTGTTTCGATGGTGCTGATTATTATGCACCATTTCAGTGTGCACGGAACATTTCCCTTTACGCCAGAGTTAACGTTTAATAAGGTATTTCTCCAAGTCTTTGGGCTTGGCGGCAAGGCTGGTGTAGTAGCCTTCGTTATGATAACGGGATACTTCATGGTTTCTAGCAGCTTTAAGCTACACAAATTTGGGAAGCTCGTAGGACAGATATGATTTTATAGTCTAGCCATGCTTGGTGTGGCTATGGGTTTGGATCTCATATAACACAAAAAACGGGTATTATCTTGAGTAGTATAGGCATATTAGGCGCCTTCGGAGGGGATATTCTCGTCGATGTACTGGCTACGACCGACCCAACGTATATGAAACAGATTTTCTATTTTACCCAAAATGATTATGGCTTCTTCCAGCTACTACTTGGCATAGGTTTATTTATTATTTTCTTGAAAGCCAAGATCACCTATCATCCGTGGATCAATACGATTGCTTCTACGACCTTCGGGATTTACTTATTGCACGATAATAAGCTCTTCCTTCATCATATGTGGGATAATGTGTTTGGTACCTATCAGTATTATGAGTCAACGCTTTTACCATTGTATGCACTTTTAATTGTAGTACTCATTTTCATAGTTGGCATGATGGTAGACTATATGCGGTTAGCTTTCATAGAAAAACCTATTATGAAACGCATTACGTTGTACATTGAAAGTAGTCGATCGTGGATGGAGAAGAAGGTGCTATTTTAATGCGATTCTCACCGTTTTTTGGTATAATAAGCAAGTATTCCAACGATAAAACGGAGGTAATTCTAATGCGTAAACTCTTATATATGTTAGCAGCTCTACTCGTATTGATCGGCATTAATACTCGTGACGTAGAAGCTCGTACCGATGTATATGCTACGACCTATAACGGCAATATCTGGTATGTAGACCAAGACTCTGTAAAGAGAGTAGGGGATGTACTTAATTTCACAGTATATACAACATCTGGTCTTAGCTATAAGGTAACATCTAGCGATAGTAATTATTACAATGCAGATGTATTTTACTATAACAACAAACTCGTTTCTGACAATGGTCAATCCGTCTGGAAATCCCCAGGCATGATGGCGGCCATGCGCGTGGCACGTAAATAATAGATATAATAGGTCTAGTACGTAAATAATAGAAATAATAAAGGCAGCGAGATAATCGCTGCCTCTTGGTTTATAATACAACATATTAGTATTGTTTATCTGTATTTGACGATATATGATATAAACCCTATAATATAAACAGATAGCCAAACGAGTGGTTCCGTCGGGCTCATCTCACAGTTACAAAAAATTGATGAAATGGCCTTTCAGTTACCTAATTATCCAGGGGATAACGAAGGGCTATTTGTCTTTTCCAAGACAAATAAGAGCCACAAGTGCACCAAAGGCAATGACAACAGTCATTGCCTCTAGAATTATCATGATTAACTCATAATCACTCATAGACAACCCTCCCTTCATTAACGAAGAGAGGCCCAACCTCGCTTGACTATCTTAAGATAATTATATGGCGAACATATAAGCGAATCAATAAGAATCTATAAATAGAAATATACAAAAAAATATATACGTATACGTTAGCAGTAACTATAGTTACTGCTTTTTATATTGTTAAATACAATATGTGACAATTTTTCCTCATATTTACAATAGTCTAATTATAAATTATAATTAAAAATATTTAATAATAATTTATAGCGTAGATTAGAGAGGGTTTTTATGAAACGTATGTGTAAAACAAAATTATCCTTAGCAATTGCCCTTACAATTGCTAGCTCTGTAGGTCAGTATGCAATGGCGGGGAGTACATATGTAACTACACCTGAGGGTGCATATCTTACTGCTACAAATGGTGGGAAACTTAGTCTCGGTGACGTAGCTGGTCGTACTGCTGGTATTGATGCGGATACTGGAGGTACGATTACTGTAGATAATGTGCTTGCTAGCATACCTGCAGGACGTCGCTCTTTTATTATCAGTAAAAATGGTGGTACTGTTAATGTTAAAGCTGGTCATATTCAAATGGGAAGCCTTAGCAAACCTGTAGTTATTGCTAATGGCGGCACTGTAAATCTTGGCGTAGATGGTAATACTGGTAATTTTACTAGCCATGATATGTCTATTGAAGGTGATGTGCGAATTGATGGTAGTGCTACTCATCCATCTGAAATCAATATTGGTTTAGATAGTGATGAAGTACTATGGACTGGCTTTGCTCTTAACTTAGCAGATAAAAATGCAAAACAACCAAACCATATCAATGTATTCCTTGGTCAGCGTGGCTATTGGGATCATTTCTATCAAGGTGGTTTAGATGGTACTAGCTTTAGCACGATGACAACACCAAGCCATGTACATCGCTTGGTAGGTTCTGAAAACCGTAGTTTTGAAAATTCTGTCATTCAAAATGAGCACAATGAAATTCATATTGATAAGTTAGAAGGTCATGTAAACTTCTTCTACGATATGAATGGTGAGTATGACGATACAGAAGATCCAGAATACACACCACGTAAAAATATTGTTAATGGTTTAACACCTGATTCCTTCTGGGGTGGTGACATTCATATTACAAGTGCTGCTCCTAATGCACATGCCCATGTATTCTCTAGTCAAAAAGGACTTGATGTATCTTCTGAGGATAATGTAAATAAAATTTTAGATAACTTGGCTCACAAGATTTACTATCATAACTATGTAAATGGTGAAAGAAACCTTCAAGGTACTGTAGGTATTGCTTCTAATGGTGCTGAGTCTGCACGCTTTAAGGTGTTGACTGAAGGTTATGCTAAGGAAGGCGATATTACTTGGCAAGCAGATAAAGATGGTCAAGGTAAATACGTATATGGTGAAAATAAACCAGCTCCGGCTCCGAAACCAGAGGTAAAACCGACTCCAAAACCTGAGCCTAAGCCTCAACCTAAACCAACTCCAAAACCAGAAGTAAAACCAGAGCCAGCTCCGACACCAAAACCAGAGGTAAAACCTACACCGGCTCCAGCACCAAAACCAGAGGTAAAACCAGAGCCAGCTCCAGCTCCTAAACCGGAGAACAACGGTCATATTCATGTTGAGGTAGGTGATTTTGATACACCTCATATGCGTGGCGCTCGTTCTGCTATCATGAGTAATATCAACGGTTGGAGAACATTGACAGATAATATGTATCGTCCACGCGTATTGCAACAAGGCGAACCAACAGGTATTTGGGCTCGCGTTGGAGGCGGTAAATATAGCTTCAATGCAACAGGTATCGACACAGATACAACGTATACACGTATTCAAGGTGGTTACGATGCTAAAACTAGAAGCGGTTGGACTGTAGGTGGCCAAGCTTCTTACCTTCGTGGTAATGATGATTACGTATTTAACGGTACTGGCAAAGAAAAAGCCTTTGCTGTTGGTGCGTATGGTTTGAAAGATCTTGGTAAGAACCAATATATCCATATCGAGTCTCAAGTAGGTCGTGCTTCTAACGACTTCACTGTTCGTAATGAAATTGGTGAAAGCCTGTCTGGCGAGACTAAAGCTAATGCATACTCTATCGGTGCACGCTATGGTAAAACTGTGAAGCTTTCAAATGGTACATACATTGAACCACAAGCACAATTGAGCTACACTCACTTCGGTGGCGACAGCTTCAATGCAGGCCGCATGCATGTAGATCAATCTGGTGTGAGCAGCACAGCAGGTGGTCTTGGCCTTGAAATCGGTAAAAACTTCGGTGCAGGTAACATCTATACTCGCGTAGGCGTGAACCATGCCTTCTCTGGTACAGTGAAAACTGCGTACACAAGTGGTGCTACTACTAAATACACTTCCGAAGATATTAAAGGTACTTGGACAGATCTAGCATTCGGTGGCCGCTATGGCTTCAATGCAAATAACAGCATCTTCGGTGATATTAGCACAGGTCTATCTGGCGATTATAAAGCTGGTTGGTCTGTGAATGCAGGATTTACACATAAATTCTAAGAAAGATTTAATAAATACTACTTTGTAAAATAGCCCAAATATATCAAGCCTCCTAATAGTAGAGTCATAACTGTATTATTAGGAGGCTTTTATAGTATTTGTCATAGAGTTAAGCACATAGCACCTCTTCATTTTTCTTCTACATTTAAGGCAAAATTATATAGACGAAATACGATGTATCGTGTATACTAATGAAACGGTAAGCTACGGAATCATTATTGATAGATGCTTACTGACTGTATTAATAAATTTACCATGCTTAGTATGGGGATCTCTATGGGGATAACAGTTCCTAAAGAGATAATATCTAGTACATGATAAATGAAGTAGCTCTGGGGAGGGCACTTCGAGAGAGGAGAACTATGAAATTAACAAAATTATTACCAATTATGGCAATTGCCGGTGTATGTTTCGCTGGTCAAGCTAATGCAGCTCAAGATCAATTGATGATGCCTGAACAAGCATCTGCACCTATGACTGTGAACGAACAAGAGGTTTCTCTTGCAGTTCCTAGCGAAGAAGTAAAAGCAGTTGTTTCTGAATTCGCAGCATTCCAACTTAATCAACCAAATACTGGCCGTGTGTCTGGTCAAGAACGTCTTGCTAACAATGCGTTGTACTACATGAACGTTCGTCGTAGCTGGTACATCACAAGCCATCGCTATAAAAAAGATAGCTATGCTCGCGTAGCATTAGATCGTATGTATTTGGATTACAAAGACTTCTTTAAGAATCCTGCAGTATCCCAATTGAGCCAAGCTGAATATGAAAGCCAAATTTTAGCTATTCTTGAAAAGAATACTGAAAACATGAACAACAACGAATTACGTTTCTACATGAACGAAATGGTAATCTACAGCTTGAAACAAGCTATGCGTGCTAAACATGCTAAACACGTTCGTTAAGCAGTAGATATAACAAAATATACATAGGAAAGAGGTAACGATAATGGTCGTTACCTCTTTTTGTTTGAGCTTAATACGTTTCGTATTGTAATAATCAATATAATCTCTTAATTTGTTGATAAAATCTTCATAGGAAGTAAATTTCTCTAAATATAACAATTCTGACTTTAGTAAACCAAAGAAGTTTTCCATCACGCTATTATCCAAACAGTTTCCTTTTCGAGACATACTTTGGATGATAGCGTGATTTTTTAATGTTTTTTGATAACTGCTATGCTGATACTGCCACCCTTGATCTGAATGCAAGATGCAGCCTATGCAGCCTGGCAACGAGGATCTAACGAAAACAGTAATACTTATTGCAATTCAAGTAGTAAACTGGAAATAGTAAATTTAAACTCTAGATTTTTTTCATCCCGAATTATATACAAATCTTTAATTAGTTGTAAATTATTTATAAAAACAACATGTAAAATCATATAAATTATAGAAAAAGTGGGCATTATGACGGAGTAACCAGCTATTATGAGGTAGAAACGGCTCATTATTGGCGATATTTTATAAACATTCTAACACATGAATATAAAATGAATTTTCATTTACTGCATAGAAAAATTTTGATATGATTAGGACATTCAATGATTATGAAGAAATGGTGAAGTTTCAGTAAAGTCATTGAGAGTAAGAACTTATTTATATGTATTGTAAGCTAGAGGTTAAATTATGAATCGGATTTACAATGTTATTTGGAGTAAAACCAAAAAGTGTTATGTAGTTGTTTCTGAAATCGTGAAAAGCGGCGGTGGTAAGGTTAAATCCTTGCACATGGGCAAAACATGTGCTCGCATGAGTGCTATTATGGCTGCAACAGCGTTGTTAGTTGGAGTGAATGTAATCTCTGTACATGCAGCGGAGGATACTACAAAGGCCATGATTATTAATGGTTTCTATGGTACATATGTGACAGGTACAGCACAACCTTCTATTGGTAGTACGTTATATAATTATGAAAATCCAGGGAATGATACATCGTGGGATAATACAAATGATACTCAGGGTGGTTATCCTTTATACACTCGTCATAGACTCAATGGTATTCAGATTGGACGTAATTCTAACATCAAAGATGATACTAATATTTATTCTGGTATGGCCATTGGGGATTACACACAAGCTACAGGTGGTTTATCTATAGCGATGGGTAACTATGCAACCGCTACGAATGCATCTTCTATGGCTATTGGTACAGCTTCTTTGTCCAAGGGTTTTAACTCCTTGGCTATGATGCGTCAATCTGCTGCAACTGCAGATTTTTCTACGGCTATCGGTACTGCATCCTGGGCAAATGGTAAAGGATCCTTTGCGATGGGTTATTCTGCTACAGCAAAAGGTAATCAATCTATTGCCATCGGTGCGGCTGAAACTATTACTGTTCCGGGTAGTGCAAGTATCAGTACTACACCTAGTGCTAAATACAATGGAGATGGTAATACGGTAACAGAAGGTGACCGCTCTCTTGCATTTGGTACAAAAGCCCGTACTACAGCAGCAGCTACAGATTCCATGGCATTTGGTTCTAATGCTAAAACTGAAGCAGCTAATGCAGTGGCAATGGGTAATTCCTCTAGTGCTACTGGTACAGATTCCTTCGCATTTGGTAACTCTACGTCTGCGGCCGGCGCTAATGCTATTGCTATGGGTAGAACGGCACAAGCTAAACAGTTAAATGCTATCGCTTTAGGTGGTCAAGCAAAGGCATTGGAAGCGAATGCTCTTGCCATCGGCGGTACAGCGGAAGCAAGTAAAGCTGGCACTATGGCTATCGGTACTGCTTCTAAAGCATCTAGTAACAATGCTACAGCCATCGGTAATGGTGCAGAGGTTACAGGTGAAAACTCCATGGCATTAGGTGCGGGTGCGAAGATTTCTTCTAATAACTCCATCGCCCTTGGTGCAGGTACTGAATTCAATGGTCCATTGGTGAACACGTATGCAGCTTTCACCAACGAAATGAACCCTGCAGAAGCGGGTGTAGTAGCAGTTGGTAATACGGGTACGCCTCGTCGTATTGTTAACGTAGCAGGTGGTCAAAACGATAATGACGCTGCAACGATTAAACAATTGCGTTATGTAAATAATAACTTGGCTATGACCATTGCAGGCCCTACATATACTGGTTATGAAGCAAATGGCTCTACCTACAAAGCACCTGATTTCAGCATTAAAAATAGCACATATCATACAGTAAAAGAAGCTGTAGAAGCAGCGCAAACTAACTTCTTCAGCGCTAAAGGCACATCTGCTGATGCAAACTATGATAATAAAGGTGCTACAGGCACAAATGCGACAGCAGCAGGCGTACGTGCCTCTGCAGCAGGTAACTTTGGTACGGCACTTGGTGCGGATGCAACTGCAACAAGTGAAAAAGGTACTGCATTAGGTTACACAGCAAAGGTAACTGAAGATGATGGTGTAGCATTAGGTTCTAATTCTGTAGCGAATACGGCGGCTGGCATAGCTGGTTATGATGTAAGCGCAGCGGATAACCGTGCCAATAAATACACTGCTTTAACAGGCAATGTAGCAACATCCACATTGGGTGCTGTATCTGTAGGTCAAAATACTAGTGTTGGTAATGAAACACGTCAAATTACAAACCTTGCAGCTGGTACAAAGGACACAGATGCAGTTAACGTAGCTCAATTGCGCAATGTAAACCTTAAAATTGCAGGCAATACGAATGACAATAACGGCAAAAATGATGTATTGTTAGATAAACAAACATTGACTGTAAAAGGCGATGGCACTTATGTAACGACTAAAGCTAATAACCAAACTATTGATGTAACGTTAACAAATGATACAAAGAATAAAATCGACAATGCAGCTAATAAAGATCTTTCCAACATCACAAATGTAGGTAAAAAGAATATCACTGCATTGGGTACAATTGTTGAGGCTGGCAATAATGTAACAATTCCAGCAGCTACCGTAGATGCTACAACAGGTCAAAAAACATACACTGTGAATGCTATGGATACTAAGGTTTCCTTAGGCACTAGCGGTATGATGACGCTTACAGGTGGTACACCTGATGCAAATGGTGTTCGTAACTATACAATTGACGTAGATTCTACTAAAGTTGCTAAAACTGATTTAACTAACATTACTAATGGTGGTAAAACGGTAATTCAACAAGAAGCTCAAAAGGCTGTAAAAGTTATTGCTGGTCAAAATACAACTGTTACAGAAGGTACAGATGGCACATATAAAACATATGCAGTCAACGTAGCATCAGCAGGAGACTATCGATTAGTAGAAAACAGTGCTGCTGCTGATAAAGCGTATACTGTAACTGGCAATAAAGTTGACTTAACAGTGCAAGATGGTAGTACTCCAGCGAATACGAAGACGGTAACCATTAAAGACATTGCTTCTAAAACGGAATTGGATTCTACAAAATCTGATTTAACAAATAAAATTAGCGATACTAAAACTGAACTCATCAACAAAGGTTTGAAATTTAACGCAGACAACAATGATGTTAAGACAAATAAACTTGGCTCTACCGTAACTGTATCTGGCGATGCGAATATCACCACAAAAATCACACAAACTGGTGATGACTCCACAATTGCAGTGGCTTTGAATAAAGACCTCAATGTTAAAACAGTGACTGCTACGGATACTGTGAAAGCTGGTACTACAACAGCGGGTAACCAAACTGCGACAGATAACAAAGGTGGCACTCAAAATGGCAACTTTGTAACTGGTTTAGACAACACGGCATGGAATATGGCTGATCCTGTATTCGTATCTGGTCGTGCTGCTACAGAAGATCAACTTAAAAAAGTGAGCGATGCTGTAAGAGCTGCAAATGCTGGCTCTAGTGATTATCGCTTGATTGAAAACGATGCAGCTACTGATAAAGCGTATACTGTAACTGGCAATAAAGTAGACTTGAAGGTAAAAGACGATAAATCTGGTACTACAAATACTGTAACTATCAAAGATATTGCGTCTAAAACTGAGTTCGATAAATTAAACGATCGCGCTGTTAAATACGATGTAGATGGTTCTGGGAATGTAGATAAATCCAAGGTGACATACGAAGGCCCTACATATAATAGTACTAATAAATCTGGTGGTACTCACGTAACTAACGTGGCGTACGCAACTGGTACTGACGGTAGCGAAGCAGTTAACGTAGACTACTTAACTGATAAAATCAAAGACAGCTCCGACGCGTTGATCAACAAAGGTTTGAAATTCGATGCTAACGTAGGTGGTGCTAAGACTAACAAATTAGGCTCCACAATCATTGTTCAAGGTGAAGGTACAGAAGCTGATGCTAACTATAGTGGCGAAAACATTAAGACTTTCATCAAGCAAGATACTACAACTGGCAACACAACAATCGATGTTAAATTGAACAAAAATCTCGTAGCTGACTCCATTAAGGTTAATAAAGACGGCAAAGATGGTAAGGATGGCGTATCGATTACAGGTCCTACAGGCGTAGCAGGTACAGACGGCAACAATGGTAAGGTAGGTATTACAGGTGCTGACGGCAAAGATGCAGTTTCTATCTCCGGTAAAGACGGTGTAGGTCATATCGGCTTAACAGGCCCTGCTGGTACAAACGGCAAGGACGGTTCCAACGGTATCGATATGTCTGTTAAGAATGGTTACGACGATGCTGCTAAAGGTGTTAAGGGCGAAAAAGGTGTAGACGGTGTTGATGGTATTACACGCATTGTGTACACAGACAATACTGGTGAACACCAAGTAGCTACAATGGACGACGGCATGTTGTACGGCGGTGATGCTGGTAATGTGATTAAGAAAAAACTAAATAATCAAGTAAATGTTAAGGGTGGCATTACAGATCCAGCCAAATTTACAGCTGACGATAACATCGGTGTTGTATCCGATGGTACAGATACATTGAAAGTTCGATTAGCAAAAGATCTTAAAGGCCTTAATACTGTAACTGCTACGGAAACAGTTAAGGCTGGCGATATTGTAATGGGTAAACAATCTGATGGTACTCCTGCAGCTAATACTGGCAACTATGTAACAGGCCTAGATAATAAAGATTGGGACGTCACAAATCCAACTGCTGTTAGTGGCCGTGCTGCTACAGAAGATCAGTTGAAAAAGGTTACAGAGGCTATCAACAATCAAAGCTCCAACTCCACAGATTATCGTTTAGTTCAAAACCAAACAGCTGGCTCCAATGGTGATTACACAGTAGATAGCAACGGCGATGTAGCGTTGACTGTACAAGATAAAAACCATACAGACCAAACTGAAACAGTAACAATCAAGGACGTAGCATCTAAATCTAACCTCGATAAATTAGATGACCGTGCCGTTAAGTATGATTTGGATCCTGCTACAAACGCAGCAGATAAATCTAAAGTGACATATGAAGGTCCTACGTACAACAGTACTAACAAATCTGGTGGTACTCACGTAACTAATGTGGCATACGCAACAGGTAACGACGGTAGCGAAGCAGTTAACGTAGATTACTTAACTGACAAAATCAAAGACAGCTCCGATGCCTTAATTAACAAAGGCCTTAAATTCGATGCTAACGTTGGTGGCGTTCAAACTAACAAATTAGGCTCTACTGTAACTGTAAAAGGCGAAGGCACTGCAGCTGATGCAAACTACAGCGGCGAAAATATCAAAACATTCATCGAACAAGATACAGCTGGTAATACAACTATCAACGTGAAGATGAATAAAGACATCATTGCTAATTCCATCAAGGTTAACATAGATGGCAGAGATGGCAAAGATGGTGTATCCATTACTGGCCCTACTGGCGTAGCTGGTCAAGACGGCAATAATGGTAAGGTAGGTATTACAGGTGCTGACGGTAAAGATGCAGTTTCTATCTCCGGTAAAGACGGCGTAGGTCACATCGGCTTAACAGGCCCTGCTGGTACAAACGGCAAGGACGGCACAAATGGTATCGACATGTCCGTTAAAAATGGTTATGACGATGCTGCTAAAGGTGTTAAGGGCGAAAAAGGTGTAGACGGTGTTGATGGTATTACACGCATTGTGTACACAGATAATACTGGTGAACACCAAGTTGCCACAATGGATGACGGCATGTTGTACGGTGGTGACACTGGTGCTGTAATTAAGAAAAAACTTAATAATCAAGTAAATGTTAAGGGTGGCATTACAGATCCAGCTAAATTTACAGTTGATGATAACATTGGTGTTGTATCTGACGGTACAGATACGTTGAAAGTTCGTTTGGCAAAAGATCTAAAAGGACTTAATACTGTAACAGCTGCTGAAACTGTGAAAGCAGGTACAGCGACTGTAGGTAACCAAGAAGCAACTAAAGCAGATGGCACTAAAGAAACTGGTAACTATGTAACAGGTCTTGATAACAAAACTTGGGATGCTGACAACATCGTAACTGGTCGTGCTGCTACAGAGGATCAATTGAAAGATGCGCTGGCAAACCAATCCAATGCAGGCCTTAAATTCGACGCTAACGTTGGTGGTACTAAGACTAATAAATTAGGCTCTACTGTAATTGTAAAAGGTGAAGGTACTGCAGCTGACGCAAACTACAGCGGTGAAAATATTAAAACATTCATCAAACAAGATAATACAACTGGTAACACAACAATTGATATTAAGTTGAACAAAAACCTCGTTGCTGATTCCATCAAAGTTAACAAAGATGGTAGAGACGGTAAAGATGGCGTATCCATTACAGGTCCTACAGGTGTAGCTGGTCAAGACGGTAACAATGGTAAAGTAGGCATTACAGGTGCCGATGGTAAAGACGCAGTTTCCATCTCCGGTAAAGACGGCGTAGGTCATATCGGCTTAACGGGCCCTGCTGGTACAAATGGCAAGGATGGTTCCAATGGTATCGACATGTCCGTTAAGAATGGCTACGACGATGCTGCCAAAGGCGTTAAGGGTGAAAAAGGTGTAGACGGCGTTGATGGCATTACACGTATTGTGTACACTGATAACACTGGTGAACACCAAGTTGCTACAATGGACGATGGCATGTTGTACGGTGGTGACACTGGTGCTGTAATCAAGAAAAAACTTAACAATCAAGTAAATGTTAAGGGTGGTATTACAGATGCGACTAAACTTTCCGCAGAAGATAACATCGGTGTTATCTCTGATGGTACTGATACATTGATGCTCCGTCTTGCAAAAGACCTTAAAGGCCTAAATTCTGCTACTTTCAATAATGGTACAGATGGCAATACTGTTGTAAACGGTGGTGGCATGACTATTAATGATGCAGCAGGTCATCCGTTGACGACCGTAAATAAAGACGGCGTTACAATTACAGATGGTCCATCTATGACTAAGGACGGTATCGACGCAGGTGATAAGAAAATCACTAACGTAGCTGACGGCACAATCGGTGCAGGCAGCAAAGATGCTGTTAACGGAGGTCAATTACATACAGTGGTGGAAGACCTTAAAACTAAAGGCTTCGGTTTAACTGCTGAAGATGGCGCTTCTGTTAAGAAATCTCTTGGTGACACTGTAACTGTGAAAGGTGACGGTACAAACATTACGACATCTGTAGATAATGGTGCTGTGAAAGTGGCATTGAGCAGAGACCTTAATGTAGACACTGTAACTGCAAACACAGTAACAACAGGCGATACTAAGATGGATACAAATGGCGTAACTATCAAAGACGGCGCTAACGAAGCGACTAAGTTGACTAAAGATGGCTTGCAAATCAACGATGGTGGTAACAAAGCTGTTACAATCAATAAAGATGGTTTGACTATCGAAAACGGTCCTAAGGTAACAAAAGACGGCATTGATGCTGGTGATAAGAAAATCACTAACGTAGCTGATGGTATAATTGGCGCAGGCAGCAAAGATGCTGTAAATGGCGGTCAATTGCATACAGCAATGGAAGACATTAAAGCACAAGGCTTTGGCCTTAAAGCAGAGGATGGTCAATCCGTGAAGAAACCTCTTGGTGAAGTTATCGACCTCAAAGGCGATGGCAACATCAAGACTTCCGTAGATGGAACTGCGATTAAGATGTCCTTGAACGATACAATTACACTTGGCACAGATCCAGCAAAACAAGTTAAAATTGACGGATCTACTGGTACGATTACTGCGGGTAATGGCGCTAACCAAGTTACAATCGATGGCAGCACAGGTTCTGTCACAGCAGGTAACACTGTGAAAGCTGGCGATGTAATCATGGGCAACCAAAGCTCGGGTGGTCAAAACGGTAACTTTGTGACTGGTTTGGACAATAAAACATGGAATCCTAACAACCCTGTAGCAGTTTCAGGTCGTGCGGCAACAGAAGACCAATTGAAAGCTGTTAACGATGACTTTAACGAAAAAGCTAAAAATGGTCGTGTATTCCAAGGTGACCAAGCTGGTAACGATGGTAAAGTTGTTCGCGGTTTAGGCGATACAATGAACCTTAAAGGTGGTGCTGATGTAAATCGCTTGAGTGACAATAACCTTGCTGTTGTGAAGAATACAGTAGGCGATGGCTATGATATCAAGTTGGCTAAGGATCTCAACCTTAAAGACGGTTCTACTACGTATACAAAAACTGTACCAGGAACTAATACAACTATTCCTTACACAGTAGATACGAAAGTAGATGGTGGTGGTATCACAATTACTCCATCCATCAACGGTCAACCTGTACCAGGTCACACTGTAAGTCTTACAGAAAATGGCTTAAACAATGGTAATAATACGATTACTAATGTGGCGCCAGGCATTAATGGCACTGATGCAGTTAACGTTAACCAATTACGTAATGCTATGAGCAGTGTAGACGGTAAAATTGCTGATGTTGGCGCAGCTAGCGCAGCGATGGCAGGTCTTAAACCATTGCAATATGATCCATTAGAACCTACACAAGTTTTGGCGGCTGTTGGTAACTACAAAGGTAGCACTGCTGCTGCTATTGGTTTAGCTCACTATACAAATGAATCTACATTGCTTCATATGGGGGTATCTCTAGGTGCTCATGATAACATGGTAAATGCTGGTATTTCCTACAAATTTGGTACATCTGATGCTAAGAAAGCAATTCCAGCACGTTACAAAGGTGGTCCAATTAGCTCTGCTTATGTAATGCAAGATGAAGTAACTGCGTTGAAAGCAGAAAACTTGCGCATGAAACAACGCGATGAAGAGTTGTCCGCTAAGTACGAACAAGTACAACGCGATAATGAAGAGATGAAAGCTCAAATTGCAATGCTCATGAAACAAGTGGGCCTTACTAAATAGTACCTATTAAGAGATCCGAGTGTATAATACAATGAAGCCGCTCTGGGGAGGGCGGCTTTCAGAGAGGAGAGCTATGAAATTAACAAAATTATTACCTATTATGGCAATTGCCGGTGTATGTTTCGCTGGTCAAGCTAATGCGGCACAAGATCCTTTGATGATGCCTGAACAACCGTCAGCTCCTTTGACTGTGAACGAGCAAGAGGTTTCTCTTGCAGTTCCTAGTGAAGAAGCGAAGGCCGTTGTTTCTGAATTCGCAGCATTCCAATTGGGCATGCGCGATGCGTTGATCAAAGACGACAATCGTGTTATGTCTGGTCAACAACGCTATACTAACAATGTGTTGTACTACATGAACGTTCGTCGCAGCTGGTACATCACAAGCCATCGCTATAAAAAAGATAGCTATGCTCGCGTAGCATTAGATCGCTTGTACTTGGACTACAAAGAATTCTTTACAAACCATACAACTGTATCTGGTATGGACCAAGCTGAATATGAACGCCAAATCTTGGCGATTCTTGAAAAGAATACAGCTAACATGTCTAATGATGAGTTGCGTTTCTACATGAACGAAATGGTAATCTACAGCTTGAAAGAAGCTATGCGTGACGGTAATAACTGCGTTAAACGCATCCGCTAATCGGTATATATAACTATATATCTATGAAAGAGGTAACAGCATAGGTCGTTACCTCTTTTTGATTTAGGCTTATTTTATTTAAAAAGATGTGTTGGAAATCACATAATAGTAGTATTATTAGGTCTATACTATACCCATGACCGTATAGCACTTTATATATAGACAACCCTTACGTACTATACATAAATTTATACACAGGTATTCAAGTATATGCAATTACTCCTAGATACAAAGCAATTACAATCCTTTTGGATACTTTATTCTCTCTCTATTAGCTATATGGTCGTTGTTAAACAAATAGCCCCCGTAGGTTTTCCTACGGGGGCTTGTTTGTTAGAGAGGTTTAGTAATTTTATAAAGATTATATTAAGAATTGTTTTATTATAAGGATTATTCTGTAAGTGTTCAAAATATATAAAAGTTACAGTCTAGCTAAATAGAATATGGGATGGTTATCTAGTTGGCTAGTACTATTTGTCTAACTTAGACATGAGCTGACGTACTGTTTCTTGAAGTTCTTTATTTTGTGTTTCCAACGCTTGTACGCGAGCTTCAAGGTTTTGTGGGTGGCTCGTCATGTTAGACTTACCAGGTTTATAGGTAACACCTACATTAGCCATAAGGTGGCTATTGAGTGTTACACCTGTAGTTAATAATAGATTATCTCGATGGTAGTAACCAACACCGAGGGCAAGGGCATTGGCATTTCTATAATGACCATAGCCTGCCATATATTGAATGCGGTTATCTGGATCGTAGCCCATAGGATGTAAAGCAGCTAGTGCAGCAGCACGAGCATCGCCCTTATTGGATTCTGACTCAACGCGACCGATATTTTGCTCTACGCGGCTAATATTTTGTTCTACGCGATTAATGTTTTGCTCTACATGACCAATGGAGCTTTGTAGTTGTGCATTTGTACTTTGACCGAGAGAATCGATCATTTGATGCACACCATATAGTTGGGAACCGTTGATAGCATCTGTAGAGGTAGCACTTACGCGACCTGCTGCTACATTAGTTATAGTCCGTTCTTTATCTTTCGCGCCTACAGATACGGTAGAAACAGGTGTAGTCCCTGCGTAGTTTACAGTAGTACCATTCTTAAAGGTATAGCTTGATGTGCCTACCACATCGCCGTCCGTCGAATCGTTGCCGAGGATAACAGCATTCTCTAATGCTGTAGTTACATTATTACCCATAACGAAGGTGTTGTTCCCAGAGATGTGGTTATAGTTACCAATGCTATAGGAACTACTTGCATCGATAGCAGTTTTTCCATATTGACCTTGACCGAATACGCCAGATTCAGTGGCTTTATCAGATAAGGTGTTATAGGAACCGATAGCGAGGCCCTTTTTAGCATTTACATTTGTATAATGACCGATGCCGAGAGTAAAATCGGCTTTTACAGAGGAACCAGAACCAATGAGGACGGAATTGTTAGCCGTGCTATTCGCCCCTTGGTAATGACCGAGCCATACGTTTTTAGTACCTTCGGATTTCTCACCCGATTGAGTACCCATGATGATGGACATGGTCGCTTTCGCATTGTTGGCAGTGAGGGAACCAGCGATTACGTTGTTGTCGCCCGTACCGTTAAGGAAGGTTTTGCCGCCCAATGTAATATTGGCGCCCCCCTTGGAACCATTACTGGATAGGGTGCCGATGGCGATGTTATTACCGTTCGAGTTAGGACTGTTGATCACTTGATGGGTGCTATTTGCCGCTCCCGCTGCGTGACCTAAGGTAATGTTGCCATCATTGGTGAAAGTCGTTCCTTCCGCGCCTATATTGTGTCCCGTTTGGACGATGTTGATCGGCGCTGCAGAAGCGACTCCCACAGATAGTGCAGATAGCACGATACCAGTTAATACAAAATGTTTCTTACTCATCGCAATACACTCCTTTGCATATTATGACTTCACAAAACTTTCATAAAAACTTACAAATTTATAATAATACATGAAAATCATGTTGTAAATGAATATTTTGTATATTATGGGTTAAAAATACACCATAAATGCATATTTTAGAGAATGTTTATGCAATGGTATAAAAGCGTTTAACTCGAAACGGAAAAGATTAATCTACATAGAAAAAATTCTTTCTAGTTTTACTCATTTAGTAGCCCTATTCCTTGACAGTCGTAACTATTATTCGTTACACTAATATATATTTCATTTTTTGTTCATGAATTTTATGTGTAGAGAATAATAAAACGTCGTAGAGAGTCATGAAACGTATTGTGTGTATCGCCTTGGGCGCCCTTTTGTGTTGTGTGGGCTCCGCCGAGGCAGAAAAACAACAATTGCATAAGGGGGCAGATCAATCTGTCCAAAGGGAGCATACCCTTGCAGTTGCGACGAGTCATCGTGAGGTACATGTCAAGGCAGCTTCTGAGGATTTCCATATTACGCCTGCGGCCACGCCAGACCATGTGATCGGTGAAGGGGGCCCTCTCGTGATGGATCGCCAAGAGACCAAGACGGTACAGTACAGCGACGTCGATGCAGTAAACCGGGCTATCAATGCGGTGGCCATGTCCAATGTATCCAATGCGATGTATGGCGCCAAAGGTAAACCGTGGATGCGACGCACTACGTTGAGCTTTCAGTTCCAAGAGGGGTGGAAACCATTGTACTCTGTTGAGACTGTTCAGCCCCTAGGCCATTACGATGATCAGTCGCGCCATGTATGGTTTACGCAGCAGCGTATTTCTCGGGCCTCTGATAGTGGGACAACCCTCAACGTAGGTGTGGGGTACCGACGTATCTCAAAGGATGATCGTCGCCTCTATGGTGCTCATCTCTTCTATGACCATCGCTTCTTACGTCATCACGATCGCCTCAGCGGGGGCCTTGAATATATGTCTGGTGAAAGCGAGTTCCGCTTCAACTGGTACGGTTCTGCTTCTGATGAGCGTGTCATCGATGCGAACCTTCATACCTTGGAGCGTGTAGCGAACGGTTATACCCTAGAATATGGGAAGACTTTCAAAAATGCTCGTTGGGCGAGAGTCTATGTAGAAGGGTACCATTGGAATCAAGAACGTCAGGCCGATAAGAATGGTTTGCGCGTTGGTTCCGAGTTGCAACTCACACCGCGTGTGTCTGTCAATATGGGCTATAATAAGCCTGAACATAACTCAGGTGGGGCCTATGGCAAGATTACATTCCGCTTAGCTGGGTCTCCTGTAGCTTGGTACGGTGGTAAGCACAGAGTAGAGGGCGCTATGAGTGTTCGTTCCAAAATGCTAAGCCTTGTAAGACGTCATAATACAATCTGGGTTGAGTAATAATTTTGATAATACAACTCATAAAGTGAATAGGAATGCGATTTATTCGGCTCATTATGTATTTAATGAAAATTTAATGAAAAATTATCTATTATCTAAGCTTAATAAATGATATACTAATGATAAGGAAGAGTTAGGATTAAGTTTAACTGTTCTTTATAGATAATGGCTCTTAAGTAAGCCATTATCTTAATGTGGAAACATTACTGTTTTAGTGCCGTGTGATCGCCCGTTCATTATTAGTTACTCTCTCTTACTTCAATAACTATTGCGGTGTATTTACTTAAAAATCTCTCTCTCAACAACAAACTGAATCATGCGGCAATCGTAAGAGGTTCGCCTTACCTCTTACCAAAAGTGGGTAGTTAATCTGTATGGATTAACTACCCACTTTTTGGTGTATCTGCTTTTTATATAACCTTATATATTTCTATATTCCTAAAAATAATATTATAATAGATGTCTATATATAACATTATTATACATATACACATATTACCTATAGAACATATAACTACATAGACTATTACTGGTTTTATAGATCATGTACATGCCTGAGTAATACGAAAATAATTTCTGTTTTTAAGTACATTTAATGGATATATAAAAAACTGTTTACAAAATGGATATTCATGCTACAATGTTCATATAAGACTCATGAAAATATTGTGAATTATTTGTATATTATTTGTAAGAGAGATAGTAATTAAAGTACATGGAGGATACTCATTATGAACAAACGGAGACGTTTATTAACTTTGTTAATTAACGGTGTATTGTTATCCAGTTTGTGGGTTGTTGCAAGTGCGGTAGACCACACGACTGGCAATGGTAGTGGCGTAGCATACGGCACTGGCAGCAGTGCACCTAAAGCGGAAAACGTGGCTGTCGGTAAAGGCGCTGCTATTCAATATTCAAATGGTAATAGTGCTGCTACAGGCGACATTGCTGTAGGTAGCGGCGCTGTAATCAATAACTATGCTAGCCAAGGTGGTAGTGTAGCGATTGGTAAAAATGCAAAAATTGAAAATATGGCAGGTGGCGTAGAGGCTGCCTTTGCATTGGGACAAACTACTTATAGCGGTAGTTTATTCTCTAGCTCTCGAATTCCTGCAGATCCAACTAAGGTAGTGGGCAGCGTAGCTATTGGTGACAATACCTTTGCTCGTACTGGCAGCACTATGATTGGTTCTCATAACTATAAAGGTGACCTTGGTGACACAACTGTAGACTCTGCTTCTACTCGTACAGATGCATTGAATGCATATGCTACCACAGTGGGCGCTAACAGCTTTACAAACGGTGCCTTTGCTACAAACACTGGTACGTACAATATTATTTCCAGTGAATATAATGGTGGTCGTTTTTCCAACCCTGTTAAAAATTTAGCATCCACTGTGAACGGTGCTTTCAATAGTAATGAATCTAAAACGGCTAGCAGCTTCTACTCTGGTATCGGTAACAGCATCGTAGGTACAGCGAATAGAACATTCAACTCCAACGGTTCCATCGTGATGGGTGCAGGTAATGAAATTACAAACTCCGTTACAACGATTCCTATTAATGCAACTGATGCAGGTAGTTCTGCTAAGGAATTCGCGGAAACATTGCGTACTGCAGTTAAAAACTCTAACGGTGGTGGCTCCACGATGGCCCTCGGTGGTGCTAACAAGGCTGACTACACATTGCGCACATCTATGATCGGTATTAACAATACTGTGACAGGTGTTAAGGGTGGTGAAAGTAAAGACAACCTTGCTATGGGCGTAGGTAATACGGCTACTAAAGTTCAGCACATGACAGCTATTGGTTCTAAAAATACTGTGTCTGATGCAACTGATACAATTATCGTAGGCGATAACCGTACTGTAACAGGTGCTAACAATACTGTTACAATTGGTTCTAGCGATGCTGGTACTACAACAACTGTGAACGATGCAGTAGCTATCGGCCACAACACAGAGGTAACTGCTGAAGGTGGCGTAGCTCTTGGTAGTGGTTCCAAAGCAACAGTAGCAGCTGGCGGTATTGGCTATGATGTTAAAACAGGTGCTGCTTCTACAGAAACAGGTGCTGCATGGAAAGCTACAAGTTCTGCTGTATCCGTTGGCGACGTAGCGAATAATGTAACACGTCAAATTACATCTGTAGCAGCTGGTACAGATGACACTGATGCAGTAAACGTAGCACAACTTAAAAAAACAGAAGAAAAAATTAACGATGTTGAAGCAGAAGCTAAAAAACATACTACTGTTGTAGCAGGGGATAACACGACTGTAACAGCAGGTACAAATGCGGCTGGCGGTGCTGAATACAAAGTAGCTGTAAATAAAGACTTAGTAGAGATGAACTCTGTTAACTTTGGTAAAGCAACTGACGATGTTCGTGCTCGTATCGATAAAGACAGCGCTCGTTTCTTCAATGGTAGCGAAAACATCGGTATCACACCTAAGGGCATTCAAATTGAAAATACAGATACTTTAGAACAAGCGAACTTCACTAAATACGGTATGTACGCAAGTGAAGGAGATACAACTGTTTACTACACTACAAACGGTATCAGTGCTGGTGATCAAATCATCAAGAATGTGAAAGCTGGCGTAGCAGATACTGATGCAGTAAACGTTTCCCAACTTAAAAAGGTGAAAGACGAAATTACCGCTGCTACAGGTACTACTACAGTAACAGCAGGTGACCACATTACGGTAACACCAACAATCAATGGTAATAGCCGTGATTACAAAGTATCTTTGTCTAAAGATATTACGGACCAAATCAATAACAATACTACGAATATCGACAAAAATAAGACAGAGATCAATAAAAACCGCGACGATATTAACAAAAATAAAGATGACATCAAGAAAAATCGCGACGACATCAACAAAAACCGCGATGATATCAACAAAAACAAAGATGACATCAAGAAAAACCGTGATGACATCAATAAAAACCGCGATGATATCAACAAAAATAGAAGCGATATCAACAAAAATGCAGGTAATATTGCAAACAATACTACAAACATCGCTAAGAATACAGAGGACATCAAAAATATTAAAGGCGATGTAACAGATATTCAAAAGAATATTACGAACATCAATAACAATATGAACTCCTTCAAAGGCGATCTTTCCAAGATGGATAAACGTATCGACAAATCTGTAGCAGGTGCTGCAGCGTTGGCGGCTTTACATCCACTTGATTTCGATCCAGATGCTAAATGGGACTTTGCTGCAGGTTATGGTCATTACCGCAGTGGTGATGCGGCAGCTATCGGTGCTTTCTACCGTCCTAACGAAGATGTACAACTTAGCATTGGTTCTACAGTAGGCAGTGATGAAACAGTATTTAATGCTGGTTTATCTGTGAAAGTAGGAGCTCATAGTGGTGTATCTCGTTCTCGCGTAGCTATTGGCAAAGAAGTATTAGCACTTAAGAAAACTGTAGCTGAACAAAATGCACAAATCCAAAAATTGACTGCATTACTGAACGGCGTAGCTGGTACTAAGATGAAAGCTGACCACACTACATTGTTCCCAGACGTGGCTGCAAACCACTGGGCATATGAAGCGGTAAGCGATTTATCTCGCCGTGGTCTCGTTGAAGGTTATCCAGATGGCACATTTGGTGGTGACCGTATGCTAACTCGTTATGAATTCGCACAAATCGTATACCGTGCAATCCAAGACGGCGTAACAGTAGATGATCGCCTCGTTACTGAATTCAGCCCAGAAATGGCATTGTTCCGCGTGGACACAGTAGCGAAAAATGCTCAAGGTGAACCAACAATTGAACGCGTTCGCGTTAACAAAAAATAGAATAGCTTATTACATAACGATTGGCTACTACACAGATTACCTCACTTCTAAATATAATTAAGTAGTAGCCAAATCCAAAAAGCGTAACTGATATAGACGGCACTCTATACCAGTTACGCTTTATTTTTGTGTGATTAAGTATGGAATTAATTTTTACATTAAGCTTGGTGTCTAAAATAACCTAGCTCCACTAAATGTTTAATAGACTCATCGAGGTATTGTTCACTTGGAACAATGAAGCTTTCACCATCTGGTTTCGTACGAGTGATGGTTAGTGTTTCATCTAGGATTTTAATTAACTCAGCACGAGTCGTTGGCTGCGCCATTTGTTTCATGACGTACAATAGACCTTCATCTACAGTAGGATCCTGTTGGTTAAACATATTACCTAAGGACATATATTGTTTACCGTTGCCTTCGATGAGGGTAGCCACATATCTAATGAATCGTTCTGGGATGTAACTCACATTTTCTACAAATGGTAATTTTTCATATTTCTCACTATACGCACGGAGATGGCCTAAAATGGTTAGTAAGAATAGCTGTACGTACAATCTGTCCTTGCTATATTCCTCATTAGGATGATGCTCTGCCATGTAGTCTACAATATCTTGCACATTAAATTGTTGGAAGGTGCGCATAAATTGTTTGAGCGTAATGCGTAGCGTATCGGTCCAATCGGAAGGCATGCCTAAGGAATCTTCAAAAGGTGCTGCAAAGTACAACGTGTCTAGAATGTCTTTTTGAACCGTTTCGTCTCTCACAATTTTGTCTCTATTGCATGGTTTTGTTAGTAAAGCCATGCGAAACTGTGTATCATAGACAAAGTCGTAATATTGTTCTTTATCCTTATGATTACCGTTGGCAAGGGCTTTAATATTATCTACTACCTTATCATTGAGCCAGGTGATAAAGGATTTTTCGAGGCTTTCATCACCTATATATACGCAGCCCTGCTGTTCGGCACGTTCAATAAACTCAGACACATACACAGGATCGTTAAAGGTTTCTAAATATTCATGGCCTACATAATAATCATTGGATTCTAAGATGCGATTGATATTGTCGATTTTGTAACCAGACCGCTCTTGGGAACGTTGATCCATGTTCATTGTTTCGCCAATGAGTTTTAACACATTTTTAGTGTATGCAGTACGTTCTTGTAGTGATTGAGACTTTAATTGCTTTTCAGCGTAGAGCATAATATCTCGCATTTGCTCTAATCGTTTCCAACCAGGATACGTGTTGTAGGACACATAAGCAATGCCGCGGTCAGATAGATTGCGATTACAAATGCTGAGGATTTTATCCTTAACGATGTCAGGCACCCAAGACCAGATGCCGTGAACAATAATGTAATCGAAGGTGCCAAAGTCATCATCGATGTCCATAATATCCTTTTCTAACAAGGTCACATTGGTGAGCCCCATGGATTCGATTAATTCGTTACCGTGTTTAATTTGTACAGATGACAGGTCGATGCCTGTGAAAGTAGCCTCTGGATAGTACAGTGCTTGTGGAACGATATTGCCGCCACAAGAGGAGCCTAGCTCAAGTACACGAGCCCCCTTAATTGGGGCTGGATCAAGACCGTAGATGCGGGCCGTTGCAATTAATGAATTAATAGAACAACTAGCAAAGGATTTAGATACATACAGGAAATCATCATAAGAGTCCTTTAATGCCTCAATGCCCGCTTGGTCAGTAGACGCTTGATGCGGTGGAGGACTAATGGATTGGCCTTCGCTGCTATTGCCTTTTAGTATGTCTTCTGTAGTTTCTTTATATATATCTTTATGTACTTTTTTTGGTTGTGTGTCCATGGTAACCCCTCATTGTTAATATATGGTCAAATTTTACCTCATTATGATTAAGTATATCATAATTTCTATTATATATAGGAGCATGAATTCATAATTGTTTCATTCGTGGAGATATATATATATATGAAATCTTTATGAAATGGTCATCAAAGGATTGAGTGAATCTCATAAATAGATTTTTTGGGGGATCAAAATTTATAGATAATATATAAATAGAGTTTGGAATCGAGAAAAATCAATCTTTATAAATCGATTAAACCTTTATTTATAAGTCTAAGTAATGCGGTTATCGAAAATAATAAAACTGGATAGAATAAAATAGATTAGATTTTATAAAATACGTATAAATCGACAAAAAAATGAGTAAAAAAACGGCCATATATTAAATTTTGTTTAACAAAATAAAGGTTCTAACAATAAACTATGGTGATTATGATAAAAAGATGAAGCAAACTATTTACAAGATTTTCGATATATGATATTCTGTTCATGACACAAAATGAAAAGAATATGAAAGACACTCAGAAAGCCATTAAGTATGGGATGTTTGGCCTTTCAGTCTTTTGTATTTATTGATTATTAATTATAAGGATTGTAATTGTGTCTAGTTAAGAAAGGGGTTCATAGTAATATGAATAAAATCTTTAAAGTTGTTTGGAGCAAAACTAAAGAGTGCTACGTAGTAGTTTCCGAAGTTGCAAAAAACAATGGTGGTAAGAAAAAAGTGTTAGCTAGCGTATTAGCTGGTTTGGCTATGTTAGGCGCTGGCGCAATGGGTACACCTGTACAAGCGGGTGCTGATTATGGGAATAGTTCTGTCAATCTTCAACCAAACAATATTCCTGCAGGGTATCAAGGCAATAGTGTAGGTAAAAACTCAGTTGCTGTTGGTTATCAAAATACTACTAATAACCAAGATGGCACCATTGCAATTGGTGCAGCAAATACTGCAACAGAAAATTCTGCAATGGCTTTAGGTAATGGTAACCAAGCAACTGGCGGTGCAGCAGTGGCTATGGGTGCTTATAACCAAGCGACAGGACGTGCTTCTGTCGCTATTGGTAACGTATCTATGGCATCTGCTGAAGACTCCATTGCAATTGGTAATCGTGCAAACTCTAATCCAGCTAACCAAGATAGAGGTAGCGGTCAATTCTCTATTGCTGTAGGCCGTGAAAGCTGGGCAAAGGGTAGTGATAACATCAGTATCGGTCATAAGGCTGAAACAAATTCCTCTGGTGATAGTATTGCTATGGGTCGTGAATCTAAAGCAAACCAAGCTAATGCAATCGCTGTTGGTCCACAAGCTGATGCCAACGGTTGGGGTGGCATTGCCGTAGGTCGTGAAGCAGCTGTAAGTGCTAATTATGCAACTGCTATGGGTTATAAATCTAATGCAAAAGGTAGTGCTTCTATAGCAATTGGTAAACAAAATAATTCCAACCTTGGTGATACTATTACAGTGGGTAATAGTAATACTGCTAATACAATGGGTGGTATCGCAATCGGTAAAAATAATACTGCAGACTCCTCTATTGGAGACTCTACATCTGCTACTAAAGAAAACTCTCAAATTGCTATTGGTCTTGATAATAAAGCAACAAGTGTAGATACTGTTGCAATTGGTCGTGAAGCTGAGTCTACTAAGAGTGGCGCAGTGGCTATGGGTGCCCGTGTTAAAGCTAAGGGCGATTATGCGGTAGCTATTGGTTCTGCTTCTCAAAATAAAACTGTAGAAGCAGCTGATTATGCGGTAGCTGTTGGTGCTATGTCTAAAGCAACTGGCGATCGCTCTGTAGCTGTTGGCGGTGGTGCTGAGGCAAGTGCATCTCGTTCCGTAGCGCATGGTTATAAAGCTAATGCATCTGTTGCAGATGGTGTTGCTCTTGGTTCTAACTCTAAAGCAACTGTAGATGCAGGTGTTAAAGGTCACAACCCTGCTGAAGATCGTGATAATAAATACGGTGGTTTAGCTGGTACTGCACAAACATCCACATTGGCAGCTGTTTCCGTAGGTGACGGTGCTACTGCAACTCGTCAAATTACAGGTCTTGCTGCAGGTAAAGAAGATACTGATGCTGTTAACGTAGCTCAATTAAGAAGCGTTAACTTGAAATATGCTGGCGACACTGGCAAAGGCGATGTATTGTTAGACAATGGTACATTGACAGTTAAAGGTGAAGGTCTTCTTTCCACAGAAGCTGATGCTACAGGCATTAAATTAAAACTTAAAGAAGGCGCTCAAATTACTGATAACAACGGTAAAGTTGTACCTCCAACAACAAATGGTGTAGCAACTACTGACAATGTAGCACAAGCTATTAACCGTTCTGGTTGGAATGTAACTTCCGTTAACAATGGTGGTACTACAAACGGTACTACTTCTGAAAAAGTAAGCCCTGGCGACACTGTTAAATTCAGCGCTGGTAAAAATATTGTATTAGACCAAGCTGGTAAACAATTCACATATTCCTTGAATAAAGACGTTGATTTGACTAAAGATGGTTCTTTAACAATTGGCGACACTGTAATGAATAACGGTGGTATGACTATCGCTGGTGGTCCATCTGTAACTAAAACTGGTATCAACGCTGGTAACAAAAAAATCACTAACGTAGCTCCTGGTACTGATGATACTGATGCAGTTAACGTAAAACAATTAAAATCCGCTAAGACAGAAGTTAAAGCTGGTGCAGGCGTAACTGTAGCTAAATCTCAAGGTGCTGAAGGTCAAGATATCTACACAGTAAGCTCCACTGGTGCTACTGGCTCTACAGATCCTTCTAAACTTGTAGATGGTAAAAATACTAAAGTTGAAGGTGACGGCACAGCAGCTACTCCTTACAAAGTAAATGTAGAAGGCGACTTGGCTGACATCTCCTCCATCACAAATGGTGCTGATTCTGGCAAACTTACTTTCGAAGGTGACAAAGTTGTAAAAGTTGGTGGTGACAACCCTATTTCCTTAGATGGTAAAGGTGGTTATGTAACTGGCTTACAAAACAAAGATTGGGATATTACTAACCCAACTGTTGTTTCCGGTCGTGCAGCAACTGAAGACCAATTGAAAAAAGTAAGCGATGGCTTCAACAACACTGTTAAATTAGCAGGTAACACTGGTAACACAGATACTCAAAAATTGAACAAAACTGGTGGTTTGAGCTTCGGTGTAGTTGGTGCTAACAACGGTCAATACATCAAAACAACTGCTTCTGGTACAGATGTAGTAGCTGATTTGTCCGACGACGCAAAAGCTAAATTGAACCATACCTTTGAAGTAGCTCCTGGTTCTAAGAATGTAACAGTAACTAAAGATACAACTGATCCTAATAAAACAGTTTATAAAGTAGCTGTTGCTAATGCTTCTGTACCTGGTGGTGCTTCCTCTACTGAAAGTGTAGTTAAAAAAGCTGATGCAGCTGGTGATACTAACATTGCTGACATCACTGTAGGCAATGGTAAAAACTCTGGTGACCCAGATGCTCAATACGAAGTTAATGTTTCCCGTAATGCTGTTAAAGATGCAGCTCGTGAAGCAGTAACAGTTAACAACGGTGGTACAACTACTGGTGGTAACTACACAGCTGATACAAATAATCCTATCACTGTTAACCCTGTGAAAGATGATGCAAACCATAACACTACATACGAAGTGAAATTCGATGGTGAAAAAGCAGCTAAACAAATTCCTTTGACATACAAAGCTAATGGTACTGGTGACCAAAAAGTTAAATTGGATAAAGGTTTAGACTTCACAAACGGTTCTAATACAACAGCTTCCGTAGCAGCTGATGGCGTAGTTAAATACGACTTGAACAAAGACGTTGATTTGACTAAAGATGGTTCCTTAACAATTGGCGATACAGTAGTAAATAAAGATGGTTTGACTATCACTGGTGGTCCATCTGTTACTAAAACTGGTATTGATGCTGGTAGTAAGAAAATTACTAATGTAGCTCCTGGTACTGATGGCACAGATGCTGTTAACTACGATCAATTGAAAGCAGCTCGTACAGTTGTTACTTCCAACGACAACTCTGTAACAATTAATAAAACAACAAATGGCGATCAAGTAACATATGACTTGCATGTAAATGCAGCTGCTGGCACAGCATCTACTTGGAACTTGAAATCTGGTGCAGTTTCTGCTACAGAAGGTACACATTCTGGTGACACAGCTCAAAACATTGCAGATGGTAAATCCGTTACAATGCAAGCTGGTAAAAACTTAACTGTTACTCAAACTAACGACGGTGCAGGTAATACAGAAGTTGCATACGCTCTTGATAAAAACCTTAAAGATCTTACAAGTGTAACAACTGATAAAGTTACTACTAAAGAAATCGGCTTACAAGATGCAGCTGGTAACACTACTACAATCAAGAAAGATGGCGACCGCATTACATACACTAATGACGGTGGTACAACTGTAAACAAAGTAGCTAATCTTAAAGATGAAAAACACATCAAACCTGGTAGCTATGCTGTACAAAACGATGGCAGCGTAACTATGACTTACGTTGATGGTGAAGGTAACCCAGTAGCTAACGAAGAAGCTAAAATTACTGGTATCGCTAAAAACGATCTTTCCAACATCACTGATGACGGTAAGAAAGTAATCACTGGTCTTGGTTCCAAAGTTGAAGCAGGTGACAACGTAACTGTTACTGATACAACTGATGCAACTACAGGTCAAAAAACTTACACTGTAAATGCTAAATTAGCAAAAATTGAAAACGGTAAAAATACTACTAAGACTGGCACTGGTACAGACGCTGATCCATACAAAATCAACGTTGAAGGTGACTTAACTGATATCAACTCCATCACAAATGGCGCTGGTACTGGTAAACTCACATTCGGTCCTAACGAAACAGTAACAGTTGGTGGTACTAACCCAATCAGCTTGAATGCTAAAACTGGTAATATCGGTGGTTTGACTAACAAAACATTCGATCCTAACAATATCGTATCTGGTCAAGCAGCTACAGAAGATCAATTGAAATCTGCACATGATTCCTTGAAAGCTTCTGAATTACACATTGCTCCTACAGCAGTTAAAACTGGCAGCACTGAAGCTAAAGGCGGTGTAGCTGCTGGTACTGAAAACGTATACAAATACGATGCAGCGACTAAGAAAGTTACATTGACTTACAACGATGGCAACGGTAAAGCAGTAACTGATACTAAAGCAGTTATCGACTTCTCCGACTTGAACATCCCAGCTCCAGCTAACAGCTACAGCTTCAAAACTGATGCAGCTGGCAATAAAGATGGCAACTCCGTAGCTACAGAAGTACCAAGCGGTAAAACTGTAAACTTCGGCGCAGGCAAAAACTTGACTGTAAAACAAGAAATCGGTGCTGATGGTAACCAAACTTACACTTATGCATTGAACAAAGACTTAACTAACTTGGATAAAGTAGTTGTTAACGGTAAAGATGGCGTTAACGGTCAAGACGGTGTAACAATCACTGGCCCTCAAGGCGCAGCTGGTACAGATGGTAACAACGGTAAAGTTGGTATCTCTGGTAAAGATGGTAAAGACGCAGTATCTATCTCCGGTAAAGATGGCGTAGGTCACATTGGTTTGACTGGCCCTGCTGGTAAAGATGGTAAAAATGCAACTGCTGACATCACTGTAAAAGATGGTGTTCCAGGCGTTGATGGCCAACCTGGTGAAACTATGACTCGTATCGTATACCAAGATAAAGACGGTAACGAACATCAAGTAGCAACTCACGATGATGGCATGAAGTTCGCTGGTGACGACGGTCAAGCTGATCCAACTAAAGTTATTAAGAAACATCTTAACAACGTAGTTGATATCGTTGGTGGCGCTGATAAAGCTAAATTGACTGATAACAATATCGGTGTAAACAACGACAATGGTAAATTGAAAGTTCAATTGTCTAAAGACCTTGATCTTACTAAAGATGGTTCCGTAAAAATTGGCGATACTAAAGTTAACAACGATGGTTTGACTATTACTGGTGGTCCATCTGTAACTAAAACTGGTATTGATGCTGGTAATAAAACAATTACAGGCGTTAAAGCTGGTGAAAACGATACAGATGCTGTAAACGTTAAACAATTGAAAGATAAAGTTACAACTGTTGAATCTTCCAATAACTCCATTAAAGTAGTTGATAAAAACGATCCTACATCTGCAACTTATGATGCAGCTAAAGGTCACCAATATGACATCACTATCAATAACCAATCTGTAGTTGAAAAAGCTCAAACTCCAGTGGTTTACACTGATAAAGATGGCAACAAACTTTACAAAATTGTAGATCCTGCTACAGGTAATGTTACTTTCAATACAAACGAAGATGGTTCTGGTACTACAGTTCAACCTGCTGATGTAATTGCATCCATGAACAATGGTGGCGATTCCACAACAGATCCTATGAAGTTGAACAATGTTGGTTCCTCCATCGCGGATAAAGCTGGTAACACTTACTTAGACAAAATTGATGCAGCAGCTGCTGATAACAAAACTAAGAACGGTGCGGTAAACGTAACTGACCTTAAAAATACAGCTGATGCATTGATCGACAAAGGTCTTGTATTTGATGCAAATAACGCAGATCCTAAGACAAACAAACTTGGTTCTAAAGTAACTATTGCTGGTACAGGTGCTCTTGCTAATGGCGAAAACTTTGCAGACAAATACAGCACTAATAACATTAGAACTAATATCGCACAAGATCAAGACGGTAATACTACTGTTGAAATCGGTCTTAATAAAAACCTTAAAGGTTTAGAATCTGTTAACGTTCCAGGTAAAGATGGCGTTGATGGTAAAGACGGTGTATCTATCACTGGTAAAGATGGTGCTAACGGCGTTGACGGTAAAGTTGGTATCGGTAAAGACGGTAAAGATGCTGTATCTATCTCCGGTAAAGATGGCGTAGGTCACATTGGTTTGACTGGCCCTGCTGGTAAAGATGGTAAAAATGCAACTGCTGACATCACTGTAAAAGATGGTGTTCCAGGCGTTGATGGCCAACCTGGTGAAACTATGACTCGTATCGTATACCAAGATAAAGACGGTAACGAACATCAAGTAGCAACTCACGATGATGGCATGAAGTTCGCTGGTGACGACGGTCAAGCTGATCCAACTAAAGTTATTAAGAAACATCTTAACAACGTAGTTGATATCGTTGGTGGCGCTGATAAAGCTAAATTGACTGATAACAATATCGGTGTAAACAACGACAATGGTAAATTGAAAGTTCAATTGTCTAAAGACCTTGATCTTACTAAAGATGGTTCCGTAAAAATTGGCGATACTAAAGTTAACAACGATGGTTTGACTATTACTGGTGGTCCATCTGTAACTAAAACTGGTATTGATGCTGGTAATAAAACAATTACAGGCGTTAAAGCTGGTGAAAACGATACAGATGCTGTAAACGTTAAACAATTGAAAGATAAGGTAACAACTGTTAAATCTTCTGATGGTTCTATCTCTGTAACTGATACTAACACTGACCCTACTAAAGGTCATGCTTATGATATCAAGATTAATAACCAAGGTGTTGTAAACAACGCTCAACTTCCAGTGGTATACACTAAACAAGATGGCACTAAAGTTTACAAACAACCAGATGGTACTTTCAACACAGCTAAAGATGGTTCCGGCACTGTTGTAAATGCTGGTGATGTAATCGCTTCCATGAATAGTGCAGGTGACTCTACTACAGCTCCTACTAAGTTGAACAATGTTGGTTCTTCCATTGGCGACAAAGCTGGTAACACTTACTTAGATAAGATCGATGCAGCTGCTGCAGATCCTAATACTAAGAACGGTGCAGTTAACGTAACAGATCTTAAAAATGCTGCTGATGCAATCGGCAACAAAGGCTTGAACTTCGGTGCTCAATCTGGTGCTGATATCCACAAAAACTTGGGTGAAAAACTTGAAATCGTTGGCGAAGGTACTAAAGCTGATAATAACTACAGCGGTTCCAACATCAAAACTATGACTAAAGATGGTAAAGTTGTAATCGGTCTTGATAAAGATCTTAACGGCTTGAACTCCATTGGCGTTCCTGGTAAAGATGGCGTAGCTGGTAAAGATGGCGTATCCATCTCCGGTAAAGACGGTGCTAACGGTGTTGACGGTAAAGTTTCCATCGGTAAAGACGGTAAAGACGCTGTATCCATCGCTGGTAAAGACGGCGTAGGTCACATTGGCTTGACTGGTCCTAAAGGTGCTGACGGTAGCAACGGTAAATCTGTTGATATCTCCACTAACGACGGTAAACAAACATTAGTGAACCCAGAAAATGGCACTGATAAATCTCAACGTATCGTTTACACTCCACAAGATAAAGACGGCAAACCTATTAAAGGCGCTGACGGCAAAGATATCGTACGTGAAGTGGCAACTATGGACGATGGCTTGAAATTCACTGGCAACAACACTGGCACTGAAAACAAACATGCGTTGAATACGCTTGTTAAAGTTCAAGGTGAAGGCGTAACTGCTGCTGAATCCGCTACATTCCAATCCGCTGCTGGTAACATCAACGTAGTAGCTGATGGTAACGATACATTAACTGTTAAGATGAACAAAGATCTTAAAAACATCAACTCCATCAAAAACAGCGAAAATGGCCCTGCATTGAACTTCAACGCTGGTGATCTTTCCGTAACTGGTGGTAACCTCAACATGGGTGGTAACAAAATTACTAACCTTGGTAAAGGTACTAACGATACAGATGCGGTTAACTTGAAACAATTGAAAGACTCCCGTACTATCGTTAAATCTACTGATGGTACTGTAGGTGTTCTTGAATCTGAAAGTGCAGATGGCGCTAAAGTATACGACTTGTCTACTGGTGCAAGCCCTCGTTTCGATGAGTTAACTGATGAAATCGGTCGTGTAGGTGCACAAGGTGCAGCTCTTGCAGCATTGAAACCTATCCAATACGATCCATTAGAACCAACTCAAATCATGGCTGGTTATGGTAACTACCGTGGTAACTCCGCTATTGCAATGGGCGTTGCTCACTACAAAAACGAGTCCACAATGATGCATGCTGGCTTGGCATGGGCTGGTGGTTCCCGTCACATGATGGCAAATGCTGGTGTAACTTGGAAAGTTGGCAACCGTGATAGCGAAGCTGCTGTAGCAGATCGTTACCGCAAAGGCCCTATCAGCTCCGCTTATGCAATGCAACAAGAAATGGCATCCGTTAAAGCACAAAACGCTGGATTAAAAACAGAAGTATCTGATTTGAAAGCTGAAAACGAACAAATGAAAGCTCAAATTGCTGCAATGATGGCAAAACTTGGTATGTAATCATTTGAGAGAGTAAGAACTGAATGAACTTAGGATGGTATGCGCTACCTAGCGTAGCGCTTACCTCTCCCTATGGTTTATGAAAGCAGTGCTTTCAGATATGAACGTGTAATACGTGTGAAAGATACTTTCACCATAATCTAACGATAGAAAAGAGGAATATAGAATGAAAAAATCTACATTACTTGCTTGTGCAGCGGCTCTTGTTATTTCTACAGGTGTTGTAGGTGCACAATCCGCTCCAACATATGACGATAACTTAATTTTACGTAACCCAGTATCTGCGCCTGCATTGAGCAACGTAGTATTGGTTCCTGTGGCTAGTCCACAAACAGTGTCTGCTGTTCATGACTATGTAAAAGCTTGGCAAAATGCGGAAATCAACATCGCAAAAGCTAAAGTGAAATACGAAAACCATGAGCGTATGACTAAAGCTGAGAAAAAATGGTTACATTCCTATGATAAACACAACTATGCTGACTACTTCCGTACACATTCCATTGGTCGTGTGCATGGTCAAGAAGTGTTCTTGAACTGGAATGGTGAAAACCGTAATAAAAATGAATACGAATATTTCGAAATGCCTAAATACAATGAAAAAGATGGCTTCACTAACAGCTATGGTTACAATGTATTGCGCGGCATGGTAGATCGTATTAACGAAATCATCCAAAAACAAAAAGAAGTTGGCGGTCCTATGACTGATGACGAAGCACAAGCATTGGAAGATGCTATTTTGGATGTAATGGCGCAAGACCAAGAACATGTATCCAACGAAGAACTTCGTCACTACATGAACGAAACAATTTGGTTCGCTGCAAAACAAACTGTAAAAAATAAAGCAAGTGAAGAACCTTCCATGCAAGATGAGCATGTAGTAAATCTTCGCGAAGCTATTAATCGTCCAGCTAACCAAGAAACTAAAAAAGTAGATTTGCGTGCTGCGATTCAATAATAAGGTCGTTGTAAATTTTAATTATAAATCATTAGATCACTAGTGGCTCCGCATAAACGATATAGAATGTTTTAGGAAAATGATGTGTGATGCACAGTGTAATAATGAATAACTACATACGGCCCTCTACGGCTAGTGTTTGAGGGCCACAACGTTCCCTGGACCCCCGACTAGGGCACGCAATCCTTATACAAGACAACGCCATCCGAAAGGATGGCGTTGTTTTTTGTGTTTATGGAAATATAAACAAATATAAAATAATAGGATGTGTATTTTAATTACCTTTCTCTTGTGAATTATGAAGAAGCCCTTGTTTACAACATTTACTCTTCATCTTGTTTAAAGTGTTTATATAGATTGAATGAAGACGATATTAAAATTACCGGATAGTTTCAGGGTAAATATAAACTAAATATCTTGATTTTAGGGTTTTATATATTAAATGTATTATATTATATATAATACTATTATGTATAAAACCCTTATTTTATGCGGATGAGTAGAAAAGTTCGCATAAAAGAGGATTGCAGTTTAATTTGTTTAGAAATATAAATTTTATTTTAATAAAATGAGGATTTTCTATTTACATTTAGTTTATAAATTGATATTATAGAAATATCTTAATGAATAGTATGTGAACGTGTGTCATAAACCATTCATGAAACAAAAAGTGTATAAATAAGGCATTTGGTGTTTTCTTTATAAGAGAGAAAGGGGTTCATAGTTTCTATGAATAAAGTCTTTAAAGTCGTTTATAGCAAGTCTAAAGGCTGCTATGTAGTAGTTCCTGAAACTGCAAAAAATAATAACGGCAAGAAAAAAGTTTTGGCTAGCGTATTAGCTGGTTTCGCTGTAGCTGGTGCTATGGGTGGTATTGCACCTTTAGAAGTACAAGCTGGTATTGATACTAATCATAGCCATGTAAACATCTGGGCTGAAACTAGTCCAAAAGGCAATGGTCAAAACTATAACGTTGGTCAAAACTCCATCGTTGTAGGTTACCAAAATACTACTGATAATGTAGCTGGTCATGATGGTAAAGTAGCCATCGGTGCTAAAAATACGTCTACAAATAACGCAACTACTGCAGTAGGTAATGAAAACGTGGCTACAGGTGGTGCGGCTACTGCTGTTGGTGCTGGTAATACCGCTTCTGGTAATGCTTCTTTGGCTGTAGGTAATGTAAGTAATGCAAATGCTAAATCTGCTGTAGCTGTAGGTTCCTATAATAACGTTAATTACACAAAAGGTACTTGGCAAACAACACCTAAACAAGCTGGTGAGTACTCTACAGTAATTGGTAACTACTCCAGTGCCACTGGTACTAGCGCTTCTGCTATGGGTGTATATACTAATGCTGCAGGTGCTGGATCTTTTGCTGCTGGTTATAGCAATAATGCTAATGGTCAAAATTCTGTGGCTATTGGTTCCGAAAATACATCTCATGTAGCAGATACTATTACTATGGGTCAAAAGAATAACGCTAAAACAATGGGCGGTATTTCCATCGGTAAAAACAATTTAACTGACTCCACAAATGGTGGTGCAAATCATCCTGAAACTCGTGATGAAAACTCTCAAATTGCCATTGGTCGAGACAACACCGCTACTCACTTAGATACAATTGCTATCGGTCGTGAAACTAATGCAACTGGCTCTGGTGCTACTGCAATCGGTGCACGTGCTGATGCTTCTGGTAACAACTCCATTGCCATCGGTCAAAGTGGTAAGACATCTAACCGTATTACAGCATCTGGTGAAAATGCCATTGCTATCGGTATGAGAACAACTTCTACTGGTGCGTCTTCTATTGCGCAAGGTGCAGCAGCATCTGCTACTGGTGATTATGCAATTGCTGAAGGCCGCCTTTCTAAAGCGACAAAACAAGGTGCTGTTGCATTAGGTAATGAAACTAAAGCTAACATTGCTAATGGTGTGGCTCTTGGTGATCACTCTGTTACAACTACAGATAAAGGTGTTCTTGGCTACAACCCATCCGATCCTCATGAACGTAAATACGCTCCATTGACTGGTAATGTACAAACAGCTACTACAGCTGCTGTATCTATCGGTAATGGTCAACAAATGACTCGTCAATTGACTGGTCTTGCTGCAGGTACTGCAGACACTGACGCTGTTAACGTAGCTCAATTGAAAAACGTTGGCGTTGCTGTAACTGGTAACACTGGTAAGAGTGACTTCTTAACTGATGGCGGTAAATTGAACGTAATCGGTACAGGTCGTGTATCTACTGTAGCGGCTCATGATGGTGCGAAAGACTCCAAAATCACTGTAGGCTTTGATGACAAAGGCATGGTGAAAGCTGGTAAAAACGTTACTGTTAACGAAGTAACTGTTGATGGTAGAACTACTTACACAATCAACGCTGCTGACACAGCTGCTAAATATGACTTCTTAACAAATGCTACAGCTAACGGTGGTAAAGTTGACGGTGAAGCAACACCTACAAAAGTTCAAAGCGGTACTACAGTTAACTACGCAGCTGGTAAGAACTTAACAGTTAAACAAGATATTGAAACATCTCTTGGTCAACAAACATATACATATTCCTTGAATAAGGACCTTAAAGAAATTACATCCATCACTAACAATGGTGGTCCTACAATGAACTTTGGTCCTAACAACATCAGCATCACTGGTGGTAACTTGGATCTTGGTGGCAATAACATCACTAACCTTAAATCTGGTGGCGATGTAATCAATAACGCAGCTAACATTGGCGACGTAACTCGTATTTCCAAAGCTAATGACAAACACATTAAACCAGGTGAATACGCAGTTGATA
>ERZ772910.68-NODE-68-length-62326-cov-24.452153_pt1 | contig 62326 bp, 55 predicted proteins | sample MGYA00511357_ERZ772910 | MGnify/ENA primary metagenome ERZ772910 (study PRJEB29015, sample SAMEA2738096) | human oral metagenome | biome: human oral; feature: human-associated habitat; material: saliva | place: China | collected 2193 ... | reverse complement strand
GTGCCGCATTAGATACCTAGTACTGAATTATCAGTGCTGTTTAGGCATCGCGCTTACTGAACACGAAGTAGGCGATGATCATCGGGATGATGGCCCAGGCGTAACCGGCAGCGATCACTGCACCGTAGTCCAGCTTGGTGGTGGTCTCAAGCAGCTTGTAGGGGTCAGCCACAGCTGCGGCAGAGCTACTGGGCAGCACGTCCGTAATGTAATGGACCCACTCCCATTTGCTGGCGGCCAGGCCTAGCGGAATCAGAATTACAAATAGCAGCACTACTACCAGCGAGATAGAGCCGGCAGTGGAGCGCAGGATATAGCCAAAGCTCATAGCCATCAGGCCGATAATGGCGAAGGCCATTGCGGTACCCCAGAAGAAGCCAAGGTATTCAGGGTTTGATAGAGAGCCAGCCTTATCGCCCAGGATCGGCAGGGAGAACAGGTAGGTTAGCGCCACTGTCACCAGGCCTAGCAGCGCGGAAAAGATTGCTACTACTAAAGCTTTGGCAGCAAACAGGCGGCCGCGACGCGGCACTGCTGCTAGGGATGAGCGGATCTGGCCTGAAGAGTATTCGCCGGTAATCAGCAGAGCACCTAGCACAGCTACCGCAATCTGCCCGAAGGAAGAGCCTACAGTCAGGTAGTTGGCAGCCTTGTCGGCGTAACCTTTCATACCTGAGTACTGGGCCATGATCAGCACAGAAATACCGATAGTAATTAGTGATGCAATTGCAGCGGTGATCCAGGTGGAGCGCAGCGAAGCTAGTTTGCTCCACTCTGACCTAAAGACGCTAAAGAAAGTTTGCTTGGATTGCACTCGACGGCGCGGGGCACGCTGCTGGGCGGGTACTTGCCCATGTGGGGCTTGCGGTGCCTGGCCGTGCGAGGCCTGCGGTACCTGGCCCTGCTGGGCGGGAACCGGCGCGCCCTGCACGTGGGTTGCCTGGGCGGGAACCGGCGCGCCCTGTACGGGAGCTGCGGGCGCCGTCGTCGGCATTTGCTGGGCAGGAACACCCTGGGCGGGCACGCGGCCCTGGTTAGCGCTGTGGTTAGTTGCAGTCATGATTGTCTCTCCTTGCTTTCAGCGCTGCGGTGCGGGGTAAACGTTTTGGCCAGCAGGCCCCTGCGGAGGCTGCGGGGTGTTGGCACCAGCACGGTATTCGACAGCGTCGCCGGTAAGTTCTAGATAGGCGTCCTCAAGGGAGGCCTTAATGGTGGTCAGCTCGTGCAGCACAATGCCGTTAGCGGCAGCCAGCTCACCCACGTGGATAGCGTCAGTGGCGGTGGTTTCTAGCACTGAAGGCTCCACCGGGTTGGCCTGCCAACCCTGCTGCTGCAGTAGTTGGGCCAAGGTTGAGGCCTGGGGTGAGGCTACGCGTACCCGGTCAGAGATAGTGTTTTCAATGACGCTGTCTACCGGGCCAGTGGTAATAATGCGGCCGCGACCGATAACGATCAGCTCATCTGCGGTCTGGCTCATCTCGCTCATCAAGTGGGAGGAGATGAACACGGTGCGTCCCTCGCTAGCCAGCTGACGGCAGGTTTCACGAACCCAAATAACGCCTTCAGGGTCTAGGCCGTTGACGGGCTCATCGAAGATCAAAACTTCAGGGTCACCAAGCAGCGCAGCAGCAATACCTAGGCGCTGACCCATACCCAGGGAGAAACCCTTAACTCGCTTATTGGCTACAGCGCTAAGGCCAGTAAATTCCAGCACCTCATCTACGCGACGGGTAGGAATACCGTTTGAAAGTGCCAGCTGCTTGAGGTGGGCTCGGGCAGTGCGTGAACCGTGCAGGCCCTTGGCGTCCAGTAAGGCACCCACTTCAGTTAGCGGGGCGGCCAGATCACGGTAGGGGCGGCCGTTTACGCGCACCGCGCCGGAGGTAGGCCGGTCAAGGCCCATAATCATGCGCATGGTGGTGGACTTACCTGCACCGTTAGGGCCCAGGAAGCCGGTCACCTTACCGGGGTGAACGTCGAAAGAAATATCGTTTACAGCCACTTTGTTGCCATAGCGCTTGGTTAAGTGTCGCGCCTGAATCATGGGCTTAACCTTTCTGGGTTTCGTTGTTACGACTTAAATTCTAGGAAGCCACTGCCCCAGCCTTATCGGCCTAGGTGAGGAAACTTGGCCGGCAAAATGGCCAGACTAAAGATGTATGCCATCTCCTACTTAAGGAGGAGACATAGAAAAGCCCCCCAAAACCCCCATAGTGAATAAGTCCCTAGCTGAGTTAATAGCTTAAATCTCCCCATTATGGCAGGCTGGGACCAGGAAAAATGGAAGGAGATGGGGCTAATGTCCAACCCCGTATTCAGCTCTAACCCTGTATTTAAGCAGGGTGCGCAGCAAACCACCCCGGCCGGGTATCCGACTATGCCCGGCTACACCCCCGGCCACCCTAACCAGGGCGGCTATGGCGCCCCCTACGGCCAAAACTACGACCACAACGGCGCTTACAGCCAGACCGGTTACGCTGACCCCTACAGCCAGGCCCAGCTTGAGCAGCAGTACGCTGCCCCTGCCGCCTCCGCTGTAGAGACCGGGCGCATGACTTACGACGACGTCATTGTGCGTACCGCCGCCCTGCTGCTAACGGTAGTTATCACCGCCGCTTTTGGCTGGTACCTGGTGGTTAACGCCTATCAGGCCCAGAGCGCACAGGCCATGGGCACCGCCGTCATGGTCACCAGCACCGGCGCTGTTGGGGCGCTAATCTTTGGTCTGATCAACACCTTCAAGCGTGAGCCTTCACCGGTACTGATGTTCATCTACGCCGTAGCTGAAGGTCTAATGCTTGGTGGCTTCTCTGCCGCCGTCGAGATAACCCGCTACAGCGGCATTGTGCTACAGGCTGTGCTGGGTACTTTGGCCACGTTCGTAGTAATGCTGTGCCTGTACAAGTTCGCTAACTTCCGTCTGCAGGGTAAGTTCCTCAAGATCTTCATGATTGCCCTGATCGGTTACGGCGCTTTCGCCATGGTTAACTTCCTGCTGCAGATCACCGGCCTGGTGGGTGGCGAATTTGGCCTGTACTCCATGACCGTTGCGGGTATCCCGCTGGGCCTAATCATTGGCCCCGTTGCCGTGATCATGGCGGCTGTATCCCTGGTGCTTGACTTCCAGAACACCGAGTCGCTGGTAAACGCCGGCGCTCCTCGCCGCTACGCCTGGACCTGCGCCTTCGGCCTAGTAGTGACCCTGGTGTGGCTCTACATTGAGATTTTGCGTCTGCTGGCTATCTTCAGCAGCGACGACTGACCCAATAGCGCTGCGCGCATTAAGCACAGCAAAACACATAGTGGGGGGCGTACCTAAAAGGTACGCCCCCCACTTGTTTTTATTAGCTTGTAGCTGGTGGGCAAAGCCTACAGGCAGCTGGCAGTGCTCGCACCTAAGGGGGTCCTTCGCCCGCCTCAGCGCAGCTAAGAAGCTTCTCAACGTCGCAGGCTTTCACGGGTGCTCGGCCCGCGCCAGCGCAGCTAGCTATTTGCTCTCCTCAATGCGGTTAGGGCCGGTGATGTCATAGGGACGGGCAAAAGGCCAAGCCGGTAGCTCATCTAAGGTGATTAGCTCACTGTCTGCCGACCAGTTCAGGTCCAAGGCCGGGTGCGGGTTACCGTTTAGCAGATCCTGCCACAGCCCGGCGGCATCCTGCGCTAACGCAGTTTCAGTCTCATGCCATTGGCGCCCCAGGCGCCCCTCATGCTCAGCCAAACGCAACGCTAAAGACCCCTGCGTTGATTTACGTTCAATCTGCTCTAGCGAACGCCACGGCAAGTGAATTAGGCGCATACCGGCGTCAGTTTCACCAGGGCGGTCCACAAAGTGGTTACCCATAGAAATATTCATGCCAGGTAGCGTGGCCACAGCAGTTTTCGGCAGGCTCGCTGCCCGCTGATCAAGACGCCACACCCCAGCAGTTTCGGTGGGAATAGCGTTGTGCACAGCGGCGCGGAACTGCTTCTTGTCACTGGCCCGCAGGTAGCTAGCTAGGGTGGCGCCCGGGGCGAACCACAGTTCATCGGCGTCGAAAGGAATTACCCACTTAGCCCCGTGATTGCGAGCCAACTTAGCCAAGGCCGTCATTTTTTCTGACTGATAGTAGGCCGCCAGGTTATCTTGCACCACCGTAACCGGGTACTTACTGGCCAAATCAGCCAAAATTTGGGGGGTGTCGTCGCTAGACATATTGTCAGCCACAATCACCCGGTCTACCTCCTGCTCCAACAGGTGGGTGATGACGCGACCAATAATGTCAGCCTCATCCTTAACCATGGTTACGGCCATAACCGCACCTGGAGTCACCGGGAAGTCAGGCACCTGGCGAGAGCTTAAAATTTCGCGTCGTTTATTTACCTGCTGAGTAGAAAAGCTACGTTTGATCGCTCTGTTCGCATAGCCTGCCCACACACGCGACTTATAGACGAATTTGCCATAGTCCAACATAGCGCCAACCTCTCAAGGGCTATAAGTGGGATGGAAACCAATCTATACTATCAACGGTATAGTCACGTTTTTCCTCGTGACACTTTCCCACCCCAACCTTAGGACGCTAATGTCACTACGCCAAGATCTGGGTCAGGCCAGCTGGGTTTGCAAAGATTTTATTAAGCATCGCAGCCTACCCGCGCAGATGCGGGCCATGAAACACATGCAGCTACCCAACTTGCCGCGTCGTCGTCGTAAAGAAGGCGAAGTTTGGGGCGTAACGCTAGTCAAAAACGAGGCGGATATTCTGCCCCTGGTCATTGAGCACCTATTTGCGCAGGGCATCAGCCACATCATTGTTGGCGACAACATGTCCACCGATGACACCCCGGAAATTCTAGAAGAATTCGCCCTCAAAACCGGCCGCGTGCACGTAGCCCGAGACCGCGAACCGGCACATATTCAGGCCGAAAAAATGACCTACATGTGCCATGCGGCTTGGCGGGCAGGGGCTGACTGGATTATTCCCTTCGACGGCGACGAGTTCTGGTTCGCCCCTGAAGGCAAGCTGGCAGACTATCTGCGCAGCCAAAGCGCAGACATGATTTACGCCGACTTTTTACACATGGTGCCCACCACACCAGGCCCTAAAGACCTGATCAACGCCGAATTCATTGTGGACACCAAACCCTCCTTCCCCGGTAAGGTGGCCGTGCGTTCACACCGCTGGCTAAAGATGGGTCCCGGTAACCACTATGCCCTACGGGTAGGCGCCACCAGCCATGGCCTAAAGATCGCCCACGCCCAATACCGCTCCCCCGAGCAGGTAGCCCGTAAGGTACGTCAAGGTAGCGCCGCCACTGCGCTAACGGGTGAGGACCTGAGCTGGTTCTCCCCACACTGGGAGGCTGGCTCAAAGCTATCCAACGCCGAAATCCTTGAAGTTTGGGAAAACATCAGCCACGGGCGCCCCGATGAGCGCATCCAGTTTGCTGCTAACGGCCCCATGGTTAAAGCCCACCCGCTACGTTGGAAGACCTGGAACGAGTCAGGTGAGCTAAGCAGCTAATATGCGTTTGTGCCCCAGAAGTTTCTGGGGCACAAACTTTTTTATGGCTGCCACCAGCTAAGTAGCTGGCCTTATTTTGCTCTGGTTTTAGGCCTGCTCTAGCGCCGCCAACTTAACCAGGTTACGGAAGCCCTCAGAGCGCTCCTGCAGCTCAATGAAGCTACCGATACCATCAACCACACCATTAGCCAGGAACACGATCTGATCCGCGTTACGGATGGTGGACAGGCGGTGAGCCACAATAATCACGGTGATCTTGCCGCTTAGATTATCGATAGTTTCAGCGATTTCCGCTTCAGTCTCGTTATCTAGGGCGCTAGTGGCCTCATCCAAAATCAGCAGGTTAGGGCGGCGATACAAGGCGCGGGCAATACCCACACGCTGCAACTGTCCACCAGACAGACGTCGGCCCTGCTCACCAAACTCAGACCAGATACCTTCAGGCTGGTTAGAAACAAACTCCCACAGGCGTGCACCTTCCAAAGCTTCGCGCACCCGCTCGGGGTCAATATCCTCACGGCGCTGGTCGAAAGCAATATTCTCGGCAATAGTGCGGTCAGTGATGAACACGTTCTGGGGCACTACCCCAATATTGGACTGCCAGCCGTAAATATTTTCACGCATGTCGGCGCCGTCAATCAGGATCTCACCGCTGGTAGGTACCTGCAGCCCCATCAGCAGATCCAACAAAGTAGATTTACCGGCACCCGAGGAGCCCACAAAAGCAGCTTTAGTGCCAAAGGGAATACGCAAGTTTACGCCCTTAAGCACCTCAGGGGCGTCGTCGTCATAACGGAAACGCACGTCACGCACCTCTAGCTCTTTACGCAGAACCAGCGGGGTGACCTCCTGGCGGCTAACAATTTCCATGCTCTTAATCTGTGAGCGGGCCGCCAGCTTAGAGGCAATAAATTCGCGTGTAGCCGGCTCAGCCTGACGGATAGTAGCCAAGGTGCCCAGCATGCCGGCAGCAGTGGGTAGCACACGGAAAGCTGCCGCCAGCAATACCGCCATAGATGACAGCAGCGACTGGCTGTCACCCATAAAAGCAGTAAAAGCAAACACGATGGCTAGTGCCAGCATGAACACAATTTCAATTAGCTGCTTAGGCAGTGAAGCGATGAAACCCTTCTGAATGCTAATGTCGCGCAGCTTAGCTGAAGCCTCATCAATACGCTCTAGATAGAAGTCGTAGGCGTTACGCAGCTGGGTTTCTTTAATGGTGCCAAAAGCGTCAAAGCAAGCCCTGAACGAGCGCTCATTAGCGGCCACCTCTTCCGCGCCCAGGCGCTCATTTAGCGGGCGTACCTTACGCAGGAATAGCCAGCCAAACAGACCAACAAACAGCGCCAAAATCGCGGTAGCCACCGGAGCGGCAATCAGTAATGCACCCACCACACTGACAACCGCAAAAATCTGGGTAGCCAGCGTGATAGTGCCAAACAGGTAACCGCTATAAGCCATGGTCACGTTCTGACCAGACTTATTTAGAATTACCGCCAACCCTAAATAGGCGTGCTTAGAGTAAGGCAGGCGCAGATAGTATTCGCTGATTTCAATAGCGCTCTTGTAGCGCAGGTTAGAGGAAACCTTAAGGCTCCACCACTGCACCAAAATAGAGAGCAGATCCTTAACGATGAAGCCGACAATAACCGCTCCAGCTAAGACAGCTATCAGCTCACTCTGGCTGTTTACACCCAGAAGCCTAGCGGCGGTCCCGGCGGCTCCGCTGCGCCACTGCCCCGTCATTGCCTGCGCCAGCGGCGCTACCAGCAGAATCGAGGCGGTGTCCGCCAGTGACACTAGTACCGTTCCCAGCATCATCCACACCAGTGCCGGGCGTTCCGGCTTGTCCACTAGCACGCCCAGGTTGTAGCGAATAATGCCCAGCCTTTGTTTCATTCTTCCCCTTATGTGCTGCCGCCCACGCACGAATACGACGCTGCGCAGGACGCTCAACTCCACGGTATAACAGTTCAGCCGCCGCCTGGCAGATAACCCAAAGCACGATTACAGTCGCCAGATTAACCAGCTTTGAACCATGCGGCCAGGGCAGCGGTTTGAGGTTTAGGAGCACTAATTCGTGCACCAGGTAAAAAGCAAAAGAAGTAATACCCAGGTGCTCTAGCAGCTTCAGCCGCAGCACGCCGCGTACCCCATCCAAGTCAGCCTGCGCGCAGGCGTAAATCAGCCAGGCAAAGGCGGGCACCATCAAAATGCCGCTAACCGTAGTTAGCTGCCCGGTGCGCAGGCAAACCATCACCATCACAGCGGTGGTCACCCCTGCAAGGCACACGCTCCTAAAAGGCAAGCGCACGCCGTCGCGCAGAGCCAAAGCCAAAGCAATACCGATAATGAATTCACCGATACGCACAATCGGCAAGTGGTAGGCGTAAACGTTAAACCCATTGGCTGCCAGCACCAGACCGATACTCCAGGCCACACCCGCGCCAGCAGCAGCGGCTAGGTAACGCTGCAAGGGCTTAAGTGCGTTTAGCACGCTGATCAGTAGCGGTGCACACAGGTAGAAGAAAGCCTCACAAGACAGAGACCAGCTAACTGCGTTTACCCCAAAAGCAATGTCATTAGGTGAGAACCAAGATTGCACCAGCAACGCGTTGGGAGGTACCGCAACCCAGGTCAGCGGCAACGGCCTGGCCGGCAATAACAACGCGATAACCATCATCGCCAGGTGCGAGGGATATACACGCGCTACACGCTTAATCCAAAACTGTTTGGCCTCCACACCGTTATAGATAGGGGTGGACCAGGTCAGTACAAAGCCTGATAGCACAAAGAAAAATGCAACCCCAACATAGCCCACAGTGGACGTAGCTTTAAGCGGCATACCTGGATAAATACGGCACAGGTGATACATGAATACACCTGATGCAGCAAAGAAACGCAGGCTAGTTAGCCTAGGTAAATTAACTATGCCAGTGTTGGGAGCCACAAAACATCCTCAAGAAAACGCAAACCTTGTTGGGGAAACGAGCGTGATAAAAACGGGAACGCGTCCATTCTACTTCAGGCGTAGAAACATACGTTGAGGCATTGGTTACCCTTAAACTTAAACCATGATTGCAACACCACTTCCTACCGTTTCCGGTAGCAAAGGCACCAAGCCCACCCTCACCTTCCCCGACGCTGAAGCCCCCACTGACCTAGAGATTCAGGTTCTCGACGCCGGCGACGGCCAGATCGTTGAGCCCGGCGACACCATTGTGTGCAACTACCTGGGTCAGATCTGGGATGGTCAGGTATTCGACAACTCCTTTGACCGTGGCCAGCCGCTGAGCTTCCAGATTGGTGTGGGCATGGTTATCCGTGGTTGGGACGAGGGCCTGGTAGGCCAGCGCGTAGGTTCGCGTGTGCTGCTGTCCATCCCCTCCGAGCTAGGCTACGGCTCCCGTGGCGTACCTCAGGCCGGTATTAAGGGCGGCGACACCCTAGTGTTCGTAACCGAGATCCTGGCAGTTCTCTGAGCTTTAGCGCTGAGCTTTACTGGGCTTTAGAAGGCTAAACAAGAAGGCCCCGGCTTAAGCCGGGGCCCTTGTTGTATTAGCTATCAGCTATTGCGGCGCTCACGCAGCGAGCGGCGCGTGGGCACGCTAGCCTGCGGGGCACCAAAGGCGGCAGAGGTCTGCACGGCAGTTTCCTCACCCACCGGCTGGCTGATGGAGGCAGTAGGCAGCGGCATACCGGTGCTTACCGGGCTGGCAACAGCCTCAGTGGTGGCGGTGTCGTCAGCAGAGTCCTGCACAGAAGGTACGCTTACCGGCTCAGGGTTAACCACCGTGCTAACGCGCCGGGCAGGCTCGGGAGCGGCCGTCATGGTGGCGGCAGGCAGTTGAGCAGGTACCTGGGCCGGGGCCTCGGTGCGGGCGGCGCGGCGGGCAGCGCGGCGGCTCTGCTTGTCCTTAGGCAGAGGGTGGACCTCTTCCTCCTGGATAGAGACGATCTGGTTGTCGCGCTTGCGCTTGCGGTGACCAGGCAGCGGGATGAAGCCAAGCAGCTTACGCTTCTCGTCTTCCTCATAGTAGTAGTAGTTCTGGCCGTAGCCACCGTAACCGTAACCGTAGTAAACGCTACCGAGGTTACGACGTGAAGCACGGTTAAGCACAACACCCAGCAGACGGCCGTCAACCTGCTTGAAGATCTTGCCACACAGACGGGCCTGCTCCTTGTAGGTGCCACCCACCTCCATGACCAAGATGGCGCCGTCGGCCAGGGCCGAAAGCAGACCAGCGTCGGTAACCGGCAGTAGCGGCGGGGCGTCCATGATCACCATAGCGTCGTCCTTGAGGTAGTCCATCAAGGCCTTCATACGCTGGGAACCCAAAAGCTCTGAGGGGTTGGGAGGGATACGTCCGGCGGGCACAACACGCAGGTTGGGCTGGCCTTCAATCTTCTGGGCAACATCAGACAGCTGCATGTCACCGGCCAGGATCTGGGTTAGACCCACAGAACCATCTAGGCCGAAGATCTTGTGCACCACGGGCTTACGCAAGTCGGTGTCAATTAGCACGGTGCGCTGACCGGAAGAAGCCAGCATCTGTGCCAACACGGCAGACATGGTGGACTTACCTTCACCAGGGTTAGCACTGGTCATAACGATTGCGCGCGGCGGGTTGTCAACATCCACGAAGCGCAGGTTGGTACGTAGGTGACGCAGGGCCTCGGCAGCCTGACCCAGGCCATCTACGTTCTGACGGCCCTTGGCGTTCAGTTCAGTGGACTTAGGTACAACCGCCAGTACGGAAGAACCCAGCAGCTCCTCAACATCGGAGTTGTGGCGTACACGGTTGTCCATCAAGCGGCGCATGAATACCACTAGGTAGCCGATTACCAGGCCAGCAAGGGCGCCCATGCCGCTGAGCTTGTAGAAGTCAGGGGAGCTAGGGGCGCTGGGGGCAACTGCCTGCAGGGTCTGGGTTACGCGGGTATCGCGGTAGCTGTTGTCGCTGGTGGTTACACTGGTGGTGCCATCCACACTCTGGGTGGTGGTGGTTACCTGGGTACCATCAGGGTTAGTGGTGGTCTGGGTGGTGGGCCGTGCAGTAGGCGCGTTAAGCGTGGTAATCGCGTTAGCCTCATCAGACACGGCCTTGATACCGGCATTAGCGATGTCACGAGCACGCTCCGGGGTGGAAGCAGTAGCGGTCAGAGTGAACAGACCGGGAACGGCGTCAGCACTACCGCTAAGAGTACCCTCCATACTGGGGGTCTTGAGGGTCTTAGCCACGCGGTTAGCCACGTTCTGCGAACCAGCTAGGACCGCATACACGCTAGCTTTCTGACCAGAAATAGAGTTCTGACTAAAAGCATCGGTACCGGGAACTACCACCATCGCCTGGGAAGTAGCGGTGTAGGTCCATGGCTGGGCGCTGGCATAGCCGAAACCACCGGCTAGACCCAATAGCACGCATAGGATTAAGAAACCCAGGTTGACCCGGGTCATCCTAACAAAGTCTTGGATTGTCACAGTGGGTTATTGCCCTTCTTCCGAGCGGCCTGGCGATGCCAGGGATCAGGTGGGGAACCTGAAAAATCTATATGTTAGTACGGTATCAACTAGGCCTTTAGCCGCGCGATAGTAGCGGCAGAATAGTGCGCAAGTACGCATCAATGGTATCGGCCGCCGCACTTATTATCGCACCTGATCCAAGCCCCACGCCGTTAGCCATGCCCAACAATGCTTTATCCATGCCAGCATTACTACTAGTCGCTCTAATTCACAGCCACTACTAGCTGAACGCGACCAAATTCCTAGACAGGTCAGGCTTTATCTTTTACCGGACTAGCTATCCGCAGGTAGCCAGCCAGCAACAGGCCACCAGCTATTAGACCGCCCAGAGTCCCCAGAGAACCTTTAATGAGAAAATCATTTGAGGTAGGGAAGCTTGACTCGCTTGGGCTAAGCGCCTTAAGGGTTTGGGTTACGCGAACCTCGCTGTTATCAGCAGCCCCGCTTGAACCACCCCTTGACTCACCCTGAGTAGCAATCGCATTAGCCTCATCAGACACGGCCTTGATACCAGCATTAGCGATATCACGAGCACGCTCCGGGGTGGAGGCGGTAGCGGTCAGAGTGAACAGACCGGGAACGGCATCAGCACTACCGCTAAGAGTGCCCTCCATGCTGGGGGTCTTGAGGGTCTTAGCCACGCGGTTAGCCACGTTCTGCGAACCAGCTAGGACCGCATACACGCTAGCTTTCTGACCAGAAATAGAGTTCTGACTAAAAGCATCGGTACCGGGAACTACCACCATCGCCTGGGAAGTAGCGGTGTAGGTCCATGGCTGGGCGCTGGCATAGCCGAAACCACCGGCTAGACCCAATAGCACGCATAGGATTAAGAAACCCAGGTTGACCCGGGTCATCCTAACAAAGTCTTGGATTGTCACAGTGGGTTATTGCCCTTCTTCCGAGCGGCCTGGCGATGCCAGGGATCAGGTGGGGAACCTGAAAAATCTATATGTTAGTACGGTATCAACTAGGCCTTTAGCCGCGCGATAGTAGCGGCAGAATAGTGCGCAAGTACGCATCAATGGTATCGGCCGCCGCAGCCATAGCCGCATCTCCACGCCGATATGGGTCAGCTACGTCGCGTCCACCCCCAGCTGGCCCACGCACTGCGTGTAGCGCCTGCACTAGCTGGTCAGTGTCATAGCTCAGCCAGGCGTCATCACGCTGGAGCAAGGTGGCGGCGTCGGCTAGCTGCCCCAAAGTCCAGTAACGCTCAGCGTAGGCAGGAAAATCATCAAGCAAAGCCACACGGTGCGAGTTAGCCATGGTCACCACTAGGCGCGAGCGGCGCAAAATCCCTTCACGCATTTGGCGTGAACGCATAGCCAGGCAGTCTTCCAGAGCCACGCCACGCGCCACCGCCTGAGCCACCATGGGCGGATCCATTTCGCGCCCAACCGTGCCCGGCACGCCGGCACTAAAAAAGGCCCAGCCGGCATCCAAGCCCAGCATTTGGCGGGCGCGCACCTCAGCATAGGCGCTACGGCAAATGTTGGCGGTGCACACAAACAGCAACCGGGGTGAAGCCCCGTAACTGCCGCTCATCGAGCATCCTTTAGGTCCATGACTTCCTCCAGAAGTGCGCCGGCAATTAGCTGACTAACAAATTCGCTTACGTCTGCCTCAATTTGGTCAGCCGTAACATTGAAATAAGGGGCAACCCGCCGGGCTACTTCAGCCACATTCTCAGCCCCATCAGCGCCAATCCAAATAGCGCGGGCGGGGCCTTCCAACCTGGAGATTTCGCCGTCGGGTAGTGGCGCCAAGTAAATGGCCTGCTCAGTGGGGTCGTCATAGTAACCCAGGCGTGAGGGGTGCAGGTAGGTCACAGTTTCCCCTTAACTTTGTCCATTCCTTCACGCAAAGCCGCCCGGTAGCGCTCCACATATTCTTGGCGCACTTCAGCCGGGGTGGGTTCGTGGCCTAGCCGCATGGTTAGGTGATCGGTGTTAACTAGCAGCGCCCGGCCCACAATGCGGGCTTTAGCTAGCGGGCCGTTAGCTGCTTTGAAGCGGGCTTTCCACTCGTCTAGGCGCCCGCCCTCGCCGGTGGAGAACATCATCCACAGGTCGTGGGTGGGGTCTTGGCGGTATTGGTCTAGTTCTCCTAGCGCGGCGGCTAGCCCCACTTGGGCCCCTAGCTCCCGGGCTCGACGGCGCAGGTCTGCTTGGGCGCATTCGTCTAGGGTTGCCCACACTAGGGCATAGTCGGGGTCTGACGTCCCCGAGGAGTTGCGCGCTACGTGCAGCAGCAAAATTAGGCGCTGATCGATTAGTGCGGGAGTAGCGCAGCGAACCCCGCCAAGCATTTGGTGGATGCGCCGCGCCCAGAGGTTGTTAAAAGCTTTGGGTGCGGTAATTCCCGGGTAGCGCCGGTGCAGATCTACATATCCCCAGGTGGGGTGGAAGAAGGTGGCCGCGTGCTCGAAGGCGGAGCCGGTTTCAAATGAGGTGTTGTGACGCCAGCCGTGATCTAGCAGGGCTTTGACGTATAGCTTTACTTGCTCTGGGCGCACCAGCACATCGGCATCGGTGCTGTGGGTTAGGGCGCGGCCAATACTGGGGTGAACTGCCGGGCCTTTGATATGCAAAATATCCACGCCTGCGTCTTGCGCTAGGACCTGCAAGGCGGCGTGGGCTAAATGCGCGCGAATTCCGATGGGGATTCCAGCGGCCCGAGAGGAGGAGTCGAGGGGCTGGCTCATAGTTCTATAGTACTTGCCCCCGGGGTGTTTTCTAGCCAGGCTCTCACGTAGGCAATAGTTGCTTGTCCTGGGGCGCTAGCGACGCCGTCGGCGATTGTCGCAAAGGTCAGACAATTGGCCAGGTCAATGCGGCTTGGGGCACCCAACTGCCCCATCGAAATAGCAATTAGAGGCTGGTGGGGGTAGGCGCCGGCAAAGTCGTGGGCGGCATGTCGTAGCGCGGCCACGTCCTGGGCGTCGCGCGGCATGTAAGCCACTTTGGTGATATCCGCGCCGTCAGCAGTAATTTGCACCAGTTTTTGGGTTATCTGGGCCGCGCGGGGGGTGGCCGTAAAGTCGTGGCAGGAGCCGACGACGTCGTAGCCACCCGCTTTAGCCTCAGCTACCAGCGCCTTACTGGCAGGGCAAGCCATCTCTATATCTAGCGCAGCCACGGGCGGGCGCAACTGTAGCAAACTAGCCAAATAATCCTCATAGCCCTGGCCGTGACCAGCACCTTTACCACCCTCAGTAGCTGAGCGGTAGGTCAGCAGCAGTGGCAGGCTAGAGGCTGCCCGCACTGCTGCCAGCGCTGCGCGCACCTGGGCGGGATCAGCTAGCAGGTCCGCGCGCAGCTCCAGGGCCCCTGCCCCCTGCTGCTGGGCCAGACGAGCCTGGTGGGCCTGGCCGCTAGGCTCGCCATCAGTTAGCGCCGTAGCAATCACCAGTTGATGTTGCCTACGCGCCGCCAGCAGCAGGGCAGCAAAGGACTGGTTCATAGCTGCGAGAGGGCGATACCATCGAGAATATCGTGCAGAGACACGTTAATGTGGCGCACTGGGTGATCGGTGTTAGCGGTGTCAGCCGCCACGCGGGCCACCATTTCATCGCAGATCAGGGCACCGGCGGCAATTACGCTGCGGCGTCCGGGGGCAATGAACTCCCACTGCTCTAACTGCTCAGGGGTGGCGTGGATGATGGCGTCGCAGGAGCGGCGCATGTCCTCTACGGGCACCTGTGCCCCACCGATTTTTTGGCTGTCAAAATATTCCAGGCCCAGGGCGTGGGCGCTAACCGCAGTGATAGTGCCGGCTAGTCCCACCAGGGAGTGGGCAGCACTGAAATCTACCTGCTCAGCGGCACTATCTAGCATGGAACGCACAAACTCACGGGCGGCTGCTTCAGAGGCAGGGGTGACGCCTTCGCTTAGGAAACGTTCGGTGACGCGCCCCGAACCCATGTTGGTGGAGACATAGGCGTCAGGATATTGGGTTCCCAGGCTGAACTCGGTGGAGCCGCCCCCCAAATCCACTACCAGGCGCGGGTGGGTCATATCCACATTGCTGCCCACCTTAGAGCCCAGGAAGGCCAGGGCAGCTTCTTCTTCACCGCTGATTACTTCAGGTTCAAAACCCAAAATTGCCCAAACACCATTGACGAAAACGTCACGGTTGGCGGCGTCACGTGAGGCGGAGGTGGCCACAAACCGGGCCTGTTGCACCCCGTAATGCTCAAAACGCTCAGCGCAGGCACGGGTGAAGTCCAAGGTGCGCTCAATAGCTTCCTCATCTAGGCGCCCAGTGCGGTCTACCCCCACACCTAGGCGCACAATCTCACCTGAGCGCTCCAGCTCGTTGATGATAATTCCCTGATCGGTAAGCTCATAGTCGCCGATCAGCAAACGGATAGTGTTGGTACCGCAGTCAATAGCAGCCAGGCGCATTATTTACCGTCCTTACAGTTGCAAACCTGCTTATCCCACAGGCCGCGTTCACGCATGGTTTCAATGGCAATGTCGCCGATGGGGTTTACCCCCGCACCGGCGGCTAGTGAGTGGCCCACTAGGGCGTGTAGGCATTTAACGCGGGTGGGCATACCCCCTGCGGAAATACCGGCAATTTCGTCCACATGACCAAGCTTTTCACGCTCTGCCAGGTAGGCCTGGTGGGCCTGGGCGTAGGCGGCGGCCAGTTGCTCATCTTCAGCTAGACGCTGGTTTAGCTCATCCATGTAGTGGGTGGCTTCCAAGGCTGAGCAGCCATATACCGCCCCTGGCAGGGTCAGGTAGAAGGTGGTGGGGAAGGGAGAGCCGTCGTCCAGACGCGGAGCGGTTTGCACCACCGCCGGGCGACCACACACGCAGCGCGCGGCAATGGCTACTACCCCGCGCGGAACACGCCCCAGCTGTTGGCCTAGGGCTTCAATATCTGCCTGGGTAACTTCTGAACTCATTTGCTCTCGCTTTTATGGGGTGGTGGTTACGGTAGGCGTGGGACTAGTGGTTGGATCTAGCCAGCCGCGTTGGGAGGGTTCACGTTTGGCAGCTTTGGGGACTTTACCGGCTTCACGAGTGCTCTGGCGCAGACGGTCATACCAGGGCTGGCCATTTTGGGGGGTGGAGCTGGTGGCGGTGGTTTCGCTAACTGAATCGGCTCCCACCACAATGTAGGTGGTCTCCCCTGGCATTACGTAACCAAGGCGCCCGCGTGCCTGGCTTTTTAGATAGTTGTTGTCTTGCCAGGCCTGCAGTTTGGCCTCCAGCTGGGCATTTTCTTGCTTGGTGGCGCGCAGTTGGGAGCTAACTTCCTGGTAGCGCTGATGCTGCACAAAGTAGGTGTGCACGCTTTCAGCAATAAAGAATGTAGGCACTAGCAGGGCCACTATCACTAATAGCATCCGCAGCGAGACTGGGGTGCGCCCGTCGTCGCGCTGCTGGGGTACCTGCGGGATTTCGCCAGTGCGGGGCGTTTGTAAACGGACCCTGGGCAGGCCTTCAGGGTGGGTGCGGGGGGCTGCCTCGCTGCCGGTAGCGTTTGACGTTCGCCTCTGGCGACGACGACGTGGGTCAGCTTGGGTAGGGCGACGGGGCTTCACACCTTTGATACTACCTGAGGGCTAGATACAAAGCGGGCGGGATGCTTAAATGCACCCCGCCCGCTTAAGTCAGAGCTGGTTTAGCTCAAGACACCTGCTATCAGGCCTTGAAGCGCGGGAAGGCGCTGGCACCGGCGTATACGGCGTCCTCACCCAGGGACTCCTCGATACGCAGCAGCTGGTTGTACTTGTTGACACGCTCGCCACGGGCGGGAGCACCGGTCTTGATCTGGCCGGAGTTGGTGGCAACAGCCAGGTCGGCGATGGTGGTGTCCTCGGTCTCGCCGGAACGGTGAGAGGTCATGGTCTTGTAACCGTTGCGGTGAGCCAGCTCCACGGCCTCTAGGGTCTCGGTTAGAGAACCGATCTGGTTTACCTTAACCAGCAGAGCGTTGGCGGCCTTGAGCTCGATACCCTTGGCTAGACGCTCGGGGTTGGTTACGAAGAAGTCGTCACCAACGAGCTGTACCTTGTCACCGATCTCGTCGGTCAGGGCCTTCCAGTCGTCCCACTCGTCTTCGCTTAGCGGGTCCTCGATGGAGACGATCGGGAAGTCCTTGATGAGCTGCTCGTAGTACTTGACCATGTAGTCGTTGTCGCGCTGCTCGCCCTCGAACTTGTAGGTCTTGGTCTCGTTGTCGAAGAACTCGGAGGAGGCAACGTCCATAGCCAGGGCAACGTCGGCGCCGGGCTTGTAGCCAGCCTTCTCGATGGCCTCAACGATCAGCTCTAGAGCCTCACGGTTGGAGTCCAGGTTGGGGGCGAAACCACCCTCGTCGCCTAGACCGGTGGACAGGCCACGCTCCTTGACGACCTTCTTCAGGGAGTGGTAGACCTCGGCGCCCCAGCGCAGAGCCTCACGGAAGGAGGGAGCACCGATGGGGGCAATCATGAACTCCTGGATGTCAACGTTGGAGTCAGCGTGAGAGCCACCGTTGAGGATGTTCATCATGGGGACGGGTAGGACGTGAGCGTTGGGGCCACCAACGTACTGGAACAGCTCCAGGCCAGCAGATTCGGCGGAGGCCTGAGCGGCAGCCAGGGACACACCCAGGATAGCGTTGGCGCCCAGCTTGCCCTTGTTGGGGGTACCGTCTAGCTCAATCATTAGGCGGTCTAGGCCACGCTGGTCAGCGGCGTCGAAGCCGATAACCTCGGGGGCGATGATGTCGTTTACGTTAGCAACGGCCTTCTCTACACCCTTACCCTCGTAACGGCCCTTGTCGCCGTCGCGCAGTTCCACAGCCTCAAAAGCACCAGTGGAAGCGCCGGAGGGGACAGCCGCGCGGGCGAAGGAACCATCCTCAAGTAGGATTTCAACCTCTAGAGTGGGGTTGCCGCGGGAGTCTAGAATCTCGCGTGCATGTACGTTCTCGATGAGGGCCACGTGGTGCTCCTAAGTAATCGAAACAGGAATATTACGTGACCAAGTCTAGCTTGCCTAAGCTACCTGCGCGAGGGTATTAGCCCTGCAAAATGACCTTTAGGTTAACCTCGCGAATAGTTCAAGCCAGTTATCGGTTACCGCAGCGGTACTAAAACGCTGCGCATAGACCTGCGCCCGCCGCCCCACTGCCTCACGTTCGTCGTCGCACATAGCTTGGCACAAAGCCCGCGCAATGTCGTCTACCGCAAACCCGTCAGCTAAGTAACCACCATGCTCAGCCAACTCAACCGCTCCAGGCGAACAGGGGGTAACTACTGAGGGCACCCCAGCCATGGCCGCCTCCACCACATTCAAACCCTGACCTTCATTATCAGAAACTAGCGCTGATAGGCTTGCACCGCTAAAAGCTTTAGTTAAGTCATAGCAACTGCCAGGTAGGCTCACGCAATCACTCAGGTGCAGATCAGCAACCAGCGCTTCAAGACTTTCGCGTGCCTGGCCGTCGCCGTAAATAACTAGCTGCCAGCTCTCCTTTACCTGCCCCCGTACCTGCGCAAAAGCCTGAATTAAACGATCTAGGTGTTTAGCCTCATCCAGCCTGGACAAAACCACGATTTTATTGGTTTTTGGCGCCGTAGGCAGTTCGAAAGACCTAATCGAGTTAGGCATTGTCACCACTTGGCGCCCCAAGATCTGGGCAGTTTCGCGAGTGTAAGGTTCAGCTAAACAGGTGAACACATCTGCCGGCGCGGCCACCTGCGGGTAGTCGGGGAAATGACGCATCCACTGCATTGAGGCGTGGTTTTGGTAAACCAGCAGGGGCCGCTCTTTGGCTGCCCACACACCCCGGCCAATAGCCTCAGTTAAGCATTTTTGGGTGTTGTACTTTAATGCGATTATGGCAGTATCCGGGCCGATCTTAGCCAGGTGGCGATCTAAACGCTTTAAACAGTATTTACGCCACACCGGCGTGTATAGGCTCAGGGCTTTTAGCTTTACGCCACCTGGCCCTGGGAAACGCTTCACCAGCGGGTTATCGGTGGTGTAAGCCTGCCCTGGAAACACCCGAAACACCTCGCCGGGCACGGGTAGCTGGCCCACCTCACGCCCTAAGGTCATATAGCTAACCGAAAGGCCGCGCTCGCTAAAACCGTGCGCCATCTCGTTTAACGCAGAGGTAGTACCCCCTAGACCGCCCAGGTCAGAGGTAAATAAAACAACTTTGCTGAGATTCATTTTTTAGCTCCAGACAAATAGCCAACTGCGGCTATTTAAAGGTGGGGCTTGGGAAGCCATTATGGGAAGGCATGGGATGGGGCCTAGCTTCCAGTGCCCTTAAGCGCGGCGTCAGCGGCAATCTGATCTAGCCGCGAGCGCCAATCTAGATGTTCACGTGCCCAGGTGCGGATAGCGGTGAACTTTTCTTCGTCATACTGGGTTAGGGCGGCTTTGAGCTGCTCTAAGCCCTGCGCCACATCAGTGTCGCTGATCTGCACTAATGCGAAAGATGGCAGGATTTCGCGGGCGGTGGGGGTGTCGGGAACCTGGCCGGCTACTAGGCAGCCGTAGGCCAGTGAGTCAGTCCAGCGCGCAGTTACGTAATCTTTGGTGGGGTGGTTGTATTTGGCGCGGGCGGTGCGGGTGCCGAAAGCTAGTACCGCTTTGGCTTGGCGGTAGGCGGTTTCCACAAAAGCCTGGTTGGCTTCATCGGTGTCACCAAATGGGGGGCGGCCAGCAAAGCTAAGCCCAGCGTTGGCAGCGGCGCCAGCTACGGCGTCGTCGTCATCCCACACCTGGGGCTGACGGCCCACACGCTGCAATTCCACCTGCTTATCAGCCCAGCTCACCTGGGCTCCGGCGACGTCGGCACCCCAGGGCAGCACCCCGACTGGGCAGGGCACTGCCGCCGCCCACATGTCTAGATCCTGCTGGTCTGTGACGTAGAGGTGGTCGTACCAGCCACGTGAGCGGGCCACGCGGGGGATGCGTGCCTCCCAGAAGCTGTCAATCACCCAGCCGGCCACATAGCTGTAGTGGCGGCGCACCCCGGAGCGTAAAACTGCGTTGAGGTGATCACCAATAGAGGCGATAACCAGCAGTTTTTGTTCTCCGCGCGGGCGTGGCGGCGGCAGCAGGGTGGCTAGTTTGCCTAACCGCCCAGCAGGCAGGGATTCGGCTGGGATTTTGATTAGGCGGCCGCCAAGGTGGTCGGCAGCGATCTCAGCGAGTTTTAAAACCGGGCCCCAGCCACGTCCGCCAGGCAGAATTACCGCAACATCCATAACCTGTAATTTACCTGCAAATTTACTGGGTGTACACGCAAGAGCGCGGCCGTTTTGCAACCGCGCAGTGCGGGCGCCAGGCAGGGCTGCGCGGATGCGGGCAAGGCACCGGCGCGGTTGGCGCGCGATGGGCGCACCGCACTTAGCGGCTGCGGTATTTGGTGGCTTCGGTTTCGTATTCGGCCTCGCCGGCCACAACCGCATGCAAAAACACCTGCGCCCAGCGCAATAGCTCTCTGGCGCTTAAAGTTTCGCGCCGCAAACCGCGCGTGCCCGGGGCGGGCACCACCAGGGTACGGGTGGCTGGCTTAATGATTGTGCCCGGGTAGAGGCGTTTGACACGCATCGCCCCCGACTCAGGCAGGGCCACCGGCGCGAAACGGATAGATTTACCCTGCGCCACAATCTCATACACCCCCAAGCTGGCTGCATATACGCGCAAGCGGGCCAGCTGCGCCAAGTTCTGGGTGGGCTCAGGCACCGGGCCGTAACGGTCAGCCAGCTCCGCTAGTACGTCGTCGACGTCGCTATCAGACTTAGCCGCCGCCATCTTTGCGTAAGCCTCCAAACGCAACCGCTCATGGGGCAGGTACTCCTCGGGAATATTGGCGTCAATGGGCAGCTCCACCTTCAAGTCAGGCTCAGCTGCCTCCTCATCTTCACCCAGGCCCACGCCGCGCTTGTAGGCTTCCACCGCATCACCCACCATGCGCAGATACAGGTCAAACCCCACCCCGGCGATATGCCCAGACTGCTCCCCGCCCAGCAGATTACCAGCGCCGCGAATTTCTAGGTCCTTCATGGCCACCTGCATACCCGCACCCAAATCAGTGTTGTTAGCAATGGTGCGCAGACGCTGGTGGGCGGTTTCAGTAAGGGGCTTGTCGCCCGGATACAGGAAGTAGGCGTAGGCCCGCTCACGCCCACGCCCCACCCGGCCACGCAGCTGGTGCAACTGACTTAGCCCCATACGGTCGGCGCGATCCACAATCAAAGTGTTGGCGTTAGACACGTCCAAGCCGGTTTCCACAATGGTGGTGCACACCAGCACATCAATTTCACGCTTCCAGAAGGCGTCAATTACCTTCTCTAGGCGGTGCTCACTCATCTGCCCGTGGGCGGTGGCGATATTAGCTTCAGGCACCAGTTCAGTTAGGCGCGCAGCCACCGAGTCAATGTCCTCAACCTTGTTGTGCACATAGAACACCTGCCCCTCACGCAGCAGCTCACGCCTGATGGCGGCGCCCACCTGCTTAGTCTCATAGGGGCCCACATAGGTCAAAATCGGGTGGCGGTCCTCCGGCGGGGTGGCCAGGGTGGACATTTCCCGCAGCCCGCTAACCGCCATTTCCAGCGTGCGCGGGATGGGAGTGGCGGACATGGACAGCACATCCACATCTGTGCGCATAGCTTTAAGGGCTTCTTTATGCTCCACCCCGAAGCGCTGCTCCTCATCGATAATTACCAGCCCCAGGTCCTTAAATTTGACTGAGCCGGTCAGTAGACGGTGGGTGCCTACGACGACGTCGATACGCCCCTGCTCAAGGTCACGCAGCACCTGCTGGCTTTCTTTAGCGCTTTGGAAACGCGACAGCTGCGCCACGGTCACGGGGAAGCCCGCAAAACGCTCCGTGAAAGTTTCTGCGTGCTGAGACACCAGCAGCGTGGTGGGCACCAGCACCGCCACCTGCTTGCCGTCTTGGACAGCTTTAAAGGCAGCCCGCACCGCAATCTCAGTTTTGCCGTAACCCACATCCCCACAGATCAGGCGATCCATAGGGGCACTCTTTTCCATATCAGCCTTAACCTCATCAATGGTGACCAGCTGATCAGGGGTTTCAGTGTAGGCAAAAGACTGCTCTAGCTCCGCCTGCCAAGGGGTGTCAGGGCTAAAAGCGTGGCCCTTAGCAGCCTGGCGGGCCGCATACAGGCGCACCAGCTCCCCGGCGATTTCACGCACCGCCTTGCGGGCTTTAGCCTTAGTTTTTTGCCAGTCGGCGCCACCCATCTTGCTCAGCGCCGGGGCATCACCACCCACATATTTACTAACCGCATCAAGCGAGTCAGTAGGCACCATGAGCCGGTCAGCAGGCTGACCACGCTTAGAAGGCGCATACTCAATCACCAAATATTCGCGGCTAGAGTTACGGTTTCCGGGCACAGGCCGGCGCGTGAGCTCCACAAAACGACCCACCCCATGATGCGAGTGCACCACCAAATCACCCGGATGTAGCGATAGGGGGTCAACGCTACGCTTCGAGCGCCGCGCCGGCACCGCCTTAGGGGCACGCGGAGAAGCACTAGCCCTCCCCGTGATCTGCGACTGGCCAATAAAAGCAAATTTTTGGGAGGGAATCAGGAAAGACTGATAAGCCGAGGCAGGCAAAATCCGCACCACGCCGTCGCCGCTACCATCGCTAGCACCCAGATCCGCAACCTCATCCAAATCAGCCACAATGCGGGCCGGAATATCTCCCTCACCCAAAACCTCAGCCAAACGGCGCGCCGGGCCCGGACCCTCAGCGCTAATAACTACCCGCCAACCAGCCTTAGCCTGCTGGCCCACCTGCCTGGCAGCCGCCTCAAAGCCACCGCCATAGCCGGGCACTTCAGTAATAGGCAAACTAGGCATATCCGGGCTGGAGGCAAAAGCGTTAAACGACCACCACCCCAGCCCCTTAGCCAAGCTCAACTGGCGCACATCAGCCAAATGCGCAAAAGCCGCCGCCGACAAATCCACCGGCACCTGCCCACCCGAAGCCGCGCTAGTCCAGGCCGCCGCCAAAAACTCCTGGGTGGTGGCCGCCAAATCCTCAGCGCGACGACGCACCCGCTCAGGCTCGCTAATCACAGTTAGACGCTGGCCAGTCAACTCCAGCAGCAGCACCATCTTGTCCACCAGCACCGGCGCCAGGGACTCCATGCCCTCAACGTAAATACCTTCAGCTAGTTTTTCCAGCAAATCTGCCGCACCCGGGATCTTAGTGACCAGGGCGGCGGCGCGCTCGCGGACGACGTCGTTAAGCAGCAGCTCACGGCAGGCGGTAACCACCACCGGGGCTTTTAAAACCTCAATTGAGCGCTGGTCTGAAACCGCGAAGGAGGAGATTTCATCAATCTCATCCCCGAAATAGTCCACACGCACCGGGCGCGGGCAGGTGGGCGGGAAAACATCCAAAATACCGCCGCGCACGGCAAACTCGCCGCGATTTTCCACCATATCCACGCGGGTGTAAGCCATTTTCACTAGGCGCTCGGTGGCCGCCTCCAGGGGTAGCTCCGCGCCAGCGCTCAAGGTGAGCGGCTCAATTTCACCCAGCCCCGCGATTACCGGCGCCAGCAGCGCCCGCACCGGCACCACCAGCACGCCGATAGCGCCCTCTTCACTGTGGGCTAGGCGGCGTAGCACGGCCAGGCGCGCGGCCACAGTGTCAGCCCTGGGAGACAGGCGCTCATGGGGCAGGGTTTCCCAAGCCGGCAGCATCTCTACTGCCTCATCGGGCAGGTAGCAGCGCAGCGCCGCCACCATTTCTTCAGCTTCACGAGTGGTTGCACACACCACCAGCAACGGGTGGTTTACTTGCGGCCTGACGGCGTCTAAACCCGCCTTCCCCAGGGCCATTGCAGCCAGCAGGGCCGGGCGCACCCCGGGCACAACCGCCGCCGTGTAGTCGGTACGTACACGTGAACTGGCCAGGTCAATGACCTGCCAAACCGCAGAATTTTGAGCTAAAACATCGAGCAGGGCCTTCAGACGCACGCTCAGGATTCTAGTCGACCCGGATAGTTTTGCCAGCCGCCGTCAATTTCGTGAATAAAGTTCCAGCGCGGGTCACGCCACAGCTCACTGGCTGTGGGCACGTCCCCCTGGTGGAAAGCGGGGGCCACAATGTTTTCTAGCTGCGCTCCCAAAACCTCAGCAATGAAGGCACCCCAGTAGGAGAAGGTGGAGTTAGCTAGAATCAGCCGCTTAGCGCAGGCCAGTACCGCTAGATCATCAAACATGTCGCGGCGGTTCTCATTAACCACAAACTCTAGCTGCGGGGCTAGGTGGGTGAGGTTGTCAACACACCAGGGCACATTGTCACTAACTAGCACCACGCGCCCCACCGGACCTAAAGCTAATTGTTTAGCTAGCGCCTGGCGCACATATTCGACAATGTTAATGCCAAATTCTGGTTCAAAACGGCTGTTGTAATAGTCGCCGCGACGCACGTTAATAACTAAGTCATCATCACGCACAAAAGCCTGAGCCCGCTCTAGACTCTGCTTAAAACCGTCAGATGTTAGCAGCACATCTTTAATAAAGCGGGCGCGCTCTTGCGGAGTGTAGTCCACCCCCTGAGCTGCCCCCATATAGGTGGCGCGGCGGTCAGTAAAGCGCATCTGGTCTGAGGTGATTGACAGCTTACGCAGCCCCGGGAACATCTCTAACCAAGCATCCTGGTTAGGGAAATAAAGCACCTTAGAAATTAGGCCCTTATCTAAAGTGCGCGAATATGCCAGCTGCCACTTAAATAGGTTGTTGCCGCCATTAAAACCAATGGCAGTTAATATGACTTCACGCTTACCGCGTCGCACCAAAGACAAAGCTTTAGCTTTAAATGTCATAATCTTTTAGCTCCTAAACAGCGCTTCATTAATGCAGCTCACAGCGACACACTGCACACCGTATATTTCGTTTACCTGTCAACCATCATATATATCTCGCAGGCTTACAAGCTAGACTGGGGTAACCAACGAGTAAAAGGACCCAGCCATGCCCTCTTGCGCGCTCAGTGTGGTAATCCCCTTCTATGGGGACCCAGCTGCCACCCTTCCCTTGCTAGAGCAGCTAAAAGCACAAGTAGACGCCCCTGATTTCGAGGTAATCGTTAGTGACGATTGCTCCCCTGAGCCTTTCCCGGATGCGGCCGGGGTTAAAGTAATTCGTCGTCAGACAAATGGCGGTTTCGGTAGCGCCGTAAGTACTGGCATTGCCGCCGCCACCGGCACTTATGTTCTAATCCTGAACTCCGACGTGGAGCTGGAGCCTAACTTCCTGGGTAACTATTACCGCGCAGCTATGCCCTGGATGCCAGCCATCGTGACCCCTGCCGTAATTAATGAGGTAGGCGCCACACACTGGAATGGCCGCCACTTCCCCAATGCCCTGCACCAGGGTATTGAATGGCTCACTCCCCTGGCCCGACTGCGTCACCTACCGGTGCTGCATGAGCTGGTAGGACACGACACTCTGGCCGACAACACCCACACTGAAGTGGCCGATTGGGTGGTGGGCGCGGCCATGCTGCTGCCGCGTCAGGCCTTTGCGGCAGTGGGCGGTTTTGACTCGCGCTTCCACATGAACAGTGAAGAAGTTGACCTGCAGTTGCGCCTGCGTCAGCTAGGGTTACCTTCGGTAGTGCTTAGCCAGCCCACCTTGGTGCATGCTGGCGGTGGTTCCTCAGCTTCCGATAAGCGCCGACAGTGGTTGGTTAACTCGCGTTTCATTTACGCCGACAAGTGGCATGGCCCTAGCGGTGTAAAGCGTCTGCGAGCCACCCTAAAAACTGCCTCGTATATCAATTTTGCTTGGAACCTGACCCGTCAAATGCGCGGCGTAGATGTGGCTGCCCGCGAGCGTCTAGCTACCGAATTGGCGTTTTTGCCAGCCTAAAATCGCCCCAGACTCTCTTACAAGCTAGTAACTTAGCTAGTACCCAAATCAATTACCCAACGCATGCCGATCGGTCCCAAGCATGAGTAAAAAACTTTTATTGGTTAGCCCTGTGTTCCACGGCTACTGGCAGGGCATAGCGCAGGCTTTTAAGCAGCGCGGTTACACCGTGTTGCCCTACTGCTATGACCGTTTAGAAAACGCAGCGCACCGCGTGGAGCATAAGCTCAAAATTGAATTGGCTGACCGGCGCGACCCGCATGGTTTACCCGGTTCGCGTTTGCATGCCCAGCAGGTTACTGCCCACTGTGCGCAGTTGGTGCGTTCGTCTCACCCTGACGTGGTGGTCACCATTAAGGGCGACATTTTGCAGGCTGATTACTGGCAGTCTATTGAGGAAGTTGGGGCCAAGCGCATTACTTGGTTCTACGATGAGCTGCGCCGCATGAATGTGGATGAAGCGGGTTTGCAGATGCGCGGTCCGATAGCCACGTATTCTGCGATCGACGCCGCCGCTATGGCTGAGCGCGGTTTGGATGCGTTCTATTTACCACTGGCTTTTGATTCCAGCTTGCCGTTTACCCCGGTAGCTAGCGACGCCGTCGTATTTGTGGGGGCCCGTTACGGCCAGCGTGAGCCGATGCTGCGGGCTTTATACCAGGCGGGCGTGGATGTTAAGGCTTATGGGCGCGCTTGGTCTAAGCACTGGTGGGATCGGGCCCGCACCTGGTCTTGGCACCGCCCGGCGATCCCTAGCGGGCGCGATTTGGACCGTTCGCATGCCTATGGGGTGATGGCTGGGGCGCGTGCCTCGCTGAACCTGCATGGGGATCAGGATGGTTTCACTATGCGCACGTTTGAGGCTTGCGGCGTGGGCGGTTTGCAGATTGTTGATCGCGCCGACGTTGACAGCCTCTACGATCCAGGCAGCGAGCTGCTGGTTTTCAACTCCACCCAGGAGCTGGTGGAGCTGGCTGAACGCGCCGGGGCTGAGCCGCAGTGGGCGCAGGCCATTGCCCAGGCGGGCCGTAAACGTACTTTGGCTGAGCATACTTTTGCTCACCGCGTGCAGGCTTTGGAGGCGCGCTGGCAATGATTATTCCTGAAGATGGCCTAGTTTTCGCCACTGATTTGCAGGCTTGGCAGGCTTGGCTAGCTAGCCGCAACCGGGTGCGTCAGCTAAAAACTGCTGTGCGCCAGCGGGTTTCGACGCCGGCGCCGGTGGATATTGTGGTGGCTTTGCGCGGTCAGCCGCGTGCCCTGGCGGTGTTGGAGGCGGCTTCGCCTTCTCACCTGGATGCTTATGAGCGCCCAGCGCTGATGCTAGACGAGGTGGCGATTGCTTTTCCGCGTGCCTTGTCTGAGCGTTATGAGGGCGGCGACTGGCAGTTGGTGGATTGGGCGCAGGCCGCTGATTCACAGCTGCTAGCTAAGGTGGAGCGAGTGTTGGCCCCCGGGCACTATTTGGGGGTTAGCACCGAGGTTTACGCTTGGGCCCGCGCGCGCGACATCGAGTTTTTAGTTGAGCAGCACGGTCTGCTTACCCCGTTTATGGCGCCGCTAGCTGCGGGGGCGCGGGCTTTGGTGTGGTCCCAGTCCGACGGCGAATTTTGGGCTAGTTCGCGCAGTGACGTCACCTGGCAGGTGGTGGGCAGCCAGCTGCTGTTTAACGCCGCTTTGCAGCCGCGTATTAAGGTTTCCGCTACGGCGCGGCCACTGTTTTTAGGCCAGCTGCATGGGGCGGAGATTGGCCGCAGCTATATGGCTCAGGTAAGTGAGCGTTTTTGCCGTGACACTGGTGCGATTTACCGGCCGCACCCTTCTGAAAAAGATAAAGCTTCACGTTTAATTCACGCCTATTGGCGTAGGCGCGGAATTGAATTTGATCCGGGCACCAGCCCACTGTTTGAAACTAACCGTCCGGTAGTTTCGGTGTTCTCCACCGGCACCTTGGAGGCGGCCGCGCGCGGCATTCCTGCCTGGGTGTATGCACCTAACGCCCCCAGCTGGGTGCACTCTTTCCATACCCGCTACGGCCTGTCGCGTTGGTCTGACATCCCTACGGTTGCCCCCCAGACGCCAGCCCTTGAACCGGCCACGGCAATCGCCCAGATTCTGGCTGCTTAAGCCAGTACGTGAATCCCCGCACGCCCGGTGACTGGCTGGCGTGCTCCAAGCTACAATTGTTAGCAAATGTCATGCTTTTTGCGTGGCTACGTTCCCGTTATTACACATTGAATAGGACTATTCAGTCATATGAGCACCCTGTGTGTTATTCCCGTGCGCGGCGGCTCTAAAGGCATCCCGCGTAAGAACCTGCGTGATGTAGGTGGCAAACCCCTGGTGGTGTGGACCATCGAGCAGGCCCTGGAAGCCAAAGACGTCCGCGTAGTGGTTTCCACTGAAGATGAAGAAATCGCGAGCGTAGCGCGCGCAGCCGGCGCCGAGGTGATTGAACGCCCTGCCGAGTTAGCCCAGGACACCACTGCCACCGAGCCGGTGATTGTGCACGCCATGGACTATCTGCGTGACAAAGAAGGCTATGAGCCTGAGTTCGTGATGCTACTGCAGGCCACCAGCCCGGTGCGCCGCCCGGGCACCATTGACCGTGCTATCGCCCAGGCCCGTGAAACCGGTGTTGATTCACTGGTTGGCACCGTACCGCAGACCCCCTTCCTGTGGTGGACTGCCCGCGACGGTCACGGCCCCACCGCCGACTTTGATGTGGACCACCGCCCGCGTCGTCAGGAGCTAACCCCCGACCAGTTCCGCTACCGCGAGACTGGCTCTCTTTATGTAACCAAGCCGTGGGTTTACCGCGAACGCAATAACCGTATCGGTGGCAACATTGGTCTATTCGTCATGGATGAGGTTGAAGGCGTCGACATTGACGGCCCCCTTGACCTAGCCCTAGCGGGCAAAACCCTTATCGAAATGCGTCAGCAGGAAGGTCTAGCATGAGCATCGAGCGTTCCATTACCCCTTACGTAGCTTTCGCTGACGACTCTTTGCTCAGCGCCCTAGCTAAAATCAACGCCAACAAGGCCCGCACTATCTTCCTGGTAGATGAGCATGGCGTACTACAGGGTTCACTTACCGACGGCGACGTGCGTCGCTGGCTTACCGCCGGCAACTCCAACATGGAGACCAGCGCCATTAAGGTAGCTAACCGTTCCCCGCGCACCGTCACCGAGGGCACCTTGGTTGACGAGCTGGACTGGAAGTTCCGCGACGGCGTCAGCCTAGTGCCGGTGCTAGATACCCGTGGCCGCATGGTGGCCATCGCCTCCCCCAGCAACGACTCCTTCACCGTTGGTAGCCACCGCGTTGGTAAAGACCAGCCCACCTTCGTAATCGCTGAAATTGGTAACAACCACCAGGGCAATGTTGACCTAGCCAAGCAGCTGGTAGACCTAGCTGTGGAAGCTAAGGCTGACTGCGTTAAGTTCCAGCTGCGTGACATGGACGCCCTCTACCGTGGTGCTTCCGGCAAGATCACTGCCGGTGAAGACCTGGGCGCCCAGTACACCCTGGACCTGCTCACCCGCTTCTCCCTGTCGGCCCCCAAGATGATCGAGGTCTTCGATCACTGCCGCGACAAGGGCATTGACATTATGTGCACCCCCTGGGACCTACCCTCCCTAGAGGTACTGCTAGAGTACGGCGTCGACGGCCTAAAGATTGCCTCCGCTGACCTAACCAACCACGCGCTGCTAACCGCCGCCGCTAAAGAAAACCTACCCATGATCGTCTCCACCGGTATGAGCACCGAGGATGAGATCAAGGAGTCGGTGGCCCTGCTGCGTCGCTACGGCGCCCCCTACGCCCTACTCCAGGTACAGTCCACCTACCCGGCCCCTTTCAAGGACCTAAACCTGCGCTACATGCAGCGTCTAGCTGAGATCGGTGACTGCCCGGTGGGCTACTCCGGTCACGAGCGTGGCTACCACATCCCCATGGCTGCCGTGGCCCTGGGCGCTTCGGTAATTGAAAAGCACTTCACCATTGACCGCAACCTTGAAGGTAACGACCACAAGGTTTCGCTGCTGCCTGATGAGTTTGCCGCCATGGTGCGTCAGATCCGCGACGTGGAAGCCTCCCTGGGCACCGCCGAGGCCCGCGTAGTGGCCCCCGGTGAGTTCATGAACCGCGCCAACCTGGCCAAGTCTTTGGTGGCCGCCCGTGACATCAAGTCCGGTGAGCGCATCACCGCCGACGCCGTCGACGTTAAGAGCCCCGGCCGTGGCCTGCAGCCCAACTCGCTAGACAAGCTGGTGGGCCGCATTGCTCGCCGCAACGTAGCTGCCGGCGACTTCTTCTACGAGGGCGACATCTCCGACAACCCCGCCCGCCCACGCGACTACCACTTCCGTCGTCCGTGGGGTGTGCCGGTGCGCTACCACGACTTCCAGGCCATTTTGGATGCCGGCGCCAAGCCGGACTTCCTGGAGTTCCACTACTCCTACAAGGACCTGGACATGGACGTGGACGAGGTGTTCGCGGCCTACAAGGATAACCCGCTACCCATGGGTTACACCTGCCACCTGCCTGACCTGTTCAGCGGTGACTTTATTTTGGATCTGGCCTCCCCCGACGACGCCGTGTGGGAGCGCTCTATCCGCGAGTTACAGCGTACTATCGACATCACCAAGTCGCTGCGCCCTTACTTCACTCAGGAAGAAGACCCGGTCTTTATTGCCACCCTGGGTGGTTTCACCAAGGAAGGCCCGGTTGACCCTGAGCAAATCCCGGCCATGTATGACCGCATCATTGAGGGTCTAAAGCACGTGGATTACTCCGGTGTGCGCCTAGCCCCCCAGACCCTGCCGCCTTACCCGTGGCTACTGGGTGGTCAGCAGTACCACAACCTGTTTATGAGCCCTGAGGCGCTGCGTGACTTTGCCGAGCGTAGCGGCCTACAGATCACCTACGACATCTCCCACTCGATGCTGTCGGCTAACCACGAGCACCGCCCACTGCGTGAATACACCGAAATTCTCGCCCCGCTAGCCGCCCACCTGCACATTGTTGACGGTAAGGGCGTTGACGGTGAGGGTGTACAGATTGACGAGGGTGACGTTAACTGGCCTGAGCTGGCTGAGCAGCTTGACCGCCTGGCCCCCGGCGTGTCCTTCATTCCAGAAATCTGGATGGGTCACGTTAACAATGGTGAGGGCTTCTGGACCGCCCTAGACCGCCTGGAGAAGTACCTGTGACAGTGGCTTATAAAGGCGTAGCGGGTAACGCACCAATCGCGCTATGGGTAGTTCCGGTTGCTGAGATCGGTGGGGTGGCACGTCATGTTCTCGACGTCGCCCGCACTGGCCTGCCCCGTACCCGCATGGTGGTGCTGTGTCCACCAGGAGCGCTAGCTGAGGAATTAACCCAGCTAGGTGTGCCAGTGCTGGCTGAACGCTTTGGCCCCAATTATGGGCTGGTCGCTTCAGTGCGGGTACTGCGCCACGCGGTAGCCAAGCTACGCCCGGCCATTGTGCACACGCACCTAGCCTATGCAGACATTGTGGGCGCCTTGGCAGTGCCGTTAACCGGACCCACCAAGCTGGTGTCAACTGAGCACGGCATCGCCTACGATGACAGTGTCTACCACGGCAGTAGCTTCAAATCGGCTTTGATGAGCCGCGCCCACCAGGTGCGCTGTGAGCGTTTTGATGCGCTTATGGCCTGCTCGGTGGCTACCGCTGACGCCATGGAAGCCAAGTGGCACCCGCGCCGAGTGATCAACGTGCTGCACAACGGCGTCGACGCCCCCACCGCGCCCAGCCAGCGCAAGGAGGGCCTGCGGATTTTGTCCCTGGCCCGCCTGGCCCCAGAAAAGCGCATTTTGGAGCTGCTTAAGGGATTCTCTCTGCTTAAGCGCGATTACCCCCAGGCCACGCTGACTATTGCCGGCACCGGCGAGGAGGAGGCAGCCCTACGCGGCGCTGTTGAGTCGCTGGGGCTAACTGACTGCGTTGACTTGCCCGGCTTCGTTGACGCCTCCCAGGCGCTCTCTAGCCACGATGTACTTGCCCAGCTGTCGGTGTGGGAGAACTGCTCTTACTCACTGCTTGACGCAGTGGTTAGCGGCATGGGTGTGGTGGCCACGCCGGTTGGCGGTAACCCCGAGATTCTGCCTAGCCAGTGTCTAGTGGATGCTTATGACGTCACTGCTATCGCCCAGGCGCTAGCCAGCCAGGGTCTAGAGCTGGCCCAACGCCCGCAGCTTAACCCCTACTGGCCTAGCGTGTCCGACATGTGTCACTCCATCGTCAAGGTCTATCAGGGGTGTTTCAAGTGACTCGCTTTACCCTAGCGGCTAATAACGGCGAAATTGGTGGCGGCGAGGTCATGCTGCTGCGCACCGCTAAGGTGCTGCGTCAGCTTGGCCATGAGGTCACCGTGGTGGCCCCTGCCCTTGCCGACGGCGTAGGGGCGGCTGCCGCCAAAGCCGGTTTTGCCACTGTGGCTATCAAGGGCCAGGGTCGCAAAGCCTATATGCGTAACCTGCGCGCCTGGGATGCCAGCCAGCGTCAGGGGGTGCTGTGGTGCCATGGGCATGTGCCCGCCCTAGCTACCATGGGTCACCCCCAGCGCATTGTGCACCTACACCAGGCCCCCAGCTTTAAGCATGTGGTTTCTGGCAAGCTGGCCGCGTGCGGCGCCCTAGCTTTAGTCGTGCCCAGCGCCTCCATGGCCAAGCACTTCCCCACCGCCCAAATTGTTTACAACTGGTGCGAGGAAGTTAAAACCCAGCCTAAAGGTGAGCTCAGAGCCCCCATCACGGTGGGTTTCTTGGGGCGTCCCAGTCCCGATAAGGGCATTGAGGTTTTAGCTGAGGCTATGGCGCAGCTAAACGCCACTCGCGGGAATGCTTTTGAGCTGGTGGTTGCGGGTGAGCCGCATTTTGTCGACGCCGCCGAGCGCGAGCGGGTAACCGCCGCCCTGGCCCCTATCGCCAGCTTCACCAAGCAGCTGGGTTGGACCAGGCGTGAAGACTTCTTCAACCTGGTTGATTTGGCTGTTTTCCCCTCGATTTGCCCTGAGTCCTTCGGGCTTATGGTCGCTGAGGCGATGAGCGCCAAGGTGCCCTTCGTGACTTCTATCGCGGGAGCGCTACCTGAGGTTGCTGGTCGGGACTACTCCTACCAGATAGTCCCCGATGACGTCGACGAGCTAGCCGACGCCGTCGCCGCCCTAGTGGACACCACCCCCACCAAACGGGCCAAACAGGCTGAGAAAGAATGGCAGCGCTGGCAGCGCAAATTCTCCCCTGAGGCGGCCACTAAGCGCATCGCCGCTTTCCTTACCGACGTGCTACCCCAGGAGGTTAAATGAGCCGCGCGGTTAAGCCCGGCGCTATCGACTGGGATGTGTTTTTCCGCAAGGATGATTCTTCGCTGCAGGCGCTGCTGCGTAAATCCCCGTCCTTGCTGGAAATGATCCTGTTCATCCCGCTGTGTTTGCGTCTGGAGGGCTTCGTTCCCGGCGTACCGGTAGCTGACATCAGCGCCATACTGCTGTCCATCATGGCCTTTGGGCGTAAACCCAAGGTGGGCTGGCAACCGGCTTTCGGCTACCGCATGTTACTGTTTGCCATCCCCGCTTGGATGGCAATCGCAGGTGTTTACAACGACCAGTTACCTTTTACCCGCATGGGCCACATCGTAGCTTGGGCGCTGGTAATTGCCGCCTCCACCTCGGGGCGGCTAAACATGCGGGCCCTGGTAGGTTCTATTGGAGTTTCGCAGGTTATCGCCACCGCTTACGGCATTATCACCCTGCCTCAATCAACCTACCCCGGCCGTATGATCGGTATGTTTGGTGACCCCAACACCGCCGGTTTGCACCTGCTGGCACTGGGATTGGTTTACGCCGGTATTGCCCAGCGTAACCGCAAGTACTTCATTGTGCTGGCTATCTCCATGCTGGGTATTTTCCTAACCTTCTCACGTACCACCTGGCTGGGTCTGGGCCTGGCTTTGGCTTGGGTGTTCATCCCTAAAAACTTTAATGTTTGGCTTAAAGCCACGCTGCTGTTTGGCGTATACAAAGCAGTGATTGGTTACGCCAACGACGTCAAGAACGAGGGTTCATTCTCTGACCGTGCTGGTTCTGACCACCTGCGTTCACTGATCGTACCGCTGGAAGAAAAGCTGGTGGCCGAAAACCCCTTCGTTGGTCACGGCCCCGGCACCCTTACCGTCAAGTTGGGTGTAAACGAGTTCTTCTTCCACTCCAGTTACCTACTGCTACGCGCTGAAGGCGGCTGGATCATGTTCTACCTGATGCTGACGCTAGTAGTACTCACCATCGTCAAGGTCAGCCACCCGCTATCCACCCTACCTAACCGTTACCTGGAAGCCGCCCCGATCGCAATTTTGGTGTGTGCGGCCAACCTGGGCAACGTGTTCCTGTCTTACCCCGCTTGTTTGGCCCTGGCTGCCTGCACCTGGTGGGCCCACGCCCCCGGCGCTGACGAAGAGCAGCTAACCAAACTTGAAGCTCCGGTTGAAGAGGATCTGCGCGCCAGCCAAAACAAGCTGGTTAACTACCTGGCTGGACACGAAAATGTCATGGCCAAATACGACAAGTTGGAAGAAGAGGCCAGCAAGGCATGAACCAACCGCGCACTTCCATCATCATCCCCTCCTATCGGGGAGAAGCCAAGCTACCTACGCTGCTTAACGCCTTAAGCCAGCAAAGCGACACCGACTTTGAGGCGGTAGTGGTAATCGACGGGCTGCTTGATAACAGCCTAGAGATCATCGACTCCTTCGCCAGCAAGGCGCCCGTACGGGCCGTGGTGCTGGAGCAAAATCAAGGCCGCGTAGCCGCTCTAAACGCTGGTTTTAGCGCCGCTAAAGGCCAGGTTTTGGTGCGCTGCGACGACGATCTTGAGCCCGGTACAGACTTTGTCGCTGGGCACTGGGCGCGCCACCAAGGCCAGCCCTGCGGCGTCGTCGGGCTAACCATAGACATCCTGCCGCCCTCAAAGTACACCCGCGTATACGGCGCTACCCGCACCCGCGCAGCCCTGGCCGCCTCCTACCGGGGTGCTATCCCGCCCTGGCGTCACTGGGCAGCAAACTGCTCTATTACCCGCGAAACCTGGGAAAAAATCGGCCCCTATGACACCGCCTACCAGCACTACGGCTGGGAGGATGTGGACTACGGCTACCGCCTACATGAGGCCGGCATCCCGGTAATTTTGGCTCCCGAGCTGGAAACCCTGCACCACGGCGCGGCCACAGACACCGTCAAGCGAGCCATGCGCGCCTACCATTCAGGCGCAGCACGACGCACTTTCGACCAGCTACACCCCGGCGCTATCGCCCCGGTAACAAGCGGCGGCGGCTGGTGGGGCAAACTAGTTGGGGCGGTAGCTAGCCGCACTAACGAGGAGAGCACCGAGCAGCTAGCCAATTTCACAGATAGCGCTATTGGCGTATTGCCCGGACCATTTGCTACTAAATTAGTAGCGTTGAACGTCGAAGCCGCCTCCCTTAGCGGCTACTGCCACAGCGAGCAGGTCAGCGCCCGCTTCTAAGGCACAAAATTTCATAAAACTACTTCTCGCCCCATTTCCCTTACATTCTTGCCATAGGCAGAAGAGAGACTTTGATGAGTGAGCACTTTAGCGTTGCCATCGCCCATGATTACCTAACTCAGCGTGGCGGTGCGGAACGAGTGGCCTTAGCCATGCACCAGGCTTTTCCCCAGGCCCCGATTTTCACCACCCTGTATGACCCAGAAGGCACCTTCCCTGAGTTCAAGGACGCCGATATTCGCGTCACCGGCCTAAACCGGGTGGGGGCCTTCCGTCACGATCACCGCATCGCCCTGCCACTACTGGCCCCGGCGACGTCGAAAATTAAGATCAATGCAGGTGTAACCCTGGTGTCTTCCACCGGTTTTGCCCACGGGGTTAAAACCACTGGAGCCAAGCTGGTTTACTGCCACTCCCCGGCCCGTTTCCTGTACCTACGCGAGCAGTACCTGGGCCAGTCCTCACGCTTTTCACCCAAGGTATTAGGGCTAAACGCGGTGTATGCGCCGCTGCTGCGTTGGGATAAGCGCGCCGCTCACAGCGCCACCCGCTACCTGGCTAACTCCTCTATTGTTAAAGAGCGCATTGAGCGCGTCTACGGCATTGAGGCTGACCTACTGTTCCCGCCCGGCGGGATTGACGCCAGTGCCAGCCAGGAAGCTGTGGACGAGATTTCCAGTTGGGCTGGGCAGTTCTATCTGGTGGTCTCGCGTCTGATGCCCTACAAGAATGTTGATCGTGCCATAGCGGCTTTTGCTGACATGCCCCAGCGCAAGCTAGCAATTGTGGGTAAGGGCCCTGAGGCTGAACGCCTAGCGGCTATGTGCCCAGATAATGTGCGCATGTTCCAGGGCTTAAGTGACGGCCAAATGCGCTGGCTATACGCCAACTGCCAGGCCCTGATTGCACCTTCCTTTGAAGATTTTGGGCTCACCCCACTGGAGGCTTACAGCTTTGGTAAACCGGTACTGGCCCTGCGCGCAGGTGGCTACCTCGACACTGTTGTAGAAGGCCAAACTGGTCTATTCTTTTCTAAGCCCACTAGCGCTGATATTGCAGCCATCGTGGAAAAGAACGAGCAAATCACCTGGGATCACCCCGCAATCCGCGCCCACGGCGACAAGTTCTCCCTGGACCGTTTCATCCAAGCCCTGCATCAGCAGGTCGAAGCACTGTCTTAAGTTCCCAACTGCCCCAAGTAGGTTTCGTCTTGAAGATGAGTAAACGTACCTTCAATCACCTAGTGCGCCTAGGCGCTATCGTGATTGATTTCCTCGCTATCTGGGTGTCGTTCACCATTGCGTGGCATTTACGCGAGCAGTCGGGTCTGTTCTCTAATGACGTCTCGGCCCTAACCCGGGCACTTATGCACTGGAAGCCGCTGGCTTCAGCCGCCTGGTTGGTGGTAATTGCTTGCTTTGGGGGCTATGCGGTACGCGAGTTCGGCTCGGGCACCATCAGTATCCGCCGTGCCCTTAACGCTGGCCTGTTTAACATCGGCTTTTTCTCGCTGGTGCTATACATGACCACTACTGAGTTCTCACGCTCTTACTTCCTGCTGCTGTTCATCATTGCGATGCCGCTAATCACCTTGGGGCGTCTGTTTGGCCGCCGCATCCTGCACTGGCTGCACCGACGTGGCTACGGTATTTCACGTGTGATTATTGTGGGCCGCCCCCAGCAGGCTGAGCAGTTATCCCGGATGCTTAAGCGTTCAGCTTGGCTGGGCCTGGAACCCTACCTGGTTTTTGACCCTGATGAGGCACTCGAAACCTATAAGGGTGACCACCGTTCTATCAGCGATAACCTGCTTAAGCTGGCTGAATCCACCCAGGCTGAGCTGGTACTTTTCGCCCCCGGCTCGGTACCTGACTCGGTTGATTTCCGCCGCTATGTGTGGCGTTTTGAGGGTCACCGCACTCAGCTGGCTGTGGTGCCTTCTTTGGTCGACGTCGCCGCTGACCGTATCCGTACCCGCCCAGTAGGTGGTATGCCGCTGGTCTACGTAGAAGATCCCAACTCTGCCGGCGCACTATCGCACTCTAAGCGGATTTTCGATATTGTCATGGCTTCCCTAGCGCTGATTATGGTCAGCCCGGTCATGATTATTACCGCCCTGGCGGTGTACCTTACCGACCGTGGCCCTGTGTTCTTCCTCCAAGAGCGCGTAGGGCGCGATGGCAAGACCTTTAAGATGATCAAGTTCCGCTCTATGGTGGTTGACGCCGAGGCGCGCCTGGCTCAGCTTCAGGGCGGCAACAAGACCAATGAGGTCATGTTTAAGCTCAAGAAAGACCCGCGTATCACCCCGGTGGGTGGCTTTATTCGTCGCTTCTCTATCGATGAGCTCCCCCAGCTGTTTAACGTGATCCAGGGTGACATGAGCCTGATTGGCCCACGCCCGCCCCTGCCGCGTGAGGTAGCTAAATACACCCCCGATGAGATGCGCCGTCTACGAGTGCGCCCGGGTATTACCGGCCTATGGCAGATTTCAGGTCGTTCAGACCTGTCCTGGGATGAAACCATTCGCCTGGACCTGTACTACATTGATAACTGGTCTCCGTTACAAGACCTATCGATCCTGACCAAAACGGTGCAGGCGGTGCTTTCTTCACGCGGGGCCTATTAAAAGAAGTAATTAACCATTTGAAACGTTTCCTCCCCGCTTCCCTCGCACTACTTACCTTCCTGGCCACCTGGGCTTACCGCAACCTTTTTGAGGCCACCCAACAGGGTGCCTACCTGGCTGGTTTGGGCCTGCATACGTTTGTGGGTCCCCTTCAGCCCTATGTGCAGGTATTTACCAAGCTGGGCACGGCCCCGGTGGCCGGGGCCAGCTTGATCCTGGCCGTGGTGGTGGCTTTGGCTGCCAGGCGCTGGTTGTTGCCAGTGCAGCTAGTGGCTTTTGCGGCCGGTCTACTAGGCACTATCCAAGTGCTTAAAACTCGCTTGCCTTACCTGCCTCAGGGAGGCATCAATGGCACCGGCTATTTCCCCCATTACAACACCATGCCCTCAGGGCACGCCGGCATGATTTTGGTGGCTACCGTGCCGCTTATGGCCGCCCTTAGCGCCACTAAACTGCCGCGTATTTTCAAGCGAATCGCTTTTGTGGGGGCACTGAGCGCCTTTATTTTAGGCACCACTGCGGTGCTAGTCAGCTCCGCACACTTGTGGACTGACGTGTTTGCTTCCACAGCTTTGGCACTATTTTGGGCTTATTTATTGCTGCCTTTACAACAAGTGCAATACAAGAAATTATCACAGCCATATGTGAGGCTAACCCTGATTACCTTTGCAATTGCTTGGGTTTTGCTACATGTGGACCAAGCTTTGCAAACAAACAATAAATTTGGGTTGGCATTTTGTGCCTTTAGTCTATGCACCGGCGCTTTTATTGCACTATTATCGCAAGTGAGCACAGGAAACTCCCAGGAAACTATCGATTAGTTCCCAGACAGTGACTAGTACCTAGGTGCTCATGCCCTAGCCCCCGATTCTCAGGTACGCCATGACCCCCAAACCGCAAGCCTCGGTTATCATCCCGACCCTAAACAGCGCCCCAGCTTTGGCTATCCAGCTGGATTCGCTGCTGCGTCAAGACTATGAGGGCGCCTTTGAGATTCTGGTAATCGACAACGGCTCCACTGACGAGACACGCGAGCTACTTGAGGACTACTACCCTCGCTTTGCTTTCCGCCAGGTCAACCTGCGTTACTTCATCTCTGACCGGGAGCGTAACGTTTGCTACGCCCGCAACGTGGGTATCCGCTATGCAAACAGTGAAAAGCTACTGTTTTGCGACGCCGACGACATGCTTTCCAACAACTGGGTCAGCCAAGGCATTGAATCTCTAGCTGAGCGGCAAGTAGTTTCCGGATCCGGCATCTACTTCCTAGAAGACACCTTCAAAAACTTCTGGGCCCTAGGCAAGGCTTACGAGACTATCCACCCGGCTACAGAAATTGAAACCTACACTCCAGTTAATGCTGACCGGGCTATCCCAATCCTCATGGGTTGCTCCTTTGCGGCCCGCCGCTCAACGCTGATCTCGCGTGGCTTTGACGTTAACGCTCCCTGGGGTTCAGAAGACAATGAGCTAGCCCTGTACCTGCGTGAGCACGGCATTGAAACTGAGAACTTCTCAGGTATGCGTATCGCTTACCGGGTACGTAACCCCAAGACTAAGGCCCGTCACAAGGCAGAGTTTAAGAGCGCCCGCGCCCATGTTTGGTTGGCTCGCAAATACCACCTAACCTCCCAGCTGCCGGCCACCCGCCGAGGTGCCTGGCTACTTAACCCGCTGCGTTTACCGCTGGTGGCCGCCAAGATGGCACTGGTACCCTCCAGCCGCGACTGGAGCGCGCTGCGTTCGCGTTTTAACACCGCTGCCGGGGCTTTTGTAGGTGTGCTTAGCTTCTACCACCCGGCTCCTAACCGTGAGGGCCTAATCGGTACAGGTAAGGAGATCAGCTTGGATACGGGTGCGCCTTTGCGCCTGGAAACCACCGGTAGCGGCCACACCCACAGCCGTGACACGATTACGCCTGCCTCAGGTCTAAGCCCGGTGCTGGTGCGTGAGCCTGAGCTGCAAACCACCGCCGGTTAGATCTTTTTCTCGACGACGCCGCCGCTCTGGCCGCGCCGCTCTGGCCGCCGCCCTAGCTACGTCACGCTAGCCACGCCGGCCCAGTTACGGCGCTTTTGGGACCAGGGTCGGCTTATAGCTGTGGCTTGGCCAGCTCGTTAAAGCCTATAAAACACAAGTGGGGGGCCAGTTCGTAAGAACTGGCCCCCCACTTAGCTATGTGTCTTAGTGGTCGCCCGCGTCAAACAGGTCAGCCACTGAGCCGTCGTCGAAAACAGCCTTAATAGCAGCTGCCAGCAGCGGCGCGATAGAGAGGATAGTCAGCTGCTCAAAGCGCTTTTCCTCGCTGATGGGCAGGGTGTCAGTGACGATAACCTCCTTGGCGCCACAGGTGCTTAGACGCTCAGCGGCGGGGCCGGAGAGCACACCGTGGGTGGCGGCAATGATGACGTCCTTAGCGCCGGCGTCGAGCAGCACCTTAACCGCCTTAGCGATAGTGCCACCGGTGTCGATCATGTCGTCAACCAGCACGCAGGTGCGGCCCTTAACGTCACCAACCACGCGGTTAGCCACGGACTCGTTGGGGCGAGTCACGTCACGGGTCTTGTGAACGAATGCCAGCGGGGTGCCACCCAGCTTGTCCGCCCAACGCTCGGCCACGCGAATACGGCCAGCGTCAGGAGAAACCACCGTGGTGTTAGCCGGGTCAATGTGCTTAGAGACGTAGTCAACCAGCACCGGCTGGGCCCACAGGTGGTCCCAGGGGCCATCAAAGAAGCCCTGCTCCTGGGCAGAGTGCAGGTCCACACTCATGAGGCGCTCAGCACCAGCAGTGGCATACAGATCTGCAACCAAGCGGGCAGAGATAGGCTCGCGCCCCAGGTGTTTCTTGTCCTGGCGGGCGTAGGGGAAGAAGGGGGCCACCACAGAGATGCGCTTGGCAGAAGCACGCTTAAGCGCATCCACCATAATTAGCTGCTCCATAACCCAGTCGTTAACGCGGTCGCCGTGAGACTGGATGCAGAACACGTCACAGCCACGCACCGACTCGTTAAAACGTACATAGGTCTCGCCATTAGCAAAGTCGTAAGCGCTAGAGGACAGCACCTCGGTGCCCAGCTCCTTGGCCACGGCCTGCGCAAGCTCAGGGTGAGCCCGGCCTGATACGATCACCAGGCGCTTAGAGCCCTCACTGATAATGCCAGTCATGGATTATTTGCCTCCTTGTAGCCGTTTGGCCATGTGGGTGGGTAGGTAGGAGATCATGCTGGTTGCTTTAGGCTTCCAGCAGGCTTAGTGGGGCGACGACGGCGCCGTCGGGAACTTCCACATTGTCTAGGACGCTGTGGGCCCCAACATAGGCCTCATCACCAATCACGGTGGCACCGTGAACAATAACCCCGGGCTCTAGGTAGGCATCCTGGCCAATCTTGGCATCCACATCCACCCAGGTGGAGGAGGGGTCCACGATGGTTACGCCAGTGCGCATCCAGTGCTCGAGAATGCGACGGTTAAGCTCAGCCCCTAGCTGGGCCAGCTGTACGCGGTCGTTGCAGCCCTCAACCAGCCAAGTGTCGGTGACCACCAGTGCGCTGGTGGACTTACCGGCCTGGTAGGCAGCGGCCACGACGTCGGTCAGGTAAACCTCGCCCTGATCGTTGTCAGTGCCCAGGCCACCTAGTGCTTCACGCAGGTGAGCGGCGTCGAAAACATACACGCCCGCGTTAATTTCCTTGATTAGCAGCTGTGACTCAGAAGCGTCACGGTGCTCCACAATGCCGGCTACCGCACCTTCCTCGGTGCGTACCACACGGCCATAGCCACTGGGGTCAGCCAGTTCGGTGGTAAGAATAGTGACCGCGTCTGCGCGGCCAACGTGCTGGTCTAGCAGCGCTTCTAGGGTGGCAGTGTCCAGTAGCGGCACGTCACCGCTGGTAACCACCACCGGGCCGGTCAGGTCGGCAGGTAGCGCCGCCAAACCGCAGGCCACAGCCCGGCCAGTACCGGGAATTTCGTCTTGGTCAGCAATCACCACATCCGGAGCCACCCGCTTAAGGTGAGCGACGACGTCGTCGCGCTGGTGACGCACTACCGCAACCAAATACTGCGGCTTAAGTCCACGGGCGGCAACCACAGCGTGATTTAGCAAGCTGCGCCCCCCGATCTGGTGTAGAACTTTGGGGGTCGCCGAACGCATGCGCGTTCCTTTACCGGCGGCCATGATGATGACGGCGGCAGGGCTTGTGGCCACGAGGAAAGCTCCTAAACGGGTCGAAGCATAAATACTGTCTACAGCATAGCGCACAAAAAGCTCCGCCCCCAGGATTCGAACCCGGACCACAAGGCACCAAAGGCCTGCGTGCTGCCATTACACTAGGGCGGAAGGGTACGTCAGGCGTACCGGGATCTATTCTTACACACTTTGTGCGGTGGCTATGACTTCAAAACGGATTCGCATGAGTGCGGGGGAACGACGTGAGCAGCTGATCGACGTCGCCCGCACGCTTTTTGCTGAGCGCGGTTATGACGCCACCTCAATCGAAGAAATAGCTGCTAGCGCCCAAGTTTCCAAGCCGGTGGTGTATGAGCATTTCGGGGGCAAAGAGGGACTTTACGCGGTCATCATTGACCGGGAACTGACTTTGATCTACTCCACTATAGTTAACGCCCTAGAGTCAGATCCCTCACCCTCGGCGGTAGTGGAACACGCCGCCTTGGCGCTGCTGACATATATCGAAGATAACACTGATGGTTTCCGCATCATCTCCTCAGAAAATGACCGCTCAAGGGGAACCTACTCCACTTTGTTAGCGGATGTGGCGGTGCAAGTCTCCGGCATCTTGGCCAGACAATTTACAGAACATGGTATTGATGCGCGTTTTGCTCCCCTGTACGCTCAAATGTTAGTGGGTATTGTTGCTATGCCCGCCCAATGGTGGCTACTCGACCGCACCATGACCAAGGAGGAGGTTGCTGCGCACATGGTTAACCTGGCGTGGAACGGCCTTCGCGGCATGGAACCTGACCCTGTATTGCGTAACCAAGGAGACACTGCATGACCCCACCTGCCGCCCTAGCTAGGCGCGGCACCGGGCGTATTGCCTGGATCGATGTCTCTCGCGGATGGTGCATGTTGGCCATTGTGGCCGGCCACTTCTATCTCCCCTGGAATCAGCACCCCGCGCTGTTCGACCTGCTTTACGCCTTCCATGTTCCCGCCTTCTTCTTCCTTTCTGGACTGGTTTTCAACCCTGGAAAACGGTCCTTTCCCCGCTTCCTTTACACCCGCGCCCGCGCCATCATGCTCCCCTACGTGCTGTGGGCTTTTATCTCTGTATGTATTTTCGCAGTGCTGGGTTCAGTGGCAGCTGGTTCATTGGGTCGTAAAAATCCCGCAAGTTTTACCACCATGCTTAAAGACATCATGTGGGCCACCCCCTCGGCGCACCACATGGACTGGAATAAGCCGCTGTGGTTTTTACCCGCAATTATGGTCGCCTACCTGATAGCTTGGGCTACGGCCAAACTAATTGAAGGTAACCGTATAGCTTTAGCTGTAATTACTGTTCTTTCCCTGCTGCCCAGCTGGTTTTTGGCCTCCCACCAAGAGGTCTGGTACCCCTGGAGTTTTGAGCGAGTGGGGGTGCTGATGCCGTTCTTCTTCCTAGGCATGTATATGCGCCCCATCGTTAACCATTTACCTATTAAATACCCTTTAATTGAGGGTCTAGACGGCATTGGTTTGCTGGCGATTGCGGCTGCTGTCAGCCACTACAACACCACCACGGTGGACTATGTGGCCCGCACTTACGGCAACTACGCTAACTTTGTGGCGGCTGCACTAGTGGGTATTGCCGGTATCTGTATGATTTCACGCGCCTGGAATATAGATGATTTGACCCGCATTGGGAAAATGACCCTGGGTATTTTGTGCACTCACAAATTCATCGTGCTGGCTGTGCAGATTGTAATTAACTCTCTGGGTATGGAAGAACTCATTACAGCTATGGGTCCTATCCCCCAGTTTGTTTTAGATAACTCCCTGTCGGTGGGTTTTGCCTGGATTATTACGGCGGCCTGTTTCGCGGTTTGTATTGCGCTTAAATACTTGGCGCCCTGGTCAATTGGCTTGCCTGGTAAGGGTATTGACCTGCGTCATCTGGTTCCCAAGGAAAAGCTGCTGCAGTTGGCTGGGATGCGTATGCCCAGCTTGCCTAGCTTGCCCCGACGCCGCAAGCGCCCGCGGGGACGCCGGGTGCAGCAAGGCCCGCCCTCACGCCCCACTCGGCCGCGTCGTCGTAGCGGCGGCGGTAAGCACGCAGCCTAAGCAGCCGCAGTTAAGCTTGGAGCGCCCGCACCCGGGGCGGCCCAGGCCGCGCAGCAGCGGGACTACTGCTCCAGCTCGCCGGCAGCTTCAAGCCATTCCAGCTCAATATCCGCCTGCCGCTCCTGCGCCTGGCTGAGCTGTTTACCCAGCTCAATTAGGTCATTGACGCGCCCAGGATCAGCCGAAGCTACTTCCATATCCGCGTGTAGCTTAGCGATCTGGGCACTGACCTTATCCAGTTGGCGCTCTAACCGAGCCAGGTTCTTGGCAGCCGCGTGGCGCTGAGCCCCGCTTAAGGCGCCTTGCTCTCCCTGGGACGGGGCGTTTTTAGCCTCCGCAGTTGCCGACGTCGCCCCTGCAGCCCCAGATGAGGCAGCCAGTTGCTGGCGACGCAGCTCCAGATACTGCTCCACTCCGCCAGGAAGATCACGCAGATGCCCGTCACCAAGCAAAGCCAGCTGGTGGTCGGTGACGCGTTCAAGCAGGTAGCGGTCGTGGGAGACCACCACTAGCGTGCCCGGGAAGGTGTCGAGAATATCCTCAATTGAAGCCAGGGTGTCAGTGTCTAGATCGTTGGTGGGCTCGTCCAGCAGCAGCACATTGGGCTGAGCCATCAGCAGTCGCAGCAGCTGCAGGCGACGGCGTTCACCACCGCTGATTTCCCCCACCCGGGTCCAGGCACGTTGGCGGGTAAAGCCCAGACGCTCAACCAACTGGCTGGCGCTTAGCTCTTTGCCACCCACGGTGACGTGCTCGGCCACTGCGGCCACTGCCTCAACCACTCGCAGCTCACTGATTTGATCTAGCTCATGGGTGGTTTGCGACAGGGTTACTACGTCCACGGTCTGGCCGGTACGCACCCGCCCACTGGTGGGTTTTTGGGTGCCTTGCAACAGGCGCAGCAGGGTGGTTTTACCGGCGCCGTTTACACCCACAATGCCTACTCGCTCGCCGGGGGCAAGGCGCCAGGTTACCTCGCGCAGTACCTGGTTTTCGCCGCCGCCGGGGGCCGGGTAGCTGACGCTGACGTTTTCCAGGTCAATAACGCGTTTGCCTAGACGGGCAGTGGCCATGCGGGTGATTTCCACGCTGTCACGCGGCGGGGGTACGTCGGCAATTAGTGCCTCGGCGGCGTCGATACGGAAACGTGGCTTGGAGGTGCGCGCTGGGGCGCCGCGTCGCAGCCAGGCCAGTTCTTTACGCAACAGGTTTTCGCGTTTGGCGGCAGCCACCTCAGCCTGGCGGGCCCGCTCGGCGCGCGCCAAAATGTAGGCCGCATAGCCGCCGTCGTAAAGCTCAATGCGGCCGGGGATTTGGGGGCGTCCGTTGCCAGGGTCGATGCCGGGCACTACTTCCCAAACTCGGTTGCAGATGGCGTCTAGGAACCAGCGGTCGTGGGTGACCACCACTAGGGCACCGTCGCCGCGTGCTGAGTCAAAGCGCTTTTGCAGGTGGCGCGCCAGCCAGTCCACGCCTTCAACATCTAGGTGGTTGGTGGGCTCATCCAGCACCACTACCTGGGCGTCCTGGGTGAGCACGTGAGCTAAAGCGACGCGGCGGCGCTGACCACCTGAGAGGGTGTCGACGTCGGCTGCCAGGTCCACGTCTGCCAGCAGGCCGGCATGAATATCACGCACGGCTGGGTTGGAGGCCCACACGTGCTCGGGCACGTCCCCGTGCACTGCCTGGCGCACGCTGATACCGGGGGTAAAGTTGTCGCTTTGGTTGAGGATGGCCACGCGCGTGTCGGCGGCGCGGGTGATGCGTCCGCCGTCGATTTCACGCTGCCCTGATAGGGCCTGCAGAAAAGTGGATTTACCAGCGCCGTTGGGGCCCAGCACGCCCACTCGGGTGCCGTCTTCAATGCCTACCGTGACAGCGTCTAGTAGTGTGCGACTGCCTACGACAATGCGCAGGTTCTCGACCCCTAGTAGGTGAGCCATTAAATCCTCATTCTGCAGATAAAACCAGCCCCCGCATTCTACCGCGTGAGCGCTGGGCGCGGGCGACGGGCCTTGTGGGCGCTGGTAACTACGACGACGCTGCCTCCGGACGCGCTCGCCCAGCGCCGTCAGCGCACCGTTAGGGGGGCGCCGCCAGCGCACTGTTAGAGGGCGCTGTTAGGGGCTGGTACTTAGCCGGTAACTACCTGGTCGCAGAAGGGACTAGTGCGCCAGCATAGAGCTACCCGCTCAGCCACCGCGCGGCTGGCACTAAGGGCGGCCACAGTAGGCCCGGAGCCAGAAACCATGGCCGCCAGAGCACCAGCCCTCTCCGCCAGGTCAATTAGTTGGCCTAGTTCTGGGCGTAGATCGATAGCCGTGGCCTGTAGATCGTTGCGGATATGGCGGCTAACCTGTGCCACGTCACCAACCTCTAGGGCGGCCAGTAGCTGTTCCGGCGGCATGTCAGCCTCCGGCGGAGCCTGCACGGTGGCGTCGAAGTGTTTAAATACGGCCGCCGTCGATAAACCCTTATCCTGCAATGCAAAAGTCCAGTGGTAGGGGCCAGGGGCGGCCTTAAGGGGCTCAATTAGATCCCCACGTCCGGTGCCCAGAGCCACCCCGCCATAAAGCCCGAAGGGCACATCCGCACCTAGCTGGGCGCCTAGGTGGGCCAGCTCTTCTAGGCTCAGGCCCACCTGCCAGAACTCGTTGCAGGCTTTGAGGGTGGCAGCTGCGTCCGCGCTGCCACCAGCCATGCCTCCGGCCACCGGCACGGCCTTATCTAGCAAAATGCGCACGTCAAGGGTGCCTAGGCCACGCTGGGCGGCTTGCTGGGCCACCGCCTGGGCGGCGCGGTAGGCCAAGTTGGTGCTATCTAGGGGCACATTGCTATCTGGGCGGGTCAGGGCCAGCTCAATGCGCGGAGTACTTTGGGCCGCCGGGACCGAGCCTGCATGGTCCGGCTGGGCCGGGACAGCCGTGGCTAATGGGCCCGGCTGCGACGCCGTCGTAACCGGGGCCTGCAGCGCAGTGACCGTAACCGTCTCAGTTAAGCCGATCTGGGCGAAGATAGTGTTAAGCGGGTGGTAGCCGTCGGGGCGGGCGGCGCCCAGGGCCAGGAAAAGATTGACCTTGCCTGGGGCGCTAACACTCACGGCTGGGGCACTAACGCTCACAGTCGAGGTGTTCACGGCCGAGGTGCGCACCTTGGCGCTAGCAGCATTGACGTCCATAAAATCCTCCATTAGCGCTGTTAGTAGTGCGCCGGGTGTTAGTTAGCAGCGTTTAGCTGCTGGGCCACGGCGGCAAACTGGTCAATGTCTAGGGTTTCGCCGCGAGCCGTGGGGCTAACCCCGGCGCGCTCCAGCGCCTCCTGGGCGGCGCCGGCGCTACCAGCCAAACCAGCCAACGCCTGACGCAAGGTCTTGCGCCTCTGGGCAAAGGCGGCGTCGATAACAGCAAAAACCTGCTCGCGCGTAGCCGCAGTATCCGGATGGGGGCGGCGCTCAATTTTCACCAGGGCTGAGTCCACATTAGGCACCGGATAAAACACGCTGCGACCAATGGTTAGGGTGCGCCGGGCACTGGCATACCAAGCCACCTTGGCGCTGGGCACCCCATAAATCTTGTTACCCGGCGTAGCCGCCAGGCGGTCTGCCACCTCCGCCTGCACCATCACCAGCACGGTCTGGATGCTGGGTAGCTTTTCGAGCACGGTCAGCACAATCGGCACGGCCACGTTATACGGCAAATTAGCTACCAGGCGGGTGGGGGCAGCGCCGCCAATGCTTTCCGGCCCGGTAATAGTTAGGGCGTCGGCAGTAAAAACTTGTAATTTAGCTTCCGGGAAGCGGGCCTGGGCGGTGGTCGGCAAAGCTTGGGCCAGGGGCGGGTCAATCTCGACGGCGCACACCTGCACCCCAGCCTCTAGCAGCGCCAGGGTGAGCGAGCCCAGGCCGGGGCCAATTTCCAGCACCTGCTCGCCCGCTTGCACGCCGGCGTTACGCACAATTTTGCGTACCGTGCCCGGATCGTTGACGAAGTTTTGGCCCAGGGTTTTGGTAGGGCGAATGTTTAACTGGGTACACAGCTCGCGGATATCACTGCTGGTCAGTAGATTGCCTGCCGCCACGTCACTCATACACGTCACCTACAAGTTTCCGGGCGCATTAATAGCGCGGTTTGGTACTGCCTTCATTGCCTTCAAGCCTAGCTGAAAGCTACCTATTTTTAGGCCGCCAACGACGCCGCAACCCCAACCAAGCCCCAAATACACGTCTCCCCCACAATCAGCACAGATTGCAGGGGAGACGGGTAGCGTGCTCAAACGCCAGCTTGTATGAGTGTGGTTTAGTACCAGCCCACCGACTCAGAGTGTGCCCAAGCGCCACAGGGGTTGGAGTAGCGCTCGGAGATGTAGCCCAGACCCCACTTGATCTGGGTGGCCGGGTTGGTGGCCCAGTCGCTACCGGCGCTAGCCATCTTGGAGCCAGGCAGGGCCTGGGGAATACCGGTGGCGCCGGAGGAAGCGTTGTAAGCCTGGTAGTTCCAGCCGGACTCGCGGTTCCACAGCTTAACCAAGCAGCTGAACTGGGTGTCGTCCCAGCCGTAGGAGCTCATCATGGACTTGGCAATAGCCTGGGCGCTGGCAGCGTCAGTGCCGGCGGCAGCCAGGGTGGCGTTGCCGCCGCCGCTGGAGCTGGAGGAGGAGTTGGAGGCAGCCGGGGTGGTAGCGGCGGCGGTGGCTTCCTTAGTGCCCACCAGCACCACAGCGTTGGTGGCCGGCTTGATGACGGCGGTGGATACTACGGTGCGGGAAACTTCCTTACCGCCACGGGTAACCACGTTGTAAACGGTGCGGGAAACACCGTCCACGCCCTCGGTTTCTACCTTCTTTTCACCCTTGGCCAGGGTCGGGTCTGGCTTCTCGGTGGTGCCAGCCTTGATGGCGGTGTCTACGTTGGTCTGGGTGACGCTAGCGTGGACAACGGTAACGACGGCGCCGTCAACAGGAGCGGCGGTCAGGTCTACGGAGGCGGTGTCGTTGTCGTCAACCGAAACACCGGCGTCAGACAGGGCCTGACCCCAAGTTTCAGCCTGGGTGGAAGCGGAGATGGTCTTGCCGTCCACAACCAGCTTGTAGTTAACGGACTCGGCAGCAGAGGTGGGCTGAGCAGCCAGGCCGAGTGCTGCGTGGGTCAGCGCGGCCTTGTTGGCGTCAGTGTTGACACCGTTGTTCATCTGTACAGCAGCGAATGCACCACCGGAGACGGCCAGGGATAGAGCCATAGCCACACCGCCCGCGCGGTACACCACGTTACCGGTGCCTACCTGGGAAAAGAGAGCACTAACTGCTGAGGCCGGGGTGGCCTTCTGAGCGTGACGTCCCATGTCGAACCTCTTTCTCTATGAACTAGTACCCGACTGTAATAGAAACGTGACCTTTTGGCCAGTAAGTATCAGCCCTTTCACAACTTAACTCTGGACACATTTTCCCTGGCCAGCACCCATTAGTTTAATGATTTGGCGCACAATAGGTAAATCGGGAGGCAGCCAATTTAGGTCAAGAGCTTGTACTGGCGTAACCCATTTGACCTGCATATGGCTAGTGCCTGGGCTAATTTCGGGGCGGTCAGTGCTCACTAGCCACACCCGCATCTGTAGCCCCGGTTTTAGTGGCCATGCAGACAGGGGCGTATCAGACATCACTTCCATCCCGATATTGGCCACAATATTAAGTTCTTCACGCAGTTCTCGCGCCAAGGCCGCCTGTGGCAACTCCCCCGGCTCCACCTTGCCACCCGGAAACTCCCACTGACCCCGCAGCTGGGCCGGATAGGCGCGCTGGGCCGCTAAAAATCGCGTAGGTTGACGCAAGTCATCCACCACTACCGCCCCTACCACCAGTTGCGTAGCTTTTGGTTGCGTTGCCTGCGCCCCCTTGGCGGCCTCTGAGTTTTCCACGATCTGACACACTTCCTGCTTACGTCACTAACCAGCTAAGGTTTACCTATGCCCAAGATTACTGGTAACACCCTAGCTGAACACCGCGAGCGCACTCGCCGCGCCCTTTTCGACTCACTGGGTCAACTCTTGGCCACTAAACCTTTCGACAAAATCACGCTTTCCGACGTCGCCACTAACGCCCACGTGGGCCGCACCGCCGTCTATAACCACTTTGCAGACAAAGAAGACCTGCTCCTGGCCTATATCGAGAACGAAACCCGCAGCTATGTGGCGCGCCTAAGTCAGGCCCTTGAGGATGTGCAAGATCCGCTTGATCGCCTGCGGGTTTACATCCGTGAACAGGCCCTACTAAAGCAGCACTATCACTTCCCGGGCGGCGCGCGCCTAACCGACACGCTTTCGCGCGACACTGTGGGGCGCCTACACTCGCACGCCGACATTATGGAGCAGATGCTCAGCCAAATCCTGCATGAGGCTATCGACCAGGGCCAGCTTCCTAACCAGGATGTGGCCATGAGCGTGCAGCTAATTCACGCCTGCGTGCTGGGGGGCCGCCCCACACCCACTAACCCCATGCAGCGCGAACGTTACCTACACAGTTTGGATAGTTTCGTGTTGCAGGCGGTGGGGGCACAGCAGGCGGCTCATCCGGTGCCGGTTTCACTTGATCACGACGACGACGCCCCGGCCCCCTCACTCTCGCGTTGCCCCATGGCTGGCTGAGTCCTCAGTAAGTTAGGGAGCCGGTGACGTTGAGGCTTTCCCCCGCGCTGTGAGCGGAGGCTGCGGCGTCGTCGTCGGTGCTGGCGCCAGGGGGGAGGAAACGCAACACCACGCCGTCGCCCAAATCAAGCTCATCGCCGTAACGCAGGGGAACCTGGGCGTCGGGAACCAGCTGTACATCCTCATAACCCAGCCGGCGTAGCACCGTGCCATTGTGGGAATCCATGTCAATGGCGCTTACCTGCCAGCCCACCACCTGCAGTAACACGTGCGAGCGGGAAACCAGGCGGCCCGGGGAGGGAACCGTGAGCAGATCAGTGCCTTCGTTGTAGCTCAAATACTGTGGCGCTCGCCCCACTACCAGATCCCTACGCAGGGCCAGGCGCGCCCCCGTGGAGGCCTCCACCACCATCCGGGGCGGGTTATCTAGCAGGCGGGGAGCGGCCGCTAAACTACCCGCGCAAGTGGCGCAATCGTAGGCATCAGGCGGATTTGGGTGGCCATTGACGCATTCCACGCCAAGTAATTCCTCAGCCAATGTGGGCCTCCCTAGCTGGTGTGACGGATCGAAAATGGTGCCAAGCACACACTGTTAAATTATGTCCCGTTTTTACTCTGAAGTAGTTAATTGTCGGACTTGGCCACTAGAGTAGTTGTATTGAGGTTGGTAACAGCGCTTGGCTAACACGGCTCAAGTGCATGGTACCTGGAAGGATCACGATGACGCTCTCGCTGGAACAGTTAGCCGCCCGGGCCGCCAGTCCCGCGACTTCGCAGGCTGACCTATATCAGCTGGTCAGCAACTATCCGCAGTTGCGCCCAGTGGTAGCCGCCAACCCGAACGCCTACCCGCAGTTACTTGAATGGCTAGCTAACCTTAACGATCCGCAGATCAACGCCGGCTTGGCCCGCAGCCCGCTGCCGTTGGCGCGTCAGCTGCTAGCTAAGCACAACCCCCAGTTCCTGGCCCAGCTTGAGGCCCAAAATGAGCCGGCAGCTAGCGTCACTAGCACTGCCAGCGCCCAGGACGTGGCCCCCACGCAGGTGGCCGCCGGGCCCTTGGTTAACGACCATGCTCCTACCCGTCGCTCTGTGCTTAGCACCAACCAGGAAACTAGCGCCCCCAGCGTTGCTGACTCTGTGTTTGCCATGAATGACCCGGAGCAGCCGGCTACTGGCGGCGTGGAGGGGCCGGCCCAGAACATTGTGGCAGCCAACCCCTCGGTTATTCCGCTGGATCAACCGTTAGGCGCACAAGTGCCCGACCCGGCCACCACCGGCTCAGCCACCATGGTTATGTCCACCCCGGTGTATGCCCCGGACCCCACCTACGCTGAGCCCACCTACGACTACGCCACCGCTAACGAGGCCCCTGAGCAGGAGGCTGACAGCTCCGCTAAGAAGGGTGGCCTTCCGCTCTTTGGCTGGATTTCGCTGGCGGTTTTGATTCTGGCTGTGGCTGTGGGTGCCTACATGCTTGGACGTGACACCTCCCCACACTCGGTCAACGACGCCGGGCCGATCACCCCCACGGTGGTACAGACTGAAACTGCCGCGCCGGTAGAGACTGAAACCCCCACGCCTAGCGCCACGCCTACCGCTACGGTTAAGGCCCCGGCTCCTGACGGCGCCCGGGAAATGACCAGCTTCACCTCGCCTTCCGGTAACATCACCTGCACCTTTGCTGACGACCAGGTTTCTTGCACTATCAAGGAATACAGCTTCAACGCTACCGGCCCCAGCTGCTCTAACAACTCCACCCCGTTTACCGCCACGGTGGGCACGCAAAACGGCGCCGGCGGCTCTTGCCAGACTGCCTTTAAGACTTCGGGTCCCACCCTGGCCTACAACTCTTCGGCTAAGCACGGCGTCTTCGCCTGCACCTCCACCGAGGAGGGCGTCACCTGCTGGAACACCCTAAACGGTCAGGGCTTCACGATTAACCGTCACGCAGCCAACTCTGAGCAGCGCTGAGCTAACCCCGAGCAGCGCTAGGCGCAGACCTCCAGCTTGAGCGCAAGCCGCAAGCGCTTCTCAGGCCTGGTTTGGATTCTCACAGTTACATAAATGAGTTTGCCACCGCTCCCCGTGTAATCATGGAGCGGTGGCATCTAACTATGTAAACATCCTACGTAAACCCGGTGCTTTTAAATTTTCCGCCACCGGACTGCTGGCGCGCATGCCCATGTCTATGGTGTCAATTTCTTCGCTGCTAGCTATTCAAAGCGAATACCACAGCTACACCCTGGCCGGGCAGGTCAGCGCGGTAACGCTGATCGCTTTTGCCTGCACTGCGCCTTGGCTGGCTCGACGTGTAGATATTTACGGCCAGCGCTTCATGATTCCTTTCATCATGGCCTCCTGCCTGGCCATGGTGGGCGAGATTGTGTCTATTACTTTCCATGCCCACCCGGTGGCGCTGCTGGTTTGCGCCGCCATTGCCGGTGGTACCAGCGGTTCTATGGGCGCCCTGGTGCGTGCACGCTGGTCTAACCTGCTAGAAACCCCTGATGAAATCCACACGGCTTTCGCCCTTGAGGCAGCCATGGATGAGGTGGCTTTCATTGTGGGCCCGATCCTGGCAACCATGCTGGTGACTAACCCGCCTCTGCCGGTTACCAGCGGTTTGATTGTGGCCGTCACCGCCCAGGCAGTGGGTTCACTGTGGTTCCTATCCCAGCGCGCCACTGAGCCGCCGGCGAAGGGGCGCGCTGCCGCGCAGGAGCAAACCGGCCAGTCTCATGTTTTACGTAATGGAGCGTTGGTGGTTACTGCGCTTACCTGCCTAGTGTTGGGTGGCCTGTTTGGCGCCAATGATGTGGCGATTGTGGCTTCAGCTACTGAGCATGGTCACAAGAATCTTTCCGGCGCTATCTTGGCTTGCTTCTCTACCGGCTCGCTGGTAGCGGCGCTGATTCACGGTTCACGCCAGTGGCATTGGCCGTTGCAACGCCAGTTCGTGGTGGGCGTGACTGTTTTGGCATTGGGTGCCTCCACCCTGATTTTTGCCCCTAACCTGTGGTTTGTGGCGGTAGCTGCGGCCATCACCGGTATGGCTATTGCCCCTACTTTCACTACCGCCAACCAGATTGTGCAGCATTCGGTGGCCGACAACCAGATCACTGAGGGCCTGACTTGGCTTAGCACCACTATTAACGTGGGTGTTTCTGTGGGTACGTTCTTGGCTGGTTTGGCTATCGACAACTCCGGTGCGCATGGTGGTTTCTTGGCGGTTACGGTTATGTCGTGGCTGGCTGTGGTGATTGCGTGGAGTGGGGCGCGTACTTTGCGCCGCACCCTGGGGGTACGTCAGATACCCTAGGGATATTTGTATCTGCGCTTAACTAGCCCCTAGCCAGGCCAAGTATCGAGGTATCATGAATCGTTCTTTTGTAGACTTACGCGCTAGCATTTATGCCACGGTGCGCGCACCGATTGCGCAGATACTGGGCTGGCTGTGCCTGCTGGGGGCCACCTATCCGCAGATGTACGACAAGGACTACAAGCTGCCTCAGCATTTTGACGTATACGTGTACTGGTATGCGTTAAATAACTGGTTTAGTGGTAATTCCCTGTACGACTGGTACGCCTTGCCTGACTACAAGATGTACCCCTTCACCTACCCGCCTTTTGGAGCCTGGGCGCTATCCCCACTGACCTGGTTTGATTATGAGACCGCCGCACGCCTAATGATCATGGCTATCGCCCTGCAAACTGCTGTGATTGTGGCCTTGGTAGGGCGCAGCCTGGGCTGGTCTTGGGGCTCAGCTTTTGCTATCGCCCCCTGGGCGGCGATCCTGGTTCAACAGTGCCTGGAGCCGTTTACCCAGTCGGTTGGTTTTGCCCAGGTCAACACCGCCATGATGGCGCTGGTGATGATTGATGTGGCCGCGCCGCCCAGCTGGAAGGGACGCGGCGTGGCCTCTGGTTTGGCGGCCGCGATCAAGCTGACCCCAGCTATTGCCGTGCTTATTTTCCTGCTGCGCCGTCAGTGGCGTTCAGCTATCACCATGGTGGCTACCTCGCTCGCTGTCACTTTGCTCAGCTGGGTTATCAGCCCGGGCGAGTCTGCCCGTTTCTTCTTTGACGCCATGTGGGACCCCCAGCGCGCCGGGGATGCCTACTACACCAGCAACCAGAACTTGAAGGGTTTCGTGGCCCGCGCCCTGCCGGAAAACACCTGGAGTATTGCTTGGGCTATCACGGTGGCGCTGGCTTTAGTGGCCGCCGTCTGGCTATGCCTGCGTATTCAGGCCGCCGCTACCAGCGTGGTTACCCCGCACTCTGCCTCCGACGACGCCGCGCCCGGTCCCCTTAATGCGGCCACGCCCGCCACTGGGGCCACTAGTTCCGCCGCACCCGCCACTGGGGCCACTGTCTCTGCTGCCTCTGCGGCCCTGGCCGCCCCTGCTGGCGACGCCGTCGAGCTAGCCGCCAGCGACGCCGTCGCCGCCCCGGACGCCGTCGCCACTACCCCAGCCGCCCCGGTGCTACCCGAAAACCTAGCCACCTTACTGACCGCCGCAGTAATCATGACCCTGGGGCTGCTGGTCTCCCCCATCACCTGGTCGCACCACTGGGTGTGGGGGCTAGCCAGCGTGGTGGCACTAATCGCGGTGGCGCTACGGCTAAAGTCCGCACCCCTGGCCGCTGTGGCCCTAGTGCAGGGAGCATTATTTATCATGGCCCCGCACTGGTGGTTCTCCCACGGGCAGGTTAACGAGCTGCACTGGAACGTGGTAGAGCAGCTGGTGGGCTCCTCCTACACCCTGGCCGCTATCGCCTCTGGCGTAGCCCTGGCCTGGGCGTTACCGGTGCAGGCAACAGCTCGACTAGGCTGGGACTCCTTAAGGAGAACCAATGCCCCTATCTGACTTGGCACGACGCGGTGAAGAACATTTCCATCGCCACGTGATTCCGCGACTACGCCGCGCTGGTTGGCGCCCGCGAGCAGTGGCCTATGACGGCTACGGCTCGGCCACCATGGTGCGCGTAATTGCGCGCGTAGTGATGCGCCCACCCGGCGCACCCGCCGAGGGCCCACTATTCCAGCACATCCCTGAGGATCTGCCTTCTATCACCCAGCTGCGTGAAGCCGCCATGGCTTCACTGCTAGACGCCCAGCGCGGCTGGCGTTCCTTCATTGATATCCCCGTGCCGTTCATCCCCTTCACTGTGAAGGTGGGTGGGCGCAAACTCTCCGCACAGGCAGACCGGGGCGGCTATATCGACGTCGTCATCCGTAACCACAACCTCAAACCCGGCTGGCATGAAGCCACCATAACCGGCCCCGCCATGGACACAATCAAAGCCCCAGTGCTGATCATCCCTGACGGGCCACAGCTGGGCGTGGTGTGCGACATCGACGACACCGTAATGGTCACTCACATGCCTCGCGCCCTGGTGGCCAGCTGGAACGCTTTCGTTAAGCAGTCTTTTGCGCGCCAAGCCGTGCCGGGCATGGCCGCACTGCTCAACCGGGTACAAAAAACGAACCCGGGCGCGCCGGTAATCTACCTGTCTACCGGCGCCTGGAATGTGGTGCCCACTTTGCGTAACTTCTTTGAACGCCACAACTTCCCGCGCGGCCCCATGCTCATGACCGACTGGGGCCCCACCAACACCGGCTGGTTCCGCTCAGGACTGGAACACAAACGCACCCAGCTGCGTCGCCTAATGATTGACCTGCCTGAGGTAAAGTGGCTACTAATTGGCGATGACGGCCAGTTTGACCGGATCATTTACGGCGACCTTGCCCACGATCACGGCGACAAGGTAGAGGCTATAGCTATCCGTAAACTGACCTCATCAGAGCATGTTTTAGCGGGTGGTAACCACGTGGCCCTGGCTGAGCCGCAGGTGCGCAGCCTCAAACAGTCCGGCGCCCTGGTGGTTAGTGGCCGCGACGGCTTCACTTTGGCTCGTAAACTGCCAGCTTCGCTGGTAGGCCCCCAACCGTAAGGAGAACAAAATGGCTAGCAAACTCCCATTCCTGATTGGCCTGACCGGCGGCTATGTGCTGGGCACCCGCGCCGGGCGCGCCCAGTACGAAAAGATTAAGGCCGCTGCCGGGCGTGTGGCGGAGTCTCCCGCCGTGCGCACCCGCGTGGATTCGACTAAGGCTAAGGTTTCCGACGCCGTCAAGCGCCAGGGTGAAAAGGTCACCGACAAGGTGGTTGAGTCGGTTAAGGAGCGTCTATTTGGTGGCTCTGGGCAGTCCAACTCCACTCCCGTGGCCGTGCCCGAAGCCCAGGTGCGCCCGCTCAACTGAGCGCCCGACAGGCGCCCTGACAGCGTCTAAGCTTTCTGACCTGCCAGGTCTAATACTCCTCTAATACTCCCGTGCGCCGGGCCTGTTCATTCAGGCCCGGCACACGCTTGTTTTTGGCTTAGCAGAGGCTACGAGCCAGCGCTTCACCGCAACCAGAAGTGACGCGACCATGCTACATCTAGCAGCTAAGGCAAGGCCGTTCTCCAAACACCAGATTATCCACACCGCACTCATTTCAATCAGACTACACTGCAACCATCAGTAAAATAACTCAAACACATCTCATAAGTTGCATTTGCAATATTGTTCAGTACACCTAGATAACCTATTGCAATAACAACGACAATTTTGTCAAAGTGACAGATTTTTCAATATTAAGTATTAAAGTTTTATTGTATGTTACAAACCGTATAACAACTCAACCAAAACCGTTAACTTCTAGAACAATTTAGAATAAATCCTTGACCTGCACTGCAAAGCAACAATAAACTGCACACAGAAACATTGAACCTCAATACCCCCCAACAACCTCAAACCCACCAATCGACGTAGATGAGGACAAAGATGTTGGAACAAGAAACATACTCTGGCGACATTATGCGAATTAATAAGCGCCACTTTGCTGTAACTTTTCTGCTTGACACCTCCGGCTCAATGGTCGGCGAGCCCATTCGGAGCCTAAACGATGGATTAAACGGCCTTGTCCGCTCACTACAGTCTGACACTAATGCAGACATTATTGATATCGCCGTGATAACGTTTGGCAGCAGCGTTAATGTTACCATGCGACACACCCCAATTTCACGAATCAAAGCAGACTTTAATTTGTCTGCATCAGGATGGACGCCAATGGGAGAAGGCCTGCTTAAAGCGGCTGAAATCACGAACGAGCGACGCCGGCTATACAATGCAAACGGCGTAATATCCTTTAGGCCGTGGATCTTCATGATCACAGACGGCGAACCTACCGATAATATTGAGTCTGCTAAACAAGAGCTTATGAAGCTCCAAGATAGCGGTAAACTGAAGCTCTGGATTCTAGGAACTCCCGGCTATAACAAGGAACCCCTTAAGGGCCTAACAAAAGATGACCTAATTTTAGAATTGCGAGACTTTGATTTTGATTTAAAAACCGCTTTAAACTGGGCAAATAAGTCGATGGCTAACGTATCTCACTCAGCACCAGGCGAAATGCCAAAGATGGCACCACTCGAATCTAACATGGGCGCAGTTCAACTCCCCGCATACTAAAAATGACTAACCACATCCCTTCCTATTCGTTCAGCCTTATCGGAAAAGATCACTTACGCACCAACACACCCTGCCAGGATCACTCCGATATAATCCATTTGCAGAACGGCTGGACCATTGCAGCAATTGCTGACGGTGTAGGATCTGCTTCTAGGTCTGACGAAGGTTCTAAAATCGCTGTGGCTTCAGCGCTCAAGTTTTGTTCTGAAAACTTTCCTACATCAACAGACACTAAAAGCGTTTTGGCCATGCTGTTACTCGCATTCCATCGTGCTTTCGGAGATATTTGCGAACATGCGGAACACGAATCGACCGAGCTAGAAGCTTTTGACACAACTCTTACTGTCGCTTGTTTCTACAAGGGGATGCTGTTTTACGGACACTGCGGAGATGGTGGTATTTTCGTAGTTAATCGTTTCGGCGAAGCCAGTGAGATTACCACACCTCAGAAAGGTGAAGATGGAGACTCTATGATTCCGCTTCGCTTTGGGGCGAAATACTGGGTCTTCGGCCAGCATTCAGAAAATGTTCCAACTGTATTATTGGCAACTGATGGAGTTAGAGACAAAATCGCTTCTAATGATTTCCGCGATTCTATCTCCAAAGTGTACGTACCTCTTTTACTGTTCCTGAGCATAATTTCTGATCTAGGAACTAAAGCACTCAATTCTTTCATTAGCTACTTAAAAAAGCTTTTTTCGGGAGATGATTCAGCTACTAGCGATCGGATTTACGACCGACTTCTGAACGTATATTCAAGCAACGACGTAGCTGACGCTGAGACTATAGTCGAACAGATTCGTTCTAATAATGAGCTCTATCGTTTCATATCAACAATAACTGACGATATTTCTATCGCGGTTTTGAATGACATTAACGTTCCAATGACATTTGATATGCCAAGCGAATACTTCTCAGACCCTAATTGGCAAAGTATTAGAGAAGATACACACCGTAGACTTGACCCTCACTTATATCCTCAGCCAACTCACACTGAGCAGGATTCCAAGCCTATTCCATCTGAATCAATGCCGCATCCAGTTCAGACACCTATAGGTTTTAAGCCTGACGTTGGAAAAGCTTCAGCGCCCACACTAAAAACTCCATCACTATCAACTTCTAAGTTTGAACATGGAGATAGCAAAAAGTCTCGACCGACAACTACTAAGGGAAACAGGGAGCCTTTATCGGAAGCCCCTCATCCTCCAGGCGAACAGGACTGTGCACTTGACCCACCGGTTGTTACGTTGACGGATCGTCTAATCAAGATCGCTGAAATCATTCTGGCTCAACTCAATAAGATAGTTCGTTTTTTCCGCCAAGCAGTTAACTTTTTAAGGCGGATCCTGAAGCGTAACTAGCTCCCTTCTCAAAGCAAGAAAAGGTTAACCCATAATGGCTACATACCACGGCAACAAAGGCCTCTACCACGAAGCTAACCAGCTGGGTAGCGGTGGCGAAGGAACCGTATATTCCATTAGCGGTAACCCTAACTCTGTCTTGAAAATTTACCACCCAGCAAAGTTGACTTCTGAACTTAGGCGCAAGGTTGAGTTAATGGTGTCAATTCGCTCAAGATTCGATAACAAAGTTCTTTCTTCGCTTGCTTGGCCAACAGACATTGTTAAGGATGATAAAGGTAATTTCGCTGGGCTTGTTATGCCAAAAGTTATTGGCAATCCGATTAACGAGTGTTATGAGGCTAACAATTTCTCTGTGAATTATGGGCAAAGAATTTGTATTGCAATGAATCTTTGTGCAGCAGTTGATGATGTTCATTCTGCTAAACAAACAATCGGCGATTTCAACCCAAACAACATTATCGTCAATAAGAAAATCGGCACGGTAACGTTGGTTGATACTGATTCATTCCATCTCAAAAATGATCGCGGCATCCTTTTCCCATGTACGGTTGGCCATAGAGACTATTTAGCACCCGAGCTTCAAGGGATGAATTTCAGCGAGTCTCATTCAAAAACCTACACTCAAGAAACTGATCGTTTTTCTTTAGCCATACACATTTTTTGTTTGTTAATGAACGGAACACACCCTTTTGCTACACGTCGGTCACCTATTAATACTGTAATCGGGAAGAGTTCTGTAGCCCTTCCTCCTACGGAGTCTTTGATTAAGAATGGTCAAAGTCCACATTTTTCGCGCAAGCGTAGTGGCACATTACCGCCACTTTATTGTCCAGATATCAAGATACTGCCATCCAATATTCGCGGTCTTTTCGAACGTGCATTTGATTCTGGGTATCAGAATCCGGCTATGCGCCCTTCGGCTGAAGAGTGGTATGACGAGTTATCTGTTGTTCAACGGAAAACTCGAAAGTGTTTAAAAGATAACACTCATATTTATCCTGATCACGTGAAAAAATGCCCATGGTGTGAAATCCGAAGGCCTTCACCACAAACCACCAAACCAGCTTTTTCACCTTCAGTCAAACCACAATCTACTATTACACAGTCAAATGCTGCGCCTACTTTAAGTTCTGGCGCTTCAAAGAATAACCAATCCACGTCTTCATCAGAAGAAGAGCGGAATTACAGGTTGGTTAGCATGGTTGTGTACGGAGTCCTCGCATCCCTATACCTAATATCATTGTACAAAAGCGACGATTTTGATCTACACTGGGGCATCCTTTTATGCTATAGCATTGGTTGTTTAGTTCCTGGCGCTATAGCAACATGGGTCATGAATAGCTGCTCCATTGAAGAATGGCCTGTCAAGGGGCAACACAACTGGGATATTCCAGTCGATGTTACTGTAGGACTACTAACTTGCATAGTTCTAGGTCTCATGGCTTACTTTTCCCTCGGGGCTTTTATAGTTACATTAACAATAACATTAACTTTTTTCATACCAGCATTATTAACAGATATAGAGGAAATTAATAGACGACATAGAGGAAATTAATAGATATAGAGGAAAACCAATAGGGTTTTCTGGCTCTTCGTATTTGTAACTGTAGCGATAGTTCAAATAAACTGGTGTGTCGCGACAAGCTAAAGTCCGAAGCCTTTCAATGATGTAAGTTCCTACACCATCCACCAAAAGAGGCTCTTCATAATTGGGGGTGTAGTTGGGGTCTGAATCCTCCTGTTTCGAGGAGGCAGCGGGTGATGTAGTTGGGGAGGTTTCGGAATCCGAGTGCGGATCCGCGTAGGTGTTCGAGGCGTCCGTTGATGGCTTCGGTGGGACCGTTGCTGGTGTGGGGATGATCGAAGTAGGCCAAGATGTCTTTGGCTCGGCGTTTGAGCGTTCTTCCCAGCGTGATGATCTCCGTGAGGGAGCTAGGCACGCGCGTGGAGGTCAGCGTGTTGATGTCGGCTCGCATCAGGGCCTTGCCCGCGGCCCTGTTGGGCGCGCGGTAGGCATCAATGATGTTCTGGTAGGCGCTCCAGGTGACCTCGAGTGCGACGTGCTCGTCGCCGGAAAACAGGTTGAGTATCTGGTACTGCTGACGCTCGGTGAGTAGGCAGGATCTGGTGTGCAGCACCCTGCGGGCCTTGTAGAGGGGGTCGGTGGCCCGCCCGCGCCGGTGGTGGAGTTCTTGCTGAATGCGCCGACGACACTCATCGAGAGCATCCCCGGCGAGGTGTATGACGTGGAAGGGATCCATAACTGCCCTTGCGTCGGGGAGTTCTTCGGCGGCTGCACTCTTAAACCCGGTGAATCCATCCATTGCGACGATCTCGATGCGGCTGCGCCACGTATCGGGCTGGGAGGCCAACCAGGTTTTGAAGACCTGCTTGGAGCGGCCCGGGACCATATCCAAGAGCCGGGAG
>ERZ772910.61-NODE-61-length-65615-cov-4.610067_pt1 | contig 65615 bp, 57 predicted proteins | sample MGYA00511357_ERZ772910 | MGnify/ENA primary metagenome ERZ772910 (study PRJEB29015, sample SAMEA2738096) | human oral metagenome | biome: human oral; feature: human-associated habitat; material: saliva | place: China | collected 2193 ... | reverse complement strand
TCGTCTTAGTTGGAGATAAAACGTCTAATTTTCAATTTTCATTTCCAACTAAACGCGTTTTTTACCTTTTTCGGCACATAATTTTGAGCCTGAAAATTACGTATGCATGGAAATGAATTTAATTGCATGAATATTCAAATTAATAAATCAAAAGTTAATCATGACAAGTAAAGAAGAAAATTGCCAATAAGATGTCTGTGAAAACAGAGATAGCCGTGGAAAAATCGCTAACTCGTCTAAAAAACACCAGCACTCATGAAGAAACAAGAGGCGGGATAAATATTCAGAATTATGCCTTGAACAGGGGATAATTTAAAATAGGAAATTTTATGGAGCGGCGGACGGGACTCGAACCCGCAACAGTCAGCTTGGAAGGCTGATGCTCTACCAATTGAACTACCGCCGCAAGGGTAAAGCAAAAAGAAAAAATGGTCGGGGTGACTGGATTCGAACCAGCGACCCACTGCTCCCAAAGCAGTTGCGCTACCAAGCTGCGCTACACCCCGAGCCGAGAGAAAAGTATAGGTGACAAATCGCCTAAGAGCAAGAATAAATTGCAATCTTTTTGAACTAATTTTTCGTATCTCAGATTTTTCTATTTTGTTATGTAATCGAAACATTGGATGACTATGCTATTCGTAACCACTTCGAAAGGGGTTTCATGAGCTATTCGTCTAAGGTAATCGCACAGCTTGAAGAGCGTTACGCAGATCAGCCTGAGTTTATCCAGGCAGCAAAAGAAGTTCTTACCACCATCCAACCTGCACTTGATGCTCATCCAGAGTTCGAGAAAGCCGCATTGCTAGAGCGTCTTGTTGAGCCAGAGCGCATTGTTATGTTCCGCGTCCCCTGGATTGACGACGCTGGCGACGTTCAGGTTAATCGCGGATACCGCATCGAGTTTAACTCTGCAATTGGACCTTACAAGGGCGGCCTTCGTCTCCACCCAACAGTTAACCTTTCTATCCTGAAGTTCCTCGGCTTTGAGCAAATCTTCAAGAACTCTCTGACCACGCTTCCAATGGGCGGCGGCAAAGGCGGCTCTGACTTCGATCCAAAGGGCAAGTCTGACCGCGAGATTATGGCGTTTTGCCAGTCCTTTATGACTGAGCTTGCTCGCCACATTGGTCCAAACACCGACGTGCCAGCTGGTGACATTGGCACTGGCGCGCGCGAGATTGGCTACATGTTTGGCCAGTACAAGCGCCTTCGCAACGAGTGGACCGGCGTCCTGACCGGCAAAGGCCTCTCCTTCGGCGGCTCCCTTGCTCGCACCGAGGCGACTGGCTACGGCGCGGTTTACTTCCTCACCCACATGCTTGCCGAGAAGAACGATGCGCTCGCAGGTAAAACGGTCTGCATCTCCGGCTCCGGAAACGTTGCTACCTACGCTGCCCAGAAGGCACAGCAGCTGGGAGCAACCGTGGTGACCGTATCTGACTCCTCAGGTTATGTTTATGACCCTGAGGGTATTGACGTTGAGCTGCTGAAAGACGTCAAGGAGGTTCGTCGCGCCCGCATCAAGGAGTACGCCGACGCACGTCCTTCCGCTACTTTCTTTCCAGGCGAGCGTCCTTGGAGCCAGAAGTGTGACATCGCCATGCCATGCGCAACTCAGAACGAGCTCGAGCTTGCTGACGTGCAGAAACTTGTTGCTAACGGCACCAAGTACGTCGTTGAGGGTGCTAACATGCCAACCACCCTCGAGGCAACCAATTACCTCATCGAAAACGGCGTCTTTTTCGCACCTGGAAAGGCTGCAAACGCAGGTGGCGTAGCTGTTTCCGGTCTTGAGATGTCCCAGAACGCCGAGCACCTTTCCTGGACGTTTGAGGAGGTAGACTCCAAGTTGCAGGGAATCATGGAGAGCATCTACACCGCTGCTTCAGAGGCCGCGGCAACGTATGGCCACCCCGGCAACCTGGTCTTTGGCGCAAACATCGCCGGTTTCCTCAAGGTTGCAAACGCTATGATGGCGCAGGGTGTCTGCTAGTTCGCATAACACTTGGCGAGAAACCCGTTGTTGCAGCACGTATTTGAGCTAACTACATCGTTGGCTTTAACGTAAGATTTAAAAGGACCTTGGTCTCCCAAGGTCCTTTTTTGTGCTGCTCATTGATAGTATTTTGGTCCTGTTTTGCGCTCTTGAAACCCCTAAGCTCTTGAAACAAACTCGTTTCCTTCGATGAAAAAGCGCTTCTGAGCATCAATGTTTTTGCTGATACCTACGCGAGGTGAACGCCCAATTGTTTCTCTTGGTAACAGGGGAGCAAATTCCAGCACAAGCGGCTCAACTGTTAGCTCATGTCCGTAGAGCTCCTTGTCAATGCCAAGCGCCGCACACACTTTACCTGGCCCGTTGGTGAGGTCGCGCAGCTTGAGCGGATGCTTACGCGCACGTTCCGCTTGCTCTTTACCCGCGCGTCCAGCCTCACGGAGCTCGCGCATCACCTCTACGCCCTCAAGAGGCTCAACGGCGCGCACTAAACATCCGCTGCCAAAACCCTCAGGTCCGCACACCACATTGCAGCAGTGATGCATACCGTACGAAACGTACACGTACAGATGACCTGCTGGTCCAAACATGGCTGCGTTGCGATCGCTAGGCCCGCCAAACGCATGGCTTGCAGGGTCGTCTTGGTCGTACGCCTCGGTCTCCACAATTCTTGCAACAAGTTTGTGTTTCTCGCCATAAAGCGTAATTGTCCTCGTTAGGGTGCATCCTAGCAGCAGCGGCGCAGTCACATCTGAGGGATTCTCTAGAAAATCTGGAAACATGCCATCTCCTTTATTGGTTATGCGCTACAATACTACCAACCTTTAAGGACGGTGCGAGACACCGGCAAGGCCCATAGCGTTGAGTGCGCATGTTCGCTGTTGAGCCTCCACAAGGAGTGCTCTTTTTTTATGGCTCGGCATGCTCCTACGCAGATTGGAGAGTATATGAATCCGCTGGCAAGTGCCACCTCGCAGCCTCGCGCGCTGCTTGTTCTCGAAGACGGAACAACCTTCGAGGGGAGGTGCTGTGGTGCTAGTGGAGAGACCTTCGGCGAAATTGTTTTTAACACGTCTATGACCGGCTACCAGGAGATTATCTCCGATCCAAGTTACGCCGGCCAGATTGTCACGCTGACTTATCCGCAGGTAGGCAACTACGGCATCGATCCCGCAGTCATGCAGCGAGACGTCTTGCATCTGCGTGGTTTTGTCGTCCACGACATGTGCTACGAGCCAAGCAACTGGACATCCAAGCAGAGCCTGCCAGAGTTTCTGCAGGAAAACGGCGTCGTTGCCATCGAGGGCATCGATACCCGCGCGCTGACCATGCACCTGCGCGACCATGGCGCACAGAAGGCAGCCATCTCCACCGAGGACCTGGACCCCGCCCATCTGCTTGCGCGCGTCCAGGCATCGCCCAGCATCTCCGAGCACAACTTTGTCCCCGACGTCTCCGTCGACGCGCCTCACATGGTTACCGCTACGTCCAAGAAGCGCTTTAACGTTGTCGCGTACGACTGTGGCGAGAAGAACGGCATTCTCCAGGGCCTTGCGGCAAACGGCTGCGAGGTCACGGTTGTACCGTGGAACACACCTGCAAAGGACGCCTTAGCCTACAACCCAGACGGCATCTTCTTCTCCAACGGCCCTGGTGACCCAGAGCAGGTTGACGCTACGCAGGAGGCCGCTCGCGGCGTTTTGGGCAAGGTCCCCGTCTTTGGTATCTGCCTGGGCAACCAGATGCTCTCCATTGTTGCCGGTGCAGATATCGAGAAACTCAAATTTGGCCACCATGGCGGCAACGAACCAGTCATGAATCTTCTGACCGGCAAGGTAGAAATTACTGCCCAGAACCACAATTACGGTCTGGTTTTCCCAAGCTTGGGCAAGCTTATTGCAGAGGAGTCTGGTGGAATCTCCGAGCACTTTGACAACCTCTGTGAGTGGTCCGCAAGGCGCATTGCTCCTGTTGTCCAGACAAAAGAGTTCGGCCGCGTCAGGCTCACCCACGTAAACCTTAACGACGGCACTCCAGAGGGCATTCAGTTCCTGGATATTCCAGCGTTTTCCGTCCAGTATCACCCTGAAGCAAGCCCAGGACCTCACGATTCATCCTACTTGTTCAAGGCGTTTGCGCGTTTGATGGAGGGACAGTCTGACTATCTTGCCATCGACGTTCGTGAGGGGAGGCGCTTCTAATGCCAAAGCGTACTGATATAAAGAAGATCCTAGTCATCGGCTCTGGCCCAATTGTTATTGGCCAGGCTTGCGAGTTTGACTATTCTGGCACTCAAGCATGCCGCGCCCTTCGCAAAGAGGGCTTTGAGGTTGTTCTGGTCAATTCAAACCCAGCAACCATCATGACAGATCCAGAAACTGCAGATAGAACCTACGTTGAGCCGATCACCGTTGAGTCGGTGACCCGCGTCATTGAGCGCGAGCGCCCTGATGCGCTCCTGCCAAACATGGGCGGTCAGACTGCTCTGAACTGTACTATCGGCCTTGGCGAGGCTGGCGTTCTTGACAAGTACAACATTGAGGTCATTGGCTGTAACCTGGAGTCCATTCGTACCGGTGAGGACCGTGAGCTCTTCAGCGAGGCAGTCCAAGACATTGGTCTGGAGGTTGCTCGCGCAGACATCGCTCACTCCATGGAAGATGCCCAACGCATCGTTGCTGAGCTGGGATACCCTGTGGTCATTCGCCCAAGCTTCACCCTTGGTGGCGCGGGCGGCGGCATTGCACATACTCCAGAAGAGCTCGTAGAGATTGTTGAGCAGGGCCTCTTGCTTTCCCCAGAACACGAGGTACTGGTAGAGGAGTCCATCGAGGGTTGGAAAGAGATTGAGATGGAGGTCATGCGCGATACCGCAGGTAACGGTATTGTCGTCTGCTCCATCGAGAACCTCGATCCAATGGGTGTTCACACGGGAGACTCCATTACCGTTGCTCCAGCTCAGACGCTTACCGATGAAGAGCTCCAGAATCTCCGCGACTACTCCATCGCTATTCTCGAGCGTGTAGGCGTTGCCTGCGGTGGTTCTAACGTTCAGTTTGCGGTCAACCCAACTAACGGCCGCGTCATCGTCATTGAGATGAACCCTCGTGTCAGCCGCTCTTCAGCGTTGGCTTCCAAGGCAACTGGCTTCCCAATCGCAAAGATGGCAGCACTGCTCTCTGTTGGCTATACACTGGATGAGATTACCAATGACATCACCAAGGCAACTCCTGCTGCCTTTGAGCCTTCTATCGACTACTGCGTGGTCAAGGTTCCTCGCTTTGCCTTCGTCAAGTTCAAGGGCACCAGCCGCGTTCTGACCACCCGCATGAAGTCGGTTGGTGAGGCTATGGCTATGGGCAGAACCTTTGAGGAGGCCCTGCAGAAGGCACTTCGCTCCCTGGAGCAAGATCGCGCTGGTCTGGGCGCAGACGGCCACGATGTCTTTGATGAGAAGAACTTTGATGAGTTGGTCAGTAAGCCAACACCAGAGCGTATTTTCTACGTTGCTGAGGCACTGCGCAGAAATTGGAGCGTTGAGCGCATCCACGATATGACCGGTATTGATCCATGGTACCTGCATCGTATGGCAGGCATCATCAACGCCGAGAAACGCATCAAGGAGCTGGGGCTTTCTGGTCTCACCACCGATAACATGCTTGCTGCCAAACAGCTGGGCTTTTCGGATGAGCAACTTGCGCACCTTACCGGCACCAAGACAGACGTTGTCCGCGCCGTTAGGGAAGTGCTGGGTGTTCGCCCGCAGGTCAAAACAGTTGATACCTGCGCAGGTGAGTTTGGTGCAACCACGCAGTACCACTACGTCACATATGAGAAGGGCAATGCCACAGAGTACGTCGAGGCAGAAAAGCCACGCGTTATGATTCTATCCGCAGGTCCTAATCGTATTGGTCAGGGCATTGAGTTTGACTACTGCTGCGTTCATGCTTCATACGCCCTTCGCGAGCAGGGCTATGAGACGGTCATGGTCAACTGCAACCCAGAGACGGTCTCTACAGACTATGACACCTCTGATCGACTCTATTTCCAGCCTCTGACCTTTGAAGACGTCATGGATGTCATTGAGGTTGAGAAGCCAGAAGGCGTCATTGTCACCCTTGGTGGCCAGACTCCAATCAAGCTTGCACGCGCTCTCAAGGACGCTGGTGTTCCTATCATGGGTACTCAGCCAGAAGCAATTGACCTGGCAGAGGACCGCGACCGCTTTGCAGCACTTCTCGACCGCCTGAATATTGCCTGCCCACCTTCGGCAGTAGCATCCACCATGGATGAGGCCCGTGACGCTGCTCGCCGTATTGGCTACCCACTGATTGTCCGCCCAAGTTACGTCCTTGGTGGTCGCGGTATGGCCATTGTCTACGACGATTCCGATCTGGTCACCTACATGGAATCCGCTACGCACGTCACGCCAGACCGTCCTGTCTACCTGGACGCCTTCCTCGAGGACGCTATTGAGCTGGACGTTGATGCTCTCTGCGACACCGAGGAGTGCTACGTAGGTTCCGTCCTGGAGCACATCGAAGAGTGCGGTATTCACTCTGGCGACTCCGCTTGCTGCTGGCCGCCCTTCTCGCTCTCTGAAAAGATTGTTGACCAGATTAGGGCCATCACCAAAAAGCTGGCGCTTGCCTGCGGTATCCGAGGCCTGCTGAACATCCAGTACGCCGTCCGCGACGAGCACGTCTTTGTCATCGAGCTCAATCCTCGCGCTTCTAGAACCGTGCCTTTCTCGTCAAAGGCAACAGGCGTCTCCCTGGCTAAGTACGCATCTCGTATCATGGCTGGCGAGAAGATCAGTGAGCTCAGAGCACAAGGCCTGCTTCCAGACGAGAATCGCACCGTCGATTACTACGCGGTCAAAGAGGCGGTCATGCCTTGGTCTAGATTCCCTGGTGCTGACTCAATCCTTGGCCCAGAGATGAAGTCTACCGGCGAGGTCATGGGCATTGCCCGCACCTTCCCAGCAGCGTACGCAAAGACTCGTGAGGCAGTTGAGAACAAGCTACCTGAGCAGGGCTCCGTCTTTATCAGTGTGTGCGACCGCGATAAGCGCGCCATTGCTCCTGTTGCTATGGCTCTGGAGAACCTTGGCTATGGCATCTACACCACGGGCGGTACCGCAAAGACGCTGCGTGCGGCTGGAATTGACTGCACCACCGTCAATCGTATTTCCGATGGTCATCCAAACGTTGTTGACCTTATGCGCGATAAGACCGTCAGCTTCATCATCAATACACCTCATGGTCACGAGGCTCATAGCGATGGCACCAAGATGCGCGCAGAAGCTGTCAGCCAGGGCATTACCTGCGTCACCGCAATGTCTGCTGCTACCGCTCTTATTCAGGCACTTGCTGCGGCAAGAAAGAGTGAGCCCGAGACCTTTGCACTACAAGATCTTTAAAACGTGCTTGGAGAATGAGCTTTTCAATTGAACAAGACCGGTCTTGAAAAAGGCCGGTCTTTTTTCGTGAGGGAAGTGTTTAGAATACGAAGTTCTCCTAGTGAAGAGCGCAAAAGTTTGTTATTATTGCAAGGCTGCATAAATATGCGGGCGTGGCGGAACTGGCAGACGCGCTAGATTTAGGTTCTAGTGGACTAAGTCCGTGGGGGTTCGATTCCCTCCGCCCGCACCATGCAGAAATTTGGTTAAGAGCTGGTACGCCAGCATTTTTTACGAGACACTGGAGGAACGTTGAACATCACCGTTACCGCAGATAAGCCAGTTGACGAGAAACTCACCGTCAAGGTTACAGTTCCTGCTGCAGAGGTAGACGCTGCAATTAAGCAGGCTTACAAGGACATTGCAAACAAGTATTCCTTCCAGGGTTTCCGCAAGGGCCGCGCACCTCGTCCTGTCATTGACGGCATTGTTGGCCGCGAGGCAGTCCTTGCTCAGGCAACCAACGATCTTCTCGGCGCAGCAGAGCCACAGCTTCTTGAGGAGCTTGACCTTGTTCCTGTTGGCCGTGGTGATTACAACCAGGATGCAGACCTTCCTGTTGAGGGCCAGGATTACTCCTACGAGGTAGTCTTCAACGTTCGTCCTGAGGCTAAGCTTGATTCTTACGATGCTCCTGCAATCAACATGCCACCAAATGAGGCAACTGAGGCTGAGGTTGATCACCAAATCAAGCAGCTTCTGTCTTACCAGGCTAAATTTGAGAACACCAAGGAGAAGCGCGCTGTCAAAGAGGGCGACACCATTGGTGTAGACATCAAGAACATTGAGGGTGCTGCTCACATGGAGGGCGAGGACCGCGTTCTTACCCTTAATGGCACCCAGGCTCCAAAGGAGCTTGAGGAGGCACTCATCGGCATGAAGCCAGGTGAGGAGAAAGAGGTCAAATGGACTCACAGCCACACTCACGGCGATGAGGTTCACTCCCACGATTACGATATCAACGTCAAGGTTGTTGCTCACAAGAAGTCCGTCACTCCAGAGCTGACTGACGAGCTTGCAAAGAACACCTTTGGTTATGACACGGTCGAGAAACTCCGCGAGGCTGTTAAGTCTGAGATTGAGTCTGACAAGAAGAATTCTCTTCCAACTCTTAAAGAGGACCGTGTTGTAGAGGCTCTGGGCAAGCGTCTTCAGCTTGAGGAGGTTCCAGAGGAGTACAAGAATGAGGTCTTCAACGAGATTGCTCAGGAGTTCTTGAATGGTCTTCAGCAGCAGGGTATGAGCCTTGATATGTTCCTGGCTGCACGTGGCATTAAGACCGATGACTTCATCTCTGATCTTCGTGTTCAGGCTGAGGAGCGCGCACGTCAGTCCCTGGCTCTTGACGCATTGGCAGCTGAGCTCAAGCTTGAGGCAACTGAGGAGGACATCCGCGCAGAGTTTGAGCGCGCTGGTGTTCCAAACGTTGAGGCTGCAATTGAGGAGTGGCGCAAGGCTGGCCGTCTTCCTGCAATCCGTGAGTCCATCCGTCGTTCCAAGGCTCTTGATTGGCTGCGCGATAACGCAACCGTCACCGTTGTCGACGAGATTGCTGAGGCTGCTAAGGAAGAGCAGAAGGCAGAGAAGAAGCCTGCTAAGAAGGCTCCTGCTAAGAAGAAGGCAGCTAAGAAGGACGAGGACGCAGAGAAGGACGCTGAGTAGTCCGCAGCTGGTTGGGTTTCTCGCCAGAAAGACTGCGCCAAAAGTTGCAGTTACTTTGAATTTTTCATACCCCGGGTTAGAGACACGCTTCCCGGGGTATGTTTCTAAGGAAAGACCTTTGAAGGAGGATTATGCATTATCCAACAAACATTCCAACTATTCCGTATGTTATTGAGCAGACTCCTCGTGGTGAGCGTAGCTATGACATCTACTCTAGACTGCTCAACGATCGTATTGTTTTCTTGGGTGAGCCGGTAACGCGCGATTCTGCAAATCTTGTTATTGCGCAGCTTTTGCACCTTGAGAGCCAGGACCCAGACAAGGATATTTCTCTCTACATTGACTCTCCTGGTGGAGACGTTTATGCAGGTCTGGGCATTCTTGATACCATGAACTTCATTAAGCCTGACGTGTCTACCATCTGCGTTGGTATGGCAGCCTCTATGGGCGCTGTTCTTCTTGCAGCTGGTGCAAAGGGTAAGCGTCTTGCGCTTCCTAACTCTATGGTTATGATTCACCAGCCATCAAGTGGCGTTCAGGGTCAGCAGACCGATATCCAGATTGTTGCAGATGAGACAAAGTGGATTCGCCAGCGCATCAACGAGTTGCTTTCGGATTATACTGGACAGCCTATCGAGAAGGTCAATGCAGATACCGAGCGCGATAATTATCTTCGTGCACAGGAGGCCTGTGATTACGGTCTGGTAGACCGCGTTATTTCTTCTCGTAACGACCAATAATTGTTCTTGTATCGAGGGTTTAAGTTATGGCTAAAGACCAGGACTTCTCGCCTTTTGGCGGATTAGATGAGATGCACTGTTCTTTCTGCGGAAAGAGTAGGTCGCAGGTAAATAAGCTTATTCAGGGCCCAGGTGGCGTCTGCATTTGCGATGAGTGTGTCTCTACCTGCTCAGATATGATTGATGAGTCCCTTGGCTTTGATGAAGAGTCAGAGATTGAGACTCACTCTGATGAACCTGTCATCAAAGACTTGCCAACTCCGCATGAGATTTACGATGAGCTGTCTCAGTACGTAATGGGTCAGGAAGACGCTAAGCGTGCTATGTCGGTTGCGGTGTATAACCACTATCGTCGTATTCTTTCAGGCAACGATGATCCTCAGGAGGGTCAGGAAGACGTTGAGATTGCAAAGTCCAACATCTTACTGTTAGGTCCGACTGGTACTGGTAAAACGCTGCTTGCTCAGACGCTTGCTCGTTTTCTTGAAGTGCCGTTTGCTATTGCTGACGCAACAACCCTTACTGAGGCTGGTTACGTTGGTGAAGATGTCGAGAATATCCTGCTTAAGCTCATCACTGCCGCCGATGGCGATGTTGAGCGTGCTCAGGTAGGTATTGTCTACATCGATGAGATTGATAAGATTGCTCGCAAAGCTGAGAACCTCTCTATTACTCGTGATGTTTCTGGTGAAGGCGTTCAGCAGGCACTCCTGAAGATTCTTGAGGGTACCGTTGCAAGTGTTCCTCCAACAGGTGGTCGTAAGCACCCTCAACAGGAGCTTATTCACATTGATACCACCAATATCTTGTTCATTTGTGGTGGCGCTTTTGTTGGACTGGACAAGATTGTTGCTGACCGTATTGGTAAAAAGGGAATTGGCTTTAACTCTGACGTTGCTAAGAATGTCAAAGAAGGTGAGTCTGAGCTTATTGCAAAGGTAATGCCTCAGGACTTGCACAAATTTGGTATGATTCCAGAGCTTTTAGGACGTATTCCAGTTATTACTTCTACCCGTGAGCTTGGTGAGGAAGATCTGATGAGCATTCTCACAGATCCAAAGAATGCTCTTACCAAGCAGTACAAGCGCATGTTTGAGCTTGAGGGAGTAGACCTTGAGTTTACTGAGGATTCACTTAGAGAGATTGCTAAGAAGGCTTTAGCTCGCGGCACCGGTGCTCGTGGTCTTCGTGCAATCTGTGAGTCTACGTTGCAAGAGACCATGTTTGATCTGCCATCAGATTTGGATATCACAAAGGTTGTGGTTACTCCAGAAAGCGTTGGCGGAGATAATGCTCCAGAAATCATTAAGGGCAAAAAGAAATAACTCGCATAGCAATAAAAAAGGAGGTCGAAAGACCTCCTTTTGCGTTATAGGTTGCCGCCACCAAGTTTGTTGTATGACGTAATAAGTTGGGTACGGGTTTTGGTGCCTGGTGGGAAGACGGTATCAAACAAAGGCATCAAGCCGCGGAAAAGAACACCACTTTGCACGCGGTGAGAAAGACCTCTTACCGTACGTCTTGACTCTTCAAGCTGTGAACGAAGCTCCTCAAGATAAGGGGAGCGACGAGCATAGAACCAGAAAAGGCCTGCTAGATCTGAGTTTGGATAGAGCCAAGGCCTGTTGTCTGGTCCTGCAAAATGAGCAATACAGATATTCTTACGAGCCTCTTCGTATTCTTCTCGCACGTCTTTTGGTGCCTGAGCAACAATGTGATCACGGCGAAGGAATTGCCAGTCTACCAGGTAATTCCATTTCATATTAATACGAAGATAATGGCCGTTTACAAACCTGTTAAGAACATCTTGATCAAGCCAGCGCCATGCACGCATGGTTGATACCTTTAGAAACTCCTCAGGAGAAATCTGCTTTCTAATCTCTTCCAGGTTCATCAAAATGACGCCTGCCTGGAAGTAATCGTGAGGATCATCCATACCCAGCTCATTTTTGAGGTAGGGGCCAACTGTGGCGTCATAGCCATCAATCTGTCCAATAGTATCTGCGTCGCGCGTAGCGCCTACCAAGTATCCTGTGACATCGATATCATAGAGCTCTGCAATATCGGTATTAACTACCAGGTCAGAGTCAAGGTAGATGGCTTTATTGACGTTAGGAAGCAGCGAGGGAGCAAGCAGCCTGTAGTAAGTTTCTGGTCTAAAGTGACCATGATGAGGAAGCTCAATATCACCAAGGGCAGCGTCAACATCTAAGAAGCCAACATGGACGTTATCAACAAGCTGAGCCTGACGAGTAAGCGTAATCATGCTGGTAGGAGTAAGGTCACGCGTCAAAACAATGATGTCGTAACGACGCTCTGGATTGACATTCTCAATGATGGATTGAATTGCTACAGATAAATACGGCACAAAGTTATCGCTGCAGGCAAAAACAAGCACAACATCATTAAGAGCAAGACCCAGCTCATCGGATGAGCTTGCAAGCATTGCTCCAGAAAGCTGTGCCCTGCCTGTTCCAACAAGGCGTTGTGTGGGTATTTTACGTAATCTTCTCATACGTAAGACTTTAACACTTAGACGCCAAAAACGCCTGCTGCGTTTGCCATTACTTCACTTTGCACAGAGTATCCACGGGCCTCACTGAGCCCGAGAAGTGCTCGCTTAAGGCTGTTCACAATGTACGCCGAGTCAATATCTGTGTGATCACTGGAGGGAAGGTCAGTCTCGGTAAGGAGTTTATCTTTTGGGTAGACCTTAGCGTATTCACGGCCACGCTTAGTCTTAAGGCTCATCTCGCCAACAGAGAACCAACAGCCAAGCTTAATGGCTCTCTGGAGCTCTTCTGAGCTACCGCTAAACCAGTGGATGATAGGAATGCATGCTTGAGCAGCTCCTGTCTGTTCAAGAATATCTAGCACCGTATCAACACTTCTAACGGTGTGCATCGAGAGCACTCGTGGCTGGTCGTTGCTTGAAAGCTCTGCTGCACGTTTGCAAATCTTCGTAAAGGCCTTAACCTGCAAATCTTGCAACCCATCAACACAATAGCGAGAAGAAAAATCTAGTCCAATCTCGCCAATGTAAGGCGTCTGCTCCATAAGTTCTAGCAGGAGCTCTATATCTTTTTGAGTAACGCGCCCATCAGAGATATACCAGGGATGTGCTCCTAGTCCCACGCGGATGTTGGCTTGCGTAAGCTGAGGAGCAAGTTCTAGGTAGTCGTGAGGAGTAACACCGCAGGTAAAGAAACCTAATCCGGCGTCATGGGAACTTCTCGCTACATTGAGTGGAGAGTCCATAAGGTTGGCATGGACGTGCGCATCAAAATACGTGAGGTTATTCATGATCAAGCCCCGACAGATGCAGAATGACGTCTGACGCAATCATCTGACCCATAATAGGAGGGTAGTAGGACATAGTTCCTAGCTTGGCAGATTTTCCCGTTGCACCCTCTGGTGCAAAAACTGGTCGCGCTGGCTCAGGGGAGTAGAGCACACGGAAGTCGGCAAGTCCACGCTTCTTGGACTCTTTTCTCATTACCCTTGCAAGAGCATCGGTATGCGTTTTTGAAAGCGTAGTAATCTCCAGAAGTTCTGGGTGGATCTTATTGCCGCCGCCCATGCTGGAGATGAGGTAGATATCGTTTTTCTGACACCATGCCACAACAGCTAATTTGGCAGAAATGGTATCGATGGCATCAACTACAACATCTGGTTTTGGAAGAGCAGAGAGCTGCTCGTCAACGTTGTCTTTAAGCAAAAAAGCGTCAAGTGTGACCACGTGAGCGTCTGGATTAATGTCCAGAATCATCTCTTTGGTAACGTCAACTTTTCTTTTTCCAATGGTGCTCACATAGGCAATAGCCTGCCTGTTTAGGTTGGATGCTTCTACTGCATCGGCATCCACTAAAACAAACGAGCCTACACCGCCTCTGGCCAGCGCCTGAACACAGTTTGAACCAACGCCACCAAGACCTAAGACCATGACGCAGGAATTTTGAATCTGTCCAAGGCGGTCTTTTCCTAGAACAAGTTCAAGTCGAGCAGTGGCTTCAGGAATTGTGGCAGACATAGAGCTCCTCATAAAAAGTATCTGCAGATAGTATTTATTGTTCAAGAGTATAGAGGGCCTTAAAGTAATGATTTTGTTGCATAAGTTCCTCAAACGAACCCATTTCGATAATACTACCTTCCTTCATTACAATAATTTCGTCAAATTTTTTCAGCTGAGCTTCCTCTAAGTTGTGTGTAATAACTAGGCGTAGTGTTCCTGTGAGATTTGTTATTGAATTTATAATTTGGTCAGTAGTTGAATGGTCAAGCGCTGATGTAGCTTCATCGAAAAACAGAACGTTAGAACCCTTTAACAAACTTCTAGCAATACAGATTCTTTGACGTTCGCCACCAGAAAGGTTTGAACCTGCTTCACCACATTGATAGCTCAGTTTATTTTGTTTAATGAACTCTGTAAGCCCAGCCTTTTCACATGCTTGAGAAATAGCATCTTTTGAGTGACTTTCGAACATAGTAATGTTGTCTTCAATGGATGCATTGAATAAGAAATTCTCTTGTTGTACGAGTGAAACATTTTGATAGAGACTCTTTTTATCAATAGTTCTTAACTCTAAGCTATCGTAAAATATATTTCCTTGATAACTTAAATTGCCACCCATGAGCAGATTAAATAAAGTAGATTTTCCAGATCCTGATATTCCAACAATTGCATAACTTTTATTAGGTAGAAGTTTGATTGATAAATTTTTCAGCACAGCTTTATTTTGTTCATAGCCAAATGAAAGATTGTTGATGACTATTCCTTTTGTAACTTTATCTAATACTTGTTGTCCTTCTTCTTCCTTACTGTCAGCGAGAGTCTCAGAAAATTTTAAAATCAAATCATTTGAAGCCTTACGTGCTGCGAGTAGCGGTGGAATTGTTTGTAAAGGGAGGCTGATGTAATTCATTAGTAACGTAGCCATAAGAATTACACCAGGGGTAACTCCTTGATTTGAGATACAAAGATATGTACCAGCAATTAAGACAGCCCATTGAGATAATCCGAAAGCACTCCAACTCAGAGTATTAATGAACCGAGTAGTCTTTCTACTCTCTTTTTTTGATTTTTCAAGAGCATCATTATCTTTTTCAAATAGTCTTACGGCTGCCCCTGTTGCTCCGTAAGCTTTTATCAAAGGAAAGCCTTTTACCAGATCAGTGATTTGGGCAATGAATTGACTAGTTTTCGCAGAAGATTCTTTTTGAATTTTACCAAGCGTGCCGCCAAGTTTTACACCGATAATTAGAGGAAGAATTGAAGCGGCAATAGCTACCATAGTTAATGGAATGCTTTGAACCATTAGCATTATGAGGGCCACAATGAAAGATATACTATCGCTTACCAAAGAAAACATCTGTTCAAGATATGTAGTCTCTATAGTATTTAAATCATTAGTAAGTGCAGATACATAAACGGAACTACCACTTGCTTCAAACGAGTTTATACCTTTTTTCAGCATGTATTTAAATGCGGTGTTGCGATAAGAGTTAGCAGCATGATAGAGATAATTAGGAACAAAATAACGAACCACTAATTTATTTGTAATTGCTGAGATTGTTAATATGGCGGCAAATAGACAACCTTGTAGAAAATCATTAAATGATCCTGACACAGCGGAATTCATGAGAATTGAAGTTATGTAGGGTGAACATACCGTAACTAGTTCTAAAGAAGTTGTAAAGAAAAAGGAGCCGAATAACAACTTTTTATTACTCCAAAAAAGACTCCGTTTAAGGTCGTTTTGAATTTCTTTAACAGTGCTTTTCATGTCAAACCTTCTTAACCTGTAGAAAAAGTTGTTGACTATACTTTTGATTTAAATGTTGTTGATTTTTTCAATCAATTTTAGTGTTTGATATGTTTGTTATGGCTTCTTTCAGCTAAAACTTTGAATTGAATGTTGTGACAAATCAATACTACTACTTTTTATACAAAGTGTAATTTTTTATATGTAATATTAAAATTACATTAATATATTCCCCTAAACCACATCTGTTTTAATGCATTATACTGTTCAAATGGTTAATAGGAATACTGCTAAAAGCATATGAAAGGCAAGATTACTGTGGAAGAAATGCCCAAGAATTATGATCCTCAGGCAGCTGAACCTGAGCTCATTGAAAAGTGGATAAAGGCAGATTGCTATGGTCGTAGTAAGGGAACTGAAGACCGTACGGTAGTTATCCCTCCACCAAACGTTACCGGCATCCTTCACATGGGCCATGCCATGGATGACACCATCCAGGACACCTACATTCGTTATTCTCGCATGCGTGGTTACTCAACTCGTTGGATTCTAGGAACTGACCACGCAGGCATTGCAACCCAGACTAAGGTTGATAAGAAGCTTAAGTCAGAGGGTATTTCTCGTCTTGAAATTGGTCGCGAGAAATTCCTGGATGCTTGCTGGGATTGGACGCGCGAGTACGGCGGAACCATTGTTTCTCAGATTAAGCGCATGGGCTGCTCCATTGATTTTAATGACGAGAAGTTCACCATGTCTCCTGAGTACACTCAGGCTGTTCGTAAGGTCTTTGTTGACTGGTATCATGACCAGCTCATTTATCGCGGAAAGCGCATCGTAAACTGGTGTCCTCATTGCGAGACTTCTATCTCTGACGATGAGGCAGAGTACGCTGACGAGAAGGGCCATCTTTGGTACCTGCGTTACCCGCTCAAAGAGCCTATTAATGGCGTTGAGTACATTACCGTAGCAACTACTCGTCCAGAGACTATGCTGGGCGATACCGGCGTGGCTGTTTCTCCTCAGGATCCAGAAAAGGCAGATCTTGTTGGAAAGACCGTTATTCTGCCTATTGTTGACCGAGAGATTCCAATTTTCTCTGACTGGCACGTTGATGCAGGCTTTGGTACCGGTTTTGTTAAGGTAACTCCAGCTCATGACCCTAATGACTTTGCTATGGGTCAGACTCATAACCTTGAGCAGATCAACATCTTTGATGAGCACGCTGTTGTTGTTGACGGCTACGGTGAGTTTTCTGGTCTTGATAGAGATCAGGCTCGTGAGGCTATTGTTGCTTGGTTTGAAGAGCACGGCCTGCTTGATCATGTTGAAGACCTTGATCACTCCGTTATGCATTGCTACCGCTGCGGCACAACTCTTGAGCCATGGCTCTCTGAGCAGTGGTTTGTTGCCGTTGATAAGCTCAAAGAGCCTGCAGCACAGGTAGTTAAAGACGGTCAGGTTACCTTCCACCCAGAGCGTTGGACTCAGACCTACCTCACTTGGATGGAGAATCTCCGCGACTGGAATATCTCCAGGCAACTTTGGTGGGGACACCGCATTCCTGTGTTCTACTGCGATGATTGTGGCTGGCAGGATGCTCTTATGGAAGACACCGATGTCTGTCCAAAGTGCGGCGGTCATCACGTTCATCAGGATGAGGACGTTCTGGATACCTGGTTCTCTTCTCAGCTGTGGACTTTTGCTACACAGGGTTGGCCAGACCATCCTGAGCAGCTTGAGGGTCACCACCCAACACAGGTTCTGGTAACCGCTCGAGACATCATTGCTCTTTGGGTTGCTCGCATGATTATGAGCTCGCTCTACTTTACCAAAGAGATTCCATTCCACGATGTCTACATCTACGCAACCATTTTGGCTAAGGACGGCAGCCGCATGTCCAAGTCAAAGGGTAATGGCGTAGATCCTATGGACCTGATTGCTAAATATGGCGCAGACGCAATGCGTTATAACCTGCTTACGCTTATTACTAACAACCAGGACGTCAAGTTTGATGCTGTTCTTGATAAGAAGACTCGTGAGCTTATTGAGTCTCCAAGAACTGATCAGGCACGTTCTTTTGTTACTAAGATTTGGAATGCAAGCCGCTTTGTTCAGATGAACCTCGACGGCTACACAGCCGGCATGCCAAAGGCAGAGACACCAGAAGATGCATGGATGTTCTCGCGCCTTGCAAAGGTTGTTGCAGAGACAACTGAGCAGCTTGAGACCTATGGCTTTGGTGAGTATGCCCGCAACATTCAGTCCTTCTTCTGGAATGATGTTTGCGACTGGTATATTGAGCTCTGCAAGGGTCGCCTTCTGGATGGAACTCCTGATCAGCGCCTGCAGGTTCAGCGCAACCTTGTCTTTGTCCTGGATGTCAGCATGAGGCTTTTGCATCCAGCCATGCCATTTGTTACCGAGAGCGTTTGGGATGCCCTTCCTGCATCTGGTCTTTTGAGTCATGACGCAGAGTTCTTGATGGTCTCTGAGTGGCCAAATCCAGAGAAGCTTGCTAACTTTGTTGACGAGGCAGCTGAGCATAACTTCTCGCTTGCTAAGATTGTTGTTTCTGCTGTTCGTTCTTCTCGCGCACGTTATAGGCTGTCGCCAAAGACAGACCTTGCTGTTGTGGTTAAAGCTCCAGCACAGGATGTTGCAGCGTTGAAGGAGCAAGCAGCATTCATTCAGAACGTTGGTCGCGTAAGCTCATTTGAGGTTGCTGAGGCGCCTCAGAAGCCTGCTGGTTCTGTTTCTGTCACCGATGCTGGCCTTGAAATGTACGTTGTTCTTGGCGAGCTTGTTGACCTTGCTGCTGAGGCCAAGCGTCTTCAGAAAGACCTTGAGTCTGCAAAGAAGGAACTCTCTGGCGTGGAGCGCACCCTTGCTAACCAGGGCTTTGTTGCTAAGGCAGCGCCTGAAGTTATCGAGAAGAAACGTGCACGCGCAGAAGAACTTACTACGCTTGTTGCTCAGCTAGAACAGCAGATTGCTGACTTCTCATAGGTAAAACTTGATGCGGTGTAACAGCCGCATCTTGTGTTTAGTACGTGCATGCAGTCCACTTTAGGTTAGGAACAACATGTCTGAGGTTACATCCGATATCGAGATTGCTCAATCATCCGAGATGCTTCCCATCTTTGAGGTGGCAAAGCGTGCGGGTATTCCAGAGGATCTTCTGGAGCCTTATGGCCGCTATAAGGCAAAGCTTGATGCACGTGCTCTGGCAGATAAGCCTCTTCGCGGAAAGCTTGTGCTGGTTACCGCTATTAACCCAACGCCGGCGGGCGAGGGAAAGACTACTACCTCAGTTGGTCTGGCAGATGCTTTGACCAGCTTGGGACAGTCTGCCATGTTGGCCCTTAGAGAGCCTTCTTTGGGTCCCGTCTTTGGTGTTAAGGGTGGTGCTGCGGGCGGTGGATATGCCCAGGTAGTTCCTATGGAGGACATTAACCTTCACTTCACTGGTGACTTCCACGCTATTGGCGCTGCAAACAACCTCTGCGCAGCCATGCTGGATAACCATATCAAGCAGGGCAACAGTCTCAACATTGATCCACGTCGTGTTGTGTGGAAGCGCTGCGTAGACATGAATGATCGCCAGCTCAGAAACGTTGTTGACGGACTTGGCGGCATTGCAGACGGCATGCCAAGACAAGACGGCTTTGATATTACCGTTGCTTCCGAGGTCATGGCTGTATTCTGCCTTGCTTCCGGCATCAAAGATCTTAAAGAGCGCCTGGGCAGAATGGTTATTGCCTACACCTATGACCGCAAGCCTGTCACCGTCAGCGATATCCATGCCGAGGGCGCTATGACAGCGCTGCTCAAAGATGCTATTCAGCCTAACTTGGTCCAGACGCTTGAGCACACGCCTGCGCTTGTCCACGGTGGACCTTTTGCCAACATTGCTCACGGCTGCAATACCGTTGAGGCAACAAAGACTGCTCTGCGTCTTGCAGATTACGTTGTTACCGAGGCTGGCTTTGGCGCAGACCTTGGTGCCGAGAAGTTCTTGGACATTAAGTGCAGAGCTACTGGCCTTGCTCCATCGGCTGTTGTTCTGGTAGCAACCGTTCGTGCACTTAAGTACAATGGAGGCGTTGCCAAAGCAGACCTTAACCAGCAAAACGTTGAGGCGCTTAAAGAGGGCATTCCTAACCTGCTTCGCCACGTTGACAACATCCAGACGGTCTATGGTCTTCCTGTAGTCGTTGCCATCAATGCATTCCCAACCGATACCGCTGAAGAGCTTGCTCTGGTAGAGGAGGAGTGCAAGAAGCGTGGCGTAAATGTAGTGCTGTCTGAGGTTTGGGCAAAGGGCGGAAAAGGTGGCCAGGCTTTGGCAGAAGAGGTTATGCGCCTCTGCCAGACTGAGTCTAAGCTCACTTTTGCTTACGATGTCAAAGAGTCTTTGAAGCAGAAAATTACTGACATTGCTACCAAGATTTACCACGCCGATGGTGTTGAATTTGCTCCAAGTGCCGCCAAGCAGCTTCAGCAGCTTGAAGAGCTTGGCTTTGGCGAGCTTCCTATTTGTATGGCAAAAACTCAGTACTCTTTTACTGACGATCAGACTAAATTGGGCGCTCCAGAAAACTTTAAGATTACCGTGCGAGAAATTCGTGTTTCTGCAGGTGCTGGCTTTGTGGTCTGCCTTACGGGTTCCATTATGACCATGCCGGGACTTCCAAAGGTTCCTGCTGCAGAGCATATTGATGTTCTTGATGATGGAAGAATTGTGGGTCTTTTCTAATGTCTTATCCCTCTTCACCAGAAGAAGTTGCGTTTACAACCTATAGCGCAGACTCGTATGCCCAGCATCTTGCTGCTAAAGAGCCTATTCCTGGTGGTGGTAGTGCCGCTGCCTATGTAGGCGCCCTCGCAGTATCTTTGGCTTCAATGGCTGGTGTGTACGCACAAGGAAAACCTGCCTATGCTCAGCATGAAGATGATCTTGCAAAATACATCGCCCGAGCTGGAGCTCTTCGCCAAGACTTCATGGAGCTTATGGATGAGGACTCTCGCCAGTTTTTGCTGGTTTCCAGCGCGTTTAGCGTGTCTAAAGATGATCCAAAGCGCGTAGAGATTGTCGAGGATGCTCTTAAAGAAGCAGCTCAACCTCCGCTGAAGGTTATGAGAAAAGTGTGCGAGTCCATTGAACTTCTCGAAGAGATGCTTATCAAGGGGTCTCGTATGCTTTTATCCGACGTAGGTTGCGGTGCTGCTCTTGCGCGCGGTGCTTTGATTGCAGCTTCTCACACGTTGTTTGTAAACACGCGCTCCATGCATGATACGGCCTATGCTCAAACATTGCTTGATGAGGCAGATAAGCTTCTGGACACCTATGTATCACGAGCTGACGCCGTAAGTGATGCGGTGAGCGCACAGCTGAGACAGGAGGCATAACATGAGCTCAGAGACTCTGTCGCAGGAGCTTCGTGGCGCTCCTGTTGCTAAAGCAATAACTGAAAAACTTGCCGCTCAGGTCAAGGAACTTCGCGCACAAGGCGTAACTCCTAAGCTGGTTATTGTTCGCATTGGACAGAAAAGTGATGACCTTACCTATGAGCGCGCGGCTTATACGCGTGCAGAGAAGGTAGGCTTTGAAGTTGAGACCATTGAGCTTCCAGAAGACGTCACACAAGAGCAGGTAAATACTACGTTTGACCAGGTTTCTGCTGATGCATTGGTGCATGGTTGTCTGCCCATGCGTCCTTTTCCTGCTGGAATTGACGAGCATGAAGCGCTTCAGCATCTAGCACCAGAAAAAGATGTTGATTGCGCAACTGATTCCATGCTACTGGCAACGCTTTGTGGAACTCCTGGTGCACTGGGGCCTTGCACCGCAGAGGCAGTTCTGGCGCTTCTTGATTTCTACCAAGTACCCCTTGAGGGAGCGTCTGTTGCTGTTGTTGGTCGCTCTAACGTCATTGGTCGTCCGGTAGCTGCGCTTTTAAGTGCAAGAAACGCTACAGTGACGGTGTGCCACAGCAAGACCAAAGACCTTGCTGCTACGCTTAAGCAGTCAGAGGTTGTGGTTGTGGCCGCAGGTCGTGCGCACCTTATTGGGGCTGACTACGTAAGAGATGGTCAGACCATCATTGACGTGGGTATTAACTGGGATGAAGCAGCTCAAAAGCTTGTTGGCGATGTTAATACAGAGCAGGTAGCTCCTCTGGTAAGTGCTTATACTCCTGTTCCTGGCGGTGTAGGTAGCGTGACAACAGCAATTCTTGCTCGCCATGTTGTTGCTGCAGCTCAAAGAACGCTTGCATAAGAGTGAAAGGTAGGTTGCCTCATGGCAGCGGAAAATAACTATAAAGAGCTTGACCAAGAGCGCGTAAAAGCCGCGGTCAAGGAGTTTTTGCTTGCTATTGGCGAGGATCCAGAGCGAGAAGGTCTGCTTGATACACCAGACCGTGTTGCTCGCGCTTGTGTGGAGCTCTTTGGTGGCATGCAGGAAGACCCTGCAGCTCACCTGCGTAAACAGTTCCATGAAGAGGGCAATAAAGAGATGGTTATTGTCCGCGACATTCCTTTCTCGTCTACCTGCGAGCATCACATTCTGCCCTTTGTGGGCAAGGCGCACGTTTGCTACATTCCACAAAATGGTCGTATTACCGGCCTTTCCAAAATTGCTCGTTGCGTCAGCGGATATTCTCGCCGCCTGCAGGTACAGGAGCGTTTAACGGGCCAGATTGCAGACGCCATGGTAGAAGAGCTTGATCCTCTGGGCGTTTTGGTGGTTATGGAGGCCGAGCATACGTGCATGAGCATGCGCGGTATTAGGGCATCGGGTGCTTTGACCACCACGTCTGCGGTTCGTGGCATTTTTAAAACTAACGAGAAAACCCGTGCAGAAGCTATGCGTCTGCTTGGTCTATAAGAGGTATGTACGCAATGAGTTATTCTGTTCCTTTTTCTGTGCCTGAGCTGAGCTACGAGCAGTCTTTAAAGGTGCTTCACGATACAAAGAAGTTTGGTATTCAGCCCCTGCTGGAGAGCGTGGAAGACATGCTCAAAGAGCTGGGCAACCCTGACCTCTGCTTTAAGAGTGTCCAGATTGCAGGTACCAACGGCAAAACGTCTACCTCCAGATACACTGCAGCCCTGCTCAAGGGAGAGGGTCTCAAGACCGCTCTGTACACATCTCCTGAGCTCATCAGCTATACCGAGCGCATGGAGATCAACGGCTCACCTGTTTCTGAGGCTGCCTTTGCTCACGGCGTTTCAGCTGCTCAGGTAGCAGGGGAGCGCGTAAACGCTCAGCGAGCCGCCTTGGGCGAGCGTCCTTATGACATCACCGAGTTTGACCTTTTGACCGTTGCAGCCCTGGTTGTCTTTGCTGAGGAAGAGGTTGACGCCTGTGTGCTTGAGTGCGGTATGGGCGGTAGGTGGGACGCAACAAGCGCTGCGCAAAACATCACCTCCGTTGCCATCACGGGCGTTGGCCTAGACCACACGCGCATCTTGGGCGATACCCTCGAGGCCATTGCTGGCGAGAAGGCCGCCATTATCAAGCCTGGTCGAACCTGCGTGCTTGGCGTGGGAACGACAACTCCTCAGAGCGTCCAGGATGTATTTTTGTCCCAAGCAGCCTCTGTGGGCGTTGTCCCAACTCTTCTTGTAGCTGACAAGCCAGAAGACGTTGAGGGGGAGGTTTCTGCTGGTCAGTCGTCTGACCATCCAGAGCTGCCTCACGCGCATTTTTTCATTACCAAAAAGCCTAAGAGCATTGGATTCCCGCTTGAGCTTACGGTTGTGACACCGCGTGCAACTTACGAGGATCTTGCAGCACTTAAACCAAGCTACCAGGCAGCAAACATTGCTCTGGCAAACTGCTTGGCTGAGGATTTTCTGGGTCGTCCACTTGATGCGGAGAAAGCGTTTTTCTCCACAACCAGGTGTCCTACACCCGGTAGGTTCCAGCTGCTTCAGCCTAAGCCTTTGGTGCTTATTGACGCAGCTCACAACCCCCAGTCAATCGAGACGTTCTTAACTGCTATCCGCTCAATTGAGCCAGAAGTTGCCAACCGCCCTATGCTTTTGACTGCTGTTTTTGCAGATAAAGATGTTAAGGGCATCGCAGAACTTCTCGCCAAAGAGTTCCCTGAGGTAGCGGTAACCCAGACAGACAACGAGCGCGCCATGGATGCAGATGAGCTTGCTGAGCTGTACAAAGCCTGCGGCGCTAACGTGGTTGCTGTCTACAGAAGCGTTCCCGAAGCAGTGGACGCCTTGCGCGAGAAGGGCTTTGTAGCATGTGGAACAATTTCACTTGCTGGCGAGGTTGCTGCACAATTTAGTGATGCTTTGGTAAAATAAATTTATCTGCGACATTTCGCTCATTTTTGAGGCAGTTTGTCGTACGATTTAGGAGAGAACAAAAAGCCAGCAGAAGGGGCTGTCAGATGCAGGAGATTCTTGATCAGATTATTACACCTGAGGTACGTATGGTTATTTACCTCATGGTCATTTGCGTCGTAATGCTTTATATCCTTTCCATCATCTACGTTATTCGCGATGCTCAGCGTCGTGGCGCAGAGCCTTGGTGGATGTGGGCAGTCATTTCTGTTGTTCCTGTTGTTGGTCTGCTTGCATACGTTATTTTGCGTCCAAGCAGCTACCTCATTGACCGCGAGGAGCAGGACCTTGATATTGCCCTTCGTGAGCACCAGCTGTCTCACTACGGCATCTGCCCTAAGTGCTCCGCTCCAATTGACCGCGATTTTATCGTGTGCCCAATCTGCAATACGCAGGTTAGAAACGTTTGCCCAACATGCCATCGTCCACTGAACGCAGACTGGAAGGTTTGCCCTTACTGCCGTACTCGCATTCAATAACGTTTGGTTTTGTTCTTTATGATGGCAATCTGGTGTTTTACAACAGAGACTATGTAGGCGTCTGCTCCTAAGCTCCGGTGTGAGCAGAGTAGGCGCCGTGCCTGTTTCTATGAGTATCTACCTCTGAGGGGTTTACATGAAGGTTTTATATAACGACGGCCATGTTGGCGAGATTAACGATGCAGCTGAAGAGCTTGAAGTTATTCGTCACGATGCAGCTCACCTGCTTGCTCAGGCTTTGAAGCGTCTGTACCCACACGCACAGTTTGCCTATGGCCCAGCAACTGAAAACGGTTTCTACTATGACGTTGATCTTGGAGACACTAAGGTTAACGAGGACGATTTCCCAGCTATCGAAGATGAGATGAAGAAGATTGTCAAAGAGAACCTCAAGATTGAGACGTTTGAGCTTCCTCGTGATGAGGCTATTGCCTACATGAAGGAGCGCGGCGAGTCTTACAAGGTTGAGCACATTGGCGATCTTGCTCCTGACGCACGCATCACCTTCTATAAGCAGGGTGAATACGTTGACATGTGCGTTGGTCCTCACATGCTCTACACCAAGGGTGTTAAGGCTTTTAAGCTGACCAGCATTTCTGGTGCGTATTGGAAGGCCGATAAGAACAACAAGATGCTCACCAGAATTTATGGTGTTGCCTTTGGCTCCAAAGATCAGCTTGCTCAGTACCTCAAGATGATTGAAGAGGCCGAGAAACGCGACCACAGGAAGATTGGTCGTGAGATGGAGCTCTTCATGATGTCCGACTTTGGTCCAGGCTCTCCATTCTGGCTTCCAAACGGTATGGCTCTGCGCAACGCTCTGACCGAGTACTGGCATGAGATGCAGGCTCGCTTTGGTTACCAGGAGGTTCAGACTCCACTGATCCTCTCGCGTTCCCTTTGGGAGACTTCTGGTCACTGGGATCACTACAAAGAGAATATGTATACCACCACGGTAGATGAAGAGGACTTTGCCATTAAGCCTATGAACTGCCCTGGTGCTTGTTTAATTTATAAGTCAAAGCCACGTTCTTATAGGGATCTTCCTATGAAGCTGGCTGAGGCTGGTCTTGATCACCGTTATGAGATGAAGGGTGCCCTGCACGGTCTGTTCCGTGTTCGTGAGTTTACTCAGGACGACGCACACCTCTTTATCCGCCCTGATCAAATTACTGAGCAGGTCACGGATGCATCTCACCTCATTACCGCTTACTATGCACAGTTTGGCTTCCCATATCGCGTTGAGCTTTCTACGCGCCCAGAGAATTCTATGGGTTCTGATGAGGATTGGGAGCGCGCTGAGCAGGGTCTGCGTGATGCACTTGAGTCTATGGGCATCGATTACGTAGTCAACGAGGGCGACGGTGCTTTCTACGGTCCTAAGATTGACTTCCATCTGACCGACTGTCTTGGTCGCTCTTGGCAGTGCGGTACCATCCAGCTTGACTTCCAGCTTCCTCACAACTTCCAGCTTGAGTACATTGACTCCGACGGTACCAAGAAGCAGCCAATCATGATTCACCGCGCTGGCTTTGGTTCTTTTGAGCGCTTTATTGGTATTCTGACCGAGAACTACGAAGGCAAGTTCCCTGTCTGGCTGAGCCCATGCCAGGTTAAGATTCTTCCTGTCTCTGAGAAGTCTCGCCCTTATGCTCATGAGGTTGCCGATAAGCTTGCTGCCGCTGGTATTCGCGTTAAGGTTGACGACCGTGATGAGAAGATCGGCTATAAGATCCGTGAGGCTCGTTCCCTTGACCGTGTTCCTTATATGCTCATCCTTGGTGAGCAGGAGGTTGAGGCAGGAAACATTTCTGTTCGCGACCGCTCCAACGAGACGCATGTCGCAGAGCTTGACGAGTTTATTGCTCAGGTTGTCAAAGAGAATGCGGAGCGCGTTGGTTAATAGGGTTTCAGACAAAGTGCAGGTTATGGGTGGCACCGCGCAGGATGGCGCAGGTGGCACGAAGAGTGTCGGCGCAACCGACGGCGTCACGCAAACCGCAACCGAGGTTGTAGCTGAATACGTAAAAATGACAGGGGCAGGCCGTGCGCGGCTTGTCCCTGTTTCATATGTAGACGAACTTCTCGCCACACTGATTGCGGGTGGAGCAAGCGTCGTGGAGCCGCTTGCTGGCGTGCCTGTTGAGGTGTGCGACATCAAAGGCAGAGCTGCGGCAGGGGAGCTGCTGGTGGCGGATGTGCGTACGATTGGAGCCGAGTTCAGCCCGGCATGTCGTCTGGGAGCAGAGATCGCAGTAGCCGAGGACGCTCGGGTGCCGGGATATGTTGTCGTGTGCATGCGGAAGTGCTGCATACCGTGGGTAGCAGAGGCGGTTGAAGCCAAGGCGTGCTCTGCAGAGGACGTGACAGTTTCTACCACGGGAGCGGAAGAGCAGGCGAGTGCACGGGTTTCTCGCCACGCGGCGAGCGACGCGGCGCAGGTGGTTGCCGCGTACCTGGCGTGCCATCCGCGCGTCGAGGCGGTGCGCTATCCGGGCCTCAAGACGGATCCGAGCTTTGCGCGCGCAACATCGCAGCTGGTGGGTGGATTTGGCCCGTACGTGGATTACATGTGGAGAGAATCGCCAGGTGAATGGCATAGATTTACAGCAACTGATGAAGACGCCAGAACGCAGATTATAAATTTTGAGAGACTTGGTTAACGGTAAGCACTTGTTTAGCAGACCTTGGTATAATTTGAATTAATGTTCCTAAATAGAAGGGGATTTTATGGCAAAGAAGGCTACTCAAATTGAGGATGTTGATACTTTGCTCAAGCGCCTCGAAGAGATGCGCGAGGCACAGGCAGAGTTTGCAACATTCACTCAGGAGCAGGTCGATAAGATTTTCTATGAAGCTGCTCTTGCGGCCGAGAAAAATCGTATCCCTCTTGCTCGCATGGCAGTTGAAGAAACTGGCATGGGTGTAATGGAAGATAAGGTTATCAAGAACCATTACGCAGCAGAGTATATTTACAACAAGTACAAGGACATGAAGACTTGTGGTGTTGTAGAGGATGATCCAGCTGCAGGTTATCGAGTTGTAGCCGAGCCAATGGGTATCGTAGCTGCAGTTATTCCAACTACTAACCCAACTTCTACCGCAATCTTTAAGACGCTTCTTGCTCTGAAGACAAGAAACGCCATTATCATTTCCCCACACCCACGCGCTAAAGAGTGCACCATTGCTGCCGCTCGTATTGTTCGCGATGCTGCCGAGAAGGCCGGCTGCCCCAAGGGTATTATCGACTGGGTACCAGCTCCTACCATTGATATGACCGCAGCAGTTATGAGCAACGCTGATATCATCCTGGCAACCGGTGGTCCAGGAATGGTTAACGCAGCTTACTCTTCTGGTAAGCCTGCTCTGGGCGTTGGTCCTGGTAACACCCCTGTTATCATTGACGACACTGCAGACATCAAGCTTGCAGTTAGCTCCATCATTCACTCCAAGACCTTCGATAACGGTATGATCTGCGCTTCCGAGCAGTCTGTTACCGTTCTTGATAGCGTTTATGACCAGGTCAAGAAGGAGTTTGCTGATCGCGGCTGCTACTTCCTGCAGGGTAAAGAGCTCGACGCTGTTCGTAAGACCGTCATTGTCAACGGCGCTGTTAATGCGGCTATTGTTGGTAAGTCTGCTCACTTCATCGCAAAGACTGCTGGCGTCGACGTCCCAGAGAAGACCAAGGTTCTTATTGGTGAGGTAACCTCTGTTGAGCCTTCAGAGGAGATGGCTCACGAGAAGCTTTCTCCAGTTCTTGGTATGTATCGTGCAAAGACTTTTGACGAGGCAATTGCTAAGGCTGAGCGTCTTGTTGCTGATGGTGGCTATGGCCATACCAGCTCTCTTTACGTTAACATCAACGAGAAAGAGAAGATTGCTAAGCATCAGGAGGCAATGAAGACCTGCCGTATCCTGATCAATACCCCTTCCTCTCAGGGTGGTATTGGAGACCTCTACAACTTCAAGATGGCTCCATCCCTAACCCTTGGCTGCGGCAGCTGGGGCGGCAACTCCGTTTCCGGCAACGTTGGCCCACAGCACCTGCTTAACTACAAGTCTGTTGCAGAGAGGCAAGAGAATATGCTTTGGCTTCGTGTACCTGAGAAGGTCTACTTCAAGAGGGGCTGCATGCCTCTTGCTCTCCGTGAGCTCAAAGAGGTCTATAACAAGAAGCGCGTCTTCATTGTCACAGACCAGTTCCTTTACAAGAGTGGCTTCACCAAGACCATCGAGGAGACTCTGGATTCCCTGGGCATCGTCCACTCTTCATTCTGGGATGTTGCTCCAGACCCAACCCTTCAGTGCGCTCTTGAGGGTGTAGCTCGCATTCGCTCCTTCGAGCCAGACTGCATCATCGCGATCGGCGGCGGTTCTGCTATGGACGCAGGTAAGATCATGTGGTCCATGTACGAGAACCCAGAGGAGAAGTTTGAGGACATGGCAGCGGACTTCTTGGATATCCGCAAGCGTGTCTACAACTATCCTAAGATGGGCAACAAGGCATTCTTCGTTGCTATTCCAACTTCTTCTGGTACTGGTTCCGAGGTAACTCCATTTGCCATCATCACTGATGCTGACAACGGCGTTAAGTACCCACTTGCAGACTACGAGTTGCTGCCTAACATGGCAATCGTTGATACCGACAACATGATGAGCCAGCCTAAGGGCCTGACCTCTGCTTCTGGTATCGACGTTCTTACTCACTGCCTCGAGGCATTTGTCTCCATGATGGCATCTGACTACACAGATGGCATGGCTCTTCGCGGCATGAAGCTGGTCTTTGAGTATCTGCCACGTGCTTATGACAATCCAAACGATGTCGAGGCACGCGATCACATGGCAAATGCTTCCTGCCTGGGTGGTCTTGCATTTGCTAATGCATTCCTCGGCATCAACCACTCTATGGCTCACAAGCTGGGCGCTTTCCACCACATTCCACATGGTTGGGCAAACGCAATCATCCTTACTCGCGTAATGCGCTACAACGCAGCTGAGCGCCCAACAAAGATGGGTACCTTCCCACAGTACGATCACCCACACACCCTCGCACGTTACGCTGAGGCAGGTCGTTTCTGCGGCGTTACCGGCAAGGATGACCGTGAGGTCTTTGAGAACTTCGTCAAGAAGATTGAGGAGCTCAAGGCATACATCGGCGTCAAGGAGACCATCAAGGACTACGGCGTAGATGAGAAGTACTTCCTCGATACCCTTGACGAGATGTCTGAGCAGGCATTCGATGACCAGTGCACTGGCGCAAACCCACGCTATCCACTTGTCTCCGAGCTTCGCGAGCTCTATCTGGATGCTTACTACGGTCGCGAGCCAGGCTTCTACGAGGACTAATTCTCACGTGTGTCACAGTCGCGGCTGCTACGTAGCGCATCCATTGCGTCGCGCATTCACCGCTTCCGACTCGTAGCGCGTAAAGCACAAAACAAGAGCCGGTTACCTAAACCCCAGGTAACCGGCTCTTTTTCTAGCTAACAAAATTCGTTGTCTGATCAGTCAATGAGCTGTTTTGATTGAAACCGTGACCATAGATTCACAAAACACATCTATGTCACTTAATCTGTCAAAAAAGGCTATACATTGCTCCAATAATGCGTGTTAACGCAGAATATCGTCATTTGGTGTGCTATACACATCGAATTTTGCAGATTATCCGACATTACTGTGTTGTCGCATGGGGCAATTCAGGGATAGTTAAATTTTATATATTAGTTCATTCATAAATCTGTATATTGAATCAAGTTTATTCATCAAAATGAATTGCTCATGAGAATACTGACGTAACGTCCGCCTAATCCGGTACAGATTGCTATCTCCCAAGTCTTTTTTGATACTCAGGAACATATTTTGCATTGCAAGCTGGTTTCTGTAGATATCCGCATTCACAAAGTACTCCTTAATACTCAACGAATTTAGCTCATTTGTTCTTTGATTGTCTTTTCTTTGCTGATAGAAGTCATCATGATATGCACCGTTATATTCAATAGCCACTAAATTTAATCCAGATAAATTTGATTTAGACATCTTTCCAAAAAGTAAATCTAACCTTCGTTCTTTAGGCTGAGTCTCTGGATTTATCTGGTCTTTTATTACATACGATTTATTCAACGCAATCGGCATTTGATTGAAACCACCTTCACAATAGGGCATGGCGGATCTAATTGCCATTTTGACCTCCATGGGAGAGGCCGCATCAGAGAAGAAATAGCGTATGTTTCTTCGCGTAGTTCTCAAACCTGGAGAATAAGGTTCAAGTGCACTCAAAAGAGACGTAAGCTCGTTCGAAGTTACCAACGGCATATCAAATTCACAGAGTTCACCGTTTGCAAGATGACCATAACTGGCCATCATTAGATTTGCAAGCACAATTTGATGAAGAGGACTCTTATTCCTGGGCATCATACAAACAGCTAAAGCAGGCGAGATACAATACACATTTTGTCCAAGCTCAATAAGCGAACCAACAGGTAAAAGACATTTGAATTGATGAGATACTCGCGCATCGCAATTCCTTGTCCTCGAAGTATCTCTGAGTATTTCATGAGTGGTTTTAGCCAAAACTATGCCATATTCTTTCTTCAGAAATTGAAGCTTTTCTTCATATGTCTCATCTGAACATGCAGCGTACGTTGCGCGGAAATCCCTTGATGAGCGTTGTGATAACACTTCATCATTTCCGTGAATCTTAAGTTGACCACAGATTCGAAGCGCAGTTTCATGCGAGAAAATAATATCCATTCGTTCCTCCTTAGATTGAGAAACGAATATATCAGCACGCTTTGTCAGCAATCTGACAGCTATTTGTCAGTTTCCTAGCTCGGTTTTGTCATAATAAAAAGTCCTCTCATACCATCAGGTAAAAGAGGACTTGCACGAAAATTAAACTAAAGAACCCATAAATCGTTTCGCCCAATCAACATAAAATTCATACGATTGAGCGCGCAACGACTAAACGCCTTGATAGGCCGTGCGCAACAACAAAAATGCTCTTGGTAGGCCCACACGACGCCTAAACGTGTCGGTAGGTTACAAACTTGAAAGCGATACCTTCTGGAGTCACACCGCCATCTTCCTCGTTGCAAACTTCCCACGCAGGATCTTCATCCAGGTTGGGGAAGTACGTGTCCGCCTCAACCACGGTGTCGTGCTTCGTGATGTACGCGTAAGAGCACTTGTCGAGAAGAGCACGGTAAATTGAAGCTCCACCAAGAAGCCAGACCTTCTCGGGAGCTTCATCCGCAACTAAACGAAGCGCTTCCTCTGCCGACGATACCACCTCAACGCCTTCGACCTGGTAATCATTATTTCTAGAAATGACAATGTTGCGGCGACCTTTAAGCGGTCCACCAGGGAAACTCTCCAGCGTCTTTCTGCCCATGACAACCGTGCAACCGCGCGTGTGCTCAACAAAATACTTCATGTCGGCCTTGTTGGGGATGAGAAGATCTCCGTCGCATCCGATGCCCCAATCGCGTGTTACAGAAACAATTGCGTTCATGTGGTTCTCCTTGCAAGTATCGTCTTAAATGAAATGATGATCTTAGCTTGAGCATCTGCTCGTGCGTGCCTGCAACGCCAGCCGCGCCAGCCGCATCCGCTCGTACGTGCCTGCAACGCCAGCCGCATCTGCTCGGGCGTGCCTGCCGCGATGGCCGCGTCAGCAACGCCAGCCGCGTCCGCAGCAACTGCGCCTAAACTGCAATCGGAATGTTCTTGATCTGCGGGCCGTGCTGATAATCTTCGACAATGAGGTCGTCAGTAGTGAAGTCGTAGAAGTTGGTGATGTTAGGGTTCAGGCTCACCTTTGGTGCATCAAAGGTGGGGCGAGAAATCAATTCTTTAACAATGTCAACGTGACGATCATAAATGTGAGCATCGGCAATCATGTGAACCAGCTCGCCGGCCTCCATGCCGCTAACCTGCGCAACCATCATCAACAGGATTGCGTATTGGCAAACATTCCAGTTGTTAGCAGCAAGAATGTCCTGGCTACGCTGAACAAGCAGTAGGCTAAGCGTAGGTTTATCCTTACCTGGCTCCTGAGTAACGTTGTAAATTGCGTTGAATGCGCAAGGGTAGAGGTTCATCTCAGAAAGATCGGCAAAGGTATACAGGTTGGTCATAATACGACGGCTGAACGGATTCTCTTTGAGGTCCTTGAGCACGCGATCCATCTGGTCATAGTCGCCATCGGAGTAGTGAGAAACCTGTCCAACCTGATAACCGTAAGCCTTGCCAATGGAACCAGACTCATCAGCCCATGAATCCCAGATGTGAGAGTTAAGGTCGTTAACGTTGTTGGACTTCTTCTGGTAAATCCACAGAACCTCATCCATGGCGCTCTTGAGCGCAGTGCGACGAAGCGTCAGTGCTGGAAACTCCTCGCGCAAATCATAGCGATTGCAGACGCCAAACTTCTTGATTGTGTATGCGGAGGTACCATCTTCCCAGGTAGGACGGACCTTCTCGCCCTCAGTGGTGGTGCCGTTTTCAATAATGTCGGAACACATATCAATAAAAATGCGATCTGCTTTGCTCATATTCAATCCTTCAAAATACCGTTCAAAATGGAATAAACACCTGCTAGTTGTACGTATAGCAAGTCTTTTCCAAGTACATTACCAGTTGCTGTCAGTATAAGCGCTGTAGGGATCCCCAAAAAGCGGGCTTGAGGAAGTCTGATTGCTCGAAACACAAGAACGTCCCAGTCCCGAGAGCAGCATAATAACTATAAAAAATAGCAAGCCTGCAGGGAAAGGAGAGCCGTCAGGCATCTGCGACGGATCGTTTGGGTCAAAGTCAGGGCCCTCGCCGCCAAATTCATGCCTGTTGTGCCTGCTATCTTGGTTGTCGTCTTTCTTTGCCATCAATCCTCAATCAAACGCTTACACTTTGATGATACCCGTCGTCGCCCAAGGATTTCATGGCGAGAAACCCCTCTTGCTGTCACTCCACATTCTCTGCAAAGTATTTTGCACACGACGACTTGTTCGCGCCTGCAGCTCGTTTACACCCGCAGCATCCGTGCCCGCAGCGCTCGCTCGTCCGCGGCTTACGCGCCTGCAGCTCGCTTACACCCGTAACATCCGCACCCGCGGTTTACGCACCCGCAGCTCCTACAGGTGCTGCGACGCAAAAATGTCGTTCCAGAACGTGCCAAGCTGCTTGATGAGCTCGATGTCCGCAGGTAGCCACTGCACGTCAAGCAGTTCGTTTTGAGCAAGCCAACGAAGTTCCGAGTGAATCTCTGAATCCGCGAAAGGCTCCTCAGACTCGCTCAGCGTGCAGATATAACAATCCATATGCAGGTCAAAGGTGGGGTAGGAGTAAGCTACCGTATCATAGAAAAACGCTGCCTGCACGCTACAGTGCAGCTCTTCCTGAATTTCTCGACGTAGCGCCTGCTCAGAGGTTTCTCCAGCCTCAACTTTTCCGCCAGGAAACTCCCAGAAGCCAGCATTATCTGCATCAGCTCTACAAGCGGCAAGAATTTTGTTGTCTTTATAGAAGATAGCTGCAGCTACATTGACTGTTTTGGTCTCGGCCATGTTACCCCTCCAGCCTGACTGTTGCAAAAACGGTGGAACTCTCGGCATCTTTGAGCACTACCGAGAAACCCGTCTCATCGGCGTATACCTGGGGAGTAATGGTGTCGCCCAAGTGCGCCTGGCTCCTGTACTGAACCACAATGCGGCGCAGCTTGTGAGAATAGCCAAGGGCCACAAGCGTGTCAACGGCCATGAGCACGTACTGAGCATTGTTGACGTGCTTGTTTGTATCCAGGTGCTGCTGAGAAACAAGAATGGCTGGACCATCAACAGCATTTCCATCAAGTGCAATTTTTCGAGGAGTTGGTGGCAAATCTACGCGAGGCTCGCCAGTAATGTAGACGTTTTCGCTTTCTGGAACACGAGCAGCCTTGCCTTCATTGATATCCATCAAATACCAGGTAGAGTCCGCTTTTACGATGGTTGCGCCATCTGCATCATTAATAACAAACGACCTAGATGCTTGAAGACCCTTCATCTGATACGACCAGGTACCTACGCAGATCTTCTCGCCAAACTGGGGAAGACGGTCAACTTGGATTTGCCACGTTGCCAGAACCCATGCGTATCCCTCGCTGGTCAGTTGCTTAAAACCGCGGCCAATATCTTCTGAGTGGAACGTCGAGCAGTCCTGCAAATAGTTCATAACGCCTACCAGGGAAAGCTTTCCGGTCTCATCACACTCGCTATATCTAACTCTACTTTCAATGGTATACATACAAATCCAAACTCGAAATCAGCGTTTGCAGAGGTATTACAATATGTCGAGAAACCCGTCTAGTTGTCCCATGGGAACGAACCCGGCAAGCGGTCTCTGACTTTTTGCGTGGTATCGTCAAGTTTCTGCTTAGTTACCTGGACTTTTTGCGAAACCTGTTGAGCCTTTTGGGTAGCAATATGAGTCGCATTCTGGGCCGCTGCATTTGCCTTTTGAGCTGCTGCGTTTGCTTTCTGCGATGCGTTTTGCGCTGCAGCGCTTACTTTCTGTGACGCATTCTGTGCGGCTTCTTCAACCTTCATTGATGCATCTTGAGCTGCGGCTTCAACTTTGTGATGAGTGGTTGGTCCGTTCCAAAGAAGGCTGGCAACCGTATCCAGAAAATAAAGCGTAACCACAATAAACGCCACAACCGAGACAGTATGCTTGGAGAAAATCATCAAAATATTAAGCATCGTTGGGACGAGCACAAAAACTGAGGTAACAGAAAACGCACCAAATACCGCGCTGGCCTGGGGACAAATTCGACCATGCAAGTTAAACTTAAACATAGAGTAGTCCCACCACTTCTTTTTAAAGCGACGCTCCAAAAAGAGACCGGTCGAGTACTCAATAACTGTGGCTAAAACTGCACCAATGATAAAGACAATAATTGGATTAGAAATCTGGCCAAGTACCAGCCATTCCGCAAGCGCTCCAATGCCATAAATAGGGCAGGTAGGACCAAAAAGAAAACCGCGCTTGGTAAATTCTCCCTCAACAACGGAGCAATAAATGGTCTCGTATACCCAACCACCAAAAGAAATCAGCGCAAATATTATGACCATCTGAGGCAGATACTGCACAAAAAGCTCAATATTCTTATCGAGTGCAAAGAGTGTACGTAGCGTCTCAGTCATGGTACTCACGAGAGGTTTCCGTAATCCATGTAGCCGTTAAACTCATCCGACTCACTGTTTGTTGTGCCCTGAAAATCGTTTTCAGGTGTCGAGAAACCCGTTGGACGGAAACCATCTTTTTTGTATGGATTGCCTGTTAGCGTTTCTGCTGTTGAGCAAGCTTTATCGCAAGTTGTTACAATCCAAGCCTCTTTGGTATGAGGTGGAATAGGAACCAGAGGAAACATATGATGCAAGATGATGTCTTCCTCAACAGGGGTTAAATCAGGGAAATCCTCGCGGGCATTATCAAGTGCATGGCGAGGGTGCGTAAATCCGTGCCAGTTGTCTGGCGCGGCCTCGTGATCGTGCCAATCATAGAGGTAGTAGTCATGAAGAAGCGCGCCACGTACAAGGGCATGCTCGTCAACTTTGATGCCAGCGTTCATGGCAAAGGCAAGGCTGCTGTAAGCAACCGCAATAACGTGGTCGAGCGTGCTGGTGGTTCCATGTTGTGTAAAAGTTGCAAGCTGATAGAGTCTTCCAGACTTCAGAATAGGAGTCGAAAGCTCATCGAACCTCTCGCGAATTTTAGAAACGTCAACCAAAAAATATCCCATCAACTGTGCGCACACATTAGAAAATCGTGAGCGTACCTTAGCAATGTATCTATAAAAGATTAGTTAATCTGACGGTTACGTGCAATCTTTTTGGCTGAATGTTACGAAAACGAAAGAAAAGAAAACGCGCTCCCTGAGAGTATACAAAGTGCCGTTTACCTGCTCTTATACTTTCTCACTGTAGGGGCTCATGTGGTCCACCACAACGTTTACCGCGCCAGGAAGACACCTAGCAGAATAGGCATAGATGTCGTGGCAGGTGACCTCGCCATTTACTTCCAGTGGCATAGGCGCTGTTGATTCAACGGTAATTTCTTTGCCGCTAAAGCTATTGAGGTAGGGCCTACCAAGCGAGTCTCCCGTGCGATCAAAGAAACCAGAAAGCAGTGGGCGTACCAGCTTTGCAGTCATGTGAGTCTCAATGACAATAACCTCAAGTAGACCGTCATTCATGCGATTACCAGGGGCTAGTTCAATTCCTGCTTGCATCATGGAGCTGTTTGCAATAAGGCAGCCAATGCCCTGAAGCTCATGTACTTTGCCGTCAACAGTAATTTTGAAGTCGTGAACTGGCGGCATAAGATTGGCTAAGGCTGCAGTAAAGTACGCCGCCTCTCCAAAGGTTTGTTTGTGGGGGATGGCTGAACGCATAATCTCTGCATCTAGGCCTGTACCGGCCATTAAAGGAACTCCAGCTACATGGGTTTCTCCCGATACTGTGGTCCAGGTAATCTCACCCAGATCAAGCTGAGTGGTCTGAAGGTTTCTGCAGGCCAGCGCCAGTGCGTTAGGTTCAGGAGCGTTTCCAATACTTGCTGCCAGAAGATTAGCGGTTCCAGAAGGGAAGACAAGAATAGGCGTCTGGCATCCTCTAAGGCCATAGAGCAGGCTAGATACGGTGCCATCTCCGCCCGAGAGCACCACTACGTCAAAATCTTCAGGCTGAACAGAACTCAGAACCTCATCTGTGTGCCAATGGCTTTCAACTAGCTTTACCAGGCATTCGTCGCCGCTTTTTAGAAGAGCGCGCTCAAATTCAAAGATTGCGTCAGAGCTAAAACCCGAGCAAGGATTGTGAATGATGAGGGTTCTCATATATCCTCCGAAGATTTGCGACAAGCTGGTATATCATTTTGATACGTATGAGTGTATCGCTTTACGTTAGGTACTTAATCGGCAATTGGATGGACGCATTGTATATAGCAACCTCAGAAGAACTTTCCGCATTTTGTGAGCGAGCAAAGACTTCGCATATCCTTGCAGTTGATACGGAGTTTCTTCGCGAGAAAACCTACTTCCCCAAGCTTTGCCTGGTGCAGGTTTCCACAGGTTCAGAGATTGCTGCGATTGATCCCTTGCTTATCGATGACCTAACTCCGCTTAAAGACCTCCTGGAAAATCCGCAGGTTATCAAGATTTTTCACGCGTGCTCACAAGACCTTGAAGTCTTGCTAGAAAAAATGGATTGCGCATGCGCTCCTGTATTTGATACGCAGGTAGCAGCTGCATTTTTAGGTATGCGTCAGCAGGTGAGCTACGCCGGTCTGGTAGAAAATTTTGCTAACGTCAAGCTTGCTAAGGCTGAGTCTTTAACAGACTGGTCAAAGCGACCTCTTGATAAAGAACAGCTGGTATATGCCGAGGATGACGTGAGATATCTTCCCGCAATCTACAATCAAATGGTCGAGAAGCTCATCAAGCTTGATCGTCTGAGCTGGGTAAAGCCAGAGATGGACCAGCATACTAATATAGAGCAGTATCGTCGAGACCCCTATCAGGCATATCTCCGTTTAAAACGTTCTGGCTCGCTTACGCGCAGACAACTTGCTATTGCTCGAGAGGTGTGCGCCTGGCGAGAAGAAACTGCTGCTAAAAGAGATGTTCCACGTAAGTGGGTGCTTTCTGACGAACTCATTATTGAGATTTGTCGCCGTGTTCCTACGACACCAGATAGACTGCGCAAAATCCGCGGCACTGAGCAAATCTCTCAAGGTGGGGTAGTGCATCTACTAGATGCAATTAAGCGTGGACAAAAGACACCCGCAGACCAGTGTCCAAAAATCGAGCATCACGCTCATCCTTCAGCTGGCTCTGAAGGTGTTGTTGAGCTTATGTATGCTCTTATCAGGATTGTTTCAGAAAAAGAGGGAATTGCGTCTCCGTTAATTGCCAATAAAGATGATCTTACTGATCTGCTTTTGGACAAGGCTGATGCAAGACTTAAAACTGGATGGCGTTATCAATTAGTAGGTAAGCAGCTTGTTGGACTACTCAATGGCGAGGTAGGACTAACAGTTAAAAATGGTCGAGTAGAGCTACTGTAAAAGTAGCGTTTTACCTAGGTTTAAGCATGATTACTCTTACAAACCTGACTTTTTGTCCGGTGAGTTGGGTATACTCATCTCTATACATAGATAGGAGAAAAATATGTATTACTCAGGTGCGTTTATCCCATACATTGTTCTAGTAGTTGCCTCGTTGGTTCTCGGATTGGGTACTCAGTGGTACATCAAACATGAATTTAAAAAGTATTCTCTAGTTCCTTCAGGGTTTAATGCCACTGGCGCTTCTGTTGCTCGTACCATGATGGACACTAACGGAGCGGCCAATGTTGGCATCAAGAGAATTTCTGGTGAGCTCACCGATAACTTTGATCCACGTGACAATTGCCTGCACCTCTCTGATGCAAACTTCTCTGAGGGTAGCGTAGCTTCAGTTGCTGTTTCTTGTCATGAAGCAGGTCATGCTGTTCAGACCGCTAAGATGTACATGCCATCTCGCGTTCGTTCCGCTCTTGTTCCTGTTGTTAATTTAGCATCCGCAGCATGGATCTATGTCTTTATTGCTGGTGTCTTGCTAAATGTTTCAGGCATGACCGTGCTAGCAATTTGGCTGTATGCATTCACCTTCTTGTTCCATATAGTTACGCTTCCTGTAGAGATTGATGCTTCAAGGCGTGGATTGGCCTTTTTGAAGGCAAACGCTCCTGCAGGCTTTGACTACAATGGCGCTAAAAAGGTACTGATTGCTGCTGCTCTTACTTACGTAGCCGCTGCAATGGTTTCTGCACTCCAGCTTCTATACCTGCTTGGTTCTTCCAGAAGCAGGAATTAGTAATGGATCAGATTCAAGAGAAAGAAGATTCTGTTCTTTCAGTATCTGATGCGGTGCTCTTTGCAAAAAATGAAGTTGCCTCGATGCCATCTATGACGGTGGTTGGAGAGGTCTCTGGATTTAGGGGTCCAAACTATAAGTCTGGGCATTGTTACTTTGACGTAAAAGACCCTGTTAGTTCTATGGCAGTTATTGTCTGGTCAAAGATTTATGCTGCTAGTGGCATTACGTTGCAAGACGGCATGAAAATCCAGATGACAGGAAAGTTTGATATTTACGCTTCAAGCGGCAAGCTTTCTTTTCATGCGCGTACTATTCAGATCGCCGGAGAAGGAGACCTTCGCCAAAAGGTGGCACAGCTTGCTAAAAAGCTAGAAAAAGAAGGTCTTACAGACATTTCCAGAAAGCGCTACATTCCAGAGTTTTGTACACGCATTGGTGTAGTTACTTCACTTTCTGGCAGCGTCATTGATGATGTTAAGCGTACGCTTGCGCGCAGAAACCCTCTTGTAGAGCTTGAGGTATCTGGCTGTGCTGTTCAGGGTACTCATGCACCTGCAACTATTATGAGAGCTCTCCAGGTTGCTGCAACTACACGGCCAGATGCAATCTTGCTAGTGCGTGGAGGTGGCTCATTCGAAGATCTTATGTGTTTCAATGATGAGGGAGTGGCTCGCGCTATTGCTGCATGTCCAGTTCCTGTTATCACGGGCATTGGCCATGAGCCCGATACCACCATTGCAGATATGGTTTCTGATAGAAGGACTTCAACGCCAACTGCTGCTGCAGAGTCTGTGGCTCCCGCTATTAGTGAGTTACAAACTACGTTTAACAACAGAATTTCTCGCCTTGGAAATGCTACAAGAAAGATTTTGCAGTTCTATAAAACGGGACTTACATCTGTTGAGCAACGCTCTAACTTGGCAATGAAAAATGCTCTAGCAAGTAAAAAATTCCAGTTAGAAAAGCTGTCTGACCGTCCTTGTCTGAAAGACCCTGCTTATATTATTTCAACAAGAACTGAAGACCTTAATCAGACTGAGCAAAGGCTTATGGATGCTCTGCCAGCGCTTCTTGCAAAAAAGAAAGAGACGCTTTCTGTTGAATCACAAAGGCTAAACAGAGCTAGTGCTGCCATGCTCCATCCACATGAGGCTTTGCTTTCTTCGCTTGCAGGAAAATTAGACGCACTTTCTCCTCTAAAGGTTCTTACAAGGGGATATGCGTATGTTCAAGATGAAAAAGGATCTGTCATTAAAACAGCCAAAGACGCCTCGGTTGGAGACTCTTTGCTGGTCAAAATGACGGATGGAACAATTAAGGCAACTGTTTCTGACATTGAGCTTTCATAGATAAGGGGAACAACATGGATACTAAGAAGACTGAAGAGCTTACTTTTAAAGATGCTTCTATTGAGCTTGAGCAGATTGTTCGTAAGCTTGAGGGCACAGATTTGGAGCTCGAGGAGTCTTTGGCTCTGTATGCTCGTGGCGTTGAGCTGGTAAAGGATCTTCGTGGAAGGCTTGATACTGCAGAACAGAAGGTTAAGGTTCTGCTTGATGAGTCCCAGGCAGGAGCTGCAATTACTGATACAACCGCAGCACCTTCTACTGCATATTTAGATGAGTAAAGGAGAGGTTATGTCTGATTGCATTTTTTGTAAGCTTGCTAACAAAGAAATCCCTACAGAGTTTCTCTATGAGGATGAAAACGTTGTAGCTTTTAATGACCTAAATCCTCTTACGCCTGTGCATGTTCTTGTTGTACCAAAGAACCACTACGACAACATCATTGATGGTATTCCTGCTGTAACACTTGAAAGTGTTACTAAAGCTATAGCTGCGGTAACAGAAAAGACTGGGATTAAAGAGACTGGATTCCGTGTAATCACCAATACAGGAAAACATGGCGGTCAGTCAGTTAACCACGTCCACTTTCACATTTTAGGTGGCAAGCAGTTGGATGATTCAATGGGCTGTAAATAAAAATATTCAAGTTTTTTGCTCGTCTATTTAACTCCAGGGTATCTTGGGGTTTATGATGTCATGCGGTTATGTTTATTTGAAGTAGGAGAGAAAGACTTACTAGTCTGCACTGCTTCACGGAAAGAGGAGTCACATGAACGTACTGGTTATCAACGCAGGTAGCTCATCTCTTAAGTATCAGCTTCTTGACGTTGACACCCGCGAGGTTTACGCAAAAGGAAACTGCGAGCGTATCGGTATCGAAGGTTCTTTTGTTGGTCACGAGGAGCTTGGTGGAGAGAAGCAGAAGCTTGAGGTTGCTCTTCCAGATCATAAGACTGCTATTAAGCATGTCTTTGACATCCTTAAGACTCTTGATAAGCCAATCGATGGCATTGGCCACCGTGTTGTTCAGGGTGGTTGGTACTTCCCAGAGTCTGCTGTTGTAGACGATAAGGTCTTGGCTCAGGTCCGTGAGGTTGCTCCACTTGCTCCTCTTCATAACTATGCTGAGGCTGATGTTATTGAGATTTGCCGTGAGCTCTTCCCAGAGGTTGGCAATGTAATCGTTTGCGATACTTCTTTCCACTTCAATATGCCAGAGAAGGCACATCGCTATGCTCTTCCTCGCGATGTTGTTGATAAGTACCACGTCCGCAAGTACGGCGCTCACGGTACTTCTCACCGCTACATTTGGCGCGCAACCAATGAGTTTACCAACGGTCAGACTCACAAGCTGGTTAGCTGCCACCTTGGTTCTGGTGCTTCTCTTTCCGCTATTGAGGATGGTCGCGATCTTGAGACCACCATGGGTCTTACTCCACTTGACGGTCTTATCATGGGCACTCGTTGCGGCACTATTGACCCAGCTACTGTCTTCTATCTCTCTCGCGTTGGTGGCTACTCCATCGATGAGATTGACACTATGATGAATAAGCAGTCTGGTCTTCTCGCTCTGTCTGGCCATTCCGATTCTCGTGATATAGAGGACGGCGCTCACGCTGGCGATAAGGACTGTCAGCTCGCACTTGAGATGTTCTACTACCGTACTTCTCAGCTCATTATGGAGATGGCTCAGGCTATGCACGGCTTTGATGCCATGGCATTTTCTGCTGGCATTGGCGAAAACTCCGATGAGATGCGTCTTGGCGTTGTCAAAGAGCTTGAGTGGATGGGTGTCAAGATTGATGAGGAGAAGAACAAGGTTCGCTCCGGCGAAATCCGTGACATCTCTGCTCCAGATTCAAAGGTACGCGTCCTGGTTGTACCTACCAACGAGGAGTACATGATCGCTCTTGACGTTCAGGAGCTTCTGGGCAAGTAAGTTTTGCTACAAACTGTGGTACTTAGTAACTCCCGCATAAATTTGCGGGAGTTTTTTGTTTGAAGTTGTTTCTTCAGCTTAAAGAGCTACAAAATGAAATGCGTCACGAGGTGTTTTATCGTGTCCAACTACCTTGCCGCAATACACAAAACCAGCATGTGTGAGTGTTGTAGTCATAGCGACATTTGCTTCATGAGTATCTACTCGAACGTTTGAATAGTTTTCGCAAATCCAATTGAATATAAAAGAGGCAATTCCGCGACCTGTATGTTTAACTGCCACTCGATGAATGACAGCGTAATCGAGGTCATTTATCCAAGCGCCTTCGGTAATATTTGCATATTCTTCGTCAGGGCCAGGTAAGAGCGAGAAACAGCCGACAATTTCTTCTGGTTTATTTTCTTCGCAGACTACAAAAAGGCCGCGGTTTTCATAATCAGCAACAGCATCTTCTAAAAGTGGGTAATTCTTGGTCCACTGAAACGTGTTGTTATGCTGAGCCATGGTCTGGCGGCCGATGTCATATAAATCTGCAACAGTGCTGAGGTCTTCAGCAGTAGCTCTTCTGATATGCATTAGAAGACTTTTATGCTCATAGTTTTAGCAATACTTTGGCCAGGCTCAAGGCTTATAATGCCCGGCTTGTGTTCAAAGACGCCATCAGTGTCAACGGTATCGGCAATGCCACACCAGGGTTCAAGTGCAACAAACGGACAACCAGGAGCAGCACTCCAAATGCCCAGATAATCAAAGCCTTCAAAATCCATCTGAATACCATGAGCCTTAGACGAAGCTTCCGCATTAGCCACAAGTGTAATACGTCTATCAGGGACGTCTTCAAGCGTGATGGTCTTCTCGCGATCAATAAGCTCCCAAGACAGGGGAAGCGTATCAGAGTCCACAACAAGCCTTTGTGGAGTTGTGTAATCGCAAAGACCCTCATCAGTAATAGAGGGACCGTAGCTGGTCCAGGAGTGCGTAAATAAGAGGTGATACTGGTCCAAAGAGGCTGCCTCAACACCAGGGATCGGAATATTGAATGCAGGATGCGCGCCAAGAGTGAACGGCAGCACAACGTTTCCCGTATTGGTGACCTCATATGTTTGCGTCAGCGTATCACCAGCTACCGAGAAGATCAGCTTAAGCTCAAAGGCATAAGGATATGACTTGCGAGTCTCTTCGGTGCTTTTTAGCTGGAGCGTTACAGAAGAGGTGCTCTGCTCGACAACCTCAAATTGGTTGAGTCGGGCAAGGCCATGACGCGCTAGAGATACGGTGCCTTCTGCAGACTCTGCCTTGCCGTCTTTAAGTACACCAACAATAGGGAAAAGAATGGGGGCACGTCTTGGCCACCAGTTGGAATCTCCCTGCCAGAGGTATTCTGACTCACCTTTGCGTAAGCTCATGAGCTGCGCGCCCATGGTGTCAATTGAAGCGGTAAGAGAGCCGTTAGAAATAGAAATGATTTCAGACATAGATGCCTCCAGCTAAAGAATAAGCCAGCCTCTTTTGAGACTGGCTTAGTATACCAAGTTAGAAGGGCAGAAAGACTAGTTGTTGTCTGCCATCTGAGCCTGAACAGCGGTGATTGCAACAACACCAACAATATCGTCAGCGGAGCAACCACGGGAGAGGTCGTTAACAGGACGAGCAATGCCCTGAAGGATTGGACCGTATGCCTCGGCACCACTGAAGCGCTGAACAAGCTTGTAGCCAATGTTTCCAGCCTCAAGGTTAGGGAAGACCAGGATGTTTGCGTTTCCTGCTACCTTAGAGAATGGAGCCTTGAGCTTACCAACCTCAGGAACAAGAGCTGCATCAAGCTGAAGATCGCCGTCGAGTGCAAGCTCAGCGTTCTTCTCGTGAGCAAGCTTTGTGGCCTCCTGGACCTTCTCGGCAGTTGCACCGCCAGCAGAGCCCATAGTGGAGTAGGAGAGCATGGCAATGCGAGGCTCGTCGCTCATAAATGCGCGCCAAGAATCAGCGGAAGCAAGGGCAATCTCGGAGAGTTCCTCTGCAGATGGATCAATGTTAAGACCACAGTCAGCAAAGAGCAAGGTGCCGTCCTCGCCAAAGTCAGTTGAAGTACTCATGATAAAGAATGCAGAAACAAGCTTGGTACCAGGAGCGGTCTTGATGATCTGCAGTGCAGGCCTCAAGGTGTTTGCAGTAGAGTGGCAAGCGCCAGAAACCAGGCCGTCAGCATCGCCCATTTTGACCATCATGGTTGCAAAATAGGTAGCGTCGTTCATCTGCTTGCGAGCTTCCTCAATGGTGACGCCCTTGCGAGCACGAAGTTCAGCAAACTTCTGAGCATAGGCCTCATGGCGCTCGTCAGTAGCAGGGTCTACCACCGTTGCGCCTGGAACATTAATCTGCTCAGGATCGCCAAGAATAATGACCTTTGCAATACCTTCTGCAACAATCTTCTTTGCTGCATCGATGGTACGCTGGTCCTCGCCCTCTGGAAGAACAATAGTCTTTACGTCGGACTTAGCGGTTTCTTTCATACGGTCAAGAAACTTGCTCATGTGTCGTGCTCCAATCATACTTTGACATTTGTGTCTCGTTGAATTTTGCACTTCTCAGCTTGTAGTTTGTATAAAAGCTAGACACAAAAAGCCAAGAAATGCATTTTCACACCAGTTGCATATTTTACGCCTAACGGCAGAGCTTTGCGCCCCGCGTGGCTCACTTTATAGACGCGTGTTAAAATGAGTGAAGTTTCACATACAAATCCTGCGCACTTAGGCGCACACGGAGGTTTACATGTCTATCAATCATGGTCTTCCTGCCGGTTTTAACCCCGACAACTACGACGTTATTGTTGTTGGAGCTGGCTATGCAGGTGCAGTTGTTGCTCGTCGTATGGCAGAAAACTGCAATTCAAAGGTAGCAATCTTTGAGCGCAGAAACCACATTGCCGGTAACGCTTACGATCGCCTTGATGATGCGGGCGTTCTTGTTCACGAGTACGGTCCACACATCTATCACACCATGAGTGACCGCGTTCACCAGTTCCTCTCGCGCTTTACTGAGTGGACTGACTACCAGCACAAAGTTCTAGCCAATATTAACGGCCAGCTGATGCCGGTTCCTTTTAACCACCAGTCTTTGAAGCTTGCCTTTGGAGAAGAGCGTGGCGAGAAACTCTATCAGAAGCTGGTTCTTACGTTTGGTGAGAACGTCAAAGTTCCTATCATGGAGCTGCGCGAGAAGAACGATCCAGATCTGGAAGAGATTGCTGACTACGTTTATGAGAACGTCTTCCTGCACTACACCATGAAGCAGTGGGGTAAGACTCCAGACCAGATTGACAAGTCCATCACAGGTCGCGTTCCAATCTTTGTCGGCGATGATGATCGTTACTTCCCAGGCGCAACGTATCAGGGCATGCCAAAAGAGGGTTACACCAAGCTCTTTGAGAACATGCTTGATCATGATTTGATTGAGGTCTTCCTAGATGTTGATGTCCGTGACATCATGAAGCTCACCGCTTCTAACGTGGCTGTTTGCGAGAAACCATTTGCAGGTGAGGTAATTTACACCGGCCCTCTGGATGAGCTCTTCAACCTTGATCAGGGCGCTCTGCCTTATCGTACGCTTGATATGCAGTTTGAGACCCTTGACCAAGATCAGTTCCAGCCTGTTGGTACCGTCAATTACACCACCAGTGAGGACTTTACTCGTATCACTGAGTTCAAGAACATGACTGGTCAGGTTCTTCCTGGTAAAACAACCATCATGCGTGAGTACTCACACGCCTATGTTCCAGAGAGTGGCCAGACCCCTTATTACGCTATTCTCGAGCCAGAAAATCAGGAGCTGTATCGCTCTTACAAGGAGCGCACTTCTGGCATTCTGAACTTCCACGCAGTTGGTCGTCTTGCTGAGTATCGTTACTACGATATGGATGGCGTTGTTGCTTCTGCTTTGGAACTTTCTGACGAGCTTATTGCTCATCAGGCATAGGGAGCTTGCATGAAAAAGACAATTACCTTTGGTATTCCATGCTATAACTCTTCTGAGTACATGGATCACTGTATTGAGTCTATTCTTGAGGGCTCTGATTATGCCGATGACGTGCAGATCGTTATTGTTGATGACGGCTCTGTAAAGGATGATACTGCCGCTAAAGCTGACGCTTGGCAGGAACGTTACCCCAACATCATCAAAGCAGTCCATCAGGAAAACGGCGGCCACGGCATTGCTGTTATGAAGGCTGTTTCTCATGCTGACGGTGTGTACTTCAAAAACATTGATTCAGATGACTGGGTAGACGGGGACGCTCTGAAGACCTTCCTTCAGCAGCTTCGCACCTTTATTGCCTCTGATAATCCTGTTGACCTGGTGCTCTCCAACTACGTCTACGAGCACGTTGAGGATAATACCCAAAACTTTGTAGACTATCGCGATGCTGTTCCTACCAACAAGATTATTGGCTGGGAGGAGATTGGCCGCTTCAAGCTGTCTCAGTACCTTTTGATGCACGCAATTACCTACCGCGTTGAGGTTCTGCGCTCTGCAAATATCCAGATGCCTGAGCATACCTTCTATGTGGATAACGTCTATGCCTACGTTCCATTCCCTAAGGTAAAGACTATCTACTACGTTGATGTTGATCTGTATCGTTATTTCATTGGTCGAGATGATCAATCAGTTAACGAGAAGGTCTTAACAAGTCGCGTTGATCACTACTGGCGTGTTGCTCGTAATATGATGCACGCATATCACATCTACGACGATATCTCTTCTCCACGTCTTCAGACGTACATGATGAGCTACTTCACTATCATCATGGCAATTTGCTCAGTCTTCTCTAAGATGAGTGACCGTGAAGATGCTATGGACCAGCTTGAGGAGCTTTGGGATGAGCTTCGCGCTTACGACAAGAAGATGTACCGCAAGGCTCGCTATGGCCTTGTAGGCACCGCCACAAACCTTCCTGGCAAGATTGGTAAGACAGTCACTATCGGTGGTTACCGTGTAGCTCAGAAGGTTGTTAAGTTCAACTAAACGTTCTTTCAAATCTAAAAGCAAAACCCTCGCATCCTGAACTACCTCCCATTTCTTGGACATAAGAAATGGGAGGTAGTTCATTCATGGTGATACGAGGGTTTTCATTTATAGAGGCGCTTTAGTGCTTACGACCCGCAAGAGCGTGCTCTAGATAGTCATGATTACCGGTAAATTTAACCAGCTCGCGAGAAAGCAAAGAGACGGGGAGCCCCACGACATTCTCGTAGTCTCCTTGAATGCTTTGTACCAGATAGCGACCATTTCCCTGAATGCCGTAAGCGCCAGCTTTGTCCATTGGTTCTCCTGAGGCAACGTAGGCAGAAATTTCATCTTCAGACAGTTCAAAGAAGGTAACATCTGTGGTTTCTACAAACGCTACTGCAATAACTGATGGTGCTCCGTCAGGAGAAGGGGACTTGAAAGCCTTAAAGCGTCGCAGAGCAACACCAGTGGATACGTGGTGAGTCTGACCAGAAAGCTTAGAAAGCATGCGTTTGGCATCTTCAGCGTCTGTAGGCTTGCCAAAAACCTGGCCGTCGTCTGTCCAGACAATGGTATCTGCGGCAAGCACAATCTCATTGTTGAGCTGCTCAAAGTTAGGCTGCTCCATGAGCTTATAGCAAACTGCAATGGCTTTTTCTTGTGCCAAGCGTTTTACAAGGGCAAGGGGTTTCTCGTCAACTTTTTGAGCTTCATCAATATCAGCAGGCATAACCTGTGGATCTATTCCCATAGACTGCATAAGCTCAAGGCGCCTAGGGGATTGTGATGCAAGAATCATGTGTGTTCCTATCAATCGTGCTTATGCTGATACTGTACCCAAAAAAAGAAGCCTGATAGGCGAGAAACCCATCAGGCTTATTTGCTAAGAAAGAAAAGCTAAGCTAAAAACTAGTCAAGCTCAATAGCGGTGACTGGGCAGCCGTCGCAAGCCTCCTGTGCTGCGTCCTCTGCAGCCTCAGGAACCTCTTCCTCAATAGCGTGAGCAAGACCGTCGTCGCCGATCTCGAATACCTCAGGAGCAGTGCTCTCGCAGAGACCGCAACCGATGCAATCCTCATTAACTGTTGCCTTCATAATACATTCCTCTCCGTATCTCGAGCCCCTTACTCGAGTAATACTTATCTTGCATTCAAGAGTACTTGATTGCAATGTATTTTTTACACGTTTCTTTGCTGTTATGCAACAACAAAGGCGCAGATAATTGAAAGAACATTACTTGAAGTTATAAGTGCACATCTGACCTGCATATATAAAAGGTTTAATTTTTAGTACAACCGCTCCAATTAGTACAACTGTCTTATTGAGGAACTCTTTTATAGCTCTTTTTTGAGCATGATAATTTCGCTCGTTCTGTACTCCTCAACAAATCCATTCTTTAGAAACATCGTGACTGATGGATTGTCTATGGCAATATCATCGTAGAGCAGCTTAATACCATTCTGTTTAGCTGCGTCACAAAGAAGATTTAACCCAATGCTGCCATAACCCTTTTTTCTATATGGTGCGTAGACTATGACATCTGCCATATAGAGATTTTGATCACTGTCGTAATGGTAGGCAATCTCTCCAACAAAAGTATCGCTGTTATCCCTTAAATACCTGTAATAACGTTTATTCTCGTGTTTTGCAATCCAGTAATCATACCAGCCATGCCACACTTCTTTTGGAAAGGGAATTGTTCCTCCCCAAGCATGGTTATATGACATAGTTTCTTCATCTGCCATCATCTTCTGGCGAAACCAAAGGTCTTTTAAAGACGGTGTATAAAGGGTAATAGGGCTTTCGCTTTCTTCTTTCATCAGTAGATCCACGTGTCCCTTCCTTGTCAGTTTTTGGAACCACATTTGATACCCTTAAATGTCTTTTTTAGCCTCTACTTGAGTTTCAACCGTATCAATTTCTGCAGGCTGTTCATTTTGCACTGTGCTTGTGTAATAGGTGCCCGACAGTCGATCAAACAAGAAGCGCCTGTTCATAAGCATCAGTACGACAGTAATGATAAAGAAAAGAATGAAAGAAACAAACAAAATAGGGATTAGCTCCAGGAAGAGCAATGAGTCTGGAGTCTTATTAAACTCATTAGTCAAAAACAGCAGGCCGTTAGGAATCAGGTAGAAATAGATTGTGATGAGCAGACCTCTTAGCATGGTGCGAGAAACTCTTTGCTTCTTGTATGAGAGCTTAAAACGTAATAAGGCGCTTCCAAGTGTTTTGCCATTAAAGAGTGGAACTATGGCAAAGTAAAGAGCAATAAAGAGCGAAAAAGGAAGTGTGGTGTTTGAGAGGTTATAAGGGATGGACACAATAAATGTATCAATGAGCAGTGAAAGGCCAACACGAATTTGTGTAACCTGCGAACCAGCCTCAAGCGCTTCCTTGTCAATTTTATCCCTTGAAGGTAACAACCACATTGCTAATGCTCCGAGAGCGTAACTAATGCAGCCACCTGTGGTGTTTTGAATAATATCGTCAATATCAGCAAGACGATAAGGTCCTGGATATAGGAAATAAAGGCCAGACAGTTGAGTTAATTCAAAGAACAAGCTAAGAAGTGCAGTAAGCAAAAGTGTCTTTTTGAAACTACATTTGAAGTAATAACGAAGATACATGCCAAAAGGTATAAGCATTAAAACATTAAAAGCAGGAACGTAAAACGTTGGATCCTTTACTGACAAAATCCACGTAGCAGGCTTAGAAATCTCAAAAGGACTTTCTTTTAAGAAATCCAAAACAAAGGAAAAGGGAACCAGGTTAAGCATCTGCGTGTAGGTGGTATGAATCGTATCAGAATCTGGCAGCGGCAGAATTACCAGGAAGTACATGGTAAGTAAATACAGGATAAAGGAGTACAAAATCAAGGTTCTAAGTTTATTGACAGAACCGTATTTGCGGTAGTTGATAATCATGTAGGGCAAGGTAATCAAAAATGCCAAAACGGGAAAGACGAGCATGGCAATTTTGATGGAATTTATATATCCCATTGGACCTCCGAACTTATACCCGTTTAAGCAGGCAAACGTTTTCCACATGGAAGGTCTGTGGGAATAGGTCTACTGGTGTGACGCTCACAGGTTTGTATGAGCCAATCTCAACAAAGCGCTTAAGGTCACGCGCAAGTGTTGCAGGGTCACAAGAAACATATGCAATAGCACGCGCAGGCTGTTCAGAAAGCTGCTGAATTACTTCAGGAGCAAGTCCTGCGCGAGGAGGATCAACAATAATAACATCAGCATCCGTATCAGGGAATTCTCTACCTGCGTCTCCGCCTACTGCGTCAACGTTATCAAGCTTTGCCAACTCAAGGTTGCGACGAAGATCTCTTACCGCTGGACCATAAGCTTCAACAGCAGAAACAAATCCTGCACGCTTTGCCAGAGGAAGCGTAAAAGTTCCTGCTCCACAGTAAAGATCCATTGCCTCGTCATCTGGCTGAACATCCAAACCAGAAAGTACAAGCTCAACGAGTTTCTCGGCACCCTTGGTATTGACCTGGAAAAAAGAAGGAGCAGAAAGCTGCATCTTCTGGCCGTCAATGATCTCGCTCCATGAGCCGGAGCCGCTCAGACGCTCTACGCCTACAACACGGCGGGCTTTACTAGGACCCTTGGTCATAACGCGAACAATACTTGTTGCTTTTACTGCGTCGCCTAAAACGCGAGCAATCTGTGCACGTGGAAAGCCGCTTGGAGCGGTCCAGAGCGCCACCTCAAGTTCTTTGGTACGTCTAGATACTCTGATGCCAATGCGTTCTATATCAAGCTCGTGAGAGCCTGATAGGTAGGAGAGAGCGCCGCTTACAGCGCCGACTGCCTTTTGGTTGTTTTTATCCAACAGCGGACAGTCTTTAATGCGAACAATATCTTGTCCGTTAGGCGCATACATTCCTACCAGCGTTTTATTGCCATTGCGCTTAAACGCCAGTTCAATTTTATTGCGATAACCCCATGGCTCACCAGGGGAAACAATATCTTTTACCAGTTCAGAAACATCGTCGGGTGAAAAATGCCCAATGCGTTCAAGAGCAGATATAACGCCGTTGCGTTTCTCGACAAGTTGCTGCTCGTAGATAATGTTGCCCCAAGGAGTAGCTCCCGTGAGCGCCACAAAGGGATTGGGGCTAGGCTCTCTGAACGCAGATGCTTCCAAGACCTTAACAAGCTGACCGCGAGAAAACCTGTCTGAGTCCTCGGTAATCTGTACACTGACGGTATCTCCAGGGACGGCGCCTCCAGAGATAAAAACCGTTTTACCTTCTGATGTATGAGCAATAGCGTCTGGACCATAGCTCATACGTTCTACATGTAAGGTGAGCTCAGACACTTAGTAGACCATTCCCATTGCTTCGCGGACCTCGTCAAGCGTGGCGTTAGCAATAACGTTTGCACGAGCGTTTCCGTCGTGGATGATATCGCGAATAAGGTCTGGCTGAGCTGCAAACTCTGCGCGCCTCTGACGAATTGGCTCAAAGTAGGTGTTAACAGCATCGATGACGTAAGCCTTAAGAGCTCCACCGCCGCCCATGCCAATCTCGTCAGCAATCTCTTTTGGATCACGGCCAGTACAAATGCCAGCAGTGGTGAGAAGCGCAGAAACGCCAGGACGGTTGTCTGGATCAAAGGTAATCATGCGCTCGGAGTCAGTCTTGGACTTCTTGATGAGCTTGGCAGTTTCTTCAGCTGTCATAGAAAGCGAGATAGCATTGCCGTAAGACTTGCTCATCTTGCGTCCATCAAGACCTGGAATCAATGGGGTAGAGGTGAGAAGGCCAGAAACCTCTGGGAACACCTTGCCGTAGCGCTCATTAAAGCGACGGGCAATCTTAGAAGTAATCTCGATGTGAGGTAGCTGATCGCGACCAACAGGAACAATATTTCCTTTGCAGAAAAGAATGTCGCATGCCTGATGGACAGGATAGGTGAGGAGAAGACCGGTGAGAGCATGTCCAGATGCTTCCTGCTCCGCCTTAACGGTTGGATTTCTATGAAGCTCAGACTCGGTAACAAGCGAGAGGAACGGCAACATAAGCTGATTGAGAGCTGGGACTGCAGAATGCGTGAAAATCATGGTTTTCTCTGGATCAATTCCGCAGGCCAGATAATCAATAACCATATTGTAGACATTGTCTGCAATATGCTCAGTGGTGTCTCTGTCTGTAATGACTTGGTAGTCAGCAATAATAATATTGGTATGAACACCAAGATTTTGGAGTCTTACGCGCTCAACAATAGTGCCAAAGTAATGGCCAAGGTGAAGTCTTCCAGTGGGACGATCCCCTGTAAGCATGTTGTACTTTCCTGCATGCTCTGGCAGATCTGCTTGAATCTCATTTGAGCGACGGAGCGCCGCCTCGTAGCTGCCCTCATTTGGCATAAAAACTCCCAAACTTTCAAGTTCGTGCGTAGTACCTCACTGAGACCCTACGCTCTCTAATTAATGGAGTCTATTTTATCGCAAAGACGGTCGCGCGCTTTTGAGGCTGACGCGGACTTCTTTCCAGTTTGGATAGAACGTGGCGAGAAGCGCATAGAATTCGCGGTTGTGTCTGCGAACGTAGAGATGGGTGAGTTCGTGAGCGATAACGTATTTCAGAGCCTCTTTGTCATATTCGGCAAGCTCAAGGTTGAGCGTGATGGCTCCTGTACATGTGTTGCAAGATCCCCAACGGCTTTTCATGCGGCATATTTTATACCGCGAGGCTTGCTTTTGAGCTCTTGTTTCCATGGCAGCGGTAAGCTCAGGCAGGACCGTGCGCATCTCTTGAGCGAGAAACTCATCAAATGTTTTACGAACGGCTTGCTGTGAAGCTTCGGAGGCAAGGTCGTCCAGGTAGCGGTTGGGAAGCGTGATAACAACGTCGTGTGCAAAGATGCGCGCCGCCCGCTTTGGTCCGTTAATGATGCGCAGGTTGTATGGGTGTCCCCAAACGCTCACCGTATGTCCGGAGGCTATGGGAGTGGGAACTTGGAGGTTCTTCTCGCCAAGTAAAGAGGCGCGAGAAAGAGCGGTGCGAATCCAATCAGATTTGGATTCGACAAAGGCGATTGCAGCCGCTTCGGAAGTGTGCCACGGATAGCTCACGTCAACGCGACCTTCTCGACTAACACGCAGATTGATGTTCTTGACGGCCTTGCGTGTGAGCTGTACGGAAATGCCTGCTATCTGTACGGTTTTTGCGGTCACATGAGTCCTTACCATGATTTGGTTGATGGTTCGTAACATAGTATTACACGCATGTGACGCAGGAAATAGGGGAGGCAGTATGGATAGATTGGTCCTGCGCGCCAGAAAGCAAAGCTTACAGATTATGAACTTAGTGTGTTGATACTATAAAAAAATTGCGATATTGCCCTATAACAGTGCGATTTGTTTTCCGATAGATTATATATAGATTGTGAGGATTTATTTATAAAGTTATTCGGGGTTATTCAGGAGGCACCATGAAAAGAAAAGGTGCAATTTCAAGGATTATTCTTGTGGCGCTCGTAGCATTTTCAATGTCTATGCCGACTCCTGCGCTTGCGGAGATGAGCGCAGAGTTTGGGAGTACTCCGGCACAGGGGTTTGCAGAAGTAGTCGGTACCACGGCTTCTGCACAAGCGGAGAAGAACAACGGTTTATCTACTGAGTCATCCGCTGAGCCGAATGAACTGAAGGATGATACTGTCAAGCATGAAGAAACTCGCACGGAGGCAAACTCCACATCAGAGGCACCTGCAAGCGATTCTTCCGAAAGTTCCACCAACTCTCAAACAGAACCTGAAAAAACTCAAGTCCAAACTCAAACCAAGGAGGATTCTCAGAAGAACCTTGTCCAAGAGACTTGGACAACAACTGCTTCTGACGGCACTCAGATAACGGTCTCGGGAAAGCTCCCTTCCGGCGGTAGCGTGTCAGCTGTTCCGACAAGTGCCTCCATTAAAGGTCAGACAACACTTCTCGCCTTTGATATTACCATTCGCGATGCCCATGGAACAAAATGGGAGCCGGCCGGCTTTCCAATCGCCGTAAACATTTCCTCCTCCAGCATTTCCGGCAACTCCGTCTCGGTCTGGCATATTTCTGACAGTTCATCCGTAGAGCAGGTGAGCAGTCCTACACCCGCTGCAGGCTCCGTGTCTTTTACGGCAAAAGGTTTTTCGGTCTATGCCGTAACTACGCCTGATACGCACTTCACAATAACCTATCGTTTTCATGTAATAGATGCATCCGGTACCGATTCCATTGTATCAACTCAGAAACTCTCTGATGATGAGCGCTTGATAGAGCCCGCTACTCCATCCGGAGACGGAACGTTCCGCGGATGGAAAACTTCTTCGGGATCTACTTTTACTGACTTTGGTAAGACTGCCGCAGAGCTTAACGGCGCTGCCCTTGATGCTGCGGCTGAAGCATCCCCGGTTGATTTGTATGCATATTTCACTGCATCCAATCGCCATGTCGTTTACTTCATGTCTGTTACCGATTCAAACCGCGTGCTCAGTGCGGTGACGTATGCGGATGGCGACACCATTCAAGGTAGCAGCATTCTTCCGCTCGTAAACACCGGCAATCCTGAAACGCAGGCCGTGGGCTGGTCTCGCACAAAAGGAGCAACCCAGCCGGATGCAAGTCTCGGTACCGTTAATGGTCAGGATGTCTATCTTTGGCCTGTTGTCAAAGCCGGACATAGCATCACCTTTGATAGCGCCGGCGGATCTTCCGTAGCCACCGAGTATGTTGATACTGACGATGTAACCGTTGCGCCGAGTAATCCAACAAGAACCGGATATACTTTTGCAGGTTGGAAGACTTCCGATGGTGCAGCCTTCGCTTTTGGCTCAAAACTTACCCAATCTATCCGCCTTACCGCTTCATGGACGCCGAACGCCAATACGGTCTATCATGTGAACTACTGGGTGCAGAAACCTACTGATCCTTATAATGCGGCTTCAGCCGACAAGACCTATGCTTTATATACCGTCCAAGGTTATACGGCCGCTACCGACGCTACCATTTCTCCTGCAACTACAGATGTTGCATCAAAAATTGCCGCTATCAATGGCCAGTACTACGGTCATTTGCTCCTTGACGCCGAACGGAGCGACAGCTCGGCTACGGTTTCCGCAGATGGTAGCACAACGCTAAACGTGTATCTTGATCGCTCGCTGGTACGTGTTAATTTTTACAATAGCAAGACTGACTATACCAATGACACCGATAAAACAGGGGTTGAAAACTACTCAGGCAATGCTGCCCATACGTTCTTAGGGCTCTACGGCGCAACATTTACGCCTATTGAACCTGAAGCAGGGTATCGCTGGGATGACGGTAATCTTTGGTATGCCAAGAGTCCTTCTAGCTTTAATTCACCAGGCAGCAGAAATCGCACGGCAAGCCGTTTTGATTTTTATCCTAATAAGGTAAATCTGACCAAAGACTTTGCCATATTTACTGACAATGCAGACGGGAACGGCTACAGTGCATATACTGCTTCTTGGATACCTGCCGATGGAACATTTAGTTTCAGTACAAACCTGGCAATGTTTTCTTACGTCAAGTACGGCTATTACACGCCTACCGGAACTCCTAAAGATCCGAAAGATCTAAACCTTGATACCGACGTTACTCAGTGGTTTGATATTTCTAAGGGAGAAGGTCCTGCGATATATGATGCTGCCAGCGGAGACGTTGTTTTTAAGCCTCTTCCTACAAAATATCTTGTTATGGTCAGAAAGCGCATTACCTATAATCTGACTCTCAAAAACGCGGCAACTTCCGTTACCTCTGAAACCACAATCTCATCTGAACAGCGTAAATATGGAGCTTCGTTAGCCGACATCTCAAACTCAACGCCAAGTCGTCCTGCCGGATTGCCACAGTACTACCGGTTTGTCGGCTGGTATCGAAATGCTCAGTTGACCATGCCTCTCACCTCTGATAACTCCATGCCCTTAAGTGATACCTCTCTGTATGCCAAATGGGAGCCGGTACCCGTTAATGTCACGTATGTGTACAACAACGGAACACCCAACAAGACCGTGTCAGTACCCGCGCAAACAACCCTCGATGAACCAACGGGGGTAACGCGCGATGGCTATGTTCTTGTTGCATGGCTCCGAAACGATGGAAAGCCGTATCGTTTTGGAAGTCCCGTGACGGAAGACATTACCCTTACGGCAAAATGGGTTCCGATAAACCAGGCCCACACCATCACCTATGATCTTGCCGGTGGTACAGGCTCTGTTTCAGATCCGATGCACTATGCCGAAGGCTCTGATATTCGTGTGCTTGATGCTTCCGGTGTGACTCCTCCTGCAGGCTCCCGTGGATTCATTTGCTGGGTTGCAAGTGACGGAACACGCTACTATCCGGGGGATTTGATTCCGATGGGAACCTCGGATATTTCCCTGAGCGCCGTGTGGGCAAACTCCAATGCCGTACGTCTTGCGTATGATCTCAACTACGAAGGCGCTCCCGGTCGTACATACTCAGATTTCGTTGAGTCAAACGATACTCTTACCATTGATGCGGCAGATCCGGTGCGAGCAGGATATCGCTTCTTAGGCTGGTCTATCTCAAAAGAGGGTGGCACACTGCTCCATCGGGGCGATAAGGTGGAAGTTGACACCATAAATGCAGAGGGAAATGTACTTTATGCTCAGTGGGAACGTATTGATGAGCCGACGCCTGCTGAAAATAAGACTGCTTCAACAAAGGCTCCCGGTGCACTTCCCGATACGGGAGATAATTCGCCGGCCATGATTTTCTCGCTTGCTGCTACCGGTCTGCTTGTGTTTGTAGCATCTACTCTGCATCGTCGTCGCACAGAGTCTCAGGCATAGAGCCGCGATTACGATTCAGTGGTTACGGAAAAGCAGTAGTAAGAAGATAGCGATAACAGTTGAGAAGGGCACAGCAAAACGCTGTGCCCTTTTTGTGATATGCCCGTCGGCGTCTGTGTCATTGTTGTTTAACGGTGATGTTTAGTCACATTGCCTCAACTGCACATATCTTCCCTTTGCAAATGCTTGTTTCAGAGCTGTAGTGCCAACGGCGAGAAGCAAGAGAGCAAACGACCACGCTGTCAGAACAATAATCGCAGTCATAGGTTTCAGATTGACACCTTTTAATACTTGAAGTGTTGGCCAAATCCCAAGATAACCAACAATGTTTCTTACATCAAAATATGTCATGGGAAGAAAACGAATCAGGGAGGTATTGAAATCTCTTACCGAGAAGTACCTCGGATAGAGAGGCAAATATACCAACTAAATTGCTACCAGCAGCTAAATGGACTGCTGATAGTTTTATGAAAGTCGTTTGCGTTCAAGGGAACGAGCGATAAGGACTTGCTTGCGCAGCTTAGGAATCTTTTTACCATCCATGGCAGGAGTGTCAGCAAGTTTGTAAGGAATGCCAAGCTCTTCATACTTTTTTACACCCATCACGTGATAGGGAAGTAAATCTAATCCAATAACGTTATCCCAGTGAGCAATGATTCTACCAACGCCAGCAAGTTCTTCTGGTGAATCAGTAATTCCAGGCACTACAACATGTCTGATAAGAACTTTAATGCCTCTACGATTGAGCTCATCACCAAACGCAAGTGGTCTTTCTGAGCCAACTTCGCAAAGACTAATGTGGCCCTTTGGATCAGAGTGCTTGATATCAAGGAGCACTAAATCAGTGTTATCAAGAACGCGCTCAAATTTTTCTGGAGTTTCTGGATTATACGCAATGCCAGAAGAGTCAAGACAGGTATGAATGCGTCCTCGCGGGTCACTATGAGCCGCTTCAAACAGAGCGCCGATAAACTCAGACTGAGCGAGTGGTTCGCCGCCAGTGGCCGTAATTCCACCGTTTCTATAAAAAGCTCTATTGCGGTTAAAGGTGGCAAGAATTTCTTTTACCGATTTTTCTGTTCCAATACCAAATTGCCAGGTATCGGGGTTATGACAATAGGCACAGCGCATGGGACACCCCTGGGTAAACACAACCAGGCGAGTTCCAGGACCATCTACGGTGCCAAAGGTCTCAATAGAGTGGACCCGCCCACAAACTGTGAGCGGGTCATTGAGATCCATGTGAGTATCAGAACAAGACATGGACAAGAAATCCTTAGAGAGCGTCGTGGAAGGTACGAGAAATAACGTCGTCCTGCTGCTCTTTGGTAAGGGAGTTGAACTTAACAGCGTAACCAGAAACGCGAATGGTCAGCTGAGGATACTTCTCTGGGTGTGCCTGAGCATCAAGAAGAGTGTCCTTAGTAAATACGTTAACGTTAAGGTGATGACCGCCCTTCTCGGCATAGCCATCAATCATGTTTACAAGGTTGTCAATCTGCTCGGAAGCTACTTCGTTGGACTGCATGTGTTTCTCCTTACGAGTTTGTTGGCGAGAAGAAACGTGTAGATAGATCTTCTCGCCAGGGCTTGTTATTTACGATCCTCAGCACCTTCAGCTGCGGATGGATCTGCCTCACAGGCGCAATCAATCTTGTTCTCAATCTGAATATCAAGATTCATATCAGAGAAGTCGATGTGCTCAAGGTCAAGCTCACTGCCATGGAAGTAGACGTCAGAGCCCTTACCAAGAGCGTTAGGAATGATTGAGAAGGTATTGGAAATACCGTCCTGTGCGTCGTTGAATGGAAGCTTAGCAACGGAGGCTAGAGACGCAACGGCACCGTGGGTATCGCGGTGGTGCATTGGGTTAGCGCCAGGAGCAAAAGGAACGCCCGCGCGGCGGCCGTCAGGGGTGTTGCCGGTAGCCTTACCATATACAACGTTTGAGGTAATGGTCAGGATAGAAGTTGTTGGAACAGAATCACGGTAGGTGTGGTTCTGACGAATCATATTCATGAAAATCTCAACGATGTCATGAGCAATGGTGTCAACTCGGTCATCATCATTACCATACTTAGGGAAGTCGCCCTCAGTGACGTAATCGGTAACAAGGCCGGTCTCATTGCGGACAACCCTTACCTTTGCATACTTGATTGCAGAGAGGGAGTCGGCAACAACAGAAAGACCTGCGATACCTGTTGCAAACCAACGGTGAACATGCTCATCGTGTAGAGCCATCTGGATGCGCTCGTAGCTGTACTTATCGTGCATGTAGTGGATTGCATTAAGAGCGTTGACATAAACGCCAGCAAGCCAGCGCATCATGTCCATATACTTGGAGAAGACATCGTCGTAATCAAGGTACTCGCCCTCAACCGCACGGTACTTAGGACCAATCTGCTCGCCGGTCTTCTCGTCACGGCCGCCATTGATTGCGTAAAGCAGGCACTTGGCAAGGTTTGCACGAGCGCCAAAGAACTGCATCTCTTTACCAACACGCATGGAGCTGACGCAGCAAGCAATTGCGTAGTCGTCGCCATGATAGACGCGCATAAGATCGTCATTCTCGTACTGGATAGAGCTGGTAGTAATAGAAATCTTTGCGCAATAGCGTTTGAAGCCTACAGGAAGCTTAGTAGACCACAGAACGGTTAGGTTAGGCTCTGGGCTGGTACCCATGTTCTCAAGGGTGTGGAGCCAGCGGAAGCAGGACTTGGTAACCATAGAGCGGCCATCAATGCCAATGCCACCAATGGACTCAGTGACCCACTGAGGGTCTCCAGAAAAGAGCTCGTTGTACTCAGGAGTACGGGCAAACTTGACCATACGAAGCTTCATAACCAGGTGGTCAACAATTTCCTGAATCTCAGACTCAGTAAAGGTACCACGAGCAAGATCGCGCTCTGCATAGATGTCCAGGAAGGTGGTGTTGCGACCAATGGACATTGCAGCACCATTTTGCTCTTTAACAGCAGCAAGATAGCCCAGGTAGAGCCACTGAACAGCCTCTTTGAAGTTCTCAGCAGGGCGACTCAAATCAAAGCCATAAATCTCACCAAGCTGCTTGAGCTCCTTAAGAGCACGAATCTGCTCGGAAAGCTCCTCGCGGTGACGAATGGTCTTCTCGTCCATGACCGTGCTGGTGCCATTTTTCTGATTTGTCTTATCGGCAATCAGAGCGTCAACACCGTAGAGAGCCACACGACGATAGTCGCCGATGATACGACCGCGGCCATATGCATCAGGCAGACCGGTAATGATGTGGGAGTGACGGCATTTACGCATGTCCTCGGTGTAGACATCAAAAACGCCAGCGTTGTGAGTCTTGCGACGATAGGTGTAGAAGTCAACAATCTCTGGGTCAACCTCGTAGCCGTAGGCCTTGCAAGCAGCCATTGCCATACGAATGCCACCGTCTACCATAAGGGCGCGCTTTAATGGCTTATCTGTTTGAAGGCCAACAATCTGCTCAAGCGGCTTATCAATGTAGCCGGCCTCGTGGGAAGTGATAGTGGAAACCTGCTTGGTATCCATATCAAGTACGCCACCATTTGCGGTCTCTTGAGCAAAGAGATCCATAACATCCGCCCAAAGCTTTGTGGTAGCCTCAGTTGGACCAGCGAGGAAGGAATCATCGCCATCGTAAGGGGTGTAATTCCTCTGAATGAAGTCTCGGACGTCAATTGCTTTTTGCCAGTTACCACCGACAAAGCCGTCCCAAGCCTCCTGTGCTGGTGTTTCCTGCATAACACACTCCTTTTTACACGGACAATTTATACGTCCGCGTTCATGCTGAGCGTGTTGAGTGGAGCATGGCCGCTCAGCAGTTTACAAATAGCAATCTTGAGACTAATTTTGACAGCAGGTATGTCTTTGGACAAATGACGTCAAATATTAGTTGCGACCTCTAACTTTACTCAATATGTAGTGCCAAGCAAGCGACAAATACGCAATATTTTGACAAGTTAGAAAAGGTTTACATTTGCGCAGGTCAGAAATTTGCTAAAAAGAAAGCTATATAAAAATTGTTGAGAATTAGTCACATTTATTACGACAGGTGTCTATTTCTTCTCCAAATGTCCACAAAATTGTTGTTATTCTTAGCTATAGGGGAGGCTTCATGGACATTGTGGCATTAGAAAAACAACGCTTGCGAGAAGAATGTCTAGCAGCAAGAGAAACTCTTTCTGAGAAAGAGAGAGTCAGACTTGATAACTGCATTACCCAGAAGCTTCTTGCATCCCATGAATATGCAGAGGCAATTACTGTTTTAACGTATGTTTCTGTCTCATCTGAAGTTTCTACGAGGATGTTTATTGAGTGCGCCCTACGCGATGGAAAAACGGTGGCGGTACCTCGTTGTATGCCTGGACGTCGGTTAGAGTTTGTTGCTATTACTTCTTTAGATCAACTTATTGCTGCTCCTTTTGGTCTACTTGAACCGCCAAAAGAATTACCGGCTTTAACAGAAGAGCAGATGGACGCTTCAATCTGCATTGTTCCAGCGCTTCTTGTTGATACAAAAGGATATCGTCTGGGTTATGGTGCTGGTTTTTATGACCGGTTCTTGTCTACGTACCCTGGCAAGAAAATTTGTCTTGCTTACCAGCAAAATTTGAGCCGGACAACGCTTCCTCATACAGCATTTGATGTTGCCGTAGATGTGGTGATAACCGAGTCAGATGTACTTACGTGTGCATAAAAAACCTGCTGCAACGGCAAAGTTACAGCAGGTTTGTGTTTCTCGCCAAGTGGTTATAAGCAACTGGCTATGCTTCATCTTTGAGATGAGCCGCCATCAGTTGGATTGCTTCTCTATAGCTGTCAATTCCTTTACCAGCAACTGTAGCAAAGCATGCGTCTTTTATATAAGAAATGTGCCTAAAGTCTTCTCTGGTAGAGATGTCAGTAAGATGCACCTCAATCATGGGAATTTGCACCGCTAGCGCCGCGTCGAGCAGGGCAACTGAGGTGTGTGTATAGGCGGCAGGATTGATGATAATGCCGTCATAGCTGCCCAGAGCGTCCTGGATCGCATCAACTAGATCACCCTCATGGTTTGATTGATAACACACACAATCAGAGAAACCTTGAGAGAGAGCTTCTTCCTTACAAGTCTCTATAAGGGTTTTGTAGTCAGCTTTTCCATAAATCTCTGGCTCACGAATGCCAAGCATGTTGATGTTTGGACCGTTGATTATGAGTAGGCGAGGAGCGTCGAGGTCGTCCTCATAGTTGTCTTCAAAGTCGTCTGCGTCTAAGTCAGAGGCAAGACTGTCAAAGTCTTCTTCGTCTTGATCAAGGGTATTTTTTTGAGCAAGTAAAGAGATTAGTTCATCCACTTCTTCATTGTGCTGAGTGGGAAGATCTGCTCGCTTTTCATCTAACGAACAAAAAGTCTTTTCTGGCTCACCCAAAATGTGATTAAGGGCATCATTTACTTGACGCACAAGATTGGGGCCAAAGACTACCTCAAGTCCGTTGGCGCCTTTTCCTACAATACCAAGAACACCAGTGGCTGTGGCCAGCTGTTCATGGTCTATAAGCGTCATATCATTGATGGAAAGGCGAAGTCGCGTCATGCATACTTCGTTGTGAGTTAAGTTTTTTGAGCCGCCTATTGCATTTAGGATCTCGTGAGCAATAGCATTGCTATCCATCGGATATCTCTCCAAATACGACCGAATATCAAACACTTAACTGTTTGAGTCGGCCTTACATCCTTTTTGTCATATGATTACAAACCTGCGAGATATAAGTATAGGGGCTTTAACATGCCAAAATTCAAAATCTACAAACCATCCGGTGAACGGTTAAAAAATAACTGCGAACGCTTACTGTTATGTTTAAAGTGTGTCGAGAAGACCCTTGGCATCTGCGTCTGGACTACCGAGACAAGAAAAGGTTACGTCAGCCCATGCTTCATAGAACGGAATACGTACTGCAGCAAGATTCTGAACACCCATGCGTTTTGAAAGAGGTCTGCCGACAATAGCTAGATCTTCAAGCGGGCGCGTAAGGTAGATAAGCTTGCCGTTTTTACGGAGCGCTTGGTAGTTTGCAGGCGTAACAACTACGCCGCCTCCGCAAGAGATTACCGCACCACTCATGCTGGAAATCTCTTGAATTATTTCATGTTCTAGACACCTAAATGCTGCTTCACCGTGTGTTTGTAGGTAGGATGCCGCTTCGCAGTGGGCTTTCTGCTTGATGAGAAAATCAGTGTCTATCCAGGGACGATTCAGGAGTTTTGCTAGAGCTTCTCCCGTAGAGGTTTTTCCAACTCCCGGCATACCAATAAGTACAATGTTTTCTTTTGAAGCATGAAGCTCACGTGAGATGCTTTCTATCTGAGAGTCTGATACATCTTGTCCCAAAAAGAGTGAGCTTGCTCTAACTGCTTGAGCTACCAGCATTTTTAAACCATTTGCATTGAGTATTCCAAGACTTTCTGCATCTAAAAGAAGCTGAGAGCGCAGCGGATTATAGATAAGATCAATCACGCATTGGAGGGAAGTAAAAGCAGCAAGTTCCTCTTTTGAAAGAGGAGAATCACCAGCATGTGGAAACATTCCTACTGGCGTTGCATTGACGAGAAGATCAGCGTCATAGTGAGATTTAATCTGGTCATAGGTAATTGCGCAGTCTACATATGAAGAACTCTCGTGAGGGTTTCTGGAGACTCCCACAACATATGCACCGCCTTTATTGAGCGCATAGCAAATTGCTTGGCCAGCACCACCAAAGGCCCCAAAGACCATTGCTATCTTTTGGCTTAAGTTGACCTTGAGGCTTTTTACCAGATACTCAAAGCCATACACATCGGTGTTGTCTGCTGCTATAAAACCATTTGTATCTTTTATTAGGGTATTTGCCGCTCCTATAGCTTGTGCATCCTCAGAAGCTGAGTCCGCAAGAGCACAGGCATCCTTTTTGTAGGGGATAGTAACGTTCAAGCCCTGCCAAGGTTGGTCTTTGAGAAAACCCTTCAGCTCAGAAGCAGAAAGCTCATGAAGTTGGTAGGGAAATGACCCCAACTTTTCATGAATTTCTGCCGACCAACTATGAGAGAGTTTCTCGCCAATAAGGCCGTAAGGAGCAAGAGGGGCTGTAGGGTTACATGAACCTTGTTGTACAGTTTTAGAGCTCACAAGATGTCTCCTGAACTGCCTTTGCAGTGTTCATCAAAACCTCAAGCAACTCTAAAGCATAAGGTTCAAGTTCATTAGAAACAGAGGCTTTAATCTGGTCTCTTTTGGCATTTTCTCTTGAGGAATCAAGAACAGCAAGTTCATACTCCTTTTTGTAAGCACCAATTTGTTTGGCAACCGCAATCCTCTGCTCAAAGAGGTCAAAGATTTGCGCATCAATTGAATCGATTTCCTGGCGAAGCGTTTCTAGCTGATTAGTCATTGTTATATCCGTTCTGCTCAGAGGGCCAGGAATATAAGGTGTCGAGAAGAGCTAGTGCAAAAGCGCTTTCAACGCAGGGCACAGCGCGCAAAACTGCAGTTACATCATGTCTGCCCTGAACAACAAGCTGCTCTGATTCCATAGTTTGAAGGTTTACCGAGTTCTGTGGTAGGCCAATGCTCGAGATAGGTTTTAACGCACATCTAAACCAGATGGGAGCGCCTGTTGAAATACCGCCCAGAATACCTCCAGCATGATTGGTGGTTGGCACAACGGAGCCGTTACGCACTTCGTAAGCATCGTTATTTTCAGAGCCAAGTAAATTTGCAACATTCATGCCGCTACCAAATTCTATGGCTTTAACAGCGGGAACACCAAAGACTGCAGCAGAGATGGTATTTTCAAGCCCATGGAAATGAGGGCACCCAATACCTGCGGGAACACCCGTTGCCGCACATTCTATGATGCCGCCAACAGTATTTTTCTCTGAGCGCAGCTGCGTAAGGAGTACGCTGGTTTTCTCGCCAGTTTGGGCATCAAGGAAAGGAAGTGCTTGAGGATCAGCTTGGAGCAGCTGATCCATTTGCTTGGAGAGTAGTTTATTGGCCTCAAGTGAGTTGTCTACAAGCTCAAGGGGAGTATCGTTGATGTTCTTTATTTTGAACACATGAGCCGAAATGGAGATGCCCTGAGCACGTAAAATCTGGA